>Ga0210401_10005528_pt1 | contig 12986 bp, 15 predicted proteins | sample IncBWH32MmetaG_FD_150866 | JGI IMG/M metagenome (GOLD analysis project Ga0210401, IMG submission 150866) | Forest soil microbial communities from Barre Woods Harvard Forest LTER site, Petersham, Massachusetts, United States - Inc-BW-H-32-M | ecosystem: Environmental > Terrestrial > Soil >... | reverse complement strand
ACGCGAGATCCGCCTGCGCCGGATTACCGAACCCTCGGCCGCACAGAAATCTCTGCTACACCAGCTCGGTCTCAATCTGCCGGACCGGCTGAAATCACTTTCAAAATGTAGTGCAGACTTCGCGACAGCCTAAACCGATTTTGAAAGACTTAGGTGGTTTCACGACCATTTCGTGACGAACTTCGGCTAAGCGGCGGGGGCAACTTCTTGGCCCCGCCATCGATGAAACTAGATCCTAGCTTAGCTATGCGCGTGCGGACTCTGTGCAGGATTCTTCTGGGGCGGCGGCGGGGCCTTGATGACCTTGACTTCAAAGTCCAGGGGCAATTGTTTCGGCGGGTAGCAGGCAGCCTTGTCGCAGGCCTGATATCTTAATCGGCCGCGAATTTCGTACTTACCTGGCAGCACACTGGCCAGCGGCCGCACCTGCACCGACAAATCGAATTCTCCGCTATAAACACTGAGCTTCTCCTCTGGAGCAAAGGCGAAGCTCATTTCCTCCCCCGGCGGATAAGTGACTTTACCCACGACGATATCAGTAGGTACATCCAGTTTCAGAGTTGTGGGAATCAGATATTCTGCCGCCGGCTGGTTGGAGTTGATGTGGAAGCCAGAACCGATGTGGAATCGTAGTTCCACGTTAGTAGACCGACCGCGGATGGCTGTGGCGACAGGCGGCGGGGACAGGGTCACGGATGGCGCTTTCCTTTCCGTCGAATCCTGCGCTGATAGCGCCGCAGCGGATAGGAAGATCAGCAACGCGGTTTTTGTGATCAGGCTCAAAGTCTATTTCTGCGTCTGGGCCAGGGAACTCGGGGCCAGAATTTTCTTGATGGCGTCCTCGATCTCTCCCCTACCTTTTAGCCCAAATGCCTTGTCGACAACCTTACCGTTACGGTCAATATAAAACGTCTCCGGCAGAAACTGCACCCCGCCGTAGTCATCGCCAACAGATTCCTTACCAATGAGGATGGGATAGTTCACTTTCATGCTCTCCGCGAATTCCGCAATGTCCTTGGTGCTCGCATCATCCATCGCCACCCCAAGAAACTGCAGCCCCGCCGGGCCATACTCCTTCTGCAAATCGACAAACCAGGGCATCTCAATCTTGCACGGCCCGCACCAGGTCGCCCAGAAATTCAGGACTACTGGTTTGCCTCGGAAATCGGAGAGGCGGACGGTCTTACCGTCGAGGGATTGCAGGGTAAAGTCGGGGGCGGTGCCATTCTTCATTTGGGTGTTGCCAGCAGCGACGCCCTGCGAGGAGTGGCGGGTCAGCTTGAAGCCGAACACCAGCATCAGGGCAACCACCATGGCTACCACGATTAGGACAACCGGATCACGTCTCACGAAAAACTCCAATCACAACGCGAATCGATTCAGAAAAGATAAGTAATTCGAAATGATGGTAAAGCGTCCCAATACTAACAGCACGCCTAGCGCGACCAGCAATGCGCCGCTGGCTACTTCGATGGCATGCATGTGGGCGCGGAAGCGGCTATAGAACTTGAGAAAGCGCTCCACGCCGAGAGCGGTCAGCAGGAATGGCACTGCCAATCCCATCGAATAGATCGCCAGCAGCATGACTCCTTTTGTGATCGAGTCCTGGGCGGCGGCGAAAGTTAGAATGACCGTCAGGACTGGCCCTACGCAAGGGGTCCAGCCAAAGGCGAAGGCGAAGCCAATCACAAACGCACCCCACGCGGTACTGCCGCCTTTCACGCTGTGCAGACGCGCGTCGGTGTAGAGAGCTTTGATTTTGAATACTCCCGTCAGGTGCAGGCCAAAGAGAATAATCACTACCCCCGCGATCTGCGCCAGAGTTGACCGGTAACGCGACAGCATCTGGCTGACCTCGGTCGCGACCGCTCCCAGAGTGATGAACACAACGCTGAATCCCAGAATGAACGCGATGGAATTCAGCATAACTTTCCGCAACAGCTGCGATTCTTGCGTCTTAAGTTGCTCGACCCCCGCGCCGGAGATCAGTGATACATATCCAGGCACGAGCGGCAGCACGCATGGCGAAAGGAACGACACCAGGCCCGCCAGAAAGGCTGCAATTGGAAGAGGGAGGCTAGTCATTACAGGGCTATTCTACCTGCCGGAAGCATTTGCGATTGCGAATTAATGAGGCTGCGGGCTTATTCATGCGTTGTCTATTGGACTGTTATAGGCCCAAAAAGTTGCGAAGACTATGTAAAACTTGTGTCACGGAGCGGTAGTCTCTTAATTGGGCGCCTTCTCTTTCTTGGTTTTGCCATTGCTTCCCGGCGAGGCAGGCGCTGGGCTTTGCGCCGGCTGGGATTCCGGGCTCACGGTGCCGGGAGCCTCAGCCAGGGCTTTGCGTATCAGGCCCAAGGGCACAGTCGCGGTCAGCACAGCGCGGCTTTTTTCTGATTGAATTTTCAGGCTGTCCAGGAATGCTTTTATGTCGGGATCGAGTCCCGGCGTTGAAACTGTGGCCTCAGCGGTGCGAAAAACGTTGAGGAAAGTGTTAATCCTTTGGACGAGCTGGTTGGCCTCCTCGTCACTCCCGGCGAACGCCTGAGCCCTGAAATGAACCGCTCCCAGATAACGCACCGAGGCCACGACCGTCGCCGGTCTGGGGAACAGAAATGACCGCCCGATCGGCCCGGAGGCGAGAATGTCTCCGGAAGGTTGAATCTTGAAAACGGCCCACCCCAGACTGGCAAAAGGAACCTCTTTGTAATACTGGCGCAGCAGCGCCGGTCCGCCGAAAGGCGATGCCAACTTGCGCGACCGCTCGATGATTCCGCGGATCACCAGCGGGTCATCAAGATTCGATGCAGCGACCGTGTCCACGCCGAGGACGGCAACTCGCACCGTGCGTCCTTCGAGCGGGATGCTATAGATGTCACGAGTTTGATAGTTTTCGACTGAGCTGGAGATCTGGCGCAGGTACTGCCGTAGCCGTTCACCATCGATTTTGCCGACAAAAACTTCCGAGAAGCGAGACTGCTGCGCGCTGTCCGGCTTCGAGCCGGGCGACTCTGCAGGGTAGTGAATTGCCAGTGCGGCCTCGTCCAGATCGCGTTCGAATTGAAAACCAGTGGCCTGGATGAACTTCTCGTAGTCGGGATCGTGGGGTACGGCTGGCAGTTCGCCCGAGATATTGGCGCGACGCATCCAGCCGAGGTTCACGTAAACGAAGCCATCTGCGCCCGGCAGCAGACGCGCCGGCTCCGGCGGAGCATGTTTTCGCAGCACGACGGCCAGGGCAACCGCCCCTGCAATCAGCAGGACGGCCAGGATGATGGGGAGGCGTCGTCGTATTCGCATGTAAGCGCGGCCCGTCCGGCGAAAAGGCCCTTATTCAATGACGCCGAAGTGCCGAGGGTTTTGTCATGATAGCACTCGCGGGCGAGTAGCACAGGCAACCTTCGACCGCAGTATCTAGACGAAGGCTGAAATTGGTAGAGACTGGCGCGCTGCCTGCTAGTCTCCCTCCACCTTGCACTCGACCTTCAGCTCGGCGCAGACTTTCATCACGCCCTTCACCACCAGGGAGGTTGCGGTCGGCTCCGAAGCCGTCAGTGTAGAAGCGATCACGAGTTGGGTAATTTTTTCGCCCAACGGCGTGGCCTGCAGGCTGGCGTCCTGCTGTCCGTTGGTAAACTCGATCTTTCGTTGGTGGTCGTCGCTCTTGGTAACCGTGATGCCGGGGTGCGCTTTCAGCGAACTCAGTGCCGTGGCATAGACCTTGTCGGCTTTGGCCTCGAGCACAACCGTAGCCACGTCATAACCCGGACCGTTGGCGGGCTTGTGGCTCATCTGCTGGACTCTGCCAGATACTGCCCGCGCCACCATCACCCACTGCGCCGATGCCGAGGTCGCGGCCAGCAGCAACGCGAGGCTAGCTAACTTACAAAACTGCCTTGTTCGAATCATCATTTCTACTTCTCCTTGTTCGAATCATCATTTCTACTTCTGCTAAAGAAGGGATGGCGCCGGCAAATCAGGGAATCATTCCGCATTCGAACATCTTGTTGACGATCGGCCCGGCGATCCGGTTCAGGAAGTGTTGGCGCATCGGCGGATTCTGTTTGAGGAGATCAATCACTTTCGTTTCCATCTCCTCATGCTGTGCGTTTGGGGGCGCTTGTTTTTGAGCTGCCAGCTGAGCGCAGCTTGAAGTCTGGTATTTGGCGATGATTTTGTCGGCAAGCTTGTCGGCGATGGGATATTGCGGCTGTCCCTGACCTGGCGCTTGAGCCTGCATGAATGGAGCAGAGACAAGCAACGCGAAAAGTGCCAGCAACGGCGCGAACGATCTCAACATTTGAAACTCCTTTGAACGACGGAAGTATCTGACGGGCATGGGCGTTTTCCGGCGCTAAGTATGAAGCGGGTCGCTCGGGGCGTCAACTTGTTCTCGTCCATCTTTTACCAACGTCCATCTTTTGCCGACGTCTTTTGCCGACGTCGATCCAACCCCCATTGCCGCCCGGCGTCGGAAACGAAGAAGATTATGAAGAGAAAAAGTAGAGGCAGATGATCGAGTTCGGCGCCAAAGTAGCGCCATACCGGAACTCCGTGGCCGGGTTCCCACCAGGTGGCTAACGTCAGGCTCAACATGTGGACGGCGCCCAGCACCGAGGCCAGCCGCACCCATATCCCCAACAACAGCGACACTCCAAGAAACATTTCGACCGCACCGACCACATATCCGAGGAATACCGCATGAGGAAGCACCAGGTCGGCAAGAATGGGCCGGTAGAAACTGACTGCGGTGCTCTCAATGTAGCCGCGCAGATATTCTTGAAATCCGCCATGTGCGAAGCCCGAGCCAAAGAGTTTGTATTGCCCGAACAGGATGAAAAACACGGCAGTCGCCATGCGTACGATGGCAATCGTCTTCGCGAGGTCCGGAGGACACGCAGCCTGAATCGCTGGCATTATCTTTGTCCAATCCCATGAATGGTTCCTCACGCGCGCTGCTAGCGCGTCACGACCAAAGAGTGGCGAGGACCATATCATTGCGTGATGCTGAAGACGACACCATCTCCGTTGGCCTTGTCTTTGTAGAAACCGTAGCTCCCTGTCGCCGTGGTGCCGTAAACTACTCCATCCTGATCAAGGACTACTCCTCCGTAAGGCCACATCCCGTTGAATCCGTTAAACGAATGCAGCACGGTCTTGGTCCACCCACTCCTGGACTGGGACAACTTGAAAACGACACCGTAATCAGGAAGAGCTGACAAAGTGGTTCCGGAAAGACTCCCGGCCGAATCAAACGTCAGGCCGGCCCAGGGAAACCCCCATCAGAGCCCGTGAACTCATATACGACCGTTCCTTTCCAACGGTTACCGGAACCGCTCACCTTAAACACTCTCCCCAGCACCAGCACGGTGTGTTCCTCCTCCACTGGCGGTACCGTACAGGTTTCCGCGCGTGTCCAGGGTCAAGGTGCTAAGGGGGAACACCAAGTCGCCTTGAGGGCCACCAAAGCTATAAAGAACTCTTTCAATCCACTTGCCTCCGGAGGGGGACAGCTCAAGAACCGTGCCTCCGCCGTAGTCCCCGCCGAATTCCGTTGTTCCATATAGATTTCCCGAGGAGTCGAAAATTAAACCCCCCGTAGGGCAATGGGGCAATGCACCGTCGTTACCTCCTGTAAAGCGATGGAGAATGGCGTAGGTCCACTCGCCGCCTGAATCGCTGCTGAGCTTGAAAACGACCCCACAACCCTCTTGGTTGGTGCAGCCATGGTCCCAGCCATACTGGCATGTTCCGTAGAGTTTGCCTGCCGAATCTGCAACCAGTGCCGCAATAGGAGAAAAAGCGGGCTTGGCCAAGAAGTGGTGGAGAATCCGAAATTTGTCCCCCACCTGAGCAGTGCCCATCAGGATTAACGTCGAGGCGACGACAGCCACCACGCCTTCAAAGCGGCGCGAATGCTTTTTGGATTTCATGCTAGTGACCTCCTTAGCCTTGGGGATGAGCGACTCCTAGTCTCCGCCCGGCGCGTCGTTGCTGACGTACTGTTCGAGCGAACCCACTTCACGGTTCAGATCCTCGATCCGCCACTCCAGCAGGTTGCGAATGGAGAGCATCCCTAGCAACTTGCCATTGTTATCCACCACAGGAAGATGCCGGAAGTGGCGCTCGACCATGGTGACCAAAGCTTCACTTGGGCCGGTTTGCGATGTGGCCAGCTCCACCGGCGTAGTCATCAGTTCTCGAACCGGAGTTTGGGCGGGATCGCGTCGGCTTAGCGAAAACTTGCGCAAGACGTCGCGTTCGGTGAAGATGCCGGCTACCCGCCTTTCGCTATCAATAATGGCGACCGCGCCGACGTGGAAGTCGAGCATCTTGGAGATCGCGTCGGCTACCGAAGCTTCTACCGGGACCGCTGCTGCTTCGGGATCACAAAGTTCAAGCACATTCATACTCGCCTCCCGGGGGAGTACCCGCGCTGCCCCTGCCGATTTCAGGGATGAAAACGATTCGGGCATTATGACGCGTGCGGAATCCGTGTCAAGTAGATTAATTACTAGTGGCGTGGTCCAGGGGAGGCCAGCTCCAACCGACCTATTTGATTTCGTTCCGGAAGACCTTACCGTCTTTCATGACGAACTGGACGTTTTGCAGGATCTTGATGTCAACCAGCGGATCACCGCCTACCGCGACGATATCCGCCCAAGCGCCGGGTGCGATCACGCCAATTTGCCCTTGCATGTCGAGCATCTCGGCGGGGCGCGAGCTGGCGCTCTTGATCGCGTCCATGGGCGGCATGCCGAGATCAACCATGCGGGGAAATTCTTGCGCCATGGGCTCGCTCCACGGAATGCCTCCGATGTCGGTCCCGAAGACGATCTTTACACCGGCGTGCAGCGCCTTGGGGAACGATGCTTCGTGCACTGATGCCCGCTTTCGATCCCGCTGGCCTTCGGGAGTATCTGCCGGAGCCCAATCGTGGTAGTAGGCGCTGATGGTCGGACAGTACCATGTACCCTGCTTGAGCATCTGGGCGATGGCAGCGTCATCGAGGTCGAGTCCATGTTCGATTGAGTCGCAACCGCCGTCGAGTGCGCGGTGCAATCCAATTCCCCCGTAGGCGTGGCAGGCAACTTTCTTTCCCCATCCGTGGGTTTCATCGACGATCGCCTTCAATTCTTCGACTGTCAGAGTCGGCTGGGAAACCAACTCGCCGTTCTTTCCTACCCATGAGCGATGCGTCATGTAGACCTTGATCCAGTCGGCGCCATGGGACAACTGCTCCCGGGCGGCTTTGCGCGCCTCCACGGGCCCATCGATGAGTTGCGCTCCGGTGGGCATATCAAGCTCGGGGGCGTAGCCCTCCAGCGGATAGCCTCCGGTAGTGGAAATGGCGCGGGTCGAGACGAACAACCGAGGCCCGGGAATGTATCCGCCCTCGATCGCCTGCTTGATGCCGATATCGCCGTAGCCGGCGCCTTCGGTCTCCAAGTCGCGTAGGGTGGTGAACCCCTGCTCCAATGCCCGCCGGACAGAAACCGTTGCCCGAGCCGCCCGCAGTGCCAACGGATACTTCAGGATGTTAATGTCGTATCCGCCCTGCGCCGCATTTTCTCCTTGCAGAAAAATGTGGGTGTGAGAATCGATCAAGCCCGGCAATACGGTCGCGTGGGAGAGATCGATCGCGTCTGATCCGGCGGGAACGTTCGTGGCGGCAGCGTCGGAGATGCTTTCGATGCGATTGCCACGGATAATAATGACCTGGTTGCGACGAACCGAATCGGACTTGCCGTCAATGACTGCGCCGGCACGGATGACCGTAAAGGGGTGCAGAACCGGATTGACGTTGTTCTCCTGGGCGCCGCTGTAAGTCACAACTGCAAAAACAACAAAGAGGAACACGCAACAAGAGTTTCTCATTCGCCCGCTCCGTGAATCATGGTCAAACGCGTGGATCAAATGTCTGACAATGTCCAGCGCATTCTACGCCTGGGACGCGCCAATCACAGCGTCGGCTTCAATCTCGATCAGCATCTCTGGAGAAACCAGAGCGCTTACCTGTACCATCGAAGTGGCCGGACGGATGTCGCGGAAGAACTCCCCATGGGCCTCGCCAATCTTCTCCCAATCGGCGATGTTGATCACGAACATCCGCGTGCGGACTACATCCTTCAATGAAGCGCCTGCTTTGCGCAGCGCGGATTCAATGTTCTTCAGGGTTTGTATGGCTTGTGCGTAGGCATCGCCCAGCCCAACGATTTTGCCGTCCGCGCCAGTGGCGGTTGTCCCGGCCACGTGCACGTAAGAACCAACCTTGACCGCACGAGAGTAACCAACAATCGGTTCCCAGGGTGTGCCACTGGAAATGTTCTGTCGTTCCATAAAAGCAAAATTCCCTCCTGCCCGTAATTGTAACTTGAGGCTAATGCAGACGATCAGCAGTCGACCCCCACGGCTGCCAATAAATTCCTAAGAAACCTTTTGCAGCAATTGCGCACCATAAGAAAAGTAGATAGCTGTGACTTACAAAAGTCACTTGCGTTCTTGACGTGATCGCGATAAAACATCACGCAACAGATAGGAACCCCGCTTTGGAGGCGGAGTTCGGGGGCCCTGAACAATGATTTCGGAATCGCACCCGCTGCAGCAGTTGTTTGTTGAACTCATTGGCCGTCACTATGCCGAGGAGATTGGGATCCGCGACCCTCAGATTGTGAACTACGTCGCGCACCTCATGGCCGAGTTTTGTGAAGTCGAGCAGTTGTTCAAGATTCGCAACAGCGCGGACAAACCCCTCACGGACGTCGGCGAAATGCTGATCGAGTCCAATCCTGTATACGGTCCCGCGCCTTCTTTCGATCGCGAGCGCCAGGTTCGCAAACACATCGGAGATTACACACTCTTCTTTACTGGGATGTTCCCGGAAAGCATCAATCATTTCCGCTTGCGCCGAAACCGGACGGAAAATTTCGTGGACTGGATAAAGGCCGGCAAGGAGAGCTACTACATCGTTTCCAAGTTCGAGCATTTCGAATACACCAAGGTGGCGCCGTTGTTCGCCAGCTTGTCGAGCCATTTCGAGCAGTGCGTCTACGGACTCAATCAGGTGAAGAACGATCTGCAAGAGATGCAGCACCCGATCGTGCGGCGGACGAATGAACTTCTGATGTAAACACGTAGCCCGGACGCCTCGTCCGGAGGCCTTCTATTGAGTAAAGGCCAGCCGATAAAAGCTGAGTGCCGCATCGCCTTGCTCTAGCTTCCTGTATCGAACCAGCGCTTCGAACGATTCCCGCGGATCAAACTTTTTCTGATGTTCTGCGATGACGATGCTCTCGGGCTTCAGCACTTGCGACTTTGAAAGTGTTTGCAACGTTTGTCGATACGCGCCTTCCATGTCGTAGGGAGGATCAAGGAAAACAAAATCTGCGTTCGTGCCGCTTAATTCCAACGCGCGCAAGGCCCGAATCGAATCCTGCTTCAGGATTTGAAAACCACCTCCAATTCGCAATGAAGCGAGATTTCGTTTTATCAGCTCGGCCGCGCCTGCCGATGATTCCACAAAGTGAACCATACCCGCGCCGCGGCTTATGGCTTCAATACCCACGGCTCCGGTTCCGGCGTAGAGGTCGAGCCAAACTGTTTTCTCGAGCGCTGACGGGTTTCCCGCCGTCAGCACGTTGAACAGGGTCTCGCGTAGCCGATCAGCTGTCGGACGAACGTCTATGCCGGGGAGAGACTTTAGCTGCCGGCTCCGATATTTTCCTGCGATCACTCTCATGATTCACGCGAGGACGGCCTTACCCCGGCTGCAAAACAAAGGCCTGCTGAGCTTCGCTCAGGCGGACAGCCGAGGGCGGCTGTCCCCACGCATGCAACACCAGCCCCAGCACCTTCGATTATCCAACCGAATCGCCTAACCTCACGGCGGCGTCTAAACTATATAGAATAGAGGTAAGAGAGGTTGGTTCTCAGGTGAGAAACTGGTCTATTCCGGCGGGTCGGATATTCGGGGTCGAACTCCGGGTTCATCTGACATTCTTTTTTCTTCTTATCTTTGTCTGGCTTACCGAGGCCACAGCGCATGGTCCAGCCAATCCCGGTCGCGGTTTGGCCTTAGTGGGAATTATTTTCGGCAGTGTGGTTCTCCACGAATTAGGTCACGCTCTGTTGAGCATGCGTGCCGGCATTCCCGCCAAAGCCATCATCCTACTTCCGATCGGCGGGGTTACGCTGCTCGATGAAACCCAACGTCCCATCGAGCCGGGGATGCTCACCTGGAAACGGGATATCCGCATCGCCGTGGCCGGACCGCTAGTCAACATTCTTATTGCGGTAATCGCGGGTGCCGTGCTGCTGGCGGTGGCGCCTCAGGTTCACCTCTGGACGAAGCCTTACGTTTACTCCGGAAATCTGCCTCGCAGCCTGGTCTGGTCGAACCTGGGCCTAGCGCTGTTCAACCTTTTGCCCGCGTATCCGATGGACGGGGGACGGGTGCTGCGAGCCGTGTTCAGCCGCCGCATGGATTCCGTAAGGGCCACGCGACGCGCGGTTTCGATTGGCCAGGCCTTCGCGACGCTGTTCATGCTGGTGGGCATGCTGTCGAATATCTGGTTTACCATGGTTGGTTTTTTCCTCTTCGTTGCGGCGCAACTGGAGGAACGCTCGGCCGTGTTTCAGTCGGTGCTCGAAACTGTACGGCTGGAAGATATCATGCTGACCGATTTCGCCACGCTCTCTCCCGCCGATACTTTGGAAGACGCGTTGGAGAAAGCCGTCCACTCCCTGCAGGACGATTTCCCAGTCATTCGCGGCAGCGACATGGTTGGAGTGATCTCGAAACAGAAGATCCTAGCCGCACTGCGCGCCGAGGGGAACGGATATGTGCAGGCAGTGATGAATCGTCTGTTTGAAGTAGCGCAGAAGAAGGAATCGCTAGCGTCGGCATTCCGGAAGTTGACCGCGCGCAATCTCAGCATTATCCCCGTGGTTGAGGACGAACGCCTGATTGGCATCGTCACCCTGCAAAATCTGATGCACTCCATGGCGCTGCTGGCGGAAAGCCGGAAGCTGCGCAAGGCTGCACTCAACTCCTAAACATCGGCCACGGATTTCCACGGATCAGGACATTAGCTATTGATTTCTTGATCCGTGAAATCCGTGGCGTCTTTGCAGGAAGGCTAGAACCTGAAGACCAGCCCTATCGAAGGCTCTGCCATGTGTGCTCGGTTTCCCGCGACGAAACTTATCGCGCTTCCATTGAGGTTATTCACTTTGAAGTTCGGGTTGTTGTAGTAAAGTCCACGATATTGCAAGCGGAAAGCGAAGTTGTAAGGCAGTTTGTAATCTACTCCGCCGCCGTACAGGAGTGTGGCCTCGTTCTGCGACTGAGCGTTTACATTGATCTGCAGACGATTCGGGATATTGTTAGGAAGATCGGGAAAGTACACCCATGTACTGCGAGGATTAAAGCGAAGCATTCCGGCTCCTACCAGAAAGAATGGCTGGAATTTCCCCGTTTCATGGAAGTTGCGGACATAGGCGCCGGTGTACTCGTGAATGGTATCCAGTTGGTGGTAATCGAAGTTGCTCTGGTACACCTGTGAGTTCTTAGCGTAACCATAATTGAATATCAGCGAGCTCTTGGACTTGGTATTGAACCGGAAGCGGAAAGTGCCGAAATAGTTCGCCGCAATGGTTGCGCTCTGTTGAATGCTATTTGCGCTACCCGCCTGGGTGAATATAAGGGCGCTATTGAAGCTTGCGTCGAAACGACCTTGGTTCTGGCTTAGCGCCAGTGACGCGAATAAGAATAGTGCTGCAACGACCAGTGCTGCTTTCTTGAGCATCCAGTTTCCTCTCAAATGGTTTGATGCCGAGTCCAGCCATATTAATGCACCCGGTTCTTCCGTTACACAATTCCAAAGAACTCCTCAACCACTCCCAGTTCCGTGGTCTTGCGATAATTTGGAAGGCTCTCCAAAAAAACTTTCCCATAAGCCTTCTTTAAGATGCGATTGTCCAGCAATGCCAATAGGCCGCGATCGTGGAGAGAGCGGATAAGCCGCCCGAAGCCTTGTTTCAGCGTGATGACCGCTGCGGGCACCTGATACTGAAAAAACGGGTTGCCGCCCTCCGCGTCGATGGACCGCACTCGCGCTGCGATCACCGGGTCGCTGGGGACGGCAAACGGCAGCCGATCAATGATCACGCAACTGAGCTGTTCTCCTTGCACGTCGACGCCCTGCCAGAATGACGAAGTCGCGAACAGCACGGCATTCGGGGTCAAGCGGAACTCCTCCAGCAGTGCACTTTTCGGCGCGTCCCCCTGCAACAGCATGGGAAAGTCGAGTTCACCAAGCAGGCGCTGGTAAACATCATTCATCTGCGCGTAGCTGGTAAACAATACGAAGGCCCGGCCTCGTGTGATATCCAAGAGTCGACGGATCCGGTCCGCGGCTTTGGCTGCAAACTGGGGCGTTCGCGGATCGGGCAGATCGGGCGGCACATAGAGCAGCGCCTGGTTTTCGTAGTCAAAATGCGAGGGCAGTACCGATTCTCTGGTGTGCTCGAGCCCAAGCCGGCGGCGCATGTACTCGAAGCCGCCGCCGACGGCAAGTGTTGCCGAAGTCAGCACGGCGCACTCCAGAGTGTCGAAGAGGCAACTCTTCAGGATCGGGGCTACGTCAATCGGCGTGGCTTGCAGGTAGACATTGAATTTGTCGCGTCCTCCGCGCCGGCGCTCGATCCAGAACACTGTATTGTGGTCTTCCGACTCCATCACAAAACCGAATTGCACTTGCAACTCCTGCGCGCGTCTGGCAAAGTTGAAAACTTCCTCCGGCTTCGATGGCAGGTTTTCCAGTTCTGAGCGCAGCCGGGTAAACGACTGTTGCAACGACATGAACTCTTCGCCGTTTTCCTCCAGGAAGTCGCGGCGGTTCTCAAAGGAAAAACGTCCTTCCCCCTGCGGCAGCAAGGCAAAGAAAAACATCGAGCGCTCCCTCACGCTCTTGAGCGCGCTC
>Ga0210401_10005525_pt1 | contig 12991 bp, 7 predicted proteins | sample IncBWH32MmetaG_FD_150866 | JGI IMG/M metagenome (GOLD analysis project Ga0210401, IMG submission 150866) | Forest soil microbial communities from Barre Woods Harvard Forest LTER site, Petersham, Massachusetts, United States - Inc-BW-H-32-M | ecosystem: Environmental > Terrestrial > Soil >... | reverse complement strand
CTTTGCGTCTTTGCGTCTTTGCGGCTTTGCGTGATATTTTTTCTGCCTTGGTGATCTTTCCGTACTGTGCGAATCGAATTGAGTAACGCGCTCCCTAGACCTTTCTATTTCTGGCCATCGGCAACACGACGCTGAAGATCGTTCCGATCGGCACCTTGGTTTGAAATTTTAGGACCCCACCGTGCCGCTCGATGATACGCGCCGCAATGGGAAGACCAAGTCCGGTGCCAGTCTCTTTTGTGGTAAAAAAGGGGTCAAATAAACGCTGCTGCATTTCTGGCGTAATGCCCGTGCCGGTATCTTCGACTTCGATGAAGACGCATGGCAGACGTTTGTTCCGGATTGCGGCCATTCCCCCGCGAACCCGCATCGTCACGGTCCCCGCCTCTACGATGCTCTCGGTGGCATTGCGTACCAGGTTGATGAGTACTTGTTTAAGTTGACTTGGATCGGCACGGACGTTTGCCTTTGTGAGATTTTCTATTCTCAGCTTGATAGAACCTTTCTGATGCTGGCTCTGCATGAGTTCGTAGACTTCTGAAGCCAGAGCCGACGGATTCAATATTTCGAACGCCGGGTCGGCTGGACGAGCGAACTGCAGAAAGTCCTTCACGATGCGCTCCAAGCGGCTGATTTCTCCGGAGATGACTTTGATATCTTCCTCTCCGAGTGCTGCGCCGGCAAGTTCCTCGCGCAAGGTGAACAGTCTGACCTTTATGGCGGTCAGCGGGTTGCGAATTTCGTGGGCGACACCTGCAGCCAGGACGCCCAGTGACGCTAGCCGTTCCTGACGCACAACTAAATCCCGGCTCTCGGCCAGCTGGCTGCGCAGCGGTCTGATTAATTGACGATAAACAAAAAAACTCGTGCCCGCTCCAAGGGAGAGCAGACAGAACAATGAGCAAAAAATAACCTTCTGCAGACGGCCAACGGATCTGCGGAAATCTTCGCGCCATTGCTGCTGCGCTTCATGACTCGCCAGCACGAGCGCAGAGCCAAGGTCGAGCAACGGCTTGGAAGCTTCTGAGGTTGTCTCCAGCGCCTCGAACAGTGATCTTTGGTCAGCGGACTGCTGCGCGGCGGCAATGACCTTTTCTGCCGCCGTAAGATAGGTGCCATAGGCGCGACCGATTTGCTCGAGCACTGCCTGCTCGCGCGGCATGATGTGCACTGTCTTCTGCGCCCTTAGCCACGCGGAAAGATCTTGGCTCTCGCATCGGAAGCGTTCGATTTCGTTAGTCGTTTCGTGCGCGCCTAAACGGACCAGCGCATAGTTGAGCCGGTAAATGCTGGCCTCAAATTCATCGGCAATCCGTAAATGTCTCAGGCTTTCCTCCTGCATCCTTTCGTGCAGCGCTTCAAGTTGATCCCAACTCGTCTTGGCCGCCCAAGCAATCAAGGCCGCCAAGCCGACGATGGCCGCACTGAAAGCAATCAGGCGTATGTTGATAGAGTAACTGCCATTCATGAGACCTGATAGATTTGCTCAATGTAAAACCTGAAGGGCGCACATCCCCAAATGGATGCCGCTTATAAGGAGTGGTACTTCCTAGTTGGCCTCGGAACGGAGCCCGAACGCATTGAGTTTCTCTCGCAGAGTTACCCGCGTGACACCAAGCCATTTCGCCGCCTTGGTTAGATTACCCTCAGCTAGGTTGAGGGCCTGAGTGTAAAGTTCGCGTTCGACGGCCTGCATAACTACGTCGCGCACGTCTGTAATCTCGCCACGGACAGCGGCGCGCAGCACGTCATCGACGTAGCTACTAATACTTTGCTGTGTACCCGACGAGATGAGCTCGCGCTTTTGCATCGCTTGGCGGACATCCTCCAAACTGACTGTGTATCCTCGCGCTATCAGCATCGCTTGGCGCACAACGTTTTCGAGTTCACGGACGTTGCCTGGCCAAAGTTGCTCGGCGAGAAAGGAGCTTGCTTCGGCGCTCATCGCCGGATTGTTCACCGCCAGCTCACCAGAGTACCGGTGGAGGAAGTATTGAATGAGTAATGGAATGTCTTCGCGGCGGTCGCGCAGAGAAGGGACGTGGATCACCACAACGCTCAGGCGGTAGTAAAGGTCCTCCCGGAACTTCTTTTCCTCGATCGCTTGCTCCAAATCGCGGTTGGTAGCCGCAACCACCCGGATATCCAATGGGATATGTTCTTTACCGCCGAGACGCTGAATCGACTTCTCCTGGAGTACGCGGAGCAGCTTGCTTTGGGTATGTGGAGTCAGCTCACCGATCTCGTCTAGAAAGATCGTCCCCTCGTTCGCCTGCTCAAAACGTCCAATCCGCCGCGTCTCAGCTCCGGTAAAGGCGCCACGTTCATGACCGAAAAGCTCGCTCTCGAGCAATGTTTCAGGAATCGCCGCGCAGTTGACGGCAACGTAAGGTTTAGCGGTTCGGTTGCTGTGCTGATAGATAGCGCGGGCCACTAATTCCTTACCCGTGCCGGTTTCCCCACGAATGAGGGCGGTCACAGGCTTCGTCGCGATCCGCCCAATCTCTTTGTAAAGAGCCTGCATCGCCCGGCTGTTGCCGACGATCCCGTTATGAACCGGATCTGTCACCCCCATTCCAACCGGGTCGGACGCAAGCCGGCTGGTCGCCGCGGCCTGGTTAACGAGATCGAGCAGTTCCTCTACGTCGAATGGCTTCAATATGTAATCGTAAGCGCCCAGTTTCGTCGCTTCGATCGCCGTCTCGGTACTGCCATGCGCCGTCATCACAATAACCGGTAGCAGTGGTTTGACTGCGTGCAGTTGCGCTACGAGTTCCAAGCCGCTCAAGCCGGGCAACTTAAAATCCGTCAGTACCACATCGAAATGATCGCGCCCAGCCTGCTTTAATCCCTCGTCTCCACGCAGGAGCATCGTCACGTCATAGCCGTTGCGACCAAGCACACGCCGGAGACCGTCAGCAATGGCGCTGTCGTCTTCAATCAACAGGATTTTTGGAATGTCAGTCATTTCGAACCTCCTCTAAGATACTAAAGATCTTCTCACTTTCAGCCTCGAGCGTTGCGGTGCGTGATCCACCCCAAAAATGGCTGTTCCGGCGGGTGACCATCTCAGCTACCGGTCAGTAAATGACCGGACACCGGATAATCAGTGACCGCATCGGAGCCCTTTTAAAGCCGGCCGAGCCCTGGGTTCCCAGGAAACCCCCAGTATGAGTCGAGTTTGGCCGACGATGGCATAAGCGCTGCTAAGCGACAGCAACATCCACCAGTCAGTGGAATACCGCGTCCAGAGACAGGGATGAAAGCCAGACGATTGGCACTGTGGAGTCGCGCGAAGATACACCGAGAGAAAAGACAAACATGCGTAGGCGAACTGTTACTCCAAACTATCGACCTTCATGAAAAAGCTTTTAATCTATCTAGGCAGCGTCGGTTTAGCTGTCCTTCCGATTCAGGCCGAGGCCGGACCACATCACGGCAGTTTCAGAAGAGGATACCATCGTGGTCATTTCGCGCGTGCCTACTATGGCTATCATCGCGGGTACTATTATCCCAGATACGGTCACCGCTTTTTCTATCCAGGCTACTATCCTTATTACGGGTATCAAGGGCCAGGATCCCGTTTCACGTTTTCGTTCAACTAGTTGCCACATGCTGGCCGTCACCTGCTTTCAGGAGACAAATTCTGGTGACGCGAGTTTTGTAACCGAGGCGTAGATGACTTTGTTAGTTATCTTGGTTTTCATCGGAACGATGGCTTTGTCGCTCTGGGCGACAATCCACGTAGGCCGAGTCCAGAACAAATTCAGTTTGTTTCCCGCTACCTCGGGATCAAGCGGTGCAGAGACGGCTGAGAGGATACTTCGTCAAGAAGGGATTTATGATGTGGAGATCGTTGAGCAAGAACAGGCGCTAGGAGATCATTATGACCCTGCTCATAAGCGACTTGTTCTCTCTCGCGAAATCTACAACGGAACCTCAGCCACTGCTCTTGGCATTGCCGCTCATGAGTGCGGGCACGCTATACAACACAAGGATGGTTATGTCCTACTGCGATGGCGAATGGCGTCGGTGGGCCTGACCACCTTTGCGAGTCAGATCGTCCTTTGGCTGCCTCTGCTTGGATTGCTCACGGGTTTTCTAAATAGTCGTGTGGCATTAACTTTGGTAGCCGCGGCTTGGGGCATCTTGATGCTGTTCAATCTGCTTACTCTTCCTGTGGAATTTGATGCGTCGGCTAAAGCCAGACTACGGTTGAGAGAGAGTAGACTAATTCAGACCGAGCAGGAAGAGGCTGCGGTTGACACGGTGCTGCGGGCGGCAGCCTGGACGTACCTGGCTGCGTTTATCACCTCGCTAGCTTACTTCCTCATACACTTATCACCCGTCTTTGACGGCAACAGGGAATAGTGGGCCGTCACGATTAAATACACAAAGTAAACCGTCTATGACATCTAGACCAGAACCGATAGAAACCTCAGATACTAGTGACCTGTCACAAGCAGCGCGGTTCGGCCGCGTGTCGCCCAATGCCTGGAAAATATCAGGTAAGACATTGACCATCGATGAATACATAGAGGGTCAACGACAGAGTATCGGGTCAACCGATCTGCGGCTACTGGAGACGTTTGCTGGTCGCTTGTTAGACAAACTGAAGGAAGCCAACGCCGGCGAACATCCCGGACTCGGCGAAGCGGTATACCTGTTAATCCAGGTGCTCGAATCGGCTTCGGTCCAGCGGTCAAAAGATCCTCTGCCGATCTGGCTAGCCGAGGTGGGCTTTGCTGCCGGTTACTTGCTGAAACGGTTTGACCTGATACCTGATCACGTAACCGAAATCGGCCTCGTTGATGATGCGCTAGTAGTGCAGCGCATAATCGAACGGAACAGACCGCAGCTAGACCACGCTTTGGCGAAAGAGAACGGGTAGACGGCTTCGTTTCTACCCGGTCAGGCCACGAGTGCGCGGGAACTAGGGATGCTCTATGGATAATTCCCGCGTGCTCGGAAGCGTCTGAAGCCAGTGCCCGCCAAAATACGGGAGCAACGTCTGAATCTAAACGTCTAATCTTAAATCCGATCGAACGCGGCGGTAACCATTAGACGTGTCTACTAAGTTGACCGGCTCTAAAACCCAGCCAAAACGATTTTACCAATCGAGCGTCCGCTCTCGATCAGTGCATGGGCCCGTTTAATATCTTCATAATTTCTTTGAGTATGCGGCTACCGTTTGTATCTCTGGCGATCCGACTAGATCTAATCAATCCAAATCTAACGGGCGCAGACCTACCAAACACGCCGCCAAAAGCTCTCGTCTCTCAGATTGGCAGCGTAAACTGAAAGATTGCCCCTGGAGGCGTATTCGCCTTCGCCCACAGCTTGCCTCCGTGAGCTTCAATGATCGAACGGCTGATCGTCAAGCCGATGCCCAACCCCTGAGGCTTTGTCGTATAAAAGGCTTCAAAAAGTCGATTAACCAGCTGCGTGTCCAGACCCGGACCTGAATCCTGCACGGTAATCAACACGTGGCTCCATTCGACGTTAGCCAAGCTGCCTTGCTCCTGGCTTTCCGGTTTGTACCCGCTGTGCTTGGCAGACACCTTTTCTGAACTAACCTGCATCTCGCGCGGCCCTTCGGTCGTTCCACTCATAGCCTGGATAGCGTTTAGTACGAGATTCAGAATCACTTGTTGGAATTGGATTCTATCCCCCATCACCCACGGCAGATCATCAGCAAGTCGGGTCTGCAGTGAGATGCGATTACTTTTTATTTCCCCCTGAGAAAGACTTAAGACTTCCTGGATTAGCTCGTTTATATCGAGCTGCTCTTTTGTGGTGGGGGCCTTTTTAAAGAGCGCGTGCATCCGCCCAACCACTGCACTGGCTCGCTGTCCATCACGAATGATGCGCCGGATTGCCTGGTTCGCTTCCTCCAAATCCGGCGAGTCGGCAGCTAGCCAGCGTATGCCGGCATTCGCGTTAGTAACGATCGCGCTCAGCGGTTGATTCATTTCATGAGCAATGGACGCGCTGAGCTGCCCTACCGTCATTACTCGCGACATGTGCGCTAGCTCCGTCTGCGCTTTCTGTAACGCCTCTTCCGCGTGTTTGCGCTCGGTGATGTCTGTGACTGCACCCACAAATTCAAAGTTACCCGATTCGTCTTCCTTGGAGAGACGACCAACAACTCGAAGGTATTTGACCGCGCCGTCAGGCATCAACAAACGATGTTCCACGTCAAATTCCTTCTTATCTTCTAAAACGCGATCGATCACTGCCTGGACCGGCGCTCTGTCTTCCGGATGGGTTCGGTCCACTACTCGTTCCAAGGTGGGTTCAGTTAGTGAGTCGTATCCAAAGATACGGAAGGTTTCCTGCGACCAGTAAATTTTCCCGCTGGAAAGATTCCAGCCGAAGCTTCCGGTACTGCTCAGTTTCTGCGCTTCTGCCAAATACGCTTCGCTCCGCCTTAAGGCTTCTTCGGCGCGCTTCAGTTCGCTCAAATCGAGCACGAAGGCGACACCCTCGTTTTCGCTTCCTTGATAGAACGTACTACCTTTTAACACCGGCACCCGAACGCCGTCTTTCCGAAAAAATTCCTTCTCGTATGGCTGAATGTTGCCGGTTGCTTCCAACTCTGCAATGGCCCGCTCGTCGCGATCACGCCAGTCTGCTGGCGTCAGATCCGTCCAGCGCAAGCGACCCGAGATTAAATCTTCCCGGTTGTATCCAACTATCCGTAGAAAGGCTTCATTGGCTTCAATAATCTCACCCCGGAGTTTCCAAATAAAAATGCCGATAATGTTGGCGTCGACTAAGCGCCGGATCTTTGCCTCGCGTTCTTCGAGATCGTGATAAAGACGGGTGTTCTCCAGGCAAATCGCGGCCTGCGACGCCAGCAATTTCAAAACCGCGATGCGGGTTGGTGTGAAGACGTGCGGCGTCAGCTTGTTCTCCAGATATAGCACTCCGGTCAGTTTCGTCTGTTTAATCAACGGCAGGCAAAGGACTGACCGGGGCTTCTGTTGGCGGATGTATTCGTCGGTGGAGAACTGATTCTGGGTTAAAGCGTCGTCGAGGATTACGCTTTCCTGAGTACGCACGACATAATGGACGATCGACTCGGGCACTTTGACTTGTGCCGTGAATGCATCTCGTAAACGCACACTGATAGTGTCGCCACCGGTCACGGCTTCGGCCTCGATCCGCTGCTCAGCGCCGCGTGCAAGAATTAACATGCCCCGCTCGGCACCGGCATGTTCAATGGCCGTACGCATTAGCGTATCGATTAGTTTCTCCAAGACAATCTCGCCCGAGACGGTTTGAGAGACCTTAATAACAGTAGCCAGATCCAGCTGCTCGACCGATGCGCCAATGGTCCCCCCGGGGAGGATGTCTGGCTCTTCCTCTCCAAGTTGCGGGTATAACTCGTCGAGTTGCCGGACCTTACCGGAAGCCTCCCAACGGAGATAGCAGTACCGGGCCTCGCGCAAGTAGGTATACGCGATCCTATCGAAGCCACGCGCGAGATAAAAACGGGCCGCGACTTCGTTAGCGACACCCTCAATCTGGATAAAGTCATTTTCTCGGGCGCAGCGGATGGCCTGTTCGTAGAAACGCATCGCATCAAGGTCGCGGCCTTCGATCCGCGCGATCTCGGCGCCCACCAGCGCCACCCGAGTTTCAAAGTTCTCAGGACAATTTGCGGCCAGCACCTCGAGCTGTCTATAGTTAGCAGTCACCATCCTAAGGTGATGCTGTCCTTCCTCCAACGCCGAGGCATCCCAGACCGCTGCGTGCGACAACGCGGAATAAAACTCGTACTCCGCCCCTTCGAAAAGAGTGAACCGTGATGTCCAAAGCAGCCTCTGGGCCTTTGCTGAGGCCTCAATGGCGGAAGCATAGTCTGCCGACAAAAAACGAGCCTGCAGTTTGCGAATCCAGTATCGGCACTCAGCAAACGCCAGACCCGGATCGTCGGCCAGATGACGTTCGAACCGGCTCTCAACAAATTGAGCATCATTGAAGCAGCCGAACTTGGCTGTCAGACCTCGAAGCGTCCGAATCAGGTAGAGTTGAGCGGTTATAGTGTCGATGACGAGACCAAACCGAGTCCTTTGCGCAAACTCGAAGCTATTCTCGGCTTCGCGATGTGCCTCGACCAGCGGGTCTCCTGTGGCGAGCAGATTGGCGTTCAAACTGAATCGGCTATAAGCAGCAAAGGTGAGGTCGCCGATCCGGTCGGCAGTATCAAAGGTGCGAAGTATCAAGTCTCGGGCGGTTCGGACATGCTTGGTCCAAGGAATCACCAGATCGGCGAGCGACAGATAGGTACGGGCTTGGAAGCGTCGCAAGCCACGCTTCTCGACCAGGTCATAGCCGAGCTGGCCAAAGCGGACCCCCAATTCATAATCGCCAAAGCGCTCGCCGGCTATCATGCCAAGGTAAACATAGGCGAAGCAAGATCCGTCGCTGTTGCCATGCTCGAGACTTAGGTTGACCATTCGGCATATGACGAGCAAAAGCAGATTTTCGTCAGTGAACTCTGCCGGCGTCACGATCTCAGTCAGAACCTCGAGCTCAGCAAGCGCGCGCCGATCGGTCATCAAGGGCAGGTCTAAGATGGACTCAATCGAGCGGTCGCCGAGTTTTAGCCAGATCCTGTCATATTCGCACTGCGCTTGATCTGGTGTCGGGTGAGGCGGCCAATCCGTGCCGCCTCGTCGGAGATATTCAAGGCACATCTCAACACCCCGGTCCGTCTGGTCCAACGTCGTATAGAGGGTAAGGCGCAGACGCGCAACTGCAGCGATATCCTCCACCCGTTTGGTCCGCCCTGCCAGGCTGGAGAGACGCTCTTCCGCCGCCGCCAAGTTCGCGGTCAGCAATTCGCATTCGGCCAACTGAAATTCAATCCCAAATATAAGTTCGTAATTGCCCTTCCAGGCCTCCTCGGTCAGCAATGCCTTACCGGCTGTGAGGTACTCGATCGCCGAAGCGTAAGCCGTTGAAAGTCTTGCCCGCCTGCCGGCGATGAGGTTCAGTCGGGCGACCTGCATACGTTCGTCAGGCGAAGTGATCAATTGAGAGCCGCGGTTTAGCTGGTTTACGATCTCAAAGACCCGACTTTCAATTTCCGCGGGTTCAGTCCGCGATGCGAGTAGCCTGCCGATTTGCAAGTGGGCGCGAGAACGCGCGATTTCGGGTATCTGTGAATATGCTGCCTCTTGGACGCGATCGTGGAGAAACTGATAGGCACCCTCCGATCGGAAAACCAGTCCGGCTTCGACCGCTTCCCAAAGATCGTCGTGCAAATCTTTGCCGAGCCCCTCGTAAGCGGTTTCGAGCAGAACGCCCTCCGCGCTGTTGCCGATGCAAGCGAACAACTGCAAGGCCTTTTGGGTTTTAGCGGGCAGCCGGTTCAACTTATCAACCATCAGGTCAACCACGTTATCGGTGTAACCCTTGGCGTGAATGCGACCTAGATCCCAGGACCATTGTCTGACCCTATGATCGAAAGTGAGCAGTTCTTCTTCAGCCAGTGCAGAGATGAACTGAATGGCGAAAAAAGGATTGCCTCCTGTCTTTTCGTGAACCAGTTGGGCTAATGAGGCGGTTGGTTCTGATTCGCAATGAAGAGAATCAGAAATCAACTGTCTCAGGTCTCCTTCCGTTAGAGGTCCGAGGATTATCTCGCGCACAACCGCTCCAGAAGCGCGAATCGTTTCGAGTTTGCGCATCAACGGATGTGCCGAACTAACTTCATTGTCCCGATAGGCGCCGATCAACATCAAGTGCCGGACATCTGGCCGCACAGTCCGACGTAGCTTTTCCTGTGCGGGATCCGAGCTCGACGGTTCAGCGAAGTCGGAAATCAACAAATCCTCGAGTAAATCGAGCGTTGCCGGATCTAACCATTGCAAATCATCGAGGAAAAGAACCAACGGGTGTTCCGGCCGTGCAAATACGGCTATAAATCGCCGGAACACCAGTTGGAAGCGGCCTTGAGCATCCTGCGGCGGAAGGTCCGGAAGCGGCGGCTGCTCTCCTATGATGAGCTTAAGTTCGGGAACTAAATCGATAATCAACTGTCCGTTCGGACCTAAAGCCTCGTGAAAGGCATCGCGCCAGTTGCGCAGCTCGGCTTCATTCTTACCGAGAAGCGGCCGGACAAGGCTCTGAAGTGCCTGGGCTAACGTGGCATAGGGAATATCCCGCTTGTACTGGTCGAACTTTCCTGAGGCAAAAAGGCCGCGTGGATGAACCATTACCCTGTGGAGCTCATTGACGACTGAGGACTTCCCGATCCCAGGATATCCGGAAACCAGTACTAATTCCGGCTTGCCGCGTGCTACGACGCGGTCGAAGGAGGCAACTAAGGTGTCGATCTCGTGGTTTCGTCCGTGCAGTTTCTCCGGAATCAATAGCCGATCCGGAGTGTCGTACTGGCCAAGAGGGAACTCACGGATATCACCAAACACTTCGTTCTCGTACTCGTCGTCGTCCTCATCCTCGATTCCGGTCGAGCGGAGTGTTGGAGTATCGGAGTGTTGGAGTACTGGAGAAGCTCCCTCCCCGAATTGCATTCCGCCACTGCCATGCCGGCGCGCCCACAATTCCAGGCACCTCCTGAGATCACTTTCGACACCGGCCGCTGTCTGGTACCGCTCCTCCGCGGTTTTGGCCAGCAGCTTCATGATGATGGCAGATACAGGCGCCGGGACGTGACTCAATCGCTCTTCGGGTGGCATCGGCTGCTTGGCGATGTGGCAGTGCACCCACTCCATCGGATTGGAAGCAGTGAAAGGAAGACTCCCAGTTACCATTTCGTAAAGCGTTACGCCAAACGAATAGAGGTCGCTCCTGGAATCAATGGAGCGGTTCATGCGTCCGGTCTGCTCAGGCGCCATGTAAGCCAGCGTGCCTTCGATAAATTCGGGCGGTTCGGGAGCTTGGCGCTCACGTTTCAGCCGCGAAGCGACACCGAACCCCCTTAGCCAACATTGGCGAGTATCGCAGTCCACCAGAATGTGGGCCGGCTTGATGTCCTTGTGAACGATGCCTCGCTGGTGCAAATGACCGATCCCATTCGACAGGCTAATGGCCAGACTCAACGAAAGCTCGATGTCCAACGGTTGTCCGAGCAACTGATCCAGAGGGACTCCGCCGGGATCCTCCATCACGAGCACCGTACGGTTCCAGTGGCGCGCAATTCCAATTGGCCGGGCAGCCCACGCTCGGTCCAGCACTTCTCTAAAAGAATATGCATGCTCCAGCAGTTTCAGACTTTCCGGCCTGGGATACTCTAACACCGGCGCAGCCAGAAGAATCCGCCTAAGCCCCGCAAAAGCGGGATCGTTGCGAAACGGAGGAACGGCCTCCCGACCTAAGTCAGAAGACGCAGCGTAGCCCAAGTCCGCTCCGGTGGTAGCCTGAGATGTATCGTCCCGGCTTCGCCCGCGATAAAGGATAAACTCTTCATCCTTCCGCAGCGCTTGGAGGACATATCTGGATAGCTCGATCACGGGGGGATTCCCAGTTGCGCACCATATCCATTTTTTCGTCGATGCACAGTCCTGCGAATGAGAGACTTACCCTGCAGCGGCCACGAAATGGTCTAACAAAACAGCCCAGGCCCGCCAGCTGCCCATGCCCGTCGACTTATGGTCCAACTGTTTTCGTCCCGTAGGGACTGACCGATCGTAGCCTGGCAGTTTACTGCCTGGGAAAGGCAACAAAAATGAGTCCGTCTCTTAGAGACGGTGTGATCTCATTGGTTCTGATGCGGCTTCTTTGGTATATCAAGACCCGCGAAGCCGAATCATACCGTCCGGACGGGAGGCGTTTTCTAACTTTTTCCAGGCAGCAAACGGCCAGGCTACGATCGATCAATCCCTCCGGGACGAAACACCTGTCTACAAAATCGACTCCACACCCTCGTTCCGGGCAAGTGTGAGATATTCAGGCTGTCTCCTTCAGCCCCGTGATCATCGAGACGATCTCGTTCTTGTCGGTTTGATTCGTTTGACGTACGCCGATCTGCTTGCCGCGCCTGAGTACGCAGATGTGATCTGAAAGCCGGAATACCTGATCGAGACTGTGGCTAACGATAAGGATAGCCAGATTGCGCGCTTTCAGCCCAGTGATGACGTCCTCCACTTTTGACGTTTCTGTAATACCAAGAGCTGCAGTCGGCTCGTCCATCAGAACCAGGTTCGTAGCCCAATGGGTCGCGCGGGCGATCGCAATGGCCTGTCGTTGACCCCCCGACAATTTACGAACGGTCGACTTCGCCGATGGAACGCGCACCTCAAGTTCGCGCATCAATACTTCGGTCTCCGCGATCATTCCAGCTCGGTCGAGCTTACCGAACCATCCTTTGGTTTTCTCCCGGCCCAGAAACAGGTTCATGTAGACCGGCTGGCTTTCCGCAAGAGCAAGATCCTGATAGACCACCTGTACCCCTTTGGCCTGTGACTGGCTTGGATCAATGAAATGGACCAATTCACCCGCGAGGCGAATCTCGCCGGAATTCGGTTGGTGCATGCCGGCAATGATTTTGACTATGGTTGACTTGCCGGCGCCGTTGTCGCCGACCAGGGCAACGATTTCACCTCGATTAACTTCGAGACTGAGGTCCTCGACCGCAACGATACCGCCAAAGGATTTGTGGATGTTGCGAAGACTTAACGCCGGTGTTGTGTTCATGAAGATCGGCGTGGTTCGCGCAACGTCAGGACGATGGCGACCAGTATAATGAAGCCGCGAACAATCATCTGTTCCGAAACGGCCAAGCCCATTAAAATCAGCCCGTTGTTTAACATTCCCATTAACAGCGAACCAACCAACGCGCCGAGAACCGTGCCCGTGCCACCGTCGAGGCGTGTGCCGCCCACGACCGCAGCAGCAATGACCGTAAGAAGATCTGTTTCGCCAAGGGTGTAGCGCGCACCTTGGATTCGCCCGAGATAAAGCAAGCCGGCAACAGCCGCGCACGTCGAACCGAGAATCAAAACGGTGAGCCGCAACC
>Ga0210401_10005522_pt1 | contig 12994 bp, 10 predicted proteins | sample IncBWH32MmetaG_FD_150866 | JGI IMG/M metagenome (GOLD analysis project Ga0210401, IMG submission 150866) | Forest soil microbial communities from Barre Woods Harvard Forest LTER site, Petersham, Massachusetts, United States - Inc-BW-H-32-M | ecosystem: Environmental > Terrestrial > Soil >... | reverse complement strand
AGCATCTGGGGTTCGGCGCGGGCGAGCATCGTTGCCGCGCTAACCATCTCGTCCGGGCTGTGCTGCGGGTGCTGGTGGACCTGCCGTTGACGTGGCAGACGTAGAACCGCCCCTGGTGGTGCCTACGCGTCCACGCGCTCCAGGCGGACAGCGTGTTCCAGTAGATCGGCGGCGCGGGCAACGCTTACAGCAGGTTTGGTCATCTGGGCGGCGACCTCACGGGCTCGAGTGATGCATTGCGGATCAAGGATGTAACGCAGGTCTGCGACCAGCGAACCTAGGTTGCTGGCCGAGAAGGCCCGCCCTGAGCCGACATTCAGCCGCGTGACGGCGTCTGCCCAGATCTGCTGATCGTTGATCGGGTGCCAGAGGACCAACGAGAATGCGGGGCATCGGCGCTGAATCTGCTGGGGCACAATATGGTTCACAAGGAAAAACTCTCGTTCTGTTGCGTGAACAGAGGCGCCAATATCTCGGCCTCCTGGTCGGAGTGCTGGACGTAAGCGCCTGCTGAACAGCATCGCCGCACCCCTATGACCTGCTCCGCAGTCCGCTGTGATGCTGTGCGCGATTGAGGCGGAGTCAAAAACCATCGGGTACCGTTCCAGGCATTCGGGACTGTTGGAGGGAGTCATGGCGTCCGCTGAGCCGATCATTGTGGTGCTGGGCCCGTGGTGCGGAGGCACATCGGCCGTTGCCGGCGTACTGCGCCACCTCGGCGTATTGATGGGCACTGAATTTGACTGGAACTACCGCGAACTGCACGACACCTGGGAAGACTCGCGTCTAAGTCAATTGTGCCGCAAGGCCTTCACCGAACCTGGCGCTCAGCTGCAGATGGATGCTCGCTCTCTTGAGGCGAAACTTCGCAGTTGGGCCGACAGTCATCGCCGTGCCGCCCGCGCGGCGGGGCAACGGCCTGGCGTCAAGCACCCGCTTCTGTGCGTTGCGATGGATTTCGTTCGGGAGGCCTGGGGTCCGGTTGTGCCGTTAGTGGTGGACCGGCCCGTAGCGAACGTGATCGCGTCGTTGAACAGACTCGGATGGTGGCAAGACGAACAGGAGCGGGCTGAGTCGACCGCGCGGCTCATCGCTGCGCGCGACCAAGTGCTGGCCGGCGCGACGACGATCCGGGTCGACTTTGAGGAGCTGCGCGCGACACCATCCGTTGTGATCCGCCGTCTCGCCGAGGACCTGGGCCTCGACGTAACGGAGGCCCAGGTGCAAGCGGCCGCGGATAGTGTTGTGAAACCCGCCGATATGCCCCGCGACGTGGATCCTCACCAGCGTTTCATCGATCTACTACGCCCCCAGGTGACACGCAACCCTGGAGATACGCGACCGGTGTTTTCGTTGGCCGAGGTCTACTTCCATGCGGGCGATTTCGCCAACGCGCGCAAGTGGTTTGCGCGGCGGCTCGAGATGGATAGCGGGGAGTCGACTGAGGAGGTCTACTGGGCGATGCTGCGGCTCGGGCACTCGATGGAGAAGCTCGGTGAACCATGGGTCGATGTTCAGGACGCTTACCTGCGGGCTTGGGAGTTTCGGCCGACCCGCGCGGAGCCCCTGTATGCCCTCGCCCGACGGTATGCCAACGAGAACCGCCACCGGCTGGGCTACCTCTTTGCCGTGCGCGCCGCTGAAATCCCGCTGCCCGAAGACGACATGACGATTCCGCACCCAGACCTCTACGCGTGGCGGTCAGCCGAGGTGCAGGCCATCTGCGCGTTCTCCATCGGTAAGCAGACTGAGGCGTTCGTGCTGAGGCGGTGCCTGCTGGCCCGCCCCGACATCCCCGGTGGTGATCGGCAAAGAATTGCGCGCAACCGCGACTTGTCGGTGCCGGCCATGCTGGAGGTGGCATCGTCGTACCCGGATGTGCTGGCGCGCAACCTCATCGCTGGACCACACGACAGCGAGGTCACCGTCAGCCTGATCGCCGGCGCGGATCGAGCTGCCAGCGAACAAACACTCAACTCGTTTCTGCGCTGCTGCACCGACGTGTCACGGGTCGGACGCTTCCTGATGATCGACGCCGGCCTATCAGCCCAAGATCGCGCGAAACTGCATGAGCGCTACCCGTTCCTCGAATTCACCGACGGCAGCCCCGGGCACACACCCGGCGCTGCGCTCAAGGCGCTGCGCGACCAGATCCACGGACGGTATTGGCTGCATCTGGGCGAAGGCTGGCGGTTTTTTGCCCCGGAAAATTTGATCACCCGCCTCATCGCGGTGCTTGACGCCGAAACGCAGGTGTTCCAGGTAGGAATCAACCTCGCCGACGCGGTCGGGCTCATCGGCATCAGCGCACCCGAACAGACGGTGCGCCGAACGACCGTTGCGGGCCGCTACGTCCTGGGTGAAACGGTGGCCCAAGGCCCGTCGATGTTCGACACCGCACGATTGGATCGGACCGGCGGCATGGACTCCGCCGGACTACAGACCGCCAGCCTCGACGAAGTACTCTGCATCACCACCGTCTGACGCGGTGGTGCCTACCCGCCCACGCGCCCCAGGCGGACAGCGTGTTCCAGCAGATCGGCGGCGCGGGCAACGCTCACAGCAGGTTTGGTCATCTGGGCGGCGACCTCACGGGCTCGAGTGATGCATTGCGGATCAAGGATGTAACGCAGGTCTGCGACCAGCGAACCTAGGTTGCTGGCCGAGAAGGCCCGCCCTGAGCCGACATTCAGCCGCGTGACGGCGTCTGCCCAGATCTGCTGATCGTTGATCGGGTGCCAGAGGACCAACGTGGGTATCCCGGCCCGCATGCCTGCCGCCGTGGTACCGGCGCCCCCTTGATGAACCACCGCGCGGCAAGCCGGAAAAATGGCCGAGTGGTTGACCGCGCGCACAACCTTCACCTGGTCAGAATGCGGGGCACCGGCGAAGTCACTTGCCCCGGAGCAAATCAATGCCCGCTCGCCTAACCGCGCGCAGGCCACGCTGATCAGACCGAACGTCTGAGCGGCGTACGGGAGCCACACGCCGCTGCCAAAGCCGAAGTAGATCGGGGGCGTTCCGGCGGCGATCCAGGACAAGACCTCGTCGTCGGCTTCGGTCGGCAATTCCAGCGTCAGCGCGCCCACGAAGGGCCGCCAATCATCTCCGTCCGCCCACTCGGCTGCCAGCTCGGGAAAACAGAGCGCGTCGTAGGCCTGAATCTCCAGGGATCGCGTCGAGGGTCCCGTCGCGTCAGGCAGGCCCAGTGCACGGCGATGAGCATCTTCAGCCTCCTCCGTTGTGTCGCCGGCCCAGCCACTCAGGCGTGCATGCGCTCCCGGAAAGAAGTGCAGCGCCGCCTGCGGAATGCCGTAATACTCCGCGACGTTGGCGGCCAGCCCCTGCTCGATTCTGCCCGTAAGTAACAGGTCGGCCCCGTTTGCCAGCGCCGTCAGCGTCGTACCCCACTCCTCCATGGCCCGGGACAGGTACTCCTTCTCGTCTACCACCCCGCTGCCCGGAGCCTGGGCCATCCGCTTGCGGCTGGACGCCAGCGACTCCGGGCCGAACGGGACCGCATCAAGTTCCGCCAACTCAAGGAACCCAACCATGTTGGGCGGGACCGCCATGCACACGTCGTGACCTCGGCGCAGCAGCTCGCGACCGACGGCGGCGAAAGGCTCGACATCGCCGCGAGTTCCGTAGCCGGCGAGTACCACTTTCATCGGCGGAGCCTAACTGACGGTGTGCCTAAACGTCCGAGCAGCTGCTCGATCCTGACGCGCTCCGGAGTCGCTGTGACGCAGTGCGCGACTGAGGCGGGGCCAAAGACCATCAGGTACCGTTCCCGGCATTCGGGAACCGTTGGAGGTGTTGTGGCGTCCGCTGAGCCGATCATTGTGGTGCTAGGCCCGTGGTGCGGCGGCACATCAGCCGTTGCCGGCGTGCTGCACCACCTCGGCGTATTCATGGGCGCAGACTTCGTGTGGGCCTATCGTGGACCACACGAGACCTGGGAGGAATCGCGGCTGAGCAAGCTATGCGTACGGGCCTTCACCGAACCTGGCGCTCAGCTGCAGATGGATGCTGGTTCGCTGGTGGCGAATCTTCGCAGTTGGGCCGACAGTCACCGTGGTGCCGCCCGCGCTGCGGGGCGTCGGGCTGGCGTCAAGCACCCGCTTTTGTGCGTTGCGGTGGATTTCATTCGGGAGGCCTGGGGCCCGGTTGTGCCGGTTGTGGTGGACCGGCCCGTAGCGAACGTGATCGCGTCGCTGAACCGACTTGGCTGGTGGCAGGACGAGCGGCAGCGGGCGGAGTCGACGGAGCGTTTGATCGCCGCGCGCGACCAAGCGCTAGCGGGTACTACAACGGTCAGGGTTGACTTCGAGGAGCTTCGCGCCGCGCCGGCCGATGTGATCGGCCGCCTCGCCGACGAGTTGGGCCTCAAGGTGACAGAGGCCCAGCTGCAGGCGGCTGCAGAAAGTGTTTTCAAACCTGCCGATGTCCCCCGCGACGTGGACCCCAACAAACGTTTCATCGACCTACTAAGCCCCGAGGTGACAGCCAACTCCGAAGATGTGAACTCGGTGTCCATGCTGGCCCAGGTCTATTTCAATGCGGGCGATTTCGCCAACGCGCGCAAGTGGTTTGCGCGGATGATCGAGATCGGGGGCCCAGACGAGGGGACATTCTGGGCGATGCTGCGGGTCGCGCAATCGATGGAGATGCTCGGTGAACCATGGCCCGATGTTCAGGACGCCTACCTGCGGGCTTGGGAGTTCCGACCGACCCGCGCGGAGCCACTCTACGACATCGTCCGCCATTACATTGCCGAGAAGCGCTGCCAGCTCGGCTACCTTTTTGCCGTGCGCGCCGCCGAAATCCCGCTGCCCGAAGACGATATGACGATTCCGCACCCAGACCTCTACACGTGGCGCACAACCTTTCAGCAGCTGGTGTGCGCGTACCACATAGACAATCAAGCCGAAGCGTTTGCGCTGTCCCGCCGCCTGCTGGCCCGCCCCGACATCCCCGACGATGATCGGCAAGGCATCGCGAGCATTCGAGATTTGACGGTGCCGACGATGCTGGAGTTGGCATCGTCATACCCAGATGTGCTGGCGCGCAACCTCATCGCTGGTTCGCACGACAGCGAGGTTACCGTCAGCCTGGTCGCCACAGCGGATCGAGTTACTACCGAGGAGACGCTGAACTCGTTTCTGCACTGCTGCACTGACGTCTCACGGGTCGGACGGTTTTTGGTGGTCGATGCCGGTCTGTCGGCCGAAGACCGCGCGATACTGCACCAGCGCTACGCGTTCCTCGAGTTTGTCGACTGGGCCCCCGGCATCCACCTCCGCGACCACGTCCACGGACGCTACTGGCTGCATCTGGGACAGGGCTGGCGGTTCTTCGCCCCCGAGAACCTCATCACCCGCCTCATCGCGGTGCTCGACGCCGAAACCCAAGTGTTCCGAGTCGGAATCAACCTCGACGACGTAGTCGCGCTCACCGGCATCAGCGCGCCCGAACAGAGGGTGCGCCGAACGCCGGACGCCGGCCGCTACGTTCTGAGCGACGTGGTGGTCAGAGGCCCGGCTATGTCCGACACCGCACGACTGGATCGAGCCGGCCGCATCGACACCACCGACCCCGATCCCGTCGCCGAATTCCAACAGCGCGCGGCCGCCGCCGGGCTACAGACCGCCAGCCTCGACGAAGTACTCTGCATCACCGCCGTCTGACAGGCGAAGTCAGGGTGTTGTGCCCGATTTCAATCATCTTCGGAAGGCGGGAAGCGTGTCAGGCAGTACGTCGTCAAGTCAAGTATCAACGCGTCTCGCTGAGCCTGACGCGGCACCCCGCCGGCACTGGCACCTTGAATTGTCATGAACAGCCGTACGATTGCGAGAGGATTGAGCTGGTTCGCGGCGTCCTGAAAGCTCGCCAGAATTTTCGGGACATCTTCGGCGTCCAGGGCGACTAACGCCATAATCTTCTGGACCCGGTCGGTTATCTCGGCTTCATTAGTCAACTCACATATGGCGTTGCCGTGTGACTCGATCCCCGTGTACATGTCGAGCAAGCCTCGCCCGTAGACCATTTTGAGGTCATTGATGTAGCGCCTGAAGTCGTCCGCGTCCTGCGGGTTCGGTTGCTCGATTTCTGCTAAGTGCTTCGGGATCAGTTCCTCTGGACGTTCACCGAGCGCCGTCAGGAACCCATTGATGTGGGCCTCCAGGTCAGCGTCGGCCATGTCATTTGTCATGGCCTACCAGCGCAGCTTCAGGCGACGCAGGTGGGTCACGCTGGTCGGCTTATGCACGACCGCCGGCGTGAAGCCTGGTTTGAGTTCGAAATTTGGGATGCGGTTCAACCATTCGGTCAAAAACGTGTCCATTTCAAGGCGAGCCAGGTGCATGCCCAAGCATCTGTGCATGCCGGCGCCGAATGCCCAGTGGCGTTGGCGCCGGACCTCTCCGTGGCTGCCCCTCGATATCTCCTCGCCGCCGTTTGTTCTGCCCGCCGCTTCCAGGGCCAACCACACCGAACTGAACGCCGGGATTGCGACACCACCGATCTCGACGTTTCTCGTGGTGACGCGCGGAATGCCCGGCCCTGGCGGCTCCAACCGGAAGATTTCCTCGGCGAACGCGGGGATCTGTGCTGGGTCCTCGCGCAGCTGGGCCCGCAGTTGCGGGTCGCGTGCGAGATATAGCAGGGCGAAAGTGATTGCCGAGGACACCATTTCAATGCCTGCAACAGAGAACAACAAAAGGATGACCGACACTACTTCGACGTTGGTGAGCGGAAAATCTTTATCACCGGCGAGTTGTTCCAGTAGCGGCCACAGAATACCGGGCGGCCGCTCGGGATCGCGCAGCCCGGCGTCGAAGCTGGTGTTTAGCCACTTGACGAGTTCAAGTTGGGCTTGCCCGCTGGTGTCGCCGATGACCGCGGCCCTGGTCATCTCGTGCGCCCGAGCGTCGTCTGGCGGCAGCCCGCACACCATGAATAGCGCTTGGCAGGCGTAGTTGTCGGCGACGCTGACAGCATCGCACTGCCTTCGAGCAGCGACGGTGTCGACCAGTTTCGCGGCGCGGGCCCGCAACTCCGGAGCGAAGGGAGCCAACGCTCTGGGGCTGAAGAGCGGATGCAAGACCTTGCCGAAACGGGCATGCTCCGCTCGCGTGCCGCAGGACAGCGGCACCTGCGGAAGCGGTGCGCCGAACAACTGGATCGCGAAGGTCTTCGGCGGCGACGCAAATGTCTCCGGATCGAGCAACGCCGCACGCACGTCGTCCCGGCGGGTCAGATAGTAGCCCCGCAGCGTGGGATCGCCGGTGTCTATTTTCACTACTGGGCCCAGCTCGCGAAGGTGGCGCCAGTAGGCGGCGCGGTCTGCAGCGAAGAACGGACTCTCCTTGTGGTGCAGCGGAGGCGAAGTCAGGTCGTTCTGGTTCATCGCCTGGGTTAGCTCCGGTGTTGTCGCAGTGGTGTCGAGGGCGACCAGGATCGCCAGGAGCGTGGCTCGGCGTTGTCGCAGCCCTCGGGGAGTCGTCGGATCACGTCAGGTTACCCAACTCGTCTCGCGACGGCGCACCAACGTTGCGGCCAGGCGACGCGCCCCGCTGTGTCGCGCGGCCTGTCCATTTCCGCGGAAATCACCACCAGCGCACCGAGCGGCGCTTTTGGCGAATGTGATTTGGGACTCTTTTCGGTCGCCAAAGATTAAGGAAATCACATTCAAAAATAATCGGCTCGTGATCCGTTCTCGGTTAGCGAAAGTCACGAAACACCTGGCTACACCGCCGGTTCCGTTTGCTGCTTTGGGCAGGGACCGGAGCGTAATAAATCTTACTTAAGGGCACCCTGAGGTGCCGACGTGACATGCGCAACAATTGGTCGAACTGTGCCTTTTCGGCCCAAATTCGGCCGGTAGACTCGCTCGAAACCGGCGCCCCGACGCGCCTGTTCCGAGGATTCCGGGTTTGCGTTGCGGAAGCGTTCGGCCGCCGGAAGCGTTTCAACGCTCGGGTGTCGAACGCCCGGTCACCACGGACCAACAAGAAGAGGCTGGTGTCACTGTGAACGATGCGAGCGGTGCGAACGAAGTCGGTACTGCCCCCGGCTTCACGGTCACGGCCGAGATCGCCGTGCAGCGCGGCGCCATCAGCGGCATCGCCGCCAGTCCCGACGGCATGCTGCTGACGGTCACCCACTACGGTGACGACAGTTTTTCGCTGATCGACACCGCGAGTGGCGCCGTCGTGCAAACAGTCGTCGACATCGACGAACCATTCGCTGTGGCCGTGTCGGACACCCCGCAACACCGTGCCTACATCAGCACCGTGTCGACGGCGTATGACTCGGTTTTGGCATTCGACATGGATGCCAACCTGATCGTCGAGGCGCACCCGGTGGCGCACAGCGTGACCGATCTGGCGGTCAGCCCGGACGGAAGGCACGTCTACGCCAGCCGGACCGCGGTGAACGGCGCAGACGTCGCGATCCTCGACACCACGACGGGCGAGGAAGACGCCATCGGCATCGCGGCCAGCGCCGGCACCACCGCCGAGTGTGTCCGCGTCAGCCCGGACGGGCGCCGGCTGTACGTCGCGGCCAACGGGCCATCCGACGCAGAGCTCGTCGTGATCGACACGCAATCCAAGCGCGTCCTGAAAACCGTCGAAATTGGTTCGCCGATCCGGGATATCGCGCTGAGCCCGGACGGCGCCACCGCGTATGTCGGCAGCTGCAGTCCCGACTTCGGCGCGGTGCTCGACGTCGTGGAGAGCGGGGAGACTCGGACCGGCGCCATCGCCAACACTTACAAGATCGGCGAGATCGCCGGCTACCTGACCCAACTGGCATTGAGTCGCGACGGTGGGCGGGCATATCTCGTCGGCGACAGCGGCGTGACGGTGTGGTCCACCGCAACGCATGACGTCATCGGCAGCATCGTGACCGGCGCGCAGCCGTCCTGCGCGACCGAGAGCCCGGATGGGAACCGGCTGTACATCGCCGACTACGCCGGCGCGATCACCGTTCTGACGGTCGCATCGACCACCGTGTCGGAGGACGCGCTGACCCCGGACGAGGTGCCCACCGCCCCGCACCAATGGGCATTCGCCAACCTGCTTGGACTCGAGCCGACGCTGGCCTGACAGGCGCCCGCGCCACATCGCCGCCAAGGCGGTTGCTTCGGCGTGCGATGATCGCCACGCGGGCGGCCGTTTCACGGGCCGGCCCGGAACAGCAGGCGGCGGAACATAGGGCGGTTCATCGATGCAAAGCACCATGCAGAGCTTTCCCCTGACGATCACCGCCATCCTGCGACACGCCTCGGGCGTCCACGGGGCTCGCAAGGTCACCACGGCGACCGGGGCCGGCTACCGCGACTGCAGCTACGCGGAACTCGGTCGCCAGGCAGCTCAGCTGGCGAATGCATTGCGGCGCGTCGGTGTTACCGGCGACCAGCGGGTCGCCACCTTCAGTTGGAACAACGCCGAGCATCTGACGGCGTATATGGCCGTGCCGGCGATGGGTGCGGTGTTGCACACGCTCAACATCCGGCTGTTTCCTGAGCAGATCGCCTACGTCGCCAACGAGGCCGAAGACCAGGTCGTGTTGGTCGATTTGTCGTTGGCCAAATTGCTCGCACCTATCCTGGCCGACCTCGATACCGTGCACACCGTGATCGCGATCGGAGAGGGCGACACGGCGGCACTGGACGAGTCGGGCAAGACGGTGCTGCGCTACGCCGATGTGATCGCCGACGAATCGACCGAGTTCGACTGGCCGGACGTCGACGAGAACTCCGCGGCCGCAATGTGCTACACCAGCGGCACCACCGGCAACCCCAAAGGCGTCGTCTACAGCCATCGTTCGAGCTATCTGCACACGATGGCGAACTGTACCGGCAACGGCCTCTCGATCAGCTCCGGCGATTGCCTGCTGCCGATCGTGCCGATGTTCCATGCCAACGCCTGGGGCCTACCGTATGCGGCGTTGATGGCGGGCGCCGACCTGGTGCTGCCCGATTGCCATCTGGACGCCAAGTCGCTGATCGACATGATCGAGAAGCTGCGCCCGACCGTTGCCGGTGCGGTGCCCACCATCTGGAACGACGTCATGCACTATCTGGACAAGCATCCCGGCCACGACGTGTCGTCGCTGCGGCTGGTGGCCTGCGGCGGCTCGGCGGTGCCGGTGTCGCTGATGCGCACCTTCGAGGACAAGCACGGCGTCCAGATCCGCCAGCTGTGGGGCATGACCGAAACGTCGCCGATGGCCACCATGGCCTGGCCGCCACCGGGCACCCCCGACGAGGAGCACTGGACCATCCGTGCGAGCCAGGGCCAGCCGATATGCGGTGTGGAAGCCCGGATCGTTAACGACAACGGGCAGGTGCTGCCCAACGACAACAAGGCCGTCGGTGAGGTGGAAGTTCGCGGCCCATGGATCACCGGTTCCTACTACCGGGGACACGACGCGTCGAAATTCGACTCCGGTTGGCTGCGCACCGGCGACGTGGGCCGCATCGACGAACGAGGCTTCATCACGCTGACCGACCGCGCCAAAGACGTGATCAAGTCTGGCGGGGAATGGATTTCGTCAGTCGAACTGGAGAACTGCCTGATTGGGCATCCAGACGTGGTCGAGGCCGCGGTCGTCGGGGTCCCCGACGAACGCTGGCAGGAACGGCCGCTGGCCGTCGTCGTCGCCAACGAAGGCTCCGCCGTCAGCGCTGGTGATTTGCGAAACTTCCTGGCCGACAAGGTCGTTCGATGGTGGTTGCCAGAGCGCTGGACGTTCGTCGACGAGATTCCCCGCACCAGCGTCGGCAAGTACGACAAGAAGACCATCCGGTCCCGGTACGCCGACGACGTCTATCAGGTCAGCGAAGCGCGAGACTGACGAGGAGAACCGACTATGAGCCTGCGGGTCGTTCAATGGGCAACCGGGTCGGTCGGTGTGGCCGCGATCAAAGGCGTGCTCGAGCACCCCGAACTCGAACTCGTCGGTTGCTGGGTGCATTCGGAGGCCAAGAGCGGCAAGGACGTCGGCGACATCATCGGCACACCGGCGCTGGGCGTGACCGCAACCAACGGTCTCGACGACATCCTCGCGCTCGACGCCGACGCGGTGATCTACGCGCCGTTGTTGCCCAATGCCGACGAAGTCGCGGCACTGCTGCGCTCCGGCAAGAACATCGTCACCCCGCTCGGCTGGTTCTACCCGAGCGAGCACGAGGCCGCTCCGCTGGAGGTCGCCGCGCAGGCCGGCAACGCGACCCTGCACGGCGCCGGTATCGGTCCGGGTGCGGCGACTGAGCTGTTTCCGTTGCTACTCTCTGTGATGTCGACCGGTGTGACTTTCGTTCGCTCCGAGGAGTTTTCCGATCTGCGAACCTATGGCGCGCCGGATGTGCTGCGCCACGTGATGGGTTTCGGCGGTACACCGGATCGCGCGTTGACCGGACCGATGCAGAAGATCCTCGACGGCGGATTCATCCAATCGGTGCGGCTGTGCGTCGATCGGTTGGGCTTCGCCGCCGAACCCGAGGTCCGAACATCACAGGAGATCGCCGTGGCGAGCGCGCCGATCGACTCGCCGATCGGGGTGATCGAGCCGGGGCAGGTCGCTGGGCGCCGTTTTCACTGGGAGGCGTTGGTCGGCGATACCGTGGTCGTCCGGATCACGGTGAACTGGTTGATGGGCGAGGAAAACCTCGACCCGCCTTGGTCGTTCGGTCCGGCCGGCGAACGCTACGAAATCGAGGTCCGTGGCAACCCGGACGCCTTCATCACGGTCAAGGGCTGGCAGCCGGAAAGCGTCGAGGCCGGGCTGAAGAGCAACCCCGGCATCGTCGCGACCGCGGCGCACTGTGTGAACGCCATCCCGGCGACGTGCGCGGCCCCGGCCGGCATCCAAAGCTTCTTCGACCTGCCCCTGATTACCGCTCGGGCCGCACCCGGGCTGTCGCGGTAGCCTGCGGCTATGACAAGATCGCTGGCCGTCGAGCAGTCCCGCCTCATACCTGTCGGCATCGACGAGGCGTTCGCCGGCACACTGCCGCTGCCGCTTGAGAAGGTTTTCAACCGCTGGTACGGGCCGATCGGACCGGTCCGAGAAGTCCGCGACCAGACCGGCGAATGGGACGCGGCCGGGCAGACCCGAGTGCTGGTGCTGGCCCCTGCGGGAAGCATGCACGAGGAGCTGACCAGCCTGGACCCGCCGCATTCGTTCGGCTACGCCCTGACCGGGATCACCGGCCCGTTGGGATTGCTGGTGGGCCGCGCCGACGGCCAGTGGGTCTTTACCGCGAGCGGCGCCGCGACGACGGTCACCTGGCGCTGGAACATTCACGCCCGCTCGGCACTCACCGCGCCGCTGTTACCGGCGTTGGGCTCCGTGTGGAAGGGCTACGCTCGCCAGTCGCTGGAAACCCTGTCGGCTCTGCTGACGGGCTGACCAACGCCATGTGCCGACTTTTCGGGTTGCACGCCGGAACCAACGTTGTCACCGCGACGTTTTGGCTACTGGACGCTCCGGACAACCTCGCCGCCCAGAGCAGAAAAAACCCGGACGGCACGGGCCTGGGCGTCTTCGACGGCCAGGGCCGCCCGCAGGTGCGCAAACAGCCGATCGCGGCCTGGCAGGACGCCGACTTCGCGACCGAAGCGCACGATCTGACCGGCACCACCTTCGTCGCGCATATCCGCTACGCAACCACGGGAGCGCACGAGGTGGTCAACACCCATCCGTTCCTGCAAGACGGCCGGATCCTGGCGCACAACGGCGTGGTGGAAGGTCTGGATGTGCTCGACCAGCGGTTGCGTGAGCTGGGTACGGCTGATCTGGTGTTGGGGCAAACCGACTCCGAGCGGGTGTTCGCGTTGATCACCGCTTCGATCCGTGCGCACGGCGGCGATGTGCGGGCCGGTTTGGTCGACGCATTGGGCTGGCTGGCCGCAAACGTCCCGATTTATGCGGTCAATGTGTTGCTGAGCACCGCCACCGACCTGTGGGCACTGCGCTACCCGGA
>Ga0210401_10005521_pt1 | contig 12995 bp, 9 predicted proteins | sample IncBWH32MmetaG_FD_150866 | JGI IMG/M metagenome (GOLD analysis project Ga0210401, IMG submission 150866) | Forest soil microbial communities from Barre Woods Harvard Forest LTER site, Petersham, Massachusetts, United States - Inc-BW-H-32-M | ecosystem: Environmental > Terrestrial > Soil >... | reverse complement strand
GAAGTCGCCAACGAGGACATCGTCAAGGGCTACAAGGTCGACACCGACACCTATATCGAAGTTACCAAGGACGAGCTCGACGACATCGCTCTGGAATCGACGCATACGATCGAGATCGATGAATTCGTGCCCAAGGCCGATATCGACAACCGCTATCTGATCCGTCCCTATTATCTCATCCCCGACGGCAAGGTCGGCCACGACGCTTTCGCCGTGATCCGTGAGACCATCCGCAGCATGAACAAGGTCGCGGTCGGCCGCGTGGTCTTGACCAATCGCGAGCACATCATCGCGCTCGAGCCGCTCGGCAAGGGTCTGATGGGCACGCTGCTGCGCTATCCCTACGAGGTGCGCAGCGAGAAGGAATATTTCGACGACGTCCAGGATGTGAAGGTCACCAAGGACATGCTGGATCTCGCCAAGCATATCGTCGAGCAAAAATCCGGATCGTTCGAGCCTGAGGCGTTCGAGGATCATTATGAATCCGCGCTGATCGACCTCATCAACAAGAAACGCAGCGGCATTCGCCTGCCTGCCAAGGCGGCGCCGAAATCGAGCGGCAATGTCATCAATCTGATGGATGCGCTAAAGCGCAGCCTCGCCAGCGAGAAGCAGTCGGCGCCCGCCACAAAGGCCAAGGGCAAGAAGGCGGGCAAGGCCGCCTCCGGCCAGCGCGAAATGCTGCTGCCGATCTCGGGCAGCGGCAAGCGCGCGGCCAAGGAAGAACCAAAAGCGCAGGAGAAGAAGGCCGAGAAGCCGGCGCGCGCCCCTGCCCGTTCCAAGAAAGCGGGATAACGGCTTAACGCAAGCCGCGATGCCGTGGTCGACGCCGTTCGATCAACCGATACGCCTACGCGGCGGCCGCAAGCTGACTACGCTGCAGCGTGGCGCCGTCTACATCATGAAACTGCCCGAAACCGTGCAGATGCGGGCGCTCAACGGGGATGGCCGAGAGCGATAGTGGTGACCGCTCACGTGCCACTATTTCAGCGACGCGTTTACCGAGGTGAATTTGGCGCTGAGCGTGGTGCCGACCCCGTTGACGGCGGCGAGGATCACGATGCTGAGGCCGGTAGCAATCAGGCAATATTCGATCGCGGTCGCGCCGGATTGATCGTTCAGGAATCTCGAAATCAGCCCACGCATTCAAAACTCCTGTCCGGTGCCTTTTCCCGCGGGGATTCTCCCGCGGAAATGGCCGCCGGCGCAATCCTAGGGTTGAGTAGTTGCCGGCTTGTTCACGAATGTGCTGAACGATTGGTTAAGACGCCATCGAACAGCTTCGCAACCGACCCCGTTCGTGCGCAACTGTCTTTGGCTTGTTGGCCGTTCTGTTCAACCACGCAGCAGGACGGCATAAATCCTTCGGCTTCCCGCGGCTTGCCGAGATGCAAAACGGGATATCAGAGCTTCCCTGACCCGCTACATACGCGCTTTACCGACCGACCGATTCCTGTTCCTACTACCACCCAATAGGCCGAGCCAATATCGGCCGCCTCTGGGAGGGATCGGCATGAAACTCGGCACTGCCATTGCGGAAATCATGAAGCGCGAGGGGATCGAGATCCTCTGCGGCTATCCGGTCAATCACCTCATCGAGTACGCGGCCAACGCCAACATCCGCCCGATCATGGTGCGTCAGGAGCGTATCGGCCTGCACATGGCGGATGCGATCTCTCGCGTCACCTCGGGCCGCAGCATCGGCGCTTTCTGTATGCAGCATGGTCCCGGTGCCGAAAACGCGATGGGCGGCGTCGCCCAGTGTTTTGGCGAATCGGTGCCCGTCTTGGTGCTGCCGATGGGGTATCCGCGCCGGATCTCCAATATCGAGCCGAACTTCAATTCCAGCCAGGCGATGAGAGCGTTTGCAAAGTCGTCCGAGCCGATCATTCTCGCAGCCGAAGTCGGCAACATCTTTCGCCGTGCCTTTACCAAACTCAAGAACGGCCGCGGCGGACCTGTCATCGTGGAAATCCCGTCCGACATGTGGAACGAGGAGGTACCGGAACCCCTCAACTACACGCCGGTGCTGCGGACCCGCTACGGCGCCGATCCCGTGCATGTCAAGGAGGCCGCGGCGCTCTTGATCGGCGCCAAGCGTCCGGTGATCTATGCCGGCCAGGGCGTCCATTATGCGAAGGCCTGGCCGCAGTTGAAGCGGCTCGCCGAACGGCTCGCCATTCCCGTGACGACGAGCCTTGGCGGCAAGTCGTCCTTTCCGGAGACGCATCCGCTTTCGCTCGGCTCGGGCGGTCTCGCGGTGCCGCGCGCGGTGCCGAAATTTTTGGGCGAATCCGACGTGATCCTCGGGATCGGCTGCTCCTTCACCGAAACCAATTTCGGCATCGCCATGCCCAAGGGCAAGACCATCATCCATTCGACGCTGGACCCCAACCATCTCAACAAGGATGTCGGGGCGAAAATTGGCCTGGTCGGCGATGCCGGCCTCGTGCTCGATGCGCTTCTCGAAGAGATCGGCAAGAGCGTCACTTCCAATCGTGACGCCTCCACTGTCGCCGCCGAGATCGCGGCATCGCACGAGGAATGGCTGGCGAAATGGATGCCGAAACTGACGAACAACGACGCCCCGCTCAATCCCTATCGCGTGCTCTGGGATTTGCAGCACACGGTCGACATCAAGAACACCATCATCACCCATGATGCCGGTAGCCCCCGCGACCAGCTTTCGCCGTTCTGGAAGCCGGTCGAACCGTTGTCCTATATCGGCTGGGGCAAGACCACCCAGCTCGGTTACGGATTGGGGCTTGCCATGGGCGCCAAGCTCGCAAAGCCGGAAAAGCTCTGCATCAATGTCTGGGGTGATGCGGCGATCGGCTTCACCGGTATGGATTTCGAGACCGCGGTGCGGGAGCGGATTCCAATCATGTCGATCCTTTTGAATAATTTTTCGATGGCGATCGAATTGAAGGTGATGCCGATCTCGACGGAAAAATACCGCTCGACCGACATTTCCGGCGACTATGCCGCGATGGCACGTGCCTTTGGCGGCTATGGCGAGCGGGTGACCCGGCCGGAAGACATCGTGCCAGCGATCAGGCGCGGCATTCAAAAGACGCAGGAAGGCACTCCCGTGCTGCTGGAATTCATCACCTCAAAGGAGACCGAGGTCTCAAGGCCTGGGACCTAAAAGCCCTAACGGGTCAATGCTGTGCCGAAATAGTCGAGGTAGCGCTGGCCGAGCCGGTTCCCCAATGAAATAATGGGGCTTTCTGTGGCTATAGGGTACTGAATGACCGCGCTTCCCCCGGACGTGGTGGCCGATCTCAGGGAGGAGAACGCCCGGCTGCAGGCTGAGCTGCGCACTGCCCGGGATCGCCAGACCGCCAGCGCCGAAATCCTGCGCGCCATCGCCGGCACCTCCGGTGATGCCGAGCGGTCGTTGAGGCAGATCGCGGAGATCACCGCCCGCCTGTTCGGTGCCCCCAGCGTCACCCTCCATCTCGCCGACGGCGAACAGTGGGGCCACACTATACGCGTCGGCGTTGAGGTTTCGGAAGCGCAGCTGCTGATTGGGGCTCACAACCTGCCCGGCACGGTCCTGCTCAAAGACCGCCAGATCCACATTCCCGATATCAACCATGTCGACCCTGCGATCGCAGACTGGCCCGGCCTGCCGCCGGCGCGGACGGCGGGCACGCGCGTGCTGGCAGGTACGCCGCTGCGGCGCGAGGGCAAGCCGATCGGTGTTCTCATCGTTTACCGCGACCGGCCGTTGCCCTTCACCGAGGAAGAACTTGCCCTTCAGCAGAGTTTCGCCAATCAGGCCGTGATCGCCATCGAGAACGCGCGGCTGTTCAACGAGAGCCAGGAGGCGCTGGAGCGACAGACCGCGACCGCCGACATTTTGAAAGTGATCGCAAGCTCGCCGTCGGACGTGCAACCGGTGTTCGATGCGATTGCAAGACGCGCTAACACCCTGATCGGCGGATTCTCGAGCACGGTCTTCCGTTTCATCGATGGCATCGCTCACCTCAAGGCATTCACGCCGACAACTCCCGCTGCGGATGAAATGTTGCAGGCCACCTTCCCGCAGCCGGTTGCCGTTTTCCTGCCGTTTCAAATGGCGCAGGCCGGCGAGGTCACGCAAATCGCCGACACCGAAGCCCTGTCCGACGAGATTCTGAACATCTCGCGGGCGCGCGGCTTCCGCAGCATGCTGTTCGCTCCGCTGATGAATGATGGGGTGTCGATCGGCTTCATTGCGGTGACGCGCGTTCAGCCCGGCGCTTTCGCCGACCATCATGTCCAGTTGCTGCGGACCTTCGCCGACCAGGCGGTGATCGCCATCGAAAATGCGCGTTTGTTCGAGGAGGTGCAGGCGAAAACCCGCGATCTCACGGAGGCGCTGACCTACCAGACCGGTAGCGCCAACATCCTCAGCGTGATCGCTTCGTCGCCGACGGAAGTCGAACCCGTCCTCAAGGCCATTGTCGAGAGCGCCTGCGAGCTTTGCGACGCCTATGATGCCGTGGTGCTCCTGAAAGATGGTGACGATCTGCGCTTCAGCGCGCACCAAGGGCCGATACCGGTAAAATTGGAGAAATTGCGGATAAATCGCAATTCGGTAACGGGGCGCTCGGTCATCGACCGGGTGCCGGTCCACTTGCACGATGCGCTCTCCGACGAAGGCGCCGAATTCCCAGAAGGACAAGAGCACTCGCGCCGCGACGGCTTTCGCAGCATTTTATGCGTGCCTATGGTGCGCGAGGGTGAGAGTATTGGAGCGATCGCACTTCGCCGCACTGAGGTGAATCCGTTTAGTGACAAGCAGATCGCCTTGCTGCAGACCTTCGCTGACCAGGCCGTGATCGCCATCGGCAACGTCCGCCTGTTCGAAGAGGTGCAGGCACGAACGCAGGAGCTTTCCGAGTCGCTGGAGCAGCAGACGGCGACATCCGAGGTCCTGAGCGTCATCAGTAGCTCCGCCGGCGACCTGGCACCGGTATTCGACGCGATGCTCGGCAAAGCTATGCAGCTTTGCGGCGCCGATTTCGGCGTGCTCAACACCTTTGACGGTGAGCTGTTCCATACCGCTGCCACGCGCGGGCTTCCTCCCGCCTATGACGAATACCGGCGGAGCAAGCTGCTGGAATACGGCCCGGGCACGGCGCCGGCCCGCCTGCTGCAAGGCGAGCCAATAGTTGAGATTCTCGATCTCAAGGACTCGGAGGCCTATCGCGCCGGCGAGCCCAATCGCCGCGCGCTGGTGGATCTCGGCGGCGCGCGCAGCCTGTTGGCCGTTCCCCTTCTCCGGGACGAACGCGTGGTCGGCAACGTGATGATTTTCCGGCAGGAACCGCTGCGCTTCTCGGAAAAGCAGATATCGCTCCTGAAACAGTTCGCGGCTCAGGCCGTCATCGCCATCGAGAACACGCGGCTGCTTCGCGAGTTGCGCACGAGCACCGAGGATCTGCGAGAATCGCTGCAACAGCAGACCGCGACCGCCGACGTGCTCAAGGTCATCAGCCGCTCGGCGTTCGATCTGAAAGCCGTGCTGGATACCCTCGTCGAGTCGGCGGCGCGCCTGTGCGAGGCGGATATGGCGGTGATCACTCGCCAAAAAGGTGACACATTTTTTCGGGCCGGCTTGTATGGCTTTTCCCCGGAGTTCATCGATTATGTAAAGGACCTTCCGGTCAGACCAGAACGTGCGACGATGACGGGACGGACCTTGCTCGAGGGCAAAGTGATCCATGTGGCGGACGTGCGCGCTGATCCCGATTACACTTTTTCGGAAGCGCAGAGACTGAGCGGCGACCCCCGCACATTCCTCGGGGTACCCCTGCTGCGCGAAGGCAACCCGGTTGGCGCGCTTGTGCTGTTGCGTCGAAACGTGCGGCCCTTCACCGATAAACAGATCGAGCTGGCCACGACCTTCGCCGACCAGGCCGTGATCGCCATCGAGAACGTGCGGCTGTTCGATGAGGTGCAGGCAAAGACCCGTGACCTCACGGAATCACTGCAGCAGCAGACTGCGACGTCCGAAGTGCTCCGGGTCATCAGCTCATCGCCCGGCGAACTGGCGCCTGTCTTCGAGACGATGCTGGAGAACGCGACGCGCGTTTGCGGCGCGGAATTCGGATCGATGAATCTGGTCGAGGACGGTTGGGTGCGTCAGGCCGCGCTCCATAATGCGCCGCCGGCATTTGCCGCAGCCAGGGCCAACGCGGTCCGTCGGCCGCATCCGCAAGGCGCCTTGGGGAAAGCGATCGAGAGCAAGCAGGTGCTCCACGTCGCCGATGTGCGGACCACTCCGGCATACCTGGAAGGTGCCCAATCAACGGTCGAGCTGGCCGAGCTCGGCGGCGCTCGCACGATCGCCGTTGTCCCGATGCTACGGGACAACGAAGTCATCGGCGTGATCACCGTCTATCGCCAGGAGGTCCGCCTCTTTGACGACAAGCAGATCGACCTGCTCAGCAATTTCGCCAAGCAGGCCGTGATCGCGATCGAAAATGCACGGCTGCTCAAGGAATTGCGGCAGCGCACCGCCGATTTGAGCAGATCCCTCGACGAACTGCGCACCGCGCAGGACCGGCTGGTGCAGACGGAAAAACTCGCCTCGCTCGGCCAGCTCACGGCCGGCATCGCCCACGAGATCAAGAACCCGCTCAATTTCGTCAACAATTTCTCTGCTCTCTCGGCGGAATTGACGGACGAACTCAACGACGTCCTCAAGCAAGCCAGGCTCGCCGACAAGATGCGCGTGGAAGTCGACGAATTGACGGGGCTCTTGAAAGCCAATCTCGAAAAAGTCGTGCAGCACGGCAAGCGCGCCGACTCCATCGTCAAGAACATGCTCCTGCATTCGCGCGAGGGAAGCGGCGAGCACCGGCCAGCCGACATCAACGCGTTGGTCGATGAGAGCCTCAACCTCGCCTATCACGGCGCGCGTGCCGAAAAACCGCAATTCAATGTCACGCTGCAGCGCGATTTCGACCCGAACGCGGGGCTGATCGAGGTATTTCCGCAGGAAATCACCCGCGTGTTCCTGAATTTGATCTCAAACGGCTTCTACGCCGTGACAAAACGCAAGGCCAATAACGGCACGGATTTTGATCCCATCGTCAGCGCTACCACGAGGGACTGCGGCGACCATGTCGAAATCCGGATTCGCGACAACGGCACCGGCATCCCGCCGGAGGTAAAGGAGAAGATGTTCAACCCGTTCTTCACGACCAAGCCGGCGGGCGAAGGGACCGGGCTTGGGCTATCCATGAGCCACGACATCATCGTGAAACAGCATGGTGGCACGATCGATGTGGCGACCGAGCCCGGGCAGTTTACGGAATTTACGGTCGTTTTGCCGCGGACCAGCAATCTTTCAAATAAATCCAGAGGTTAGGCGTGAATGTCTTAGTGTTAGTGGTGGACGATGAGCCCGATGTCGAGGCGCTGTTCCGCCAGCAATTCCGGCGCGATTTGCGCGCGCAGCGTTTCGTGATGGATTTCGCAAATTCCGCCGCCGAGGCGCTGTCGCGCATCGCCTCCACCATCGAGCAATCGCTGATCCTGATTCTGTCGGACATCAACATGCCCGGGATGACCGGGCTTGAGATGTTGCCCAAGGTCAAGGAAATGCGGCCTGACGTTCCAGTCATCATGATCACCGCCTATGGCGATCCCGACACCAGGCGTAAAGCGCTGGAGAGCGGCGCGGAGGGCCTGCTGACCAAGCCGATCGACTTCGCCCTGCTGCGCGAGGAAATCGACACAAGGCTGGCGCAGGCAAGCTAGCGCGCGAACTTGCAAGACGCGCCAATGGACGCTTTGCCGGAATCCGCGTTTGGGTAGTTGCCAAGTTTTTCAGAGCGACACGGACCGCCCACTGCACCAGCATCTTCATGGCGTAGAAAAACTAAGCCAAGCCGCCAGAAGAACTGGTTTGATCCACGGCCGCTTTGGCCGCATGGAGTAACGACAACTCCACCCAACAGGCGACCGTCCATGGTTGACACCACCGAAGTTGCTATCAGTCACCTGCAACGCCGCAAGATCGAGGGGCGTGTGCTCATCCCGTTCATCCAGGCGTTGCGGGATAAATTCGGCGAGGCCGTAGCGAGTGAGGTCGTTGACGCGACCATTCGCAAGCTCGCCGCCGAGGACGGCGCAAGTTGGGCTGCGACCTACGGACGGACGACCGCATCAATGCGAAGGGTGGCTGAAGAGCTTTGGGCAGGCGGCGGCGGCATGGATGTCCAATTTATCGGTGAGTCTGAAGACCATCTCGATTTCAATGTGACACGCTGTGGATACGCCGAGTTCTACAAGGAGCTGGGTCTCGCTGACCTCGGCGTTCGCGTCCACTGCAATCGGGACCATGCCATGGTAGTGGGCTTCAATAACGAGCTCGAGTTGTCCCGAAGCCAGACGATCATGGCGGGCGCGACCTGCTGCGATTTCAGATTTCGCAAGCGGCCCTAAAGCGTGATGACTTTTCTTCGAATCGGCCTGCCTCGTTGAAACCGCACTAAGCCGATCCGCGCGCCAGCTCACGGCTTGAAGAAGGCGGGGTCGTTGAGCGCCTTGATCATGGTGTCGACCATGTCGGCGGCGCCGTGGTCCTCGCGTTCCTCCAACAGCTCCCACATCTTGCGCAGGTTGGCGCGAATCGGCGCCTTCAGCGAGGGGTCGCGTTCGATCAAGGTCCGTGCGATGCAAAAGGCGATGGCCTCAGTGCCCATCCGGGCCTGTTCGATGGTGGGTTTGCTCATGGCCGGCTCCGTGTCGGATTGGTATATGTGCTGGCGCCGCTGTTAGATCAAATCGCGGCGCAGGAATAGCCTACGCGCCCCTACTCCGCCATCTCGACCGGTGTGCTGGGGCCCGCCAGCGGCCGCTCTTCCATCAAGATGTTGCACAGCGACGCGCAGGCGAGCAGCGCGGCGGCGGCGCCGAACACATAGCGGAAGGCCGTGATCATATCGGCCGCCGGGATCGAGCTTACCGGGCCGCGATTCTCGCCGGCGAGCGAGATATCGGCGCCCAACGCCATCAACAGGATAGCGGTGAATGCTGCCACCGTGAATGAGGCCATCAGCGCGCGGAAGAAATTCATTGCGCCGGTGACGGTGCCGATCTGCGATCGCGCCACCGAATTCTGCAGCGAGACCACGCTGACGGGGAACGCCGTACCGAGGCCGAGTGCGAATACCGACAGCAGCACGAGCAACGCCCACAGCGGCAGTACCACGAGCGCCAGTGCGCACCCTGCCAACGCTGCAACCCCAGTTCCGATGATGGCCACCCGCTTATAGTGCCTGGCGCGCGCCATGGTTTGCCCGGCGATCGCAGCACCCCCGGTCGAGACCGCCGCCAGCGGAATCAGCGCGAGCCCGGCCTCACTGGCGCTCAAGTGATAGACCACCTCGTAGTAGAGCGGCAGGTGTACGGTCAGCCCCATCATGGCGCCGAGCGCGAATCCACCGGCCGCCATCGCATAGGGCACCACGCTTCCGCCCATCAGCGACAGCGGCAGGAAAGGCTCCTCGGCCCGACCGGCTTGCCAGACGAAGGTGAGCGCCAGGGCCAGAGATGCGCCCACCATCGCAAGGATGGTCGGCGACAGCCAGAGATAGCGGTTGCCGCCCCAGGTCAGCACCAGCATGAACACCACGGCAGACGCCATCAGCAATACGCCGCCGAGCCAGTCGACCTTGCGTCTGCGGTGAAAGGCCGGGATCTTGCCCATCTTCGGCAACAACAGCCCGAGTGCAGCCAGACTAAGCGGCACGTTGATCCAGAAGATCATCGACCAGTGCAGATGTTCGGCGAACACGCCGCCGAGGATCGGTCCACCGATGCCGGCGGCCACCCAGACCCCACTGAAATAGGCCTGGTACTGGCCGCGCTCGCGTGGGCTGACCACGTCGGAAATCACGGTCTGCACGATCGGCATGATGCCGCCGCCGCCGAGCCCCTGCAGGCCGCGCGCCAAAATCAGCACCGGCATGCTCGGCGCCACCGCGCAAAGGATCGAGCCCGCGATGAACAGGCTCAGCGCCGCGATGATCATGGCGCGGCGGCCATAGATGTCGCTCAGCGTGCCGAACACGGGTGCTACCGCGGTCGACGCCAGGAGATAGGCGGTGATAACCCAGGAGAGGCTGCTGACGTCGTGGAATTGCCGGCCGATGGTCGGCAGCGCGGTCGCAACGATGGTCTGGTCCAGCGCCGCTAAAAACATCGTCAGCATCAGGCTGATCAGGATGGTGCGGACTTCATCCTGCGTCAGCGCCGCTGGCGCGATCGTCGGCGCGTCGCTGACATCGACCACTTGGGTCGCCATCTCAGGCAGTTCGGCTTCGATCTCTTCGGCAAAGCTGTGGGGCTCGGCAGGATGACGGCGCTGCCGTTCAAACTTGTTCATGAGGAAATGTTTTTGTCCGTGGGGCTGCCGGGGCGGCGCAGATTCGCTCTGTTTCGACTGTAATTTAGGCGGCCGATGCGCCCTAAGGCAGCACCTTGCGCGCATGGGTGCATCCCACAGGCCCACCATCGCAAAGTCGTGATCGGCCGGCCCCGCCGATTTCAGGCCTTTGGCCGCTTCTCCAGCTGTGCCCGCTTCGACACGGCATCGGTCGGCGCGCAATGCCCGAGTCGCACAGAGTTCCCTAGGAATACATCAGCGCCGTCTTGCCGGATGGCCCTGTGGGTGGACGAGGCGAACCTTGGCAATGTAGCTCCGTCCTCGCAAGAGCTTGTAGGAGATGCCGGCGTTTCGCTCTTCTCCACTGTCATCATCGCCGGAAAGGTACCGCGGCGTGCCGTTGACGTCCTCGAAAAGGACAAGAACAGCGTCCGAAGGTCCTTTGGTCTCGATATTGTATTTTCGCGAGGCCGTCGGTTTGATCGCGACATCCATTTGCTGGCCTGCGGCCAGATCAAGAACGGCGGGCTGGAACGGCTGCAATGTTGGTACTGCGGCCGGCATAGGCGGGTACCATTTGAGCACCCATTGCTTGTCCCCGGCGGAAAGTGTCCCGGGCGGAATGAGGCCGTTCGTTTCATATTGCTTTGGCACCGCGATCAACCCCGGTTCAAATTCATATTCCATGATCGAGTCGGGATCCCACTGTGAACCCTGCACCTGCTGCGGTGTGAGCTTCTCCAGAATGTTGTGGAATGTGGTTTGGCGATTCCACCTGTTAGGCGGCGCTCCCAACGAGGCATACACGGCCTCTTCATGCCATGTGATACCCGCAAAGGGATTCTGATGCTCATGTTCCAGCCCGAACACGTGGCCAAGTTCGTGCAAGGCAGTTCCGCTTCCATACTTCGATGTAAGGTCCCAGCCATACACAGTCGTCGGTTCGGCCGTCGGAACCTTCAGTACATCGCGCCCGACCTGCGACGCTGACGAGCCGTCCTCTTCAGAGTAGCCAATGCGCACCTCCGCCTCGCTGAGTTGGCTAACCTCCTGAAAATCGAGGCCAATGCCAAGCGCCTTCCATTTGGCAAATGCATCGCGGACCGCGCCTGCCGGCACCTTGGGTACCGCGAAATGATCGGAAGTGAAGAAACAGTAGTGCAAGACCGTTCCGTTCACCCATTTCGACTGAGTCGCGATGATGGCATTGGCCCGACCCGGGTCCGTCATCACCGTCGGACTGAGTTGCGCAGGGACCCGGGACCATTCTGGCAGAGGGGTCGCTTTTGGCCTCGAGCTATTGCTGACTTTTTTGCGTAGCGTGCGCGCGCCATATCGATCTCCATAAAAATGAACGCGTTGGAGAAAGCGAAATAATTTGAGCAGCGATACAATTTAAAAGACGTCTACTATGATAGCAGCAATCTAAAAGAGCATCGACGGCGATCGCGGTGCAGGTCTCTGCCGATCCGTCTGCGAGATCGTGAGGCTGGCGCGACGCGGTAGATCGACGCCGTGGCGGATCGTGCGCGATCAAGCCTGCAAATCGGTTGCAAATGACCGCCCATTCTAGCTAGCGATCGCATCGACGACCTGCGTAGGCAGATTTCAGGATTTCGGCCGTTTCTTCAGCCGCGCGCGCTTGGGCAATAATGCAGGCCACTGCACGATGTGATCTTCAAGGTCGGCGTCGGCAATCTCCTCCTCGCTTGCCTGCACCCGGCCGCGCACGGAGACGCCGGCTTCATGGACCGTGTTGGGATCGCCCGAAATAAGCGGATGCCACCAATAGAGGTCGTGCCCCTCCGCGACCAACCGGTAACCGCAACTCGGCGGCAGCCAGTTCAGGGTGCGGACGTTTTCCGGCGTCAACCTGACGCAGTCCGAAACCTTGTCGGAGCGGTTGGGATAGTCCTTGCAGGTGCAAAGGCCGGCATCCAGCAATTTGCAGGAGACGTGGGTGAAATAGATTTTGCCGGTATCTTCGTCCTCCAGCTTTTCCAGGCAGCAGCGCGCGCAGCCGTCGCACAGGCTCTCCCATTCGACGTTGGACATCTCCTCCAACGTCTTGGTTTTCCAAAAGAATCCCTCTTGGTCCGAAACAGGCTTGGGGGGCGCGGTCATGAATCCCGATATTTGAGGTCTGCGCCGTTCTAGGCGTTGTGGCGGCAAAGGCAAAGTGGGGGCTCGCGGGCTGCCCAAAAGCCCTGAAAGCTGTTAGTTGTACCGTTCAAAATCGCTTTGGGAGCATTGGTTTATCGGCCCCGCTCGGTTAGAAGATGAGATGAGTCCCCAAGTGTGCAAAAAGTGCCTTGGGTTTGCCGCAACACTCCCGCAAGACGTGTCGTAGCGCCCCAGCCGGGCGCTCGAACGCCTTCGAACCGACCAAGGGTCCCGGGTGCGCCAGATTATCCCAGACGATTGGAAAAGACGGCTCGATAATTTCCGTCTGGATCTGGACGCGCGTTTCGACTCCACGCTGTTCTCGTCACTTAGGGGCACGCGCGAGCTCTACGAGCGCTACTCGACCTTCATGGACCGCTTCTATGTCGGCCGCTGGAAGCGCTGGGTCTTCATCGAACCGTTCTCGGAGGCGGCCACCATC
>Ga0210401_10005520_pt1 | contig 12995 bp, 12 predicted proteins | sample IncBWH32MmetaG_FD_150866 | JGI IMG/M metagenome (GOLD analysis project Ga0210401, IMG submission 150866) | Forest soil microbial communities from Barre Woods Harvard Forest LTER site, Petersham, Massachusetts, United States - Inc-BW-H-32-M | ecosystem: Environmental > Terrestrial > Soil >... | reverse complement strand
CGCCAAACAATTGCGGCGGCTCCCCAGTCTCGACACAGCGCCAGAACTTCCGCTCCGCCGTGACAACCAGATGCTGATAGAGCGGATCGGCATGGGCCAGGATCTCGACCCACTTGCCGCCGCCGGTGATGATCGAGAGCACCGCGGTGCGCGCGGCCACCACCCACATATTGTGCTGCAGCTGCGCCATGTATTTGGCGGCGGCCGCTTCTTCCGAGAACGACCACGGCAGCATGAACTTGGATTCGAACACCGCATCCGAGCCCTCGACCCGGCCATCCAAAGTCGCCGCCATCCAGCGCAGTGCCGGGTGAAACACCCGCCGCTGCACATCCGCGACCACCTGCCCGGTATTGGCCTCGTACCAGTGCCGGTTCAGATCCTCGGTCACCACTCCAAGCTGGACGATCAAATTCCCCGACAGGTCCTCGGGCTCAATCGCCCCCCGCTTTTCTTGCCAAAGCCGGATCAGGGCCGCTTCGTCAGTGCCCATAATGATCCGGGCATCAGAGCCTCCGATGAAATGCCGACGTTCTTTTTGATTTTTAGCGCTCATCGTGGTGCCCCCGGGTCTACCAGGCACGCTTCCCGGCAAAGATATGTTTGATTGCGCCGCGAGAGATCCATAGCCGGGAATGCGAGCAGCATCAGAAGAATGTTCCAGGGGTACCAGCCCAGCAGAATTATTATCGTCCAATAGGAAACCGCCACGACGTGCCATCCCAGCGGCATCCCGGCGGAGACTGTTGCATGCCAGTGGTGCGTCGCCCGTTCGGCTTTTCGAGTTTTCTCTTTCCCGTGCTTGACGCGGCACAGACTTTGATCACTCGTTCCCTGGTCCACTGCCCCTATGATTATCCTAAATTTGGAGGTAGTGATGCGGTACCGGCAGTCTCCGCCGCTGAGTGTGACTTTCCTTTGAGCCGTTGGCATGCAAACCTCCTTGCCGCTAATTGTGCATTTTGCACATGTGACAATTGCACAATCTGATGCCTGTGACAAGCGCACAAGTGAGGATGGCCCGCGCCGCTCTGAATTGGACGGTCCGAGACCTAGCGGAAGCGACTAAGCTTCATCGCAACACTATTACGAACATAGAGACAGGTAAGTACGCGGGGGATGCCGCCACACTTGCAACAATAGTTGGTGTGCTCAAAAGGGCTGGCGTAGAATTCATTGACGAGAATGGTGGCGGACCCGGTGTTCGTTTACGAAAACGAACCAAAATACGAGAATCAAAAGACTAATTCGTCCTAAGACTCTCGAACTATAGTCTGGCACAAAGCACGTCAGGCCGACCGCGACGTCGCAAGTGATGAGCAAACGCCATCAGCCGGCACAAACCTGTCTGGCGAATCAAGGAATGGTTTTAATCAGAGCGCGCGCCTGTCGGAGAAAGTCCTGCAGTCGCCGCCGTTCCAAAATCCGCTGGCGGATGTAGAAGCCACTTTTCAACGCATTCTTGTTGCCGCGAGGAGCACCAGATCCCGTGGCGCCACCGTGCATGCGGCATCGCCTCTTCCCACTCACCGCCGGAGACATACAAGGCTTGCCGGACCGCGTCTTCGCTCCGCAGCGTGGGCTTGCTAACATCGGTTCGGTATTACGACGAGGCCCGGCCATTGACTTTTGAATAATTAAATTCATTTGCGCGGTTTGCCTCGCCGCCCCATTCAGGGATGGGCATGCTTGCCATTCAGGACGCCTGGCGTCGTCGCGGCGCCATTCATCGATGGAGTTTCTTGCATCACGTGCTGCGGTTGCTTCGATGGTTGAACCGTCGTCCGATAACGCAAAAAAGCTTGCAAATGCATATGAAGCGTCAGGCTAAGCTTATTATACATCCGCGCGCCCCATTCCCGAGCCGGCTGATCGTCAATCTTGATTTTTTGTTTGTCCAGGCGAGCGAGGTCATAGCGGGCGTGATGGCAAGCCAAAATGAGCTCCGGTGGTAGCTCAAATCTGACGGGCCTCAGCAAACTCTCTGCGACTCGCATGAGTGCGAGTTGGGAAACGGCCACATTGACCGCGAGCATCGCATGAACTTTGTCGACTGGTTTGAGACCATTGAGCACCGAAAGCAGGAAGTTGAAATCTGCCTTGTCGCTGTTCGGTTCGCTGGCCGTCACTTGGTAAAGCTGACGTGTGATGCCTCGACAAAAAACATCATCATCAATTCCTAGCGCTTCCCGCAAACGAACCATGTCACGATAGAGTTGCTCCCAGTAATCTTCCTCAACAAAGAACCTTGTGCCGGCGAGTTCTTGCTTACTCTGCCGGAGCAAGTCTTCCGCGCGCTTTGTCCGCTCATGATCCCGCGTTTCACGCTTCGCTTCGGTAGCGGGCTTGACTGGCGTCGTCGGCTTCGGCGGTGTTTTTGGTTTCGTTGGCTGCTCTGATTTTCCGCCCTCTTTGCGCGCTTCTGTCATGGCCCCGTCCGGTTTTTCTCCGTCACTCACCGACGAATCAATCCTAGGAGGATAATCCTACAATATGGCGAGAGTGTGAATCCCGTGAGGTACTTTGCGTGGGGTTGTTCTTCACGTTTTTGAGCAAAGAGCTCCTCACCCGGGAAGGAAGAAGCATCTCTGATGTCTGATGTCTGATGTCCGATCTCTGATATCTGACATTCGAACAGGCAGGGGCAGAGTTGCCTTTGAACCGGTCGCGTATTCGTTTATAGGCAGAGACCGAAACCATCCGCCTGAATCGCGGCGACTTGTGAGATCTCTATTTTTTCTAGTAATCCTTTTCGCAACGAGCGCCGCTCAAGCCGTGCCTTGCCGCACCGGCGGTCCTTACGAAAAATGGCTCGCCGATTTTGAGCGCGAGGCGATGGCGCAAGGCGTGTCGCAGCGCACCATCGCGACCGCCGCGCCGTTTCTGACTTACGACCAGAAGATCGTGAATATCGATCGCGGCCAGCGCGTGTTCTCCCAGACTTTTCTGGAATTTTCCGACCGCATGGCTGCCGGCTATCGCATCCAGATGGGCGCCGCCAAGATCAAGACCTATGCGCAAGTGTTTGCCCGCATCGATCAGCAATATGGCGTGCCGGCGCCGGTCATTGTCGCGTTCTGGGCGCTCGAAAGCGATTTCGGCGCCAATATGGGCAATTATCATTCGCTGAGCTCGATCGCCTCGCTCGCCTATGATTGCCGGCGCGCCGACCGCTTCCGCTCCCAGCTTCTCGATGCCATGCGGCTGATCGAGCGCGGCGATCTGCAACCTCAGGAGATGATCGGCTCATGGGCCGGTGAGCTCGGCCAGACGCAGATGATGCCGTCGGAATACTACAAATACGCCGTCGATTACGATGGTGACGGCAAGCGCAATCTGTTGCGCAGCGCCCCCGACGTGCTCGGCTCGACAGCGAATTATCTCCTCGGCCTTGGCTGGCGCCGCAGCGAGCCCTGGCTCACCGAGGTACGCGTGCCGGCAACCCTGCCGTCTAACTTTCCTTGGGACCAGGCCGATCTCGATATTCAGTTGCCGCGGTCGAAATGGGCCTCGTTCGGCGTTACGCTAGCGGATGGCAAGCCGCTGCCGGCCGACAATCTGCCGGCGTCGCTGTTGCTGCCGATGGGACGGCTCGGGCCGGCTTTCCTCGTCTATCAGAATTTCCAGGTTTATCTGCAGTGGAATAACTCGCTGGTTTATTCGACGACTGCCGCCTATCTCGCCACCCGCATCGCCGGCGCATCCCCACTTCGTCGCGGCAATCCGCCGCCTGCCCTGCCGTTTACCGATGTCAAAGCGATGCAGGGGATGCTGGCCCATGCCGGATACGATGTCGGCGCCCTGGACGGTTTTCTCGGATTGAAGACGCGCCAAGCGGTCAAGGCGACGCAGCTCAAATATGGCCTGCCTGCCGATTCTTATCCGACCGCCGAGCTGCTCGCGCGGATGCGATCAGGGCACTGAGGTAAATTCGCCCGCCGGTTCGCCTTGAAGTCCTCATCCCCGCCCATCTCCGGGCCAATCACGTAAGGTGCACAGCAGTTGTCGTGGACGAGGCGCATGGCTTGGTGTTACACGACTGCCGATTGCGGCAGCCAAACCGGGGGCGACATCCGGTTTCGGGACGAAAATCGAAGTGCTCTCCTGCCCGCCTCGCTGTAAGCGCTTGACCCTGCCGTGCGCGGTAACACAAGATACTGAAAAGACATCAGTTTTTCTTTATTCCAAAGTAAAAGAGCGCGGCCGCGAAGCGCTTGGAAACACAATTCGGTGGAATGTTATAATGTTACATTGTCGGGACACATTTCCCCGACACTGTAAATGAACAGCTCCGGCGCGGAGGGTGACGCCGCGACGACAAAAATGGGACGGAACTTGTGAAATACGACATGCAGCAGACCCCTCGCGCACGGCTTGCCAACGGGCACCGCGCTTTTTGGTGCAGTTTCCGCGCGGCTCCGGTCATCGCCGTGATGACGGCGGCCATGCTGATCGCGCCTGCCGCCTCCGCGCAGACGCAAGATAACTCAGCGCCCGCCACCGCTCCTGCTGCCTCACCCGTCACCCCGCCTTCCGCGACTGCGCCCGTCCCGGCCCCAGCCGCCGCGCCAGCGACACCCGCGATGAGCGCTCCAAGCAGCGCGGCTCCTGCCGAGCCCGCGCCGGATGCGGCGCCGCCGCCGTTCGGCGGCGCGCAATTGACGGAAGATCTGTCGCCGTGGGGCATGTTCCTCAACGCCGACATCGTCGTGAAGCTCGTCATGATCGGCTTGCTGTTGGCATCGATCGTGACCTGGACGGTGTTTTTCGCCAAGACGGTTGAATTGCGCGGTGCGCGCAACGCCGTGCGCCGCGACCTTCGCATCCTCAACGAGGCGGGGACGATCGCCCAAGCCCACGAGCAACTGCGCGACGGCAACAGCGCGGTGGCGGTTTTGATGCAGTCGGCCGCTCAGGAAATCCGGCTTTCCGCAAGCCTGCGCGCCGAGGGCTTGAAGGAACGCGTCGCTCTGCAGCTCGAGCGCATTGAGATGTCGATCAGCCGCAAGGTTTCGCGCGGCACCGGCGTCCTCGCCACCATCGGCTCGACCGCGCCCTTCGTCGGCCTGTTCGGCACGGTGTGGGGCATCATGAACAGCTTTATCGGCATTTCGAATGCCCACACCACGAACCTCGCCGTCGTGGCGCCCGGCATCGCCCAGGCGCTCCTCGCCACCGCCTTCGGTCTTGTCGCCGCTATCCCCGCGGTCGTGGTCTATAATGTGCTGGCGCGCCAGACCCAGCATTATCGCGCCTTCCTCGGCGATGCCTCGGCGCAGATCATGCGGCTGGTCAGCCGCGATCTCGATCGCGCCAAGCTGCCGCTGTCGCAGGCCGCCGAGTAAGCGCGGCGAACAAGAGCTGGTCCCAAGAGCTGCTCCACATGGCTATTCGTCTCGATCACGGCACCGACGAACTCACCGAAGTTCACGACATCAACGTCACGCCGTTCATCGACGTGATGCTGGTTCTGCTCATCATCTTCATGGTGGCGGCCCCGCTTGCGACCGTCGACGTGCCGGTCGACCTGCCCTCCTCCACTGCACAGCCGCAGCAACGCCCGCCGAAGCCGGTCTACATTTCGATCAAAGCCGACGGCAGCATCGCCATCGGAGACGATCCGGTGCCGCGCGATTCGTTTGCCAGTGCGCTGATTGCCGCAACGCAGGGCAACAAGGATCAGCGTCTGTTCGTGCGCGGCGATAAGGCGGTGCCTTATGGCGACGTCATGCAGGTGATGAACGCGCTGCGCGACGCGGGCTATCTCAAGGTCGCGCTGGTCGGCATGGAATCTCGTGACGCCAAATGATCGCGCGCGTAGCGACATGGTTCGAGGATGAAGATCCGGGCGAGATCCGCCGCTGGGCCATCGCGGTGGCCGTTGTGGTCGCCATTCATCTGGTCGTGCTGTGCCCCTATGCCTATTTCTATCATCCGGAAGAAATCGGCGACGACGCGACCCCGATCTCGCTTGATCTGTCGCCGTCCGACGACACCGTCGATCAAGCCGAGATAGCGCCGACCCCCGAACAGCCGCCGCCGCAAGTCGAACAGCCGCCGCCGCCCCCTCCACCCCCCCCGACACCACCGGCGGCGGTCGTGGAGACGCCGCCGCCTCCACCGCCGAAGGTCGAAGAGCAACAGGCGCCGACGCCACCGGTGCCGGCGCGCACCAAAGGCGGCGCGCCGCGCGTCGCGCCAAGCTGGGCAACGTCGGTCACCCGGCGCTTGGAGCAATTCAAGCGGTATCCGGCCAGGTCGCGCGATCGTAACGAAGAGGGTGTTGTCCTCTTGAGCTTTGTCGTCGATCGCAGCGGCCACGTGCTTTCGCACCAGATCGTTCAAGGCTCCGGCCATCCCGACCTCGACGCCGAGGCCTCGGCGATGATCGAGCGTGCCCAGCCATTGCCGCCGTTCCCGGACAGCATGAGCCAGGATCAGCTCGATCTTACCGTCCCCGTCCGCTTTTCCTTGGAACACTGATCGTTTACTTGCCGTATTGCGTCCCGCCGCGGGAAAATCACAGGAAAATCCTTATGCGCAGCAAACCGTGCCTGACGTCGTCCGACGTTAAGAAGATCCTCGCCGCCTGCGAGGCTGAAGCCGCCAAGAACAAATGGGCGGTGTCGATTTCAATCGTCGACGACGGCGGTTTCCTGCTCGGCTTCACGCGCATGGACAGCGCCGCCGCCATCACCGCCGAGGTTTCGGCCGGCAAAGCTCGCACGTCGGCGATGACCAAACGGCCAAGCAAGTTCTTCGAAGACCGCGTCAAAGAGCGCCCGGGTTTTGCCAGCTTTCCCGCCGGTATCCTGATCCAGGGCGGCCTGCCGATCGTTCACGACAACGAATGCGTCGGCGCAATCGGCGTATCGGGCGTGCAATCGCACGAAGACGAGCAGGTTGCGCAAGCCGGCGTGAACGTGCTCGGATAGGTTGCTGAATTCGCAGAATCTTCGGCGGGCGCGGCCCGGCCGGCAAGACGGACGCGTGAGGACAATATGCTCCTCGGGGCGGCGACCGGTATCACGACGGGCGGCCGCCGTGCGGCGACCGCTTTACGCGTTGCTTTAAGCATTGCCGGTTCGGCAGCAATTGCTGCCCTGCTTTTCGCAGATCCGGCCGGCGCGCAGGAGCATCAGGACGCACAAGCGCTTGCCGGCCAGGCGATTCACCGGCTCGATCTGCAAACCAAGCTCCTGGCCGACCAGGCGATCCACAAGCTCGATCTGCAGACCGAACTGCGCCGCGAAGAGAAGCAGGACGAGCCGTATCAACTGACGCTGCCGCCTGAAACCGTGTGGATCGCGGTGATCGTCAGCGTCATTATCCTGCTTTACGCGTTTCGCGACATGATCCCGGTGCTGCGCGCCGGGCGCAGCGGGACGTGGGCCGAAGACGAGACCGCTGCGCTACAGGCCGGCCCGCGCGCACCGGAAGTCGTGCTCGACGCGGCCGACGAGCTCGCCGCCCAGGGCCGCTTCGTCGAAGCCATGCATGTGTTGCTGCTGCAAGCGCTGGCCGATATCCGCAGGCGTCTCCGCGAGGAGTTCGCCGATTCCATGACCAGCCGCGAAATCCTGCGCAGCCGTCAAGTCTCGGACGCGCTCCGCCGCCCTCTGCGCGATGTGATCAGCCGTGTCGAGTGGACCTATTTCGGCGGGCATCCGGCGGTTCGCGACGATTATCTCGCCTGCCGCACGAGCTTCAGCGCGCTTGTCGAGGCCCTGCATTACGGCGCGCGGGCATGACCGGCGTGCTTTCGCAGCGGCTCTTGATCGGCTGGATCGCGGCCGCGGTGCTGACCTTTTTGCTCTCGCTCTATTTCATGGGCAATAGCGAGCAAAGTACGGAGACGGTCGGCGCGAGTACGTTCTCGCGCTCGGCGATCGGTTATGCGGGGATCGCCGACGTGCTGCAGAAACTCGATATGCCGGTGCTCAAGAGCCGCGGCGACTCGCTTGGCAAAGTCACGCCGGGAGGCGTCCTGGTCATCGCCGAGCCGCTTCCCGGCGCCAAGAACGAAGACATCATGCGCACGCTGCTCAAGGCCGACACCATTCTGCTCATCTTGCCCAAATGGGCCGGCCGGCCGAGCGAGAGCAAGCCCGGCTGGATCAGCGAGGCCGTCCCGATCGACCAAGCCTTCGCCAACTGGGCGCTGCGTCTGGTCGCGCCGAAAGCTGATCTCGCCAACGCCGATACGGCGGATTGGACAACGAATGCGCTCAGCATCACGCCCAATATAGAAGCTCCGATCCGCCTCATGCACGGCGACCGCCTGCAGCCTATCATCAGCAACGCCGACGGCATGCTGCTCGGCCAGATCAGAGACCGCAATCGCAACATCTGGGTGCTATCGGATCCCGACATCATCTCGAATTACGGTTTGGCGCGTAGCGGCAATGCCGCGCTCGCGGTCGCGATCATCGAGCGCCTGCGTAGCGGCTCTGGCAGCATCGTGTTCGACGAGACCATTCACGGCTTTATCGCCCAGCCGGCAAATCCGCTGCTGCTGCTGTTCCGCTTTCCCTTCGTCATGGCGACGATCCAGAGCGCGATCGCCATCGCGCTCCTACTCTGGGCCACGCTCGGGCGCTTCGGCACGCCACAGCCGGCGCCTGCGGCTTTGAGCGCCGGCCGGCAGGGATTGTTGGAGAACATCGCCAAGCTCGTCGACATCACCGGTCATCGCGAGGTGATGATCAAGCGCTACGTGCTCGAAACACTGCGCGACGTCGGCCGCCAGCTGCACGCGCCGCGCGGGCTTTCGACCGCGGCCTTGATCGGCTGGCTGCAACGCGTCGGCACCGCGCGCAACGTTGCCACCGATTGCGGCCCGCTGATCGCGGAAGCCGCAATGCTCGGCGAAAGCCGGGTGCGCAATCCGGCCTCGCTGGTGCGGCTTGCGCGCGAGATTCATCGTTGGAAGGGAGAGATTCTCGATGGACGTTCAGGACATCCGCGCGATCGCTGACGGCATGCGCGGCGAGATCCGCAAGGCGGTCGTCGGCCAGGACGAGGTGATCGATCTGATGCTGACGAGCCTGCTGGCGGGCGGTCATATTCTCTTGGAGGGCGTGCCGGGAACAGCCAAGACGCTGATCACCCGCGCTTTCGCCGCAAGTCTGGCTCTGCAATTCGGCCGCATCCAATTCACGCCGGATCTGATGCCGGGCGACGTGCTCGGCACGAACCTGTTCAATTTCCAGACCAACAGCTTCCTTCTCACCAAGGGACCGATCTTTACCCAGCTCCTCCTCGCCGACGAGATCAATCGCACGCCGCCCAAGACCCAGGCCGCGCTTCTGCAAGCCATGAACGAACATGTCGTCACCATCGACGGCAAGGACTACGAACTGGGCGACGATTTCATGGTGGTGGCGACGCAGAACCCGATCGAGCAACAGGGCACCTATCCCCTGCCCGAGGCGCAGCTCGACCGCTTTCTGTTCAAGATCACCATCGATCATCCGAGCCGCGATGAGGAACGCGACATCGTGCGCCGACACGGTCACCGTTCCGCTATGCCGCGGCTTGAAGACTTCGATATCGCGGCGGTCGCCGACAGCGCGACGCTTGCCGCGGTGCGCGAGGCCGTCACCTATGTGCGGCTGTCCGACCCGCTGATCGATTATATCGTCGACGTGATCCGCGCGACGCGTGAACATTCCTCGCTCGAAGTCGGCGCCTCGACCCGCGCCGCCAATATGCTGGCATCGGCCGTCCGCGCCTTTGCGGTGCTGCAGGGGCGAAATTTCGTCATACCGGATGACATAAAAATCCTCGCTTTGCCGGTGCTGCGTCACCGGGTGACGATGTCGCCGAGCGCGGAGATCGAAGGCCTCAGCGCCGACCGCATCCTGCGCGAAGTGCTCGACCAGACGCCGGCGCCGCGATGACCCGGCCGACACTGCGCGCGGTCCTCATTTTTGCCGCCGGAATTCCGCTGGCGCTCTTGCTCGTCATTTTCGACCCGAAACTGTGGCCGCTGTCGTTCAATTACGGCGTTCTTGTCCTCATCGTCACCGCAACGGACCTGGCGCTGGCCTTTCCGCCGCGACTTCTCAACGTGAAAATCGCGCCGCCCGATCGGCTCTATATCGGCGAGCGCGGCGCAACGACGATCACGATCCCGGCTTCGGGCTTCCGCCGCGCCACCCGCTTCGAGGCAATCGCCGAACAACGCGGCGATATCGAACCGTCGGAGGCCGTAGCCGGCGAACTTATGCCGGGCGCCGAGGCGCGGATTTCGCTGCCGCTGGCGCCGCGCCGGCGCGGCCGCGTCAATATCGATCAGGTCTGGCTGCGCTGGCGCGGACCGCTGTCGCTGGTCGAATTCACCCGCCGCATCGCCGTGAACCGCACGATCGACGTGCTGCCCAATGTCCGCGGCATTCATGGCACGGCGCTGCAATTCTTCATCCAGGAGGCGATCTACGGCATCAAGACGCAAGTGCAGAAGGGCGAAGGCACCGAGTTCGAAGCGCTGCGCGAATATACGCCGGGTCTCGACAGCCGCTTCATCGACTGGAAGCATTCGGCGCGCCATCTCAAGCTGGTCTGCAAGGAATTCCGCACCGAGCGCAATCATCAAATCGTCATGGCGTTCGACACCGGCTATCTGATGCTCGAGCCGGTCTCGGGCCTCGCCCGTCTCGATCACGCGATCAATGCGGGACTGCAGCTCGCCTGGGTTTCGTTGCAAGGCGGCGATCTGGTCGGCACCTATGGCTTCGACGCCCGCGTCCGCCAATACATGACACCGGTCCGCGGCGTGTCGAGCTTCCCCCGCCTGCAGCGCGCCACGGCCGAGCTCGATTATCATCATCAGGAAACAAATTTCACGCTCGGGCTGGCCGAGCTCAATGCGCGGCTCAAGCGAAGGGCGCTGGTGATCCTGTTCACCGACTTTGTCGACACGATTACGGCGGAACTCCTCATTGAAAGCATGCAGCGGGTCGCCAACCGGCATGTGGTGGTTTTTGTCACGCAGCGCGGCTCGGTGCTCCAGAACGCCGTCGATGCCGCGCCGCGCCAATTCGCCGATGTCGCGCAAGCCGTGATCGCGCAGGACTTTCTGCGCGAGCGCAGCATCGTATTCGAGCGGCTGGAGCGGCTCGGCATCCAATGCCTCGACGTGCCGAGCCAGAACTTGCCGGTCGCGCTCATCAATCGTTATCTGATGATCAAGCAGCGCGGGCTGATATGACGCAAGCCGCCAACCTGATCGACGAGGCCAGGATCGCAAGCCGGCAAGCGGCGCGCGGCGCGGCGCCAGGTAGCGGCACGCTGGTGCTGAAAAGCCGCGAATTTCGCAAAGGTCGCGAGGAAGGCTGGCGCGAGCTTGATGACATGGTACAGCGCGTCGAGCGGCGCGGCGTGCATTCACTTTCGCTCGACGAATTGGAACGCCTGCCGACCCTCTATCGCGCGGCGCTGTCGTCGCTGTCGGTCGCGCGCACCATCGCGCTCGATCGTAATCTCCTGCTCTATCTCGAAAACCTGGCATTGCGCGCCTATCTCGCCGTCTACGGACCGCGCGTCGATCCGATCGATGGGCTGCGCAAATTCTTCGTCTACGACCTGCCGGCCGCGGTGCGCGCGGCCCGCTGGCATATTCTAATCGTTACGCTCGCGCTGCTCGCCGGTGTCGCCGCGGGCTTCATTCTGACCGTTCAGGACGAAAGCTGGTTCACCTCATTCATGCCCGCGAATATGGCAAGCGGCCGCGGACCTGCATCGACGGCCGCGCAACTGCGCGACAAGGAACTGTTCGCGCCATGGCCCGGGCCGGTCGAGGCTTTCGGCATATTTGCCAATGTGCTGTTCAGCCACAATACCGCGGTCGGCCTGTTGTGCTTCGGCCTTGGCCTCGCCGCCGGCATTCCGACGCTGATGCTCGTGGTCTATCAGGGGCTGAGCCTCGGCGCCTTCGTCGCGCTGCACTACGATCGCGGCCTTATGGTCGACTGCCTCGGCTGGCTATCGATCCACGGCACTTCCGAATTGGGCGCGCTTATTCTTCTCGCCGCGGGCGGGCTCGTGATCGCCGACAAGATCCTGTTCCCCGGCCGTTATTCGCGCATCGAAAATCTCGCTTTGCACGGGCGCCAGGCGGCGCAGATGGCTGTCGGCGGCATCCTGATGCTGTTCGTCGCCGGTATTCTTGAGGGCGGATTCCGCCAGTTCATCCAAAGCACGCCGCTACGATTTGCCGTCGGGCTCACGATCGGCGCGCTGTGGATCGCCTATTACAGCCTTTGCGGCCGGAGCAAGCGCCAATGAGCGCTGCACAGGATTCAGATACGCCGGTGCTGGCCCACGAGCGCACCACGCAATTTCTCGAAGGCGGCAAAAAGCTCAGGCGCCAGATCGTCACGCCCGAAGGCGTCCCGGTGCCGATCGAGATCGCAAATTACGGCGCTCGCCTGACCGCCTTCGTGATCGATCTGACGATCTGGTTCCTGCTGACGCTCGCCATCTATGTTCCCATTCTCGCATTGATGGGCAGGACCGGCGGCAGCCTGATCGCCGTCTCGATTGCGCTGTTCATCGGCTTTCTCGTGCGTAATCTGTATTTCATCTATTTCGAACTGGCCTGGCGCGGCGCGACGCCCGGCAAGCGCATCGTCGGCCTGCGCGTGATCGACCATAACGGCGGGCCGCTGGTCGCGTCGGCGGTGATCGCCCGCAATCTGACGCGCGAGGTCGAGATGTTCATTCCGCTCGGTGTCTTGTTGCACGCGGGCAACGGCGTCAATTGGGAACAACTTGCGATCGTCGCCTGGGTCATGGTCTGTCTTGCCATTCCGGCCCTCAACAAAGATCGCATGCGCGGCGGCGACTTGATCGCGGGCACGGTCGTGATCTCGTTGCCCAAAGTGGCGCTGCTTAGCGACCTTGTCGAACGTACGCTGAAATTCACCTTCACTCCGGCGCAATTGCAGGCTTACGGCGCTTTCGAACTGCAAGTGCTCGAAGAGCTGTTGCGG
>Ga0210401_10005519_pt1 | contig 12996 bp, 11 predicted proteins | sample IncBWH32MmetaG_FD_150866 | JGI IMG/M metagenome (GOLD analysis project Ga0210401, IMG submission 150866) | Forest soil microbial communities from Barre Woods Harvard Forest LTER site, Petersham, Massachusetts, United States - Inc-BW-H-32-M | ecosystem: Environmental > Terrestrial > Soil >... | reverse complement strand
CACGACGGACGGCACCACGCTGTTGGGGGCCGACAACAAGGCTGGGCTCGCCGCGATCATGGATGCCGCGCACTTCCTGATCCACAACCGCGAGGTCAAGCACGGCGCCATCAAGATCCTCTTCACCCCGGACGAAGAGATCGGCCGCGGTGTCGACAAGGCCGATTTGAAAAAGCTCGGCGCCGATTTCGCCTATACCGTCGACGGTGAAACCGCCGGAAATATCGAGGACGAGACCTTCTCCGCCGACGGCGCCACCATCATCATCGAGGGCGTCAGTACGCATCCGGGCTTTGCCAAGGGCAAGATGGAGCACGCCATCAAGATTGCGGCGGCCATCCTCGATCGCCTGCCGAAGGACACCTGCTCGCCCGAGACCACCGAAGGAAAGCAGGGTTTTCTGCATCCGGTCGGCATCACCGGCGCGCTGGAAAAGGCCACGCTCAGCTTCATCGTGCGCGATTTCACCGACGAGGGCTTGCAGGAAAAGGGGCTGCTGCTAGAAAACATCGTCAAAGAGGTGATGAAGAGCTACCCGCGCTCGACCTACCGGATGGAGATCAAGCCGCAATACCGCAACATGAAGCGGGTGATCGACCGCCACCCCGAGATCGTCGACTATGCGATCGAGGCGATCCGCCGCGCCGGCCTCGAGCCGGTAAAAACCTCGATCCGCGGTGGTACGGACGGTTCGCGGCTGTCGTTCATGGGGTTGCCCTGCCCCAATATCTTTGCCGGCGAGCACGCCTTCCATTCGCGGCTGGAATGGGTGAGCCGGCAGGACATGGAAAAGGCGGTTCTGACTATCGTCCACCTCGCCATGATCTGGGAAGAACGGGCCTGACGGAGCCGGTGGCTGTTCAGGAGGCCTGCGCGGTCACGATCCAGACCGATGCCGGCAGCGGCACCGCCTCGCCGCGCACGAACGGCGCCAGCGTTTCCCGGATCGAACTCTTGGCCGCGGCATGCACGTCCTGTGGATGCCCCTGCAGCGCGCGGCTGGAGGGCCCGATTTCGAGCGCGGTTTCGACCGCAGCCTCGAGCCCGCGTCCAATCGCAAGGTCGAGCGTAAGATTGCAGGCCTCCATCGCTATTTGCTTGAAGCCGGCCGCGCCCAGAATGCGGTGCACGCGCTCCTCGGCGGCAAATGCAAAGGGGCCGGGATCTTCGGGGCCCAACTGGGGCAGCTTGGGAACGTGTTTGTAGACGGCCTGCAGCGGCGTCATCATCCAGGAATTCTCGCGCGGTTCCCGCCAGCAGGCGAATGCCAGCCGCCCCGACGGCATCAATGCCCGATGTAGATTGGCGAAGGAGACCGCAGGTTCGGCGAAGAACATCACGCCGAACCTCGATGCCAACAGATCGAAGCTTGAGGGATCGAACGGATAGACGGTCGCATCGGCAAGCGCGAAATCAATCGGCAAACCCGCCGGCGCGAGCTGCCGCGCGCGCGACAGCATCGGCGCCGAGATATCGATGCCGAACGCAAAGCCTGACGGCGCTACCCGCTCGGCAAACGCGATCGTGGTCGCGCCGCAACCGCAGCCAACATCGAGGATGCGCTCGCCCGCCTTCGCGCCGGCGCGATCGATCAAAATCTGCGCGACCGGCGCGAGCAGCACATCCTGCATCGGTTGCCGATCGGTCCAGTGCTGACCGGCCGTTCCGTTCCAGAATGCAATCTGATCGGCGTTTCGTTCGTGGCCCGCCGGTGTCTCCATGTGCGACCGCTTGATCCCCGGAGCGGCAGCGCCGCAGCTTCCGCATTGTCAATGAAATCCGCGGTTCTGGCAATTGGCCACCCATCCGCGAAAGTGTGGCGCGGACCTGACGGCATTTGATGGCGTCGCTACGGAGTAAGGCGTATAGTTCAAAAAGCAGCGCGGGAACTCCTGCTGCCGGTCCCGCCCTTGATGATACCCGATGCCTAATCGCAACGGTCGCGATCTGGAACCAAGTCTGGGTCAAAGGAGGATGTTCATGTATGCCGCAATTCGTCAGGGTAAGGCAAAGGCCGGAATGGCCGAAGAGCTGACGCGTCGGATCAAGGAGGGTGCCATTCCGATCATCAGCGATGTCGAAGGTTTCATGGCCTATTACGTGGTCTATGCGCCGGACGACACGGTTACGGCCATCAGCATCTTCAACAATCATGCTGGTGCCGAGGAGTCGAACAGACGCGGGCTCGCGTGGATTGAGCGAGACCTCATGCCTCTGCTCATAGGGCCAGCCACCGCGGTAGCCGGGCCGGTAGTTGTGCATACCCTGGCGTAACGAACGGGAAGGCCGAGGTCATCTGCGGAGCGAGGTGCTGCGATCAGGGCACGGTCCAGTGGGCCGCCTGCGCGGTTTGGGCAGGCGTGTCCCTCAGGCAGTGCCGCGCTACCTCGATCTCCGCGTCGGTCGCGCCATGGCCCCGGGCCCACATCTCGGCGGCTGAGGCCGAATACTTCGCCACGTAATAGCGAACGAGCGTGCAGGATACCCGGTTCACAATGCCTGGATGACCTCCTGCCAGTGCACTTGGCGTCAAAGCCAAGACGATTGCCAGAGCACCAACCCCCCGCGCCAACATGACACACCCCCAAACCTAGAGAAGTTCTCGCCAACGCCAGATGATCAGACTCGCTTGGCCGAAGCAAATTAAAGCGAACTCGGGATGGACTCTTATCACCGAGTATCAACACTTGACCGGGGCTCAGCCCGCACAGGTTTCATTGATGGAACGCGCGGGCGATCGAATTTTGCGAATCGGCGGTAGGGAGTGAATAGTCCGCCTTCGTTGCTTTGCAACTTCGGCGCGACAGCCCTCGCGCTCACCGGCTCGCCGAGCCGAAGCCCCGTTGAGCGGCCCGACCCTCTCGGTGTAAACGAGATGCAAGCCAGTCCCGGCATTGAAACTTCAACACTATCGATGCATCGCGTCTCATTTCGTTCGCGTCCGTTGCAGGCGTTTCTGTTGCGTAGCTGTTGCGCTACGCCCGATACGCCGCGACGATTCGATCACGCCGCGTCGGCGTCTGCATGGGGCACCCGCGCGCAATGTGCCGAACGTCACGGTTCTCAGCACACGGATCGGCTACGTCGGATTCCATCACAACCGTTAAACGGGAGAGATGCCATGACACAAGTTAGCAAGCCGATCAGCCTGGAGCTGACTGTATTGCAAGGCCGCGCCTTGAAAGATGATGAGCTAGATGCCGTTTCCGGCGGCTACTGGGCTATGAGCGACGTTAAGGCGGAGTCGCAGATCCAACAGTATCTAAGCAGTGCGGTGAGCGACGTTATCAAGAATTTTTAGCCGCGCGCGCTGGCTAGCGGGTACCGCCGAACACAGGAGAGAGTGACATGAACAACGAAATCCGCCAACTGAGCGTGGACGAACTCGATCTCGTCTCGGGCGGTGGTATCATCACTGACGCGATGGACTACGCCATTGGGAAGGGCATCGAGTGGCTCCGCGCGAACGTTCCGAACATCGTTCCCGACGTCCAGTACAACACTACCGGGCGCGGCGATAACAACGGCTGTACAGGCAACAAATGCTAGAATTCCGCTTAGCACCAAGCCGTGCCGCTCGCGCGTATTGGGGGCGCCACACACCTTTTTATCGTTCCGTAAATCCTTTAGATGCCCGACGCTTACCTACGTTCAATTGAGCCGCTGATCGCGATCGTCTTAGCTAGGGTATGCGGTAGCGACCCCCCGCCCGCTATCGCTGCCCTCCTTGGGTGTTTCCTCCCTAGACTTGGGCCGCTTGTGGCAACGCAGGCGGCCCTTCTTTCTAGCTGGTGAGTTGGGTAGCGTGCTCCAACGCACGGAATCCGCCTCTCGTGATTTCTCTCACAGATTGAAACTCCGCACGCTGGCATCAAACACACGTGAGGCATCGGTTTGTGCTGTTCACATGCAACAGATAGCTTGAAAGGAATCTCACTATGACCAACAGCAACCATACTTTGAGTGACGCCGAACTCGACCTGGTCTCCGGTGGACTCAGGGACCGTCCGTGGAACGATTACCTGAACAAACTCGGGATGCCGACGGGTGGTTTTGGTGCGTCACTCGTAGACGTCAGCCCCGGGCTGGTGATGAAGGATGGAGGGCCCAACTCACCCGGACGCCCTGTCACTGGGCTCTGAGCGCGAGCGCTACAGGAAAGACCGCCTCCGGGCGGTCTTTTTGTTTCACCGCCCGCGAGTTTGATTTCGACCTCGCGTAATCAGGGTCACCCGTCCTGTGCGCGATACGCTGCGGCCACTGTTTTCCAACGCAGTGCGCGGCGCACGCTGGAGCGCCCCTGGGGGGCACTCCCGCGCGGGCAGCGACTGTTCGGGATGGTGGTAGGCGGTGACGGGATCGAACCGCCGACATCCTGCGTGTAAAGCAGGCGCTCTACCTCTGAGCTAACCGCCCCTTGAGGGGTATCTGTTGCGCTCAGTGGTCCCGACGCAAAAACCCCTTGCCTTATTGGGTTTTCTGCATTGGCCGCATCCCGGTGTAAACGAGATGCTCTAACCAGCTGAGCTAACCGCCCTTGACGCTCTGTCTCGGCTGCCTGTTTAGCCTTGCGGTACCTGTCGGAGCAAGGCCCGGTGCCGGTCACTCTGTCATCTGACCCGGCAATTCCCCGAGATCGTCGGTCCAAGGTGCGGCCGAACGGCACCAGATTTGCCGCGTCGGCCTCAGTTTTGCGCGCTGACGGATGCTGCCCCAGCGAATCCCCCAATCATCTGGTCCGCCCTCGCCGCTGGTGAACAGCGCGGAACCGCATTGCCCACAAAAATGCTGAAACCGCGTACGGCCGTTGTCGCCGGTCTTGGCATAGATTTTGGGGAGCTTTCCGGTCATGCGGATCTGTTCGCCCGAGCAGATCACCGTCACCCGGTAGGGTGAACCGCTCAGCGCCTGGCAATCCGTGCAGTGACAGATCGAAACCGCTTGCGGATCAATATCGGCCTCGTAGGTCACCAAGCCGCAATGGCATCGCCCATCGATCTGCATCGCATCTCGCTCCAAAAAACAAACGGCGCCCGGAGGCGCCGTTCTATCACTTTCTGCCGGGCGAGAGGGCTTAGTGCGCGGTCAGGCCGCCGGACGCCTCGTCCGTCGTATCCGGCTTGACCGGGACCTTGGTATCCTCCTCCCAGACGATCGGCACCGGCTTGCGCACCAGCGCACGCGAGATAACGTCGTCGAGCCGGGCCACCGGGATGATGTCCATGCCGCCCTTGATCGCATCGGAAATCTCCGTGAGATCCTTGGCGTTGTCCTCGGGGATCAGCACCGTCTTGATGCCGCCGCGCGCAGCCGCGAGCAGCTTCTCCTTCAGGCCGCCGATCGGCAGCACCCGGCCGCGCAGCGTGATTTCGCCGGTCATCGCGACATCATGGCGGACCGGGATGCCCGTCATCGTGGACACGATCGCGGTGGCCATCGCCACGCCCGCAGACGGTCCATCCTTCGGGGTTGCCCCTTCCGGCACGTGGACATGGATGTCGCGCCTGTCGAACATGGGCGGCTCGATACCATAGGTGATCGCCCGCGAGCGGACATAGGATGCCGCCGCCGAGATCGATTCCTTCATCACGTCGCGCAGATTGCCCGTCACCGTCATCTTGCCCTTGCCGGGCATCATGACGCCTTCGATGGTGAGCAACTCGCCGCCGACATCGGTCCAGGCAAGGCCGGTGACAATGCCGACTTGATCGTCGCTCTCGATCTCGCCGTACCGGAATTTCGGCACGCCCAGGAACTCCTCGAGCGACTTCTCGGTGACCTTGACCGACTTCTTCTTGGAGATCATCAGCTCCTTCACCGCCTTGCGCGCGAGGGTCGAAAGCTCACGTTCGAGATTACGCACGCCCGCTTCGCGGGTGTAGCGCCGGATCATCAGGAGCAGCGCATCGTCGTCGATCGACCATTCCTTCGAGTCCAGGCCATGCTTGGTGATCGCGTTCGGGATCAGGTGCTTGCGCGCGATCTCGACCTTCTCGTTTTCGGTGTAGCCGGCGATCCGGATGATCTCCATTCGGTCCATCAGCGGTCCCGGAATATTCAGCGTATTCGCGGTCGTGATGAACATCACGTTGGAAAGATCGTAGTCGACCTCGAGATAGTGGTCGTTGAAGGTCGAGTTCTGTTCGGGGTCGAGCACCTCAAGCAGCGCCGATGACGGATCGCCGCGGAAGTCGGCGCCCATCTTGTCGATCTCGTCCAAGAGGAACAGAGGATTCGAAGTCTTGGCCTTGCGCATCGACTGGATGATCTTGCCGGGCATCGAGCCGATATAGGTGCGGCGGTGACCGCGGATCTCGGCTTCGTCGCGCACGCCGCCGAGCGAGACGCGGACGAATTCGCGCCCCGTCGCCCTGGCGATCGACTTGCCGAGCGAGGTCTTGCCGACGCCGGGAGGGCCAACCAAGCACAGAATCGGCCCGGTCAGCTTGTTGGCGCGCGACTGCACCGCGAGATACTCGACGATGCGGTCCTTGACCTTCTCAAGCCCATAGTGGTCCGCGTCCAGAACCGTCTGCGCGGCCTCCAGGTCTTTTTTCACCTTGGACTTCTTGTTCCACGGAATCGACAGCAGCCAGTCGAGATAGTTGCGCACGACGGTCGCCTCCGCGGACATCGGCGACATCTGGCGCAGCTTCTTCAGTTCGTGCTGCGCCTTCTCCCGCGCTTCCTTAGAAAGCTTGGTCTTGGCGATCTTCTCCTCGATGTCGGCGAGCTCATCGCGGCCTTCGTCGTCGCCGAGCTCCTTCTGGATCGCCTTCATCTGCTCGTTGAGGTAATACTCGCGCTGGGTCTTCTCCATCTGGCGCTTGACGCGCGAGCGGATGCGCTTCTCAACCTGCAGCACCGAGATCTCGCTCTCCATCAGCCCGAGCACCTTTTCCAGGCGCGCCGTGACGGAGAGCGTTTCCAGGATTGCCTGCCGATCGGCGATCTTGACAGCGAGGTGGGAAGCGACGGTGTCGCCAAGCTTGGCGAAATCGGTGATGGCCTGAACCACGCCGACCACTTCGGCGGAAATCTTCTTGTTCAGTTTCACGTAGCTCTCGAAATCCGAAACGACCGAGCGCGCCAGCGCTTCTGCCTCCACCGATTTGGCGTCGGCATCGGCGAGCGCGACCGCGGTCGCCTCATAGTATTCGGAGCGGTCGGAATATTTCTGCACGCGCGCGCGCTCGAGCCCCTCGACCAGCACCTTCACGGTGCCGTCGGGCAATTTCAAAAGCTGCAATACGCTTGCAAGCGTGCCGGTCTCGTAGATCGCATCCGGAGCCGGATCATCGTCGGACGCGTTCTTCTGCGTCGCCAGCATGATCAGGGCGTCGTTCTTCATCACCTCTTCAAGCGCGCGGATCGATTTCTCGCGGCCGACAAACAGCGGCACGATCATGTGCGGGAACACGACGATGTCGCGCAGCGGCAACACCGGATAAGAGTGGCTTTCGCCGTGGGTGATCGATGGCCGGGGTTTTGGGGTAGTCATCGCCTTTATCCTTTTGTTGTGCCCCCTTGCACGGAAGCCCGCTCGTTGGCGCGACTACCACAAGGTGCCGAGATGGGGTCGTTTGGCTCCGTTGAAGCCTGCTTCCCCGGATCGTTTGGCAACGCGAATCTCGCGCGAGATCTTCGCCGCCATCAGCATTAGGTGGCTATCGCCTAGGGGGGTGTCAAGTCAAAGAAAATGCCCGCCAAATGGGGCTAAACGTGGGTTCTGGCTACGCAACCGCGACCGCGGGAAAGGCCGCCGCGGCCGTCATTGCTGCGACTTGCACCGCGCGTGCCGTCAGGCACTGGCGCTGCTCTCCACCGCGCGGTCGGAACGATCCGCGTAGATGTAGAGCGGGCGGGCGGTTCCCTCGACCACTTCGCGCGAGATCACCACTTCCTCGACGCCTTCGAGGCCCGGCAGATCAAACATGGTCTCGAGCAGGATGCTTTCGAGGATCGAACGCAGGCCGCGCGCGCCGGTCTTGCGCTCGATCGCCCTGCGGGCGACCGCCCCAAGCGCCTCGTCGGCGAAGGTCAGTTCGATGTTCTCCATCTCGAACAGCCGCTGATACTGCTTCACCAGTGCGTTCTTCGGATCGGTCAGGATCTTCTTCAGCGAAGCCTCGTCGAGATCTTCCAGCGTCGCGACCACGGGCAGACGGCCGACGAATTCCGGGATCAAGCCGTACTTCAAGAGGTCCTCCGGCTCGACGTGACGGAAGATTTCGCCGGTGCGGCGGTCTTCCGGCGCCAGCACTTGCGCGGCGAAGCCGATCGACGTCGACCGCCCTCGCGCGGAAATGATCTTCTCCAGCCCCGAGAACGCACCGCCGCAGATGAACAGGATGTTGGTGGTGTCGACTTGGAGGAATTCCTGCTGCGGATGCTTGCGGCCTCCTTGCGGAGGAACCGAGGCCACCGTGCCTTCCATGATCTTCAACAGCGCCTGCTGCACGCCTTCGCCCGACACGTCGCGGGTGATCGAGGGATTGTCGGACTTGCGGCTGATCTTGTCGATTTCGTCGATATAGACGATGCCGCGCTGCGCGCGCTCGACATTGTAGTCGGCCGACTGCAACAGCTTCAGGATGATGTTCTCGACGTCCTCGCCGACGTAACCGGCCTCGGTCAGCGTCGTCGCATCCGCCATCGTGAACGGCACGTCGAGAATCCGCGCCAGCGTCTGCGCCAGAAGCGTCTTGCCCGAACCGGTCGGACCGATCAGCAGGATGTTCGATTTCGCCAATTCGACGTCGTTGTGCTTGGTCTGATGATTGAGCCGCTTGTAGTGATTGTGCACGGCAACCGAGAGCACCTTCTTGGCGTGGCTCTGGCCGATCACGTAATCGTCGAGGACCTTGCAGATTTCCTTCGGCGTCGGGATGCCGTCGCGCGACTTCACCAGCGAGGACTTGTTCTCCTCGCGGATGATGTCCATGCAGAGTTCGACGCATTCGTCGCAGATGAAGACGGTGGGACCCGCAATCAGCTTGCGGACTTCATGCTGGCTCTTGCCGCAGAACGAGCAATACAGCGTATTCTTGGAGTCGCTCGTGCCGACCTTACTCATTCTCGTCTCCGTGCGCCGTTCGATCCCGTCCGCCCGATCGCTCCATTCCGGCAATTACCGCCAAGGAGTTGTAGATAGAGCAAATTCTGTACCAAAAAAGACCTTAACCTTAACATCCCGAGCGAATCACGGTTTCCTCGAATCCACCGCGATCATGGCCGATCACCCATACCCAACCATGCTGACACCCGACTATCAAGAATTCGCTAATCGGGCTCGCGGCAGACACCGTGACAATACCGTGATTTGAGGTTTTCGCACGCGCGAAGCTGCCGAAATCGCACAAACGTTGCGCGATTGCCACGCCGAACCAGCACGAAAGCGGAACTTTTCAGGCGAATTTGCCCGAAACGGACCGCCGCGAGTTCGACCGTCTGAGGACCGGGAAGACTACGGGGTCGCTACCCGCGTCTCTACGCCGTCTTGGCCGCCGCCACGTCTTCCGGACGCTTCTCAATGACCTTGTCGACGATACCGAAATCGCGGGCCATCTCGGCGGTCAGGAACTTGTCGCGCTCCAGCGCGTCCTCGATCGCCTTGTAGGTCTGGCCGGTGTGCTTGACGTAAATCTCGTTGAGCCGTTTCTTCAGGTTCAGGATTTCCTGCGCGTGCAGCATGATGTCGGTGGCCTGGCCCTGGAAGCCGCCTGACGGCTGATGCACCATGATGCGCGAATTCGGCAACGAGAAGCGCATCTCCTTCTCGCCGGCGGCCAGGAGCAGCGAGCCCATCGATGCCGCCTGCCCAGTGCACAGCGTCGACACCGCCGGGCGAATGAATTGCATGGTGTCGTAGATCGCGAGCCCCGATGTCACCACGCCGCCGGGCGAGTTGATGTACATCGAGATTTCCTTCTTCGGATTGTCGGCCTCAAGGAACAGAAGCTGGGCTACGACCAGCGTCGACATGCCGTCTTCGACCGGCCCGGTGACAAAGATGATGCGCTCCTTGAGGAGGCGGGAGAAAATGTCGTAGGCGCGCTCGCCGCGATTGGTCTGCTCGACCACCATCGGGACAAGGTTCATGTAGGTTTCGACGGGATCGCGCATTAGTCACCCAGGTGTTGGCCGAGACGAACTTCCATCGGCAAGCCGCTTGGTTTGCCGGGCGCGGAGGAACGTCCCGTGATGCAAGACTTATTTACCAGACTTACTTACAAAATCCGCTTGGAAGGCAGGCCCACAGATATGGGCCAATTCCCAGGCTACAAGAGCGGGGCCCACCCGGCCACAAGACCGGGTCAGGCCGCGCTTTTTTCCGCGTCGTCGTCCTCATAGAGCTCCTCGCGGGAAACCTTCTTTTCGGTCACGTTGGCGAGTTCAAGGATGAAATCGACGACCTTGTCCTCGTAAATCGGCGCACGAAGCTGGGCGAGCGCATTGGCATTGTTGCGGTAATAGTCCCAGACCTCCTTCTCGCGCCCCGGCATCTGGCGCGCGCGCTCGATCACCGCGCGGCTGACTTCGTCGTCGGTGACGGTGATCTTGTTCTTCTCGCCGATTTCAGAAAGCACGAGGCCGAGCCGGACCCGCCGGTCGGCAATCTTGCGATACTCTTCCTTGGCCGCCTCTTCCGTCGTGTTCTCGTCGGCAAAGGTCTTGCCGCCCGATTCCATCTCGGCCTTGATCGAAGTCCACATCAGGTTGAATTCTTCGTCGATCAGCGACGGCGGCGCCTCGAATCTGTGGCTCTCGTCGAGACGATCGAGCAGCGTGCGCTTGACGCGCTGCCGCGTCGCGCCTGCGAATTCCGCCGCCAGGCGCTCGCGCGCGGCCTGCTTCAGCTTGTCGAGCGATTCAAGGCCGAGCGTCTTGGCGAACTCGTCATTGACAGCGGTTTCCTGTGGCGCCTCGACCAACGTCGCCGTGGTCTCGAACTCGGCCGGCTGGCCGGCGAGCTTCTCGCTCGCATAGTTCTTCGGGAACGAAACCTTCAGCGCGCGGGTGTCACCGGCGGTCATGCCGATCAACTGTTGTTCAAAGCCGGGAATAAAAGTGTTGGAGCCGATCGTAACCTGGATATTTTCACCGGTGCCGCCGTCGAACGGCACACCCTCGATGGTGCCTTTGAAGTTGATGGTCACGCGATCGCCGGTCTCGGCCTTGGCGCCCTCGCCTTTGGCCGCGTAGGAGCGGTTCTGGTCCGCGATCCGCTTGATCGCCTCGTCGACATCCGCGTCGCTGACCTCGGCGACCGGCTTCTCCACCTTAAAACTCTTGAAATCGGCGAGCTGGATCGCCGGTACCACCTCAATCGAAACCGTGTAGGTAAGATCGGATTTTCCCGAGAGGATCTGCTCGACCTCTTTTTGCTCGGTCGGCATGGTGATCTTGGGTTCGGTCGCAAGCCGGAAGCCGCGCTCGGTAAAGATTTGCGTGTTGGTATCGCGGATGGTCTGGTCGATGGTCTCAGCCATCACCGAGCGGCCATAGACCTTCTTCAGATGGCTCACCGGCACCTTGCCCGGACGGAAGCCATTGATACGAACCTTGTCCTTGAGGTCGACGAGGCGCGCGTCGGCTTTGGCATCGAGATCCGATGCCGGAACATTGACCTTGAATTCGTGCTTCAGTCCCTCGTTGAGGGTTTCCGTCACCTGCATGGCATCCAATCTTCTTCCGCTACGTCCCTTGCCTTCGACGGCCAGGGCATTTTTCAATCTGTTCGACGCGCGGCCACCAAATGCCTTGCGCCGGTGCTCTGCGAACCAATTCCCTCGAAGGAAACCGGTTCTACCCTCCTACGCCAGGCTGCGGAGGGCATCCTGCTTCGCCGTCACGCAGCATCGGGTCCTGCGAAGCGCCGGGCGCGCGAAGCAGGATGGTGCGGGCGGAGGGACTCGAACCCCCACAACTTTCGTCACTGGAACCTAAATCCAGCGCGTCTACCAGTTCCGCCACGCCCGCGTGAACAGCATCAAGTCCGGCCGCGATACCCGAGCATGATACCGGAAAGTGCGCCGCGGTTTTCGGGCAGCCTTCACGCTCCAAATCAGTGGAATAGAATCACGTTCATGATTTTGGATGAATCTCAGCCAAAATCATCGTGATCGCTGCGGCGGGCTTATAACATGAGCCTACCCGATAGCAGCAAAAAAATGGGACCTTTTTCCGCCCGCCCGGTCGCCCGCGGCAACTGGACATTCCATGCCAAAAATGGTCCGCATCGACCTCATGGCAAGGTGGAATTTAGCGCCCAGTCGACGTGAATTGATGGCAGGGCTTGGAGCCGCGGTGCTGGGTCCGGCCATGCCCGGAATCGCCGCCCCGCCGTCCCAACCACTGACGCTGCGAGCTGGGCCCGCCGGCCTTGCTCTGCGCTCTGGGCAAGCGGAAACACCGATATGGGCCCTCGAGGGCCCGACGCCAGAGGCCGGGCTCCGCTTCGGGCGCGGCGACCAGCTTGAGGTCACCTTCGCAAACGACCTTCCAATGCGCGTGGCCCTCGACTGGCGGGGAATTGACGGCGTCCCTGCCACCGAACCTCTGCTGGGGCGGCCGCCGCTAGCGGCGGGATCCAAGGAAACCCTTCAAATTCAGCCACGTTACGCCGGCACCTTTCTGTGCGATCCGCGGCTGCTCGGCGACGGCCAGGCGCGGCCGGCGCGGCCGCTTGCGGTGGTGGTTGGGGAACGTGAACCCGCCACGCTCGATCGCGACGAAATCCTGCTGATCGAGGACTGGCGGCTTCGGTCCGATGGAACTGCCCTCGCGCCGGGGATCGATGCGAAGGACACCACGACCGTCTACACCGTCAACGGCCGGATTTCGTTCGATATTACGGTGCGCTCCAACGAACGCCTCCGGCTTCGCTTCATCAATGGCTGCCAACGCGCTGTCATCGCTCTCAAAATCGAGGACCACGAGGTCCGCGTGATAGCCCTCGATAGCCAGCCGGCCGAACCGTCCCTCGCCCGCAAC
>Ga0210401_10005518_pt1 | contig 12996 bp, 32 predicted proteins | sample IncBWH32MmetaG_FD_150866 | JGI IMG/M metagenome (GOLD analysis project Ga0210401, IMG submission 150866) | Forest soil microbial communities from Barre Woods Harvard Forest LTER site, Petersham, Massachusetts, United States - Inc-BW-H-32-M | ecosystem: Environmental > Terrestrial > Soil >... | reverse complement strand
AGGAACAGTCCGCCGCAGTAGTCATTGAAGGACACTCTGGACGGTGCCTTGGCATTCCTGGCACGCAGGTTCACGTCTGATCCCTTGCTCATTGGACGGTCCTCCTGATGCATTTTTCGCACTGCGCTGGAAATTCGCAATGCAGAATGTGCAGCACTTCCGCATGCGTGATGACCGGCAACCGCAGGACAGGGGCCGGCAATTCGTTCAGCAAGGCGAGCGCAGAAAGGGCCTTGCGTTCCATGCTGGAAACTGATCGAATGAAGGTCTTCATTTGTCGTATCCTTGGTGGGTGTGAGAAATGAAAGAACGGCGCGCCCTGGCCGGGGTCGCGCCGTTCGTGTTTTGGTCAGGTCAGTCAGTCTGGATTCAGCCTTCCTCCCCATAGGCTGTCGGCTTCTGACCGGGCAGGACGAACTGGTAGACCAGGACATCCGCACGGTCGGCCTTGTCGGCGTAGCACTCGTAGCCGAACCGATCCGCCATCAGGTTCAGGAAGTGGGCGTTCGGCATGGTCTTCGATCCGGCTGCTGCCATCATCTCGGGCCGGGTCGCACCCTGCTTCCTGACGAGGACCTTGATCATGGCAGCCTGGAAGGACCCCTCGCGGGGTGCCGGCTTGCCGTTGACCTTGGCAGCCTTGGCAGGCTTGGCAGCCTTCCTGGCAGCCGCCTTCTCGTCAGCGATTGCCTGAAGGGCCGCGCCGAGCTTCTCGGTGTTGCCGTTCTCGCCGCGCGCCTTGGCAGCCTTGGCCAGCTTGGCAGCCTTGGCGAACGGCTGATTGATGACCTTCGCCAGCAGCGCCGGCCCAGGCATGCCGGTGGCTTCCTGCTTGGCAGCCGCCAGCCGAACCTTGGCAGCCTGGACGCGACCGCGAGCGCCGGTCAGGACCTTGGCAGCCTGGGCCGGCTTGGCATCCGGCAGGCTGGCATTCCGCACCCAGCTATCCTGCGGGCTGGTGTAGGAACCCCGCTTGCCTTCAGCCTTCAGCCGCTCGACCTTGGCAGCCTGCAAGGCATCGTATTCGGCCTTGGTGATTTCGACGGCAGGAAAGGTTGCCGGCGGCAGGGCCTTGGCAGACCTGAAGCCGATGCCGCCCTTGCCGGTCAGTTGGGCCGACTGGTAGGCACGGCCCGAAGCCGTTGCCCGAAACGCGGTGATCTTGCCGTCTGTAGCCTTGTAAAACTTGGTCATTGTCATGGTTTCCTTGGTGGGATTGTTGGAAGGGATGGCCGGTCAGTCGTCCAGTTTCACCGTCAAGCCGTAGTCGATGGCGGCTTGCAGGCGGTCGCAGGCATCATTCAACATGTCAGACAGCCTGTTCTGGCCGGCTTCGTCTGCCGCGCAGATCAAGTCATCCAACTGGCAAGCCAGCTTCTCGATGTCTTCCTGGTTGACTGGCGTAATTTTGGTCTGGGCCGGGGTCTTGGTCATTGTCAGGTTCCTTGGTTGGGTTGCGTATAAGGTTCGTATAAGGTCATTCAGGTCTGTAGGCAGGCACAGGCATGCCCCGGTGCATTCTTTACGGCGTAAAATGTGCGTTTTCAATGCCCTAGACGGTCAGGCAATACCATGCGCTGGCATGCCGGCGTTGTGGTGAATAACGCAGAAATCCAGGAATAGCCCAACGGACTCAGCGTGTTAGGCCACAGACATGCCCGCATCATATAAGGTCTGATATAAGGATTGCAGGTCTGCTGACTGCTGGATGCATGGCTTGCATCCAGGGATTTCGTCACCGTCACAGCAGCCAGAAGATCATCCCGCCAGCCACTGCCGGTAGCTGGCCAGCAAGGCAACGGCATCAGCCTCCCTGACCGGCAACTCGGGCAGTGCGCCAAGCCGCTCCAGGTTGCCGGGCATGGCATCAGCGCAGATGGCCATTGCCTGGGCGTGTGAGTAGCGACCGGCATCAGCGACGGCTTGCACGTATCCATGCCGTCCAGGTCCCCACCACGCGCCATGTTCATGCGACCAGATCAAATAGGGTTCCGTCATTGCGTGCTGCCTTCGATGTCAGCCGCGACTTGCCGCAGCAGGACTGGAAGCGTCAACCGCAAGTCCGAGTTCACTTGCACGCTGAAGCCTGACCCCAGGTTGCCGTCGACCAGGATCAGGACGACGCCCCGTGCCTGCGACGCCGTGCGGACATAGGTGGCAAGCTCGTCGTATTTTCCAGGACCTTCAGCCAATTGCATTCCCCTGATGCATCAGTTGCATCTGGCATCCTGGCCGGATGATCCGTCAGTCGTCAATCACGGCGGGAGCAGCCTGGACAGGATCATGTCTAGCTTCGCCTCGATGATCTGAAGTCGGTGCGAGACTGACAACTTCGGGCATTCCACCAGCCGGGGCTTCGCTGGCGGACCTTCGCCACGCAGATACACACCACGCGCAGCCAGCCTGTCGCGCACGTCTTCCAGGCTTCGCTTGCCGAACTTAGGAAGCCGCATCAATTCAATCGCGCTCATCCCTGCCAAATGGCGAATTGTGATGCTATGCCACATGCCGGTCGTCAGGCATGAAATGCCGTTGATCGCCCGCGCCGGCAGGTCCAGGTCCTGGATTGATTTGTCGAGTATGTCATCGAAGGAATGCGTTGCGCTCATGGTCGTCCTTTCCGCTCGCGCACTTCGGGCGTTGGTGCCATGCGTGCCACTTCCATGATGGTCAACGGCTTGCGCCATTGCCGCGTGACTGGCAGATGACCTGCCGGCCATTCATCAGGACCTGACTCGTATAGCGGCTCATCCGTCCCGCAGCGGGCGAATACCCGATCTCGTGCAGCTTCAATCGCGCGATGCATGGTCAGGCTCCAACGGAGCACTGCGACCGGCTTGCCGCGCCGCTGATGACTTAGCGACAGTTGCCATAGCGGGCGTCCACCAGCATAGCGGTGTCATTCCAGGCCGATATTGACTGTCAGGCATGCCGAGATGCTGGACCCATTGAGCCACCAGAAATGATCGTGGACGATTTGACGTTCTGGATCGTAGACCGGATGTGCCAGGGCGAATTCAACCTGCTTCACGCTCACGACGTGCTTCCTCCAGCTTCTGTTCACAGCAGAGTCCAGCCTGCGCAACGGCCCAGGCGCGTGTCTCGTATCTGACGGCAAGGGATGGCCGGCCAGTCAGCCGGCACGCATCAGCCGTCTCGCGCAACCGGGCGGCGGTTGACCGGAACTCGTTCGCCAGCAAGGCGAATTCGTCCTGTTCCACCCGGTCTGCCTGCGGCGTGTCGCTCATGGCTTCCTCCGTGCCTGTTTCCGATGGCTGGAGGCCGTACGGCAGGCTGCCGCCATTGGCATAGCCTCGGCAGGTTGAAGCCAGCCACGCGCAGCCGCATGGACCTTGCACCATGCCATGGCTGGCTTGGCGCGCGTGACCAGGATGCCACCAGGGGCATAGATCGCCTCGCTACCGGGCGCGACGGCAATTGCCTTCCGTCCGCATCGACAGCGAGGGATCATCAATGCACCTTGGTCTGTCGCTTGGCTGCCTGGATGGCTTCAACGGCTGTCACCAAGGCCCCGGCGAACTCGCCAAGGATCATCGCATCCTGGACGGAACCCATCCGGGGAGCTTGCTGCATGATTGCGCGCGCAAGGCCGACTGCCTGCTTCTCGCTGGTCAGGAACTTGGCATCCCCGATGCGGATCACCAGGACCTCATGCTTCAGGTCTAGCGTATCGCCTGCTGTTGCAGTGATCAGGATGTCTTCCGTCCTGTCCTGCTGCCTGAAGGCATCGAACAATGCATTGAGTCCATCCGTGCCGGTCTTCGCACCGTTGGCAATGCTCATGCGGCGTCTCCCAGGATCGGGAACAGGACCTCCGCGCACAGTCGTGCTGCCTTCTGCGTGGCGAACGGCTTATTGCAGCAAGGGCATTCCGCAACCGGCAGACCTTCGCTGCGCGGCATGATGATCCACGCGCCGTCAGGACCTTGCATTAGCTTCAGTCCATCAATGCGACAAGAGTTCGTCCAGCGGTCTGCCATCACGTATCCCCTCCAGTAGTCTGACGATTGCATCCTGCACGTCGATTTTTCGGTTGGCGCGGCGGCGGTTCATGGTGCCTTGTTGGCACATTCGACCGTATACGTCGCGCTTCATGCGCGCCTCCTGCTTTGCCTCGATGATCATGTCTTGCAGATCAACCGGCAGCAGGTCGTCTGACATGTCACATTCCCTTTTTGATGGAACGTGCCATCCATCTGCGATAGTCGCGAAGCCGCCACCGCGTCAGCTTGCCTAGCCTGATGGGTGCCGGAAATTCGCCGTCGCGGATCATCCGGTAAATCAATGACTCGGAACAATTCAACATGGCGACCAGCGTTTTCACATCCAGCAGCCGGTCGTCTTCGTCAACTGTGTTTGACAGCAGGACCTGCGGCGGCGGCACCGCCCTCTGCACTATCGCTGTTCCGGTTATCTTCGGTCGCGCCATCACGTCTCGCTCCTTGCAACATTGGCATCATCGGCAATTCCTGTTCGTCATCGTCCTCGGTCCCGCCGCCCACGGCTGCTATGACCGGCAGCGAATCAACGCGTGCACACCAATATGCCAGGACACGCCGGCGTGCCGGTGGCGCGAGGCTGGCAAGGTCACGAATGCCCCTTCCCAGTACCGCCATCTCGTTGTCGTTCGGCTTCATTGCTGGATGTTCCCCTTCAGTGCATTGCGGCGCGCCTCGATGGCTTCATCCAGGCGGTCCATGTCAGGCGGGATCAGGTGCCGCACCCTGGCAATCCATGCTGCATTCGTGGGCAAGCTGTTCAGGCTGATCAGGTCCATCTGGTCAACGTCCAGCAGCAGGTCAGCCAGCCCGCCGTCATCTTCCTGGACTGCCAGCCGCTGGTGGGCATCCCGCAGCGCATCATTGACCAGGGCGCGGTATGTGGTCGGCGCTTCCCTCAGGACGCGGCGCACGGATGGATGTCCGCCGATCTCGGCAACGGCTGCGGTATTGCCGGCCCGCTTCAGCAGGTCCTGGAGGTTCGCGAGCCACTTGGTGCCGTTCTGTTCAGCCAGCGGATCGGAACCGCCTGGAGCCTTGTCCTGGTCGCCCCTGCCGTATGCCTGATCGGCCTGCCTGTCCTGGTCGCCCCTGCCGTATGCCTGATCGGCCTGCCTGTCCTGGTCGCCCCTGCCGTATGCCGGCTGTTCAGCCTTGCCGTCGATGACGATGCCGCCTGCTTCAGTCTCTCGGCCTTCCATCTCTTCGTGCGTGTAGTCCAAGCCTTCCTCGGGGAAGGCAGCACGCAGGACGGCTGACTTGACACATTTATGTAACATTTGCCGGGGTGCCTTGGTCCACCGCTCATTGGGAACCTCGCTGCGGAAACCGGCACGCCCGTAGCATTCCATCCAATGCAATTGTTCGGTGAAGGCGCGGCGCTCGCCGCCGACGAGCCGGTAGACCGTGACAGCACACCAAGCCGGAAAGACCAGCCGAACCTGCGTGTCGCGTGTCGTGCCGTCTTCGTTCTCAAAGCTGCCCTTGAAAGTGTGCTCGATGTCAGGTCCCCACACTGGCAGGTCCATGCCGGCCCACTTCTGTGTGCGTGCAGCCGTGATTTCGACTTCATTGATGCCTTGCATCACCACCTGAACCTTGCGGCGCAGCCGGCTGTTCCACATCGGCACGACATGGACAGGCCGCTTGTAAGGATCGAGCCGGCGCACCGCGCAGTATTCCATGACAGCCATGAGCACTTCGGGCGTCTCGGCGCTCGGGTAGCATTCACACAAGGAACGCCACGCGATGTCGGTCCCGCTGAATCCTGGTGGCTTCTGGTACCGTGTAGCGACCGTCAGTGCTTGTGCCTCGCGTGCCATGTCAGATCCCCGCATCCAGTTGGTCATCAATCAGCCGGTAGGCGCGCAATCGTTGGTAGGCTTCCAATGCGTGCTGCTTGCCTTCCTCCATCATGTCGATGCAGTGGCCGGCGACGGCACGTTCCTGCGCCTCGATCCAAATGCCATAGGCCACCGCCAGCGTGGCGCAGCCGTCAGGTCCTGGCATTCCAGCCTCGCGCAGCACCTCGGCAAACCGATGCGCGAGCTTAATGGACAAGGCGGTATTCTCAGCGGCCATCCAACAATTCCCTTTCAAGTTTTGGTCTCGGTCTGATCAGAGCAACAGAAGGCATCGGATTGGACAGGACAGCGCCCGGTATGATCTCCCCTTGCATCAATCCTTCCAGCAGGGCTGCCCGGTCAGGTTCGCGCTTGGTTCGCACGTATGCATCCGGTAATGCCTGCTCGTCGGTGATGACCACGCTCGCCTTGCCTGGACGGATGCTGACGGTTGCCAGACCTGCCGCGAAGCTGCGGCGTTCCAAGGCAGCCATGACATCGAACAGCAGTTCTCGCAGCCAGGACGACCGCATGTCGTAGCGTTCCTGGCGTGCCCGCATGGATGCCGCGATGACCTTGGACTCTGCTTCGCGTGCTTCAGCGAACACGATCGCGGCTACAATGCGCCGCAGCAATTCATCCGGTTGCACAACTGACGGATCAGCATCAAGCGCAGTCTTAATCGCCTGTTCGTCCGTATCAATGCTTGGGTCTGCTTCCAGCAGTGCCTTGGCACGTTGCCATGCTGCGATGCACCGTTCGATAGTCGATGGTCCTGGCGCGCGTTCGCTCACTCGCACCTCCCTGGTCGTGATGCGCTGGCCGGTCTGTCAACTGGCAGAAGTTCTCGTTAGGGAAAAACGTAGCGTAGGACTGCATACGGGGCAATAGACAATTTTAACCTTGACTTCGTATATACAAAGGACTGCGTGCAGTACTCTCTGGTTGTGTCTGGTTGTCCACAAGTATAAAAACCCCCTCGACTGTGAACGCAGCATAAAACTCTCATCACAGCCTTGTCAGAGGGACGCGAGCCGCAGTAGCGTTGCCCGATGGATCACGCCGCCATCATCCAACGTCTCGGCGGAAATACCTACGTGGGGGAACGTCTCGGCCTGCATCGCACCACTGTGTCGCGATGGGCCACATTCGGCATTCCTTCAGGGTATTACGTCAGCCTGATCGCGCTCGCGGATGAATTAAGCATTCGTCTGACCATGGCGCAGCTTGCAGCAGGACATCCACGCCACGGCAAGCAAGGCGTTGAAGCTGTCCACCTTCTGCCGGAACGCAGCGAGCCGCGCAGTATTGGTCAATTGACCAAGACTAAAATTAGTCAATTGACCAAGGCTAAAAAGGTTTCACCCCAGCAGGCGAGCTAAAGCGATGAAGCGGTCAACCTTCAGGCTGACTGCGCCCGTTGTCAGGGAACATCCGCTTCAGAAGCAGATTGCCAGCACACTAACAATCGAACTCGCGCCACCAGGAAAGGTCAGCCGGTTCGGCGTCTGCTGGTTCAGCATTGATCATGCCAACTATGCCGGCGAAGTCCCCGGCGTGCGGATCGGACGCGGCATCATTGCCGGCATTCCCGACACGTTCGTGCTGTACCGCGGCCTCGCCCACGTCATCGAGATTAAGGCCGAAGACGGCGTGCTGTCTGATGCACAGCGTTCCGTCATTGCTGCTGTCCTGGCATCCGGCGGCCGCGCAGGCGTGGCACGTGATGGGACAGAAGTGCTCGCCTGTCTGGATGCCTGGACCATTCCCCGCAACCGGCGAATCAGGGAGGCATTATGAGCACGACCGTACTGCGTTCAGTGATGGACGAAGCCGAGTATGAGCGCGAGCGCCAGCGGCTGACTGACCTGTATGGCAGCGTCGATGCAAAGAGCGTCGAAGTCATTGCCAAGCGGGATCAGGCATACGCCGCACTGTACCATTCCAGCGGCTGGACGCAGGAACGGCTGGCCGAGAAGGAAGGCAAGAGCCGGATATGGATTCAGTATCGCCTTCGCTTTGGCCGTTTCATCACGTTTTCGGCGAATGTCACACCTGTGACAATCGCCCAAAATCTCACTGAGGGCCGGTTCAGAAGCTATTGGGAGCGGACTGACAAGACCGAGCCGAATGACAACGTGCGCTTTCGTGAAGTGGTCAAGCTGATGGAACAGGATGTGAGACTGCATAAGCCGCATGCGTCCAAGACGATTGGACGTTCAATCATGGAACAGTTCGCCGATGGCGAATGGCACCGTTTAGATACCATCATCGAACGCATTGAAGGCGACGAGGATGATGTCACCAGCGTCCTAAAGAACATGCAGGACCACGGTGCCAACAAATCAATCGTGGAAACCAAACCCTATGGCGCGAGCAAAATGTATCGCATCATGCGCCAGGAAAAGATGATCAGCTCGCACGAGCTGGCAACCAAACTCTCACCACTCATTAAGGCTCTGCTAGAGGAAGGTCGCAAGACAACGGCACGCATGTCGCCGCCGACTGTCGCGCGCCTCGCCTCGCAAATCCAGCGCCTGCTTGATGAATGGTCAGAGTAGCGCGATGGCCGCCAGCCATCATCAAGTCAAGGAAGACTCCACATGTCTAACACTGCATTCCAACTCGTTGAATCGAAGACCGTGCCTCTGACGCGCGAATTCCTCGACCAGTTCGTAGGCTTCACGCCGTCACCAGTGGAACGCGAGCGCGACGATAAGCGTGTCAAGCACCTGCGTTCCAAATACGATGCCGGCTTGTGGACACCCTGTTCATGGGTGACGGCAAAGGTCCGAGACATGAACGACATCGAATACCGCGCAAACGGGTTCCATAGTTCCACCATGCTATCTGCGCTTGATGGTCTGCTGGCAGATGGCTTGATGGTGCATTGGGATCGCTTCCAGGTTCAGACGCTGGACGACCTAGCGTTGCTGTTCCGCCAATACGATGACCGTAAGTCGGCACGCTCGCCGGCTGATGTTGCTGGTGCATACCAGGGGCTGGAGGAAGACCTCCGCGCTACCCCAAGGGTGCCGGCAAAGCTGGCCATCGAAAGCGTCAACTGGTGGCGTGCCCACGTCGAGCGTTCACCGACTGCCAAGGGCGATGACCGTTACACGCTGTTCCACGAACGGGCATTGCATCCGTTCATCGCCTGGGTATCGGCTGACATCTTCTCCGGCAAGGTGCCGGAACTGGCCAAGGAGCCGGTCGTCGCTTCCATGTTCGTCACCTTCGAGGCGAACGAGATCGAGTGCCGTTCCTTCTGGCACAAGGTCAGCCAAGGCGGTGACGAGTACCAGGAAGGATCGCCCGACCGAGTACTGTCTGACTGGCTGCGGGGCGTCTACCAGCGCGAGAACGCTGAACTCGCGAAGGTCGGACCTGGGCAGCTTTATCAGGGCTGCATCTACGCCTGGAATGCTCATCGGCGCGGCGAGCCGTCGATCAAGTCTATCCGCCATGATGCTCGGCGGGGATGGCTGAAGGCTATCGCCTGAAGACCTGATGACCTGGGGGCATGCTTGCCCCCAGGACTATCCCCAGCGCGGAAGGATGCATCGTGAGCGGTCTGCCGTGGGGCAAATTCTTTTGGAAAGACTGGCTCACCGATCCGGCGCTGTCAGTCTGTTCGCTTGCCGCGCAGGGCCTGTGGATGCGGATGCTTTGCATCATGTCCATGAGCAATCCACCAGGGCATCTGATCCTTCCACCGACGCGCCGGCCAGAAAGCGAGGCGAAGCAGGTTGCCCGCATGTGTCACGCAGATGCAAGGCAAGTGCGCCCCCTTCTGGATGAACTCGAAACGCGCGCAGTTTTCGCACGCGACAACAGGGGGATCATCGTTAGCAAACGCATGGTCAGAGATGCCGAACTTTCGGCCTCGGGCCGCAATTCAGCGAACAAAGGATGGAAAAAACGCAAAGGGGAACCCAATGGGGGACCCAATGGGTCAGGGGAACCCAATGGGGGACCCAATGGCCAAAGCGTGCGCAACCCAATGCCTAGAACAGATACAGATACAGACTCCCCCCCTACGCGCCCCCGTTCTCGATCCCATGGCAAGGCAGAAGACCGGAACGGGTTCGTGACCAGTGCAGCCGCAGACCTGGAGACAGCAGACCATGCCGAAGCAGGCGACCCACCTTCCGGTAGTACGACAGTGGTGCCAATCACTCGGCGTCCTGTCCGCTGTTAGCATCAGTCGCCACGAGGCCGAGATGAAGCTGGCGGCATACGTCCCGATGCTGATGGACAGGTTCCCCGATGCCGCGTTCACTACCGCATCGCTGGAACATGTCGCCGCTCGAGCCGTCAAAGGCTTCCCGACATACGGCGAGCTTGCAGAATGGCTGGCAGAGTGGTGGCGGGCGCATCGGCCATTGCCGCCAGCCTTGCCTGCGCCTGAACCTGTCCAGCCGCGCCGGCCGCCGACCGAGGCCGAAATTGCCCATGTGCACGCCTGCGTCCAGCAGATCATCGCCAACATGCGCAGCCCGTTCGCGGAACGGTCAGACATGCCTGGACCTGTCCAGCCGCGCTACGCATCACCGGAACTACTCGACCGGATCAATCCGCTACCTGGGGGGAGGAAACGCCATGCGCCAGAAACCACCGCCGCGTCCCATGACCAGGATCGTCCCGTCGATCCCGACGCCGCCTAGTGCGTGGCGTGGTCCAGCCTTCCAGGTCCAGCAGCCGCTGCGGCCGCGCAAGCCATGCCGGCTGTGCTCGCAGGTCAGGTCCTGGCTGGGGATCAGCCGGTGATCGGGGCCGCGCGCCAGTGCGTCGCTGAACAGCAGGCAGTCAGGAACGCCGAGCTTGATCGGACGGTGGACATCCTGATCCACGAGCTTCCGCCGCTCGACATCCACCAGCGGATCATCCTGGCGCGCGAGATCGATGCCTTCGCCAGCCGGGTTAATCCGGCGCAGGACTGCTGGTGATGGAACCCAGCCGGTTCGCCCGCCAGCATCACCAGGACCTGGAAGCGCCGCGCGTCGACGCCGCGACGTTCCGGCAAGGCTGGCGGATCGTCACGCGCCTTGACGGTCTGCTGGCAGACGGCGCGATCACCGGGGCGGCATGGTCAGCGGCAATCACCTTCCGGCAGACCTGGGAGCTTGCCATGACGCTGCCGCAGCGTGGTCCGCCATTGATGGTCCAACGTGGATCCGGCACGCCTGGAGGCGCTGCCCTGACGCGGCTGGATGCCGTAGGCCGGCTGCGCCGGATGGCGGATGCCCTCGGGCCGTTCCATTGCCGGCTGCTCCAGGCGCATGTGGTCCTGGACCTGTCCTGGTCGGAAATGGCGCGCCAGCAGCATGTCGACCGGATGACCGTCCGCCGCTGGACCATCCGGGCGCTGGATCGCCTCGCAGGCTGGCCAGGATGACCGCACACGGCGTCTGGCCTCCTGGCCGGCATGACAGACCGGCCAGGACCGAAACGCCGCCAGCGGCCTTCTGAGGCTCGTGGCGTGGCTGTCAGGCTTCAGCGGTTCGGCGACCTGGGCCTGGACATGACGAATGGCGTGATCGTGGTCGGGTCCAGGCAGGTCAACGTCAGTCTCGGCCTCGGGCGGCTGCTCCAGGTCCTGATCGCTGCCAAGGGCCAGACCGTCACCGCCGCCCGTATCCAGGCGGCGATGCGCAAGTCAGACCGGCACCCCGAGGTGTCGATGGAGAACGTGCGAGCCGGTATCTCGGTGCTGCGGGTCCGCATGAAGCAGGCAGGATCAACCATGCAGATCACCAATCGGATCGGCTACGGCTGGCGACTCGATGCTTCACGTGGAACGGCTGACGAACGAATCGGGCCGACTCGTGGGGGAAACAGAAGACGAACACCACCAATGGTTGCGTAGTCACGCGCAGTTGGTCTACAGATTGCGTCATCGTCGCCAGTGGCGTGACGCGCACGTCGCTGCTGGGGGTGACGATGACGACGAGCAGACCAAACCTGCACCTTTGCTGGACGTCGGTTTAGCCCCTACGTCCAGCGTCTTTTTAGGGGATCGTCCTGACCAAGAGCCTGCGGCGCGGCGACGTGGTTCGCCATGCCGATCATGTCCTGATCGTGTGGGAGATTGACGCGGCAGGCGTGCCGCGTGGCATCCCGATCAGACCGCAGACAGGTCCACGCCATCGGTCGCATGTTCTCGTTTCCCCAATGCAGTCTGCCATCCTCGGCCTGAAGCAGCGCACGTCGGTCGTCCTGACCGATGATCCGCTGGTGTGCATGGATGACATCCCGCAAGTCATCGGCCACTGTGATGTCGCGCTGGTGGCAGTCATCGCGCATACCATCATGCGGGCGCGTCAAGCAGAAGCCTTCGAGCAAGCGATGACGCAATGCCGATAAGCGCGCCGGTTCATGTTCCTGCTGGCTGGCAGTCGCCGGCAGAACGCAGCAAGGCATATGATCAGACCAAGGCGCGCCCCTATAACAATCGGCGCTGGCAACACCTTCGCAATGCATACCTTGCAACCCATCCAATCTGTGAATGCGAAGACAACTGCGGCGGTGTTGCTACCGTTGTGGATCATCGTCGCCCACACCTTGGCGATGATGCATTGATGTATGCCTGGGACAATCTGCGCTCCATGACCAAGCCGTGCCATGATCGCAAGACTGCAACGCGTGATGGCGGCTTCGGCAATCCAGTCAGGAGGACCGCGCCATGAGCTTTCGCCATGCTGATTGCACGCATGATCCGAGCGAATGCCGGATCACGCGCTCTAGTGGGATCAAGCCGCCTTTGCTCACTTGGTCGCCTGTCTATGATGGCACTGGCGCCATGGTAAGCAGAGACCCTAATACGTTCATCACCACCTATCAGTGCGCCACTTGCTCGATGTCGTGGACAACTGAATACACAAATGGCGTGGTGGTGACCACATGAACCTGCTTCTGATCATCATCATCCTGCTCGTGTTGTTTGGTGGCTTCGGTGGATATTATGGCTACTCATCGGGCTACTACGATCATCGAGCGTTCGGTGGCATCGGCGTCGTGTTGCTGATCATCGTGCTCGTGCTGCTGCTAGGCCCCGGCAGGTTCTGGTGATGGCATCGCGTCGCGTCGGCGGGGTAGGGGGTCCAGAACTTAGAATGCGATCTCGTGCAGAC
>Ga0210401_10005515_pt1 | contig 12999 bp, 8 predicted proteins | sample IncBWH32MmetaG_FD_150866 | JGI IMG/M metagenome (GOLD analysis project Ga0210401, IMG submission 150866) | Forest soil microbial communities from Barre Woods Harvard Forest LTER site, Petersham, Massachusetts, United States - Inc-BW-H-32-M | ecosystem: Environmental > Terrestrial > Soil >... | reverse complement strand
CGCCGCCTGCTGGACTATCTTAACCGCCGCGACCCGGATCGGTATCGCGAGATTGTTGAACGCCTTAGTCTGCGCAAGTAGCCGCTCTGTTGAAATGGAGCGAAGCTACCGCGCTTCCACGAAGAACCAATTTGAAATTAGTCTAACGGTGGCGGTGTCGCTACCGGTGGAATCGTTGCGCGTCCGTCCATAAATTGGGCGGAGTTTGATGTGGTGTAGTTGGCGTATTGGTCAGCCTCGCAAGACACTCGCCTCCATTCTCTTCCAGGTAGAGCGGGGACACGCGTCCCTGCAAGAACGCTCTGCGCGAACGCGGAGCCAAAGGAAATCATCTATGTCTGAAAATACACGCATTCCAGCGCCGCACTCGGTAACCGTCGAAGTCGGTGGGCGACCCTTGATTCTGGAGACCGGGAAGATCGCCAAACAAGCTAATGGAGCGATTACCGCGCGATACGGCGATACCGTGGTGCTGACGACGGCTTGCATGTCCACGACGGCGAACGACCGCGACTTTCTGCCATTGACCGTGGACTACCGGGAAAATACCTATTCGGCGGGCAAGATTCCAGGCGGGTTCTTCAAGCGCGAAGGACGTCCTTCGGAGAAGGAAGTACTCACGTCGCGTTTGATCGATCGACCGATGCGCCCGCTGTTTCCGGAATCGTGGCGCAACGAGACGCAGATTGTGAGCATGGTGTTGTCGGCCGATAGCGCGAATGATCCGGATGTTATCGCGGTTACTTCGGCGTCGGCTGCGGCGTACTGCTCGGACCTGCCATTTGAGACGCCGATCGCGGCAGTGCGGGTGGGATTGCTGAACGGGCAACTGGTCGTGAACCCGACGGTGTCGGAACAGAAGACCAGTTTGCTCAACATTGTCATCGCGGGCTCTGAAGAGGGCATCGTGATGGTGGAATCGGGAGCGCTGGAGGTTTCGGAAGAAGCGGTTGTGGATGCGCTGGAGTTTGGCCACAAGGAAATCAAGAAGATTGTTGCGGCGATTCGGGAACTGCACGCGCAACTGAAGCCGAAGAAGGTTGTGGTCGCGCCACTTCCATTTGACCAGGCGCTCTACAACGAGATCGAGAAGAAGCACGGAGCAAAGCTGAAGGATGCGTTGAACACGGAAAAGCATCCGAAGAAGGAAAGCTATCACTTGGTGGATGAGCTGAAAGCGGAGATCGTGAATGCGATTCCCGAGGAAAATGAAGAGAAGCGGGCGCTGGCGAAGCGGGCGTTTGAGAAGCTGCGAGAGAATATTTTCCGCGACGAGATCCTGAACGCGAGGCGACGACCGGATGGACGCGAATTCGACAAAATTCGCAAAATCACTTGCGAGGTCGGCTTACTGCCGCGCGTACATGGTTCGGCGCTGTTTACTCGTGGTGAGACGCAGGCGCTAGCGACATTGACGCTGGGCACCAAGGAAGACATGCAGCGGCTGGACCTGCTGTTCGAGCAGGATCAATTTAAGCGCTTTTTGCTGCACTACAATTTCCCGCCGTTCAGCGTTGGCGAGGTCAAGTTCCTGCGCGGGCCTGGGCGGCGTGAAATTGGCCACGGGGCGCTTGCGGAACGCGCGTTGGTGAACCTGCTACCGCCGGAAGCGGACTTTCCTTACGCCATGAGGCTCGTGTCGGACATTCTGGAATCTAACGGATCTTCGTCGATGGCAACCGTTTGCGGTGGCTCGTTGGCACTGATGGATGCAGGTGTGCCGATCAAGTCGCCCTGCGCGGGTATCGCGATGGGACTGGTGGTTGGGGATAACAGCAAATACTCGATCTTGACGGACATTGCCGGGGCGGAAGACCACTACGGCGACATGGACTTCAAGGTGGCCGGGACCCGCGCGGGCATCACGGCGCTACAAATGGACATCAAGGTATTGAACGTCACGATTCCCATGATGCGCGAAGCACTCGCGCAGGCGAAAAAGGCGCGGCTCGAGATCCTGGATACGATGGACCAGACGCTGAGCACGCATCACGAAGAGATCTCGACCTTCGCTCCGCGGCTCTATAAGTTGAAGATTCCGCAGGACAAGATTCGCGACCTGATTGGACCTGGCGGCAAGAAAATCAAGTCGATCATCGAAGTCACCGGCGTGAAGATTGACGTACTGGAAGACGGTACGGTGCATATCTTCTCGACCAGCGGTGCAGGCGGAGACCAGGCGTTGCAGATGGTGCGTGAGGTTACCGCTTCAGCCGAAATTGGCAAGACTTACCTTGGCAAAGTGGTGAGGCTTGCGGAGTTTGGCGCTTTCGTCGAACTCTTTCCGGGCACGGATGGACTACTGCATATCAGCGAAATCTCCGAGCACCGCATTCGCGACGTTCGCGATGAGCTGAAGCTCGGCGACCAGGTACTCGTGAAGGTGCTTTCGATTGAGGGCAATAAAGTGCGGCTGTCTCGCAAGGCGCTGATCCGGGAAGCTCGCGAAAAGCAGGCGAAGAAGGAAGCAGCGGGCGGCGGCGGGACCACGACCACCGAACAATAGCCAGTTAGCGCTACAAGGAAAGGCCCGGCAAATTCGCCGGGCCTTTTTCATTTTGTATCGACAGCGGTGCGTGATCGATCTTGCCGGAAGGGACGTAGGGTTTATGCACCCTACATCTGCACGCTACGAAGGTTGGAGTTTCAATGGACCGGCGCGCGCTTCTTGCAGTGGACGGCGTCGAGCGCTCCCCATAGAGCATTCAACGCATCTTTTGCGGTTGCAACGATCTCGTCTTCATTACCGTCGGCATGCTCTTCCAGCCAGCCACGCCACGCTGCGCGATGCTCTTTGTCGGCTTCTTCATGGATCGTGAAGTAGGCAAGTGCTTCCGGCTGGTCGATGCCATAGAACTTCTTCAACCCATCAATCTTGGTTGACGCGATTTCCGGTACTTGACCTTCATAGGCGTATAAAGCTGCTACGGCCTCAGCGACCGGACGATCGCCACAAATCTCGCGGAACGTGGCAACCACGGTCTGAGTGCCAGGCAATGCGGGGCAGCAGGAGATGTCTTCTTCGGCGACGCCCAGAGCCAAGGCGAAATTGCGCCAGAGCTTGGGATGCGGGCCTTCCGGATTTTCTTCTTCGGCGAGGTTTTCGATTACGGTGTCGCGTAACGGGCCTTCGGTACGCGCCGCTAGAACGCGGAGGTGCTTGGGAAAGGCTTCGACGTGGCGATAGTACTGAGTGGCGTAGAGTTGCAGGGCTTCGCGGCTGAGCTTGCCGGCCTGCCAATCCTGATAGAAGGGATGATTCAGCAGGTTCTTCTCGGCAATCGCCGCATCCAGACGTGCCAGCAATTCGGTGTTGGCCATTTCGCTTGCCTCCACTATGGCGCGAAAACCCGCGCTTGCAGCAAGTTCTTCCGAGAGGCGCATTGTAGCAAAAACTTTCGCGATTTGCTGGTACTACCGTACTGCAAGGGCGGGATAGTGGCCGGTGGGAACGAATCGAGGTATCAGCGTGGCAGAGGACGAGACATCCGCCCTCGCTCGCGCCGCATGGCAGCGCGTCATCTAAACCCTGCCCTCTCAGAGAGGCGGCTACAACTCCCTGTGTGTCCAGTGATACGACGAGTGCAAGTACGGCAACAACTGCTTACGCGTCTTTTTCGTGGATGCGCTCGATGTTGGCACCCACGGCGCTCAGCTTTTCGACGATACGCTCGTAGCCGCGGTCGATGTGGTAGACACGGTCGATGATGGTTTCGCCGCTGGCGACGAGACCTGCGAGCACGAGGCCTGCGCTCGCTCGCAAATCCGATGCTTGCACCGTGGTGCCGGAGAGGGGCGCCGGTCCGCGCACGACTGCTCGCCGACCGTCGACCGAAATATTGGCACCCATGCGCACCATTTCGCTGGCATGAAGGTAGCGGTTCTCGAAGATGGTTTCGGTGATTGCGGAGGCGCCTTCCGCTTGCGTTGCAAGCGCCATGTACTGCGCCTGCATATCGGTCGCGAAGCCAGGGTACTCCTCGGTGGTCATATCGGCGCCGACGAGCTTAGCGGCGGGCCGCACGCGTAGGGTCGTCTTGTCCACCGCGTCGATGCGCACTCCAGCTTGTTGCATCTTGGCAATGATGGCGCCGAGATGTTCCGGCGCGCAATTCGTAATCGTCAGGTCGCCGCTGGTGATGGCGCCGGCGACCAGAAATGTTCCCGCTTCGATGCGATCGGGAATCACGGAATGCTCGGTGCCATGGAGTCTGCCAACGCCGCGAATGCGCAGGGTAGAAGTTCCGTCACCTTCGATCTGCGCGCCCATTTTTCGAAGCATGACGACAAGGTCGGTCACCTCGGGTTCGCGTGCTGAATTTTCGAGCACGGTTTCACCGTCGGCCAGGACGGCGGCCATCAAAATGTTTTCGGTACCGGTTACCGTGATCTTCTCGAAGACAATGTGCGCGCCTTTCAAGCGGCCTTGGTTCGGCACTTTCGCCTGGATGTAACCGTGGGACATGGTAATTTCCGCCCCCATTTTTTCGAGTGCGGAGAGGTGCAGGTCCACTGGCCGGGCGCCGATTGCGCAGCCTCCCGGAAGTGAAACATGTGCGACGCCAGCGCGGGCGATTGCGGGTCCCAGCGTCAAAATCGAGGCGCGCATGGTTTTCACGAGTTCGTAGGGGGCTACCGCATCGTTCAGTGTGACCGCTTCGATCACGTAGTCGCTGGTGGGAATTTCGGTCACCGAAACTTTGGCGGACATGAAGGCCAGGAGCTTGCTCATGGTGATCAGGTCGCGGACTTTCGGAATGTTGTGCAGGGTGACCTTCTCGGCCGTCAGCAGACAAGCAGTCATGCAGGGCAACGCGGAATTTTTCGCGCCGCTGATGGCCACGGTCCCATGGAGCGGGTTTCCACCTTTGATGAGGAACTTGTCCATTCGCTGTCACTCCCCTAAAGCTAGTCGAAGATTACCCTTTGCCAACGACAATCGAGCGCGAGCGGCTTTTGCATCCAGGCCGTTTTTCAACATCACCAACGCCGCGCGCAAATTGTGTCCGGATCGACGCAAAGCATGTTCGGCCGCGGACGGGTCCGCACCACTGGCTTCCGCCAGTATCCGAAGACCGCGCTGCCGAAGTTTCTCATTTGTCAGAGCTACGTCGATCATCAAGTTGTCGTAGACGTGCCCCAGGCGCACCATGGCGGCCGTGGAGAGCATGTTCAAGACCAATTTCTGCGAGGTCCCGGCCTTCAGGCGGGTCGAGCCGGTAACGATTTCGGGTCCTACTTCGGCGGCGATTACGATCTGTGCGTCACGCGTGATCGCGGCATTGCGGTTGGAGGTGATGGCCACGGTTTTGGCGCCACGCTTGCGAGCAAAGGCCAGCGCGCTCAGCACGTAGGGTGTCGTGCCGCTGGCCGCAATGCCCACTACGACGTCGTTGCGGGACAGCTTTTTCGCTCGCAAATCGCGAACCGCGTTTCTTGCGGAATCCTCCGCGCCTTCGACGGCGCTGGTCAATGCTTTCTTGCCACCGGCAATCATCGCTTGTACGGTATTCGGCGAAATTCCGAACGTTGGCGGGCATTCCGCAGCATCCAGGACCGCGAGCCGCCCGCTTGTCCCGGCCCCAACATAGATAAGCCGGCCACCCTTTCGAATGCCACTCACAATGGCGTCCACGGCGCGAGCTATGGACGGAATTTCGCGCCCGACGGAGATAGCCACCTTGCGGTCTTCCTGGTTCATCAGGCGCAGAATGGCCTTTGTTGGCAGGCGATCGAGGCCGCGCGAAGCGGGGTTGCGGTGCTCTGTACGCCGGCGCTCCTGGGGCAGACTGGGCATCCTGACATTATATCTGCCGCGAAGAATCGAAAAATGGGGGCGGCGCGTAAAGTGCACAGGCTTGGCGCGAGAGCGTTAACGGGTAGGAGCTGGCGCACTGGCAAAGCCCAAGGCTTGCATCACGGCATCGTGCAGCGCGGGGCGGACTTGCGCGATCTTTTGGTTTTCGCGAGTGGGATTGACGCGGTTGGTCAGCAAGACGACGAAGAGCTGGCGGTCAGGGTCGATCCAGATCGATGTGCCGGTAAAGCCGGTGTGGCCAAAGCTGTGCGTGGAAAAGTAATGGCCGCTGGAGGAGCCTTCCGTCGGGACGGCCCAGCCGAGAGTGCGCGTGCCATTCGAGAGTGATTGTGGCGCAGTGAACTGGGCAATGGTAGCTCGTTTCAAAATACGGCGGTGAGCGTAGACACCGCCGTTCAGCAACATCTGGCAGAAGGCTGCTAGGTCGGGCGCGGCGCTGAAGACACCTGCATGGCCCGAGACGCCGCCTATTGCGAACGCGTTTTCGTCGTGGACTTCGCCTTGTACCAGCCGCTTGCGCAGGTTGCGGTCGAATTCAGTTGGGGCGATCCAAGGCCAGAGGTTTTTTGCCGGCCGGAACGTCGTGTCTTTCATGCCGAGCGGCGAGAAAATGTACGTTTTCGCGAGATCGTCCAGCGGGCGTGCAGTCAGATGCTCGATGATCTCGGCCATCAGGATGATGCCGAGATCGGAGTAAACCTCTTTTGTGCCAGGTTCGTAGTCGAGCGGCTCAGCGAAGATGCGTGTCAGCGTTTCCTGCTTGCTCTTGGAGGTGCGCCAGTACTCTTTGAACGCTGGGAGCCCGGATGTGTGCGTCAGGAGATGGCGAACCGTGACCTTATGACGCCATTCGAGGTCTTGGCCAGCAGGGCCTGCGGCCCATTCCGGCAAGTAACGTTCGACTTTGGCATCGAGGTCGAGAGGAACAGAGAAGTCGCCCTCTGCCAGTTTTGCTACCAGGGTTGTCGTCGCCACGACCTTTGTCAGAGAAGCGATGTCGTACATGGTTCGAACGTCAACGGCGGGAGCATTCGCGTCGTAGCTCAGATTGCCGAAGGCGTGAATCGCGACTTTGCCTTTGTGACCGACAGCAAGCGTTGCGCCGGGGAAGGCCTTATCCGCGACGGCGGCCTCAAGCACCGAGTAGGCTGGCTGGAGGAGCGCTTCGCCGCGGACGTCCATTGGCTGCACGGTCATGGGATTCGCGGGGAGTTCCATCCCGAATCCGGCCTTCATGTCTACGCCTGGAATTGTGACAGGTAGATGTCCGCGCACGGGGATTTGCCCGAAGAGAGCTCGGGCGATTGAAATTTGGGCGACGTCGCTGATGCCAAATGCGGCAAGCCAAGTCTGTGCTTGCGGGAAGCGCTCGATCAAATAAGGACTGCCAAAGCCCAGGGTGATGACCGGCTTGCCGCTGGTGTAAAGGCGCTCGGCCAGAGCGGCTTGTTCAGCCGGAACATCGACGTTGCCTTTGCGGTCGCTAACCCGCACGAAGAGTGCCAGGAGAGCAACATCATAGCTGTCGGGCGAGGGCAACTTCAGGGTGTCTGCATTGATGAACCGGGTGTCGGCGCGTAACGTGGTCAGGGTGTCAAAACGTGTCTTCAGTTCGCGCTCCAAATCTTCGCCGGGATATGGCTCGGGATCGGCGTAAAAGGCCAGGATGAGTGCGCGGCTTGGCTTGGTTCCGTCGAGCGGCAAAAGATTCGGCTTATCGCGCAGCAAGGTCACGCCGCGATCAGAAATTTCCTGTGCTTGAGCTTGCCAAGCAACACTGCCCAATCTCTGGTTGATCGCGTTTATGTCAACCAGACGATTTTTCTCAAGGCCGAGCCTAGCCTTCGCTTCCAAAATTCGTCGCACAGAGGCGTCCAGCCGCTCGATTGAAATGCGCCCGGAACGTACGGCGGCTTGCAGCCCTTCGAAAGCAGCGTCGGGTACCGGCGGCATCAGCAGTGCATCGGCCCCCGCCAAGACGGCGCGAACCGCTGCTTCGCCCGGGGCGTAGCGCACGGTGATTCCACCCATGTCCATCGCGTCGGTGACGACGAGTCCCTGAAAGTGAAGGTCGTGGCGGAGCAGGTCGGTCAAGATGTGGGAGGAAAGCGTCGCAGGCGTGTTGAGATCGGGCTCCAGAGATGGTACGGACAAATGTCCGGTCATCACGCTGCCGACACCCGCCGAAATCGCTGCGCGAAAGGGAACCAGTTCCAGGCGATCGAGGCGGTCGCGATCGGCGTGAATCACAGGCAAGTCGATATGCGAGTCGCTGGCCGTATCGCCATGTCCCGGAAAATGTTTCGCGGTGGCCAAGCCACCGTTTTCTTCCACACCGCGAACAAAGGCGGTCACGTATTCGGCCACGCGTGCCGGATCTTCTCCGAACGATCGCGTATTGATGATCGGGTTGCCAGGGTTGTTGTTCACGTCGGCGTCCGGCGCATAAATCCATCGGATGCCGACGGCGCGGGCCTCCAGCGCTGTAAACTTGCCCATCGTGTATGCGTCGGCAGGATTCCCCGCTGCCGCAAGCGCCATCGCGGTGGGGAACGATGTGCCTTCATCCAGGCGCATCGCGGCGCCGCGTTCGAAGTCGGCGCCCACCAGTAACGGCAGCTTGGACTTTGCTTGCAACTGGTTGGTGAGGACCGCGGTCGGATACGCCTGACTCTTTACGATGCCTAGCGGTGATCCTTGCGTAATGTTGATGAACCCGCCGCAATGCAGGTCGCTCACGTCGTGCATCATCTGCGCGTAGGCGGCGGAGTCGGTGGGCGTCAAACTGCCATGATATGTCGTGAAGAGAAGCTGGCCGATCTTCTCGTCGACGCTCATTTTTTTCAGTGTCGTTTCTACCCACTTGCTGGCTTCGGATGATAGGTGTCCGGCACCCGCATTCTTGGCGGCTGTGTGTTGCGTGGCGTCAGGAACCTTGGCGGAAGTGTGGGCCATAAAAACGATCAGTGCGGCAGGAAGCAAAAATAGAACACTAGCTCTGCGTCCTTTCATCAATTAGAAGTTCCTTGGGTGGCACCGAGACACAGAGTTGTATATAGCACACGCACATCAGGTGAACAACGCAACTCCGCCCATAACGTTCCACAATATCATTGCTGTTTGGGTGGCGAAGGGTGGTCCCAGTGCCTCGACGAATGCAATTGCTGACGCGCACGGCAGCAGTGGTTCTTTCGCTCACGACGAGTGGAGCATTTAGCACGCCCGCCCACACCACGAAACACTCGGGCCGCCCCGGACGAGTGCAAGCCGGCATTGACGTCCTTGAATCGGAGAAATTTGCGCCCTTCCGCGGAAAGCACATTGGTTTGATCACGAATCACACGGGGTTAGACGCCCAAGGTCGCAGTACCGTCGATCTGCTTTCTCACACCCCGGGCGTGCAGCTTGTCGCGTTGTTCAGTCCGGAACACGGGCTTGCCGGGAACAACGACGAACGCGTCTCTTCCACGAAAGATGCCGCGACCGGCTTGCCAATCTACAGCCTCTATGCAGAAACGCGTCGTCCCACCGACGCGATGCTGCAGGGCATCGACACCCTCGTCTTCGATGTGCAGGATGCCGGCGTTCGCTTTTACACCTACACCACCACGATGGCGTACTGCATGGAGGAAGCGGCGAAGCACAACATCGCCTTTTATGTGCTGGACCGGCCCAATCCGCTCGGAGGGGAAATTGTCGAAGGCCCGGTTCTCGACGCCGACAAGACCAGCTTCACCGGCTATTATCCGCTCCCCGTGAGGTACGGCCTCACAATCGGCGAACTCGCTCAGTTCCTGAACACTGAAAATCACATCAATTGCGAATTGCACGTGATCGCAATGAAGAATTGGCATCGCAACTATTTTTACGAGAGCACCGGCTCGCGGTGGGTCCCGCCTTCTCCCAACTTGCGGACATTGAAAGGTTCGATCCTCTATCCGGGCCTCGAGATTTTGCAAAGCGCGGGCGTCTCTGTTGGTCGCGGAACCGAGGCGCCATTCGAAGAGTTTGGCGCTCCTTGGATCAATGGTGATGAAGTCGCCGCCGAGCTAAACGCCCGGCATCTTCCTGGGCTGCGCTTCACCGACCAGCCGTTCATCCCAGTCGTGGGGCTTTACGGGGGACAGCGTTGCGGTGGCGTGGCTGTCCGAGTCACCGACAAACAAGCGGTACGCTCGATGAGCATGGGCATCGAAATCGCCGCCATCCTCAAAAAACTTTATCCGACCAATCTTGATCCGGCGAAGCTTCTGTTTCTGGTCGCCAACGCCGACACCATTCGCCAGCTGCAAGAAGGCATGTCGCCGGAACAAATCGTCGCCAGTTGGTCAAACCAACTCAACGATTTCGATACACTCCGTCGCAAGTATTATCTTTACAAGTAGGCGTCCACGAATCCGATGCGCGGTGCATCGATTTCTCGAGCTTGAGCTACGTGCCGAGTTTTTTCTCTTTTTCCCTTTGTGCTAAAGTCTCTCGTGATGCGTATCGTGTCCCTGTTGCCTTCGGCCACCGAAATACTCTTCGCCCTGGGTTTCGACCGCGAGGTCGTCGGCGTCAGCCATGAGTGCGACTTCCCGACCGCAGCTCGCTCCAAACGTGTCGTCATTCAGTCCCGAATTCCGCACGACGCGGCGCCTGCGGAAATCGATCGCCTGGTCCGCGAATATGTCGCGCGTGGTGAAAGCCTCTATGCCGTCGACGCCGATGCTCTAGAGGAACTCGCGCCCGACTTGATCGTTACCCAGGATTTGTGTCACGTTTGCGCCGCTTCTCCCGACGACCTTGCCACTGCGCTCGCTCGGTTCGCGCAACGCCCACAAGTACTTTGCCTCAATCCGCTGGACCTTGGTGATGTCTGGCGCGACATCTTGTGGGTAGGCGAAGAAACGCGGCGTGGCCATGCCGCGGAGTCTCTGCTCGAGAAAATTGGCGAACAGCTCGGCCGCGCCGAAAACTTGGTCGGAAACGTTTCCGGCCGGCCGCGCGTCGCATTTCTCGAATGGCTGCAGCCGTTCTACGTCGGCGGCCACTGGGTGCCGGAAATGATCGAGCTCGCGGGCGGCATCGACGTTTTCGGAAGCCCGCGTAAGCCCACTTTCCGCGTCGCCCTGCAGGACATCGTCGAAGCCGCACCCGACGTCATGCTCATCTCTCCCTGTGGTTACGGGGCCGAGCAAGCCCGCAACGAATACCGCGCCATGTCCTTTCCTGAGCAATGGAACGCGATTCCCGCCGTTCGCAATCATCGCGTCTACGCCCTCGAAGCCAACGGCTACTTCTCGCGCCCCGGCCCACGCCTGGCGACCGGTATCGAGATTCTAGTGAGGGCGTTCCAGCCCTCTCTTGAAGTTAGCGCTGAGGCCATGGGTGCCATTCTGCCCGTCGCGATTGATACCGACGTAGTGCGCGCCGCTGCCTCGGCATAATTCAAGGACGAAAGTAATGCTTAGTCGCAAACCGGAGGGACACACATGCATCGCCGAACTTTTCTCACTTCTTCGCTGGCGGCTGCGACGTTGAGCGCCGCCCCCTTTGCCGAGGGACAGAACGCTCCTAGCGCAGCGGGTACAAAAGGCCGCTTATTTTATGAATTGCGGCGCTACCATCTTTCGAGCGGCCCGCAGAAAAAGGTTTGCGACGACTTTTTTCAAAACTCCCTGATCCCCGCTGCGAATCGTGTGGGCATCACCCCCATCGGCGTGTTTAACGTCGCGATTGGCCCGGAAACTCCGGTGATGTATGTGTTACTCCCAAGCGCGTCGCTAGAGACTCTTGTCACGCTCGAGGCTCGGCTGGCGCAGGACGCTGGGTATATGAAAACCGGCGCCGCGTTTCTGAATGCTCCCGCGGTGCAACCGGCCTTCAATCGGATTGAGAGCCAGCTGATGATCGCGTTCGAAAAGATTCCGGGCATCACGCTACCCCCGGCGACTGCTGCGAACGGGCCGCGTGTCTTTGAGCTTCGCACTTACGAGAGCCCTACCGATCAGGATCACAAGCGCAAAGTGGAGATGATGCAGTCGGGCGAAGAAGCCATCTTCGCGAAGGCGGGTTTCTCCCAGGTGTTTTACGGAGATACCTTGATTGGCCCGCGGCTGCCGAACCTCACCTACATGCTGAGCTATGAGAGTGTTGCGATCCGCGACAAGTTGTGGTCGGCGTTTGCGAACGCACCAGAATGGAAGGCGATGCAGGCCCTGCCTCGGTACTCGTTCGAAAGCATCGTTTCCAACATCACCAATCTCATTCTGGCGCCGGCTGCGTACTCGCAGATATAGTCTTGGCGCTTCGCGTCCTGGATGCCCACCATTTGTAGAAGGGAAGTCCCGCCAGAATCAGCAGTAGCCCAATCGACGAGCGCCCCGGCCGTTCTAGCCAGATGTTCACCGTGAGAGCAAGGGCGCCCGCCACGAAGATCCCCGGCACCCAAGGATAGCCCCAGCAGCGGTAAGGCCGGGGCAAATCTGGTTCTGTGTACCTCATACGGAACAAGGCCACAACCGCGAGCCCGTAAAATATCCAACCCGCGAAAATGAACAGGCTCGTAAGCTCTTCAAACGTGCCGGTGAGCGCCATCAAACTCGCCAATATGCCTTGGAAAATCAGCGCCCGTCCGGGTGTGCGGAATTTCGGATGGATGCCGTCTACGATCTTGAAGAAAATTCCATCCCGCGCCATGGCGTACGGAACGCGTGCCCCACTCAGGACCGAAGAATTCATTGATCCGATTGCCGAGATCACCATCGCCAGCGTAATCCACGCCGCCGCGCCGCGTCCCGCGACGTGCTCGACTACGTCGGAAGCAATGTGTGGCGAGGCCGCCACACTCGCGAAAGGCAGTACCTTCAGACACGCCGCGCTAAAGAGAAAATAGATCAGCGCGACGACCGCCACACCACCCACTAGTGCCCGCGGAAAGTTTTTCTCGGGATTTTGCACCTCGGAGCCAACGAGGTTCAGGTCTTCCCACCCGTCATACGCCCACAACGCCGCGGCCAGTGCCGCAAGAAACGCGCTGAAGACGCCGCCGTTGAACGCAGTAGGCCAGATCGGATCAGGCGCATGCGCCGCGGGCGCCGGTGAAAAAAATGCCACGCCGATCACGATTGCCACCGATACCATCTTGATCGCCGTCAGAAATACCTGCACCGCCCCGCCCAGCCGCACGCCAAGATAGT
>Ga0210401_10005514_pt1 | contig 13000 bp, 14 predicted proteins | sample IncBWH32MmetaG_FD_150866 | JGI IMG/M metagenome (GOLD analysis project Ga0210401, IMG submission 150866) | Forest soil microbial communities from Barre Woods Harvard Forest LTER site, Petersham, Massachusetts, United States - Inc-BW-H-32-M | ecosystem: Environmental > Terrestrial > Soil >... | reverse complement strand
CCCACATGATCCAGGTTCCGGTCTGCTTCGGTTCGAGCGATAGCCCCGTCGTCTTCGGGTCGACCGGCCAAATGATCATCCAATGAGGAGGTTCTTTGATGGGCGTCCCAGAAGTGGCAGTCGAATGAGCGTGGCGAGGACACGCCGCGAGTCGGTGCGGTAGACATCGTCGACAATCGCGAGTACGCGTTCAGCGGTGATCGGAGTCTGGACCACAAGACATTGTAATGCTCGTAGTGGTGGTCCTTGCCGCACCCGCGGGAGGAATCCGCTGGCGCAGCGGCAATGTATCGCCCTTGGTGGTTGACGGTGCCGGCGTCGTCGTAACGGTCGTGGTGGCGGACCCAGTCAGTCAGATTGTGGCGAGGACCCGTTTCGTTGCGGCCCTTCGGGGTGAGGTCGAGGTACATATACGCGCCAACTAACATTTCGTCGCCACGGCCGTAGGTGGAATAGGTGTGGAAGACGTTGCCGTAGGCATCTTTGTAGAAGACGCTGTTGCCGGAGAGTTCCTCGCTGACGAAGTCGCGCAGGTCGTAGTTGTAGTAGACCTTGCCTGCGGCGATTTCGTTGTTGGTGTACGACACGTGATAGTCGTAATTGAAATCATTTCCGTAGGAAGAAACCCACTTGAAGCGCCAGCCCATGCGCTGCTGGAACGCGGCGATTTCGGCTAGAGGCGCGCGTGAGATGGCGACAAACTTCACGTCGTGACGTTCAATGTGCTGCAAGGCCGCATCGACGTGGTCGGCTTTGAAGGAACAGCCCACGCAACCCTCTTTCCATCCGGGACCGAACATGAAATGCTGAACGATCAGTTGACTCCGTCCTTCAAAAAGATCCGCGAGCGGTTCCTGGCCGTTTGCGCCTTCGAAGACGTATTCCTTCTCGACTTTGACCCAGGGCAATTCGCGGCGCTGCCGGTCGACTTCATCGCGCTGGCGAGTCAGTTGCTTCTCCTTGATGAGCAGCTCCTTGCGAGCCGCCTCCCATTCCGCTGCGGATACCACTTTTGGACGTTCTAGGGTGCTCGTTTTCATGACGAGATTTCTCCTTTGATTCGAGTTTTCGAAATTTCTTTGGGCCGGTGATTCAAACGAGACCTTTAACAACCAGCGTGGAAAGCGCGCCCGTTGAGGCTTTGCTGGCGACGATCATTGCGACGCTGGTGATGCACGCTGGACACATGGGTTCCTCCTCTCGCCATGAGCAGCGGCGATTTACGGCTGCTTCAGCTCCTTGATCGGGCGCACTTCGATCGTCCCCATTCGGGCCACAGGGATCTTCGAAGCCAGCTGAATGACTTCGTTCAGGTCCTTGGCTTCCATCAGGATGAAGCCGCCGATCTGCTCGTGCGTCTCGATAAAAGGGCCATCGGTTACCAACACTTTGCCGCGCTGGACGCGCACAGTCGTGGCGTTGCGGACGGGTTGAAGAGCTTGCGCAGCTATGAAATGGCCGCTTTTCCGCAGGGTTTCGTCGTACGCCAAGCTTTCCGCATCGAGAGCGTCCGACTCGCTCTTGGACATGGCCTCCAGCTTCTTTTCGTCGATCGCAACCAAACAAAGGTACTTCATGAGTCCCTCCTGGACGGTGGCTGTGCTTGCTTCTTACATTAGATAGTCGTTGGGGGGAACGAAAAATGGACAAACGGGTTTTTTGCGGAGGGCGTACCTGTTCGCTGCAGGGCGTGAGTTTATGAGTAGAAACTTAGGTCAACGGCCGAAAGCGGCCCCAGCCTATTTCGCGAAGCGCCGCACGCTGAAGGCGATGGGGAGCCCGACCACGACCATGTGGACGGCGAGGCCTAGCAGCACGTCATGAAGTTGGTAAGGGCCCCTGGCGTGAAGCGCGGAGAGCGGCAAAACGATATAACTCATCACCAGTTCAACCGCGATGCCATAAAACAAGCCGCAGACCAGCGCGTGCTCCGACAAGAAACGCAGCTTGCGGTTGGCCGCGTAGTAAATGGCCGTTGCTGAGCAAGCGATGAAGAAGTGCAGGCACACACCTAGGATGTAGGTGCCGACGCCTCCGTGGAACGCCTGTCGCCCAAGCAGGCCGGCGGCAATCGCGAGGGGAATGCGCCATCCAAATAGGAGGCAGGCTTGGAGGAGGTCCAGAGCTCCGGCGATGCCGCCGCCGACGGCGATTGCCAAGAGTGCGTTTCGTTTGCTTGATGCAGAGTCTCCAATCATTTGATGTCCTCTCTTTCACGTCTGATTTGTTTGCCGTGCACGCTAAACAAAAGAATCCCTTAGCGGCTAAAGCCGCGTTGCACGTCAAGCACAAGCGGCACGACTGAAGTCGTGCCCTCCCGATATCCCACGACGGAAACCATGCCGATATCAGATGGAACGGTCTGCAGGAAAATCACAAAACCATTTCCGCAAGGGCTGAAGCCCAGTGACAGTCAAGCACATGATGTCGGAGCTAAGCTCCGAACCCTAAAGAGCGTCTTTGTTCCGCACCCTGTGAACTCGTGCCCTCCCGAAAGAGAGATTCCTCACTCCGCAGACTACATTCGGAATGACCGAACGAGAGTTTTTCCGCAGGCTGTGAAGTCGTGGCGTCGCGCGTCACAGCAGTTTTTAAACAGACTCCGAAAAACCCTGTCTCCTGAGAAAACTCCGTGGCTCGTTATCTATTTGAAAATAGCGAAATCGATGGCGCCGGCCATGGCTTGATAGCCAAGATCGTTTGGATGGAGATTGTCTTCGGAAGCGAAGCGCGGCAACATTCTGCTGGGATGATTCGGATCGCGTAAAACGGCATCGAAATCGATGATGGCGTCGAACGAGCCGCTGGTCCTGATCCAATTGTTAACCGACTGGCGAATGGCCTCTTTGGATTCGGAGTAGTAGCCGGGAAGATCCACGCCTTCACAAGGAGTGATCGTGGCGCCAATCAGTTTGACGCCGCGGGCGTGAGCGCGGGAAATCAATTGGAGGTAGCCGTCGATCAGGTCCTGAGGAGTGCGACCATCGGCTGGGTCGGCAAGGTAGGTATCCCCCAGCTTTGCGCCGGGGAAACCAATGTCGTTGATCCCTTCGAGCAGAACAACGTGAGTAACGCCGGGCAGCGCCAGAGCGTCGCGATCGAAGCGGGCTAGAGCGCTGACGCCGAAGCAGCCGATGTTGGGAAGGAAGCAATCGTTCAGCAGCCGGTTACCCGCTACACCTTCATTGACCACGGCGACCTTCGAACCTTCGGGCGTCTTTCCCAGACGACGGACGAGATCGCTTGGCCAATTGCGATCCGCTTCCACGGTAGACCCATCGCCATCCGTGACCGAGTCGCCGAATGCCACCACCAGGCGCTGTGATGGCTGAGCAGGAAGGAGCACAGCACTGACCAGAATCAGTGATTGAGACGTGGCGCTCGCTTCAATTTTTTCTGCGTGAGTATGGTCGCCATGCTGTGAGACTACGGCGCGCTTGAGCGCGAGCGAATGCAGCGTAGGAGTAGCGACGCGGTTGGGAAAGTAGAGGCTGACAGTGATCTCGGCACCGGGAGCCACCGGAAAAGCTACTGGATCACTGAGGACCGGCGCGCCGGCGGGGATGGTGATGGAATTGTGGCCGCCGAAAGTGACGGTGTGAATCGAGCCGGGTCTGACGCTCGCAGGGTCGGTCGGCGACGCAACGGTGGCTGAGCCAACGAGGAGTGTTGCCGAGCCGTATTCGTTAGAAAGGCGAATGCAGATTTGGGCTCCGCCGATCGATACGCGCACGCGCTCGCGCACGGTCTGGTCTTCGATGTTGAGCAGGGGCTTGTTTGGATTGGGAGCTGTTGGCTGCGGGCTAGCTGCCCAAGTGGCGATCCAATCATTTTGCGGGGCATTACGCTGAGCATCAGCGAGCTGGGGAATCAGAAGAAAGCAGACGAGGGCACAGTTCCGTAGTGCATTCATGTGCGTGGAGTTCTCCATTGCAAGATCGAGATTTGTCGGTCCCGCGCGCTACTTCAACGCCGAATAATCCGTCGGACGCATGAACACTTCGTCCACCTTGTAGCCTGCCGCGTCTTTTTCTATCAGCGGGGCGGCCTGTTGCCTGTACTCGGGAAAAGCCGGGTCGGCATGAAGCGCGTCCCAATTCTTTTTTGCTTCTTCCCGGCTGGGATGAGCCACGAGGTAGACGAAAGTGTTGGCCCACGCAGGATCATCGTTGGGTACCCAGTAACCGACGACATCGAGACCGTGCTTGGCTGATAGTTTTGAAACGTCGCGAAAGATGGCCTCGAGTTCCGGCACTTTGCCCGGGAGCGTGTGATAGACCATCAGCTCGAAGATGCGTTTGCTGTCGGCCCTCGCTGGGCTGAGGTGCATGAGGCGGGCGGTAAGGAGTGAGCCAGCAGCAAAGGAGAGCAGTGCGGCACCGCAAACCATCCACCCTTTGAGCTTTCGCCCGCTGAGCACGGCCGGGGCTGGTTTGTGGTTCGTGTTCATGAGTTCATTCTCCTTTTTTGGTTTCTGCGAGTTCGCACCTGCCGGAACAACGCAATCCGCAATGCCACGATATCCAGGTGAGACGCGGGAAGTCCTGAGGCAGGGTCTGAAAGAGTCTGAATACTTCTGAAATGAGGGCGGCCGGCGTTTCTGCACGGTGTTGGCGTATAATCGCGGGCGCCGCTTTTCTGTTGAAAACAGAGGGGGATGGCCGGTCCTGCATGGAACGCTCAACGACCACAATGCTTCGCATCGGTGCCTGGTGCGTCAATCCAGGGTCCGGGCAGATTTCGCGCGATGGAGAGACGGTGCGGGTAGAGGTGCGGACGATGCGAGTGCTGGTGTGCCTGGCCGAGCATGCCGGCGAGGTCGTCAGCATCGAGGACTTGCTCAACCACGTCTGGTCTGACGTTACCGTCGCTCCGGACTCCGTCTACCAGGCGGTGACATCGCTGCGGCGTGTGCTGGGCGATGACCCTAAGCAGCCGACGTACATCGAAACAGTGCCGCGACTAGGGTATCGGATGGTGGCACCGGTGAGTCCGTGGGTCGATCAGTCGAACGGCAAGTTGGGCTCTTTGGGGGCTTCGGACAACGGACATCCGGCCCCGGCGCCCAGCGATGCGCCTGCCCGCGGCCCCCGGCGCAGAACCGGATTGCTGGGGGCCGCGGGCGTTGCAGTTGGCCTCGCGTTTGTCGTTATCTTTTTGTTTTACGGTAGGTTGGCGAACAACAAACAAGCAGCCTCACCTGGCAATGTTCCACCGCCGCCGAAATCCATCGCTGTGCTGCCGTTTCTGGACCTGACCGATGAGATGAGCGAGGAGCCCTTCGCCGATGGCATGACCGAGGAATTGATCGACAAGCTCAGCAAGATTCCGGACCTGCGGGTGCCCCCTCCAACGTCCTCGTTCTATTTCAAGGGAAAACTATGGCCCCGTTCGCACGGGACTCCGCAAGTGACCATCGCGGATGTCGCCAAGACCCTGGGCGTCACTTATGTGCTCGATGGGAGCGTGCGCAAGTCAGGCGGCAGGTTGCGGGTGGACGCGCGGTTGATTCGCGCGGACAACGGGTATGTTGTCTGGTCTGAAATCTACGACCGGCCCTTCAACGATATCTTGATGGTTCAGGACGACATCGCCGGTGAAGTAACGAAAGCGCTGAGGGCATCCATCGAGGCCAAACCCGACCACTAGAATCGGGGTCAAGAGCACCACGGGTCAAGGAACAACAGGGGCGCTAGTCGTGTTGCAGCGCGGCCATTGGATCCACACGCGAGGCGCGGCGTGCGGGTCTGTAGCCGGCGCAAATTGCCATGTCATACAAAAAACAGAGAACTTACCGGAAACGCGGCCGGACTTAGACCGTCCTGAGAGACTCGGTGCCTGCGCTGGTGTGAGATAGTCAGTCTGAGTTGCGAGGCGGCCGAATTGCGCATCCATGGGAACGACGGTCCCACCAACCGATTCCAAGGTTGGGTGATCCTGCAAGACTCGCGCCGAGATGACGTCCAGCTCCGTCTGCACTTGCTGCCAGGTGACTCCGGGCTTCAGCTGCGCCAATGGGAACAAGCCCCATACGTTCCGAACGTCTTTTTCGGCTTGACTGGCCCAGTGTGGCGTCCAAAGCTCGGGGTAGTTCGGTGCGGGGTAAAATGCCGAGGGCATCACGCCGACAATCTTGTAGGATTCGCGATTCAGGGAGATGCGCCGCCGGATCACTCGCGGATCCGCGCCAAGGCGATTGACCCACATCGCGTTACTGATTACGACCACGTGCGCCGCGCTGGGTTCATAGCCGGGGGCTTCGAGCGTGCGTCCGAGATGCGCGGGCTTTCCATGCGGGACGCGCGGTGCTGAAGTAGGCCTGTTCGCCGCGATGGTTAGTGCTCGTGGCCGTCCCAAACATGAACGAGATTCTCGGGTTGCTGGAACGGCAGTGGATTGAGGATTACCACTTTCACTACCCTGAAGATGGCAGTGGCGGCGCCGATGCCGAGCGCCAACGTCGCGACGGCCACCGCTGTGAAGCCCAAGCTTCTACGCGCCGTTCGCAAGGCGCAGCGCAAATCCTGGATGAGGCTTTCAACGAGGTTTGGGCCGCGAGCGTCGTGGCACTCCTCTTTGGCTCGCTCGATTGCGCCAAACTCTGCGCGGGCTCGCCGCATCGCTTCGGAGCGAGGAACACCGCCGCGAATCAAATCCTCGGCACAGGTCTCAATGTGGAAACGCAGCTCCGCGCCCATCTTGTTCTCCATGCGAGAACGCCGCAGGATGGCGTGCCGCCAAGATAAAAGGCGGCTCCAGAGAATCATGGTTGGTGGTCCACGGAAGCGGTCTCTCCTAGAGAAGCTAGGGATATAATGAGGGTCTCCTAGACTGTCAAGGAGAGAGAAACGAGGGGCCGCCCGGGCAAATAGGCTTGGCTTTCTTGACTTAGGAGCAAAGTGCCGAAATAATGGATGAGTATGGGTGTACGCGCCGGAGGGGCAGAAGACATGTTCCTGGATGTGAAGGACCTTGCCGTGCGCAAGTTGCGCATCCGGAAAAGTTACGCTCCCGGTAGCATCGATTACGGGCTGAGTGAAGTGAAGCAGTCAGAACCGCTGGTGGTGAACGCTACGGCGGAGCTGCTGGAAGGCCAGATTCGGATTCAGGGCGAACTGGACACGAAGTTGGAGATGTTCTGTGCTCGCTGTTTGGAGCCGGTGATCGAGGAAGTCCACAGGGATTTTGACCTGTTCTATCAACCGCTGCTGAAGGGCGTGAAACCGGAAGCCGAGCGGTTGAAGGACGACGATACGGAGATAGGTTTTTTTGAAGGAGAAGGCTTGTTCCTGGCCGATGTGCTGAAGGAACAGGTGCTACTGTCGTTGCCGATGAAAGTGATCTGCCAAAGCGATTGCCGGGGGTTGTGTCCGACGTGCGGGGCCAACCTGAACCACGAAGAGTGCCGGTGTGAGACCCACGCGACCGACCCGCGTCTGGCTCCCCTTGCGCGGTTAAAGCAGGACTGGCTCAAGAAACAATAGATTTCCGGGCGTAAAGCCCATAGAATCCGACCTTGTTCGGAATGGCGGCGTGTGTTGCCACGAGCAAGGCGAGAACGAGGAGTAGTGCAATGCCGAATCCAAAGCGACGTCATTCCAAGAGGCGGACGAGTACTCGCCGCGCGCACGACCATCTGACTGGTCCAGCGCTCGCCAAGTGTCCCAACTGCCATGAGATGAAGCAGCCCCACCGCATCTGTCCCCATTGCGGTCACTACAAGGGCAAGGCTGTCCAGGAAACCAAGTAAAGTTGCAGGGGCAGGCAGCAGGTTGCGCCCGTCCCCAGCCGTGTTTGCGATCGGCATGGCCGCGAAGCTGTCCAGTGAGGTTCATTCCGGAGCACCGGAAGTTATCCCATGATCACAATCGCCGTTGACGCCATGGGGGGAGACCACGCACCCCGGCCGGAGGTGGAGGGGAGTGTGCTGGCAGCGCAAGAGTACGGTGTGAAGGTGCTGCTGGTGGGCCAGCCGCACGCGATTCGGCAGGAGTTGGGGAAGTATTCAAAGCCGAACTTGCCGATCGAGATTGTGCCGGCGACGGAAGTGATCACGATGGAAGATCATCCGGCGCAGGCGTTTCGGCGAAAGAAAGACAGCTCAGTGCACGTGGGTGCGCGTCTGGTCAAGAATGGAACGGCGGGGGCGTTTGTAAGCGGCGGCAACACGGGCGCGGTGATGACCACGGCGAAATTTATTATGGGTACGCTGCCGTCGGTGGATCGAGTTGCGCTGGCCGCTCCATTTCCGAATGCCAAGGGCGGCGTATCGGTGATGCTGGATGTGGGCGCGAATGTGGATTCGAGGCCCGAGCACCTGTTGCAGTTTGGCGTGATGGGCGAGATTTATTACCGGTTGACGTTTGGGAGCCGTAAGCCGCGGGTGGGATTGCTATCCGTGGGCGAGGAAGAGATTAAGGGCAACGAACTGACGCGCGCGGTGTATGACCGTCTAAAGGCTTTGCCGGTTCATTTTGTGGGCAACGTGGAAGGTGGAGATTTGTTTTCCGGCAAGGTGGACGTGATTGTCTGCGACGGGTTTGTGGGCAACATCGCCCTGAAGATTTGCGAAGGACTGGCGATGGAGATCGTGAAGTATCTTCGCAAGACGTACAAAGGCTCTCTGGCTTCGAAAGTGGGCTATATGTTGTCCAGAGGCGCCTTCAAAGGGATCAAGCGGACCATGGATTACACGGAGTATGGCGGAGCACCGTTGTTGGGGGTTCGCGGCGTGTGCGTGATTACCCACGGCAAATCCAACGCCAACGCTGTGAAGAACGCCATCCGCGTGGCCGCGGGACTTGCCCGCGCACGGGTGAACGAAAAAATCGAGCAGGAGCTCTCCCTGACACAGGCAAGAGCCTGACGTCCGGAGGGAGGAGACAGTTATGGGCAAAGTAGCGTTTATGTTCCCCGGGCAAGCTTCGCAATATCCGGGAATGGGGAAAGAGCTGGCGGAAAAATATCCGGCGGCGCGCGCGGTGTTTGACGAAGCAGACAAAGCGCTGGGATTTTCTATTTCGAAGATGTGCTTTGACGGCACGGAAGACGAACTGAAGCTGACGGCGAACACGCAACCGGCGATCTTGACGGTGTCGGTAGCGGCGTTTCGCGTGCTTGAGGAGAAGGGGATTGCCCCGGATTATGTAGCCGGGCACAGCCTGGGAGAATACTCGGCGCTGGTGGCGGTTGGCTCGCTGAAGTTTGTGGATGCGGTGAAGCTGGTGCGGAAGCGCGGAATGTATATGCAGGAAGCGGTGGCGGCCGGGCAAGGGGCGATGGCTGCGATTATGGGATTGTCGCCCGCGGTGGTGCAGGATGCGTGCAAGCGCGCGGCGGAAGGTGAAGTTTGCAGTGCCGCGAACCTGAATTCGCCGGAGCAGACGGTGATCTCCGGAAGCGCGGGTGCCGTGAAGCGGGCGGTGGAGATTGCGTCGCAATCCGGCGCAAAGCGCGCGGTGATTTTGCCGGTATCAGCTCCTTTCCATTCGGCATTGATGATGCCGGTGCAGGAAAAGCTGGAGAAGGATTTGCAGGCTACAGCGTTTGCGGATCTGCAACTGCCGCTGGTGACGAACGTCGATGCAGATACGATTCGCACGGGCGAGGAGGCTCGAGGAGCGCTGGTGCGGCAAGTGTCGATGACCGTACGGTGGGAAGAGTCGATGCGCATGCTGCTGGACGAGGGCGTGAATACGTTTGTGGAAGTCGGGCCGGGGCGCGTGCTGACGGGATTGATGCGGCAGATTGAACGGTCGGTGGCCAGTTTGAATGTGGAAGATGAGAAGAGTTTGGCGGGTACGTTGGAGAAGATCACGGGGGCGAGAAGTGACGCGGCGTAGTTGTAGCTCAGGCCTTCAGGCCTGAGGGTTTTCTGATGAATTGGCACGATTGTGGTGAGGGAGCAAAACAGCCTCACCCCTGAAGGGGTGAGCTACAGCAGTTAGGGGAGCGAATGTTTAGTTTGAAGGACAAAGTGGCTGTGGTGACTGGGGCTTCGCAGGGGATTGGACGCGAGATTGCCTTGGCGCTGGCAGAGGCGGGCGCGAAGGTGGCCCTGGCTGCGCGCAATGAAGAGAAGCTTGCCACTTTGGCTCAGGAAATTGCGACAAAGGGTGGCGAAGCGTTTGTTGTGAAGATGGACGTTGCCGACGCAGAGCAGATCAAGGCGGGGTTCAAAGCTGTGCTGGAGAAGTTTGGCAGGCTGGACATTCTGGTGAACAATGCCGCGATTAATCGCGACGGTCTGGCTATGCGCATGAAGGCCGATGATTGGGACGCGGTGATCCGTATCAACCTGACCGGGGCGCACGTGTGCATACAGCAGGCGTTGCCGGTGATGATGAAAGCGCGTGCGGGGCGGATTATCAACATGGCTTCAGTGGTCGCGCATATGGGCAATGCAGGCCAGGCGAATTATGTGGCAGCGAAGGCCGGGTTGATCGGGTTGACAAAAGCGATTGCTATGGAGATTTCTTCGCGGAATATTACCGTGAACGCGGTGGCGCCGGGTTTCATCGAGTCGCCTATGACGGATGTGCTTTCGGACAAGGTGAAAGAGGAACTGAAGACACGTATTCCGCTGGGGCGCATGGGCACGGGGCGAGACGTGGCTGCGGCGATCGTGTTTCTGGCGAGCGATGAGGCTGCGTATATCACGGGCCATGTCCTCGATGTGAACGGCGGCATGTATTTGGCGTAGTTGCATGACAGAAGAACAGAAGAACTCAGAATTGGTAACGATTGAGATGCGCGGTGCGACTTTGCTTGACATTTTTGAGTGCTTGGCGCGCAGCTACGAGGAATGGAAGAAGAGAGGAGAATCGCCTGATGCCACTTTTGTACTCTCCAATCCTGATTCCGGCGAACGAGTGGCCCTGTGGAGACTCGAGGGTGAGATTGAGCGCTACTCTTCCCGAGGTATTAGCTTCTGACTACAAAGAAGTGATTGCCGCGGAAAAGCAGCGCTTGTTGAAAGAGCTTTACGGTCCCTAAGAGCGCCCGAGAAAGTTGACCTTGTGGGACAGGGTAAGTAGACTGGGCTGGTTATCTTGGGCAAGATAAACGAACTTGTAAGACGGCCATCACGCCGGATTGCAGCAGGTAGTGGTACGAACACAAAGTGCGACAGCAGGTCGCGGAGGAACGGGAATGGCTAGCGTGGAAGAACGCGTAAAACAGATCATCGTCGAGCAGCTGGGTGTGGATGAAGCGGAAGTGACACCGACCGCGTCGTTTGTGGACGACCTGGGCGCGGATTCGCTCGACCAGGTGGAATTGGTGATGGCGTTTGAAGAGGCCTTCGGGATCGAAGTGCCGGATGAAGACGCCGAGAAAATGACCACGGTGAAGGACGCGATCGAATATATCGAGAAGCACTCGAAGGGCAAATAAGGCGCAGGGAATCGTCGCACGAAGGAGCAAGAGAGTTGACTCGTCGAGTAGTCGTTACGGGCGTTGGGTTAGTCTGCGCACTGGGTATTGGGACTGAGGAAAGCTGGAAGAACCTCATTGCCGGTAAGAGCGGCGTCGGGCGCATCACGCATTTCGATACCACGGGCTTCGATTGCCAGATCGCGGGCGAAGTAAAAAACTTCGACCCGTTCCAGTGGATCGAGAAAAAAGAACTCAAGAAAATGGGGCGGTTCATCCAGATCGCCCTGGCCGGAGCCGATTTCGCGGTGAAGATGGCGCAATGGAAGCCGGAGCAGTCTGACCTGGATGAAGTTGGCGTATATGTGGCGTCGGGCATCGGCGGGTTCGACATCATCGAGCGCGAACATATCAAGCTGATGCAGGGCGGCCCGGGAAAGATTTCGCCGTTTTTCATTCCTTCCGCGATTGTCAATCTGGCTTCAGGACACATTTCCATTCGTTACGGCGCGCGCGGACCAAATTCTGCGACCGCCACGGCTTGTTCCGCTTCGGCACACGCCATCGGCGATTCCTTCAAAATTATTGAACGCGGCGCTGCCGAGATGATGATTTGCGGAGGCACGGAAGCGACGGTTACGCCCATGGGGATCGGTGGATTCGCGTCCATGCGCGCCCTTTCCACCCGGAACCATGATCCAGAGAAGGCCAGCCGACCGTTCGATGCGGGCCGCGACGGGTTCGTGGTTGGCGAGGGCACCGGCATTCTGATCCTGGAGTCGCTGGAACACGCGACGAAGCGGAATGCTCCGATCTTTGCGGAGATAGTGGGCTACGGAATGAGCGGAGACGCGTATCACATTACGCAGCCGCTGGAAAATGGCGACGGAGCGTTTCGCGTAATGAAGGCAGCGCTGAAAGATGCGAAGATTGGTCCCGACGACATTGGATACGTAAACGCGCACGGAACGTCGACGCCGCTTGGCGATGCCATCGAAACCACGGCGATGAAGAGGCTATTCGGGGAACGTGCAATCAGCAAAAAGCTGCCGGTGAGTTCGACGAAGTCCATGACCGGGCATCTGCTTGGCGGCGCCGGTGGATTGGAGGCGGGCATCAGCGTTCTGGCGCTGCGCGACCAGATACTTCCGCCGACCATCAATCAGGAGACGCCGGATCCGCAATGCGATCTGGATTACGTGGCGAACGTGGCGCGAAAAGCTACGGTGGACTACGCGCTGTCGAATTCGTTCGGTTTTGGGGGAACGAACGCCGCATTGATTTTCAAGCGCTGGGCCGGCAAGTAGCCTGACCGTTCGCAGTTTTTGTCCTGGTAGCTATTCTGAGACCGGATTGCAGTTTCGGCCAAGGCCGCTCGACGTACTGGATCGCTCGGCGCATCCAAGTTGAGATCCTTCGCTCCGCTTAGGATGACAGTCGGCCCTCGTGCAACCCAGTTAGAAGGAAAATCTTGTGAAAATCATCGTATGCATCAAACAGGTGCCCGCCAAGGACGCGCCGCTGGCCATTGCGGGAAGCTGGATCAAGGAGTCGGACATCGGCTTTGAAATGAACGAGCCGGATTCCTATGCGCTGGAAGAAGCGTTGCGCTTGAAAGAGAAACATG
>Ga0210401_10005513_pt1 | contig 13000 bp, 13 predicted proteins | sample IncBWH32MmetaG_FD_150866 | JGI IMG/M metagenome (GOLD analysis project Ga0210401, IMG submission 150866) | Forest soil microbial communities from Barre Woods Harvard Forest LTER site, Petersham, Massachusetts, United States - Inc-BW-H-32-M | ecosystem: Environmental > Terrestrial > Soil >... | reverse complement strand
CCGGCAGGCGCTCCCAACGAACTGCGCAACGACTGCGGAACCGCTGCGGCAGCGGTCAATGGCGCACTTAATGATTCCAGAATTCAGCAGGCTCCGCGAGCGAGGCGGCTCCGCTAAATTCTGACTTCTAAACAAAAATGGGCTTAGTCGGACTCGGCCTTAAAGCGGCGTGAAGGACCTCTTTGCGCCGCTTGCTTGTGCTCAATCGGACCACTCTATCGGACCGGATTATCTGACGGTGTCACAGTTGGCGAAAACAGGCGTTTACGCTCATTGAGGGGTTTTGAGCGTAATGATTCCATAACAATGTCGGCTCCCACCGGCCGATCTGCTGGTGGAAGCGGCGCAGGTCACGGTACGGATCCAGCCCGAGTGGCGCAGTCGGTTCTTCCTCCTCGCCATGCGGCGGGGACGGAAGATCGTCAAGGTAGCGATGGTGCGCAAGCTGGCGGTGCGTCTGTACTGGATGTCGCGTCGAGGCGTGGAACTTCGGCCAGTTTCAGAAGCTCGGTTCGCACGCGAGTCCAAGGTCATCTAGATTCGATACGGTACATACTGTATTTACCCTGTTCGTGGACATTGATAAAGTCCGCCTGCGTTTCGGGCCGGAGTACGTTCTCATTTCGGTCCGCGGCCCTCGTCTCTCGCGGCTCTCAACCGCTACCGTGTTGCGTCGCTTCCGGTGCGACGCTTCAAATAAAGTGTGTCCACGCGTTCACATGCAAAACGAAGAGGAGTAGTTCACATGCGCAAAGCGATTTTTAGCTGCGGGATTGTTTTGCTCTCTGCATCGCTGATCTCTAAGTTCAGGCAGTGGGGCCGCGCCGCCCTGGGCATGTGCCTGTCCGTTCTTTTGGTCGTGCCCAGCCCGGGGTTCAGCCAACCCAATCACAAGACAGGCACGCCGATCAAGCATGTCATCGTCCTGATTGGCGAGAACCGCACGTTTGATCACCTCTTTGCAACCTACATCCCAAAGGGCGAGCATTCCGTCTCCAACCTGCTCTCCAAAGGAATTATCAACGCGGACGGCTCGCCCGGCCCGCACTTCAAGAAGGCCCAACAATTCCAGGCTGTGGCCCCGTTTCGTACCGAATACTTCATCAGTTTGAATGAGAATGAAAAGACTCCGTACGAAATCCTTCCTGACCCAACCTTGAATTTTTCACCTAGCCCTGACGCCTCGATCATTGGCTTCGCCACAGAGCCGCCTCCTTATCCTGCCACTACGCCTCTTAGTGTGTTGGCGGCCATCGAACCTTCGTTGGAAACCCAAGATCTGCCCTTGCTGACGACCGGCGCCTCTGGAGAAAACAATACGTTTGTACTTACTCCTGTCCCCGACTTCGATACACGGGTCGCGAATTTCGACAATCTGCCGAACGGTCCGTTTCCTCTCGAGGGGCCGAATCTTCCTTACGATTCTTATACCGGCGACACCACGCATAGGCTCTTCGAAATGTGGCAACAATCCGATTGCAACATCAAGAACGCCACACGGCGCAATCCCTCGGGTTGTTTGAGCGACCTGTACCCCTTTGTCATCACCAACTACACAAACCAGATCGACCCCTTCGATACACCTCCGGCTATCGATGACAATGGTGGTGGCAACTCCATGGCGTTCTATAACATGCAGAAGGGCGACGTCCCTGTTTTGAAGAAACTCGCCGACGAGTACTCGATGAGCGACAATTTCCATCAATCGTTCATGGGCGGCACTGGTGCTAACCACGTCATGCTCGGCACCGGTGACACCATTTTCTGGTCCGACGGCCAGGGCAACGCGACAACGCCGCCATCACATATCTCCAATCCGAATCCCTTGCCGGGCACCGACGACGTTTATACCGTCGACCTCTTCTTTGACGGCAACTTCACCGAATGCGCCGATCCGACGCAGCCTGGCATCAAGCCCATTCGCGATTACCTCGCATCCCTGCCTTATAAACCGCATCCCAATTGCGAACAGGGCCACTTCTACATGGTCAACAACGACAACCCAGGCTTCTTACCCGACGGCACGATTGACACTACGGGAATCGCCAAGGGTGGGTCGGTCCCGCCGTCGAATGTTCGCACCATTGGCGAGGCTCTCAATGAAAAGGGTATCTCCTGGGCTTACTACGGCGGGGCTTACAACGCTGCCGTGGCGTTGCAGCATGATCCCACCAGTACCGATCCGGCGGTCCAGATTGGTACCGCTTACTGCAACATCTGCAACTTCGAATCCTACACGAACGCCATCATGGGCGATCCGGCCCAACGTGCCGCTCACATCAAGGACGCGATCGATTTTTTCAACTCTGTCGACGAAGGCACATTGCCTGAAGTCTCCTTTCTGAAGCCTGACGGGAGGCTGGACGGCCACCCAGCTTCCTCAAAAGAAGACCTCTTTGAAGGTATGGTCCGGAAAGTCATGGACCACCTGACCGCCAATAGCGAGCTCTTTGCCTCCACTGTTTTGTTCATTACCATGGACGAGGGCGGTGGCTACTACGATTCCGGCTACATTCAGCCGCTGGACTTCTTCGGTGACGGCACACGCATTCCCCTGCTTGCGATTTCTCCGTTTACCCGCGGCGGCCACATCAGCCACACCTACGCGGATCACGTGTCGATCCTCAAATTTATCGAACGCAATTGGGATTTGAAGACTTTGACTGACCGCAGCCGCGATAATCTCCCGAATCCTATAGCCAACGAAGGTAATCCGTATGTCCCACTCAATCCTCCGGCCATCGGCGACCTCTTCGACCTCTTTCGCTTCGACCGGGACAACAATTAGTGGGCAAAAAATCTTTGGTGCGCGTGGTTCCGACCGGGTTGGGGGGAAGCTTTAAGCTACCCCCTCTTCGTTTCTGTTTACAGGTGTTCTCCTCGTCGCGTTAAGCTCTTAGACATGCTGTGGCTAACCCCCTAGAAAACGCGTGAAACTCGCTCTGCGATTTGTGGTACTAGGTGCGATCAGAACAGTTATGACTAGCGATTCTTGACCAACAACGGAGCATGGTCCTCGCACCAAATACTACAACTGTGGGTGTCGTCGGCATCGACCAAAAGTTCATGAGTATATTGAAACTGTTGCACGACGACGTTGATGGGGCATACGAAAACGCGGTCCTACCGTCGCACCCAAGGGCCCGGAGAAAAAACAGTATGCTTAACCGCAACGCACCTCAGGATAACGGCTAGAAGCAGATTGACATCACGGCGCAGCCCGAGACGTCCGAGTCCCGAACTAATCAGACGTCTGCCGCAGGACATGTCGCAGTAAAGCCTCAACCCGAACAAGAAGTTCCGCCATCATGAATAGCTTCGTTAGATAGTCGTCCACCCCTCGCTTGAATGCGGCCACCTTGTCCGTCGTTTGACGGCGCGGTGTCAATATCATGATGTGGGCCGCCTTACCCGCGTGACATCCCCTCTTATAGACCAGGCGATTACACACAAGTTCCCGACTCGTGGTTTTCCAACTCCAAGTATTCGAGTTCAACCCAGATTGTGTGTTCCCAAGGCTTCTTGCCGACGACATGACCAACGTCGATTGCTAAAGGGAACGGCACGCCTTCAAACGATTCCACGGCGCTAATCACGAATGACTGCCCAAGACACTTCTCAAACAATGTGCGAGTCTTGAGTCGCTCATCGTCGTGGGCGTCTAGAGGGATGCCAATCAACTTCGCGATATCGCCCGCTTTCATGAGGGCTATTCTAGTGCGGTTTTGGGCGTGGTTGTCGAAACCAGGCGATAGCGCTCAAAATCCCGACTTCAAGCTGCGTCCTCAGACAACACTTCGGCACAAGAACGGATCGCCTCTAGTTTGTCCTCTCGTAAGCCGTGCAGTTCTTCCTCAGTGACTCGACCTTCGCACAAGAGAGTCCCAAACACCCGCGTCAGCCGCGAAGCACGAAAGTCGTATTTGTGGTCGATGTCCTTACGACGATCGGTGAGGTAACGTTCCAAGGTCCACAAGTCCCTGGCTTCCTTGATCTGGCTCGCCTTCTGTTTGGTTTCTTGCATGACTTTGTGAAGTTCCCGCTTTAGAGCAGCGTCGAATATTTTGCGGGCGATGGCCCTTTCCGACCTCGACCAAATGGGTTCGTTCCGGTAAGGATACGTTTGTGGGGTCGCAGATAGGCCGCTCATGTTCCGATCCTCCGTGGCGGCATTCTATGCCTGGCTCCTGTGCCTTTTCTACAGCTTCGCGGCTCGCGGTCGCCGGGACAGATTCATTCTGCTTCGCCTGCTGGCGCGCGTCCACTCTGAGATCGAAAAGATCATTCACTGGATGGCCGAGATTCTGCTTGCACCCGAGATAGCGTTCCGTGGTCTGGACCGATGCGTGGCCGAGCAAGAACTGAATCTGCTCAAGCTCACCGCCGCGGTCGTGGCACAGCTTCGCACAAGTCCGCCGCAGGTCGTGCGGGGCAATTCGCTCTAAGCCCGCCCTCTGGCAGCAAGTCCTGACCACGTACCAGACAACGTTCTGTGAGATGCCACGGCCCCACACCTTTCCCAGTCTGGCAACCGCTCGAAAGATTTTCCCCTCTGTGACATTGGCTGCACGTGTCCAGTGGTCGAGAGCGGCTTTCACCCAGTTAGGAATCGGCACAGTGCGGATGTGGCCACCTTTGCTAATCAGATCAACCACGGCCCAGTGTCCCTGGCGTATCTGGATGTCCTCTAACTCCAAGCCAACCAGTTCCGATCTTCGAAAACCACAGCCTAACAGCATGGCCAACATCGCGTAATCACGCTTGGCACGCATGCTGTCGCCACAACTATGTTTGAGTACTTCCGAACTTTGCTCGGCGCTCAACCAATTGCCTGACCGGAACCCGAGTTGCTTGACTCCCCTGACACGGCTGATCCCGGCAGCCAACTCGGGACTCAGCAAACCCGCGTCGGCGGCTTCGTGAGCCAGTCGACGCACGGCTGCAAGCTGCTGGTTGATAGTATTGGCAGCCAGATGCCTTGATTCTAGATACATCCGATAGCGCACGACCACGATGCGGTTGAAGGCCAGCCGTGGCTCAGAGCAGTACCAAGAGATGAATTGATCAATGGCATACTCGTAGACCCGACGCGACGCTGGCGACCCGAGGCTGTTAAGCACCGCCGTCTTGCAATGATCCAGATCGGGCAGACGAAGTATTCGGCGACGGTAATTCGGCTTGCTTCTATTTTTTCCCATAGGCGGCGGCCTCCTATGCCGTGTACGGAGGAGGTACGGCAGCCCGCCTGCAGGATGCAACTAAAGGTAGAAAAAGGAGCGTGGTGATTTTGAGCGCTATCCCCTGATTACGACAATCACGAGACAACAGCTTTATACTAGCTCCAGTTTTGGAACGAGATCGCGTTCAATGATTTGCAGAAAATGCGGGATATCCCACGATAATGTCAAAGGTTACTGCCCCAGTTGCCGCATGCTTCCGCAACTGGTCAGAGAGAGAGATTTAAAGACTCCTTTCCCAGTGGCTTTAGTGCCGAAGTGTACCGGGAGTGTGAAAACTGCGGGCCGCCGCGAGGTATCGGGGACACTCGTCAGTCTTTCCGATGCGAACGCCAAGCTGTTGGGATTTGAAGAATACTTTTTGCCGGACGATCATGATTGTTCTCAGAAGAGCAGCCCCACGATCTGAGGGGATCACGTTCATTCGGATGATCGAGTCGGAAGATTCGCCTCTTGGTGACGACTGAATTTCGAGAAGTTTCACTTGGTCCTCCGGGTGGGGGGGCTCCTTACGGAGCCCGAGCTACTTCGACACCGCACGTGCTGCACTCTCAATTACATCTGCAACTTCCTTAGGATGCGACACGTAAACTGCGTGGCTTGCACCGGCGACTTCGACCGTGTGACTATCAGCTCGCTTGGCATACCAACGTTCCAAGTCCGGATTTATGGTTCGATCGCTCCCGCCACTAGCATCCAACTCGGTTTATTTCTCCAGGCAGCTGTGGTGATCGTCGCTGAGAAATTGTCCGCAAAGTTGAACACCTGCGAGCGCGCCATGAATGCGGCCTGGTCGCCGGGAAGGTCAGCTGCAAACAATTCATGAAATTGCGCCGGGTCGATATACGTGAAACCGTCCGGTGTTTTCTTTATGGCGCCCGATTTGGCGAGGTCACTCGGAAAGCGCTTTCCGTCGTCGGACTCTTTCTCGCCGGAATCCGGCATGTGGGCCGCGACGTACACCAATCCGACAACCGCTGGATCCGTACCCGCTTCCGTAATCACGGCTCCTCCATAGCTGTGCGCGACTAGAATGCATGGTCCATCCTGCAGGGCTAGCGTGCGCTTCGTAGCAGCCACGTCATCTTTGAAGGACGTCTCCGGTTGCACGATGCTGACGTTGAAGCCGTCGTTGACAAGAATGTCGTAGACACCTTTCCAGCCAGAACCATCCGTCCAGGCTCCGTGCACGAGCACGATATTCTTTATCGGAATACGCGACGTTTGGGCGGCGACAGAGTTGTTTAACATTCCAAGGGCGCACAGACATATAAGCCCTGCCTTCACGTAGTTCGCGATCATAAATCCTCCTTAGCGTTTAAATCTCTTCGATTGGCCGGCTTCTCTTCTTCTTTCATCGCTGACTTGAAGCCACGGATAGCTTCCCCGATGCCTTTGCCGAGTTCGGGAAGCTTCTTGGGGCCGAATACGAGCAGTGCGATTCCGAAGATCACCAGCAGATGCGTGGGTTGATACAGTCCTTCAAACATAAATCCTCCTTAAGTAGGCATTTCCTGAAGCCAAAGAGCGCAACGTTATTTCGCGGCTGCAGTCAGAATCCTTTCGACCTTTGCGTCAAGTTCCCGCGCTACTTTGAGAGCATCGCTATTCCCATAGGGAGCAAGGTAGGAGGCCATCCTGTCATACGAGATACGCACGCTATCGGGCGCTCCTCAATGAGGATGGTTATCGGCGCATATGAGCCAGCGTCGACAACATGCTTCACCATTTCCTTCATGATCAGCGGATTGCCCGCAACGATGCGGAGAATTCTTGGATTGGCGGTCCCATTCTCTTTCTGGAGAACCTCACCGTGGTCGAACCGCGTAAACTCCATAATCCAGTTTGGTCGAGTCACGGGATTCACTACTTTTTCCATTTCGGCTTCGTTTTGCGCCGCTGATAAGCTCTTGCGGAATGCAGCCATATCAGGATGACCGATCTGTGCGTCGATTCGCGCAACCACGGTGTCAAAGGGTTCGGCGGTAACGATATTGACTCGTTGGATGTGAACTTCTTGAATGCCCATATGTGTTGCTTCTGCTTTTGTTGTTGGTGCTGTTTGATCCGACATTCCGACACACGTGGCTAAGCCAAGAGCAAGGCCGGAAACCATCCGAAATACTCGTGAGATACCCATGTTCCTCTCCTGTTGACTACGTTGAGTAACGAGCTCAACCGACCTCGCAGCCGCTAGTAGTCAAAATAGGCGCTGTGACCAGCAACTAATCCTCGGCCACGGACTCAGACCGTCAGATAGACGATTTGGATCCACTGGTCGCCGTTGATGATGCCATTGCCCCATACGGGGTCGAGATCGGCGAACGGCTTTTCCGCGACGGCTTCCAGGGCGGATTTTCCCTCCGACTTCAATTTCTCAACGCGATCGCGCGAAGTGATCAGCATGTCCCGGGCTTTCGTGAGGTCCGCTTTGTTGCCGAGCGGGCCGTGCCCCGCAACAATCTTGGTGTCATTGTCGGCGAGCGAGAGAATTTTGTCGGCGGCGGCAATCATGCCGGTGAGTTTTCCGCCTGTACCGGGATCGATGTAGGGATACATGCCATTGAAGAACAAGTCACCCATCAAGATCACATTAGCCTTTTCATGAACGTAGATGTCCGAATCCGTGTGCGCGGGAGCAACGTGTTGCAGCGCGAGGGTTTCGCCATTGGCTTCTAACTTGTAACTGTCGGTGAAAGTCTGCTGCGGCAAGGCCTCCGCGGGCGAGGGATCGAAGTGCAAGCCGGCGAGCGCGCCGTCTGGTCCTCTATACAAGACCGGAAGATCATGCGGCTCGGACATGCGCTTCTTAGTATTTTCGTGCGCTAGGACTATCGCTCCTGCAACGTGAAGATGGGCGTTGTTATCGGTATGGTCGAAGTGCCAGTGGGTGTCGATGACGTATTGCACCGGAGCGTTGCCAAGGACATCGAGAGCCTCTTTGAGCCTGGGCCAGGCGGGCGCCACGAAAGTGTCTACAACGAATTTGCCGTCTGGGCCGTTCAGAACTGCCGCGGCTCCGCCGGGGCCGTCGAACATAGTGACATTCTCAGCAAGCGTTTGCGTTTCCATGGGAACGGCGTTGAACTTAGCGCGCATACTCGCGAGCAGTTCGGCCGGGGAAAGCGATTCTTGCGCGTGGCTCGCTGCGGAGCAAAGTCCTTGGAAAGAGGTGCGCCAGAAAGGCGCTACCGGCTAGCGTGATTGAACCTCGCAAGATGTTGCGGCGGGAGGTTTGCTTCTGTAAGAAATCGAATTTCATGTCTTTCTTCTTTTTCTGTGCCAATTCGATTACCACCTTGGCACACACTTGATTGGAGGCTCCTGGCCGTAATGAGTGACATCGTTTGTTTTATTGCCTGTGATAAGGCATACAAATAAGATAACGAAATGGAACTTCGTCAAATTCGCTCCTTTCTCTCGATCGCCGAGACTCTGCACTTCGGGAGTACAGCGGAGTTGATTCATCTCAGCCAACCCGCTTTAAGCCTTCAGATAAAAGCTCTTGAAGAGGAGGTCGGAGTGCGGCTCTTCGAACGGAACCGACGCAAGACAACGCTCACCGCTGCCGGCCTCGCTTTTCGTGATGATGCCGCTGCAGCGCTGTCGCAATTGGAGCAAGCGATGCGGAGCGCGAGGCTGGCTGCCAATGGGAAACTTGGACTATTGCGGATCGGCTTCATCTCCACTGTGGGAAGTGAGATTGTGCCCAACATAGTTCGTCAGTTTAGAGAGAGTTAAATCCCGGAGTAGAGTTCTCGTTGCGCGCTATCCCCACCGCGGATCAGGTACAGATGCTGGAGAGCGGCTCGCTCGACATTGGATTTTTTCGTCTGCCGATTGGCGGGCACTCGGCCCTCGAGGTTGTCACGGTGCATCGCGAGCGGTTCGTACTGGTGGTACCCGCGTCCCATAAACTGGCAAAAAGGAAAAGGGTGCGCCTGAGCGAAGTGGCGGGTCAGAACTTTGTGTTGTATGAGCGTACCTATGCCCCTGGATTCCACGATCTAATCTTCGGAATGCTTCGCGATGCCAGAATTGTTCCGAATATTTCCCAGACCGCGGCAGAGCTCTCAATGCTGATCTCGCTGGTGGATGCCCACATGGGTGTCGCTATTTTGCCCGCATCGGCGGTGCAACACAGTGTTGCTTCCGTAATCGCTTGTGACATTGTTGACAAGATACCGATGTCTGAAATTGGTATGGCCGTTCGCAAAGGAACTCGAGCCCCGGTCGTAGACAACTTCAGATCTTTCGCTCTAAAAAGCTTAGGTCATTCAAGAAACGCTTAGTATGCCAACCGGAGTTGACTCAGTTCCACGTCCTGTCCAACCGCCAAAATGCGTCGTCGGCAATCCGCCTCGCAGATCAATGGGTGTGCGTATTGCCTCGATCTGCATTCGAAAGACGCCCGCGCCCTCGGCGAGACCGACCAGAGACTCTACGTGCTGGGCGCGTGGGAAGAGGCGCCGTTTTACTCCGAGCACGCGCACGAGCGCACTTCAACGAACAGGAACTGATTGCGCTGGTGTTTACCCTGACCACCATCAACGCCTGGAACCGCCTCGCTATCACGATGCGCGCTGAGGTGGACAAGTATCAACCGAAGGCGCGCCCAGTCTCCCAAACAGCTTAAAATAGGAATATGCTTGTCAAAGCGTCGCATCGATCACTTCCGGATTGCCCACAATCCTGGAACCATCTCGCCCATGGGACCTCGGAGCGAGATGTCTTACTGCGACGACCTGTGAGGATCCGCGCATGGCATCCTTGCCGCATGGCGAAGAACCTGGAGATGGACAGGATATTCGCCTTGTAGTCGACACCATCCCTACGTTGGCATGGTCCGCTGCTCCAGACGGCTCGGCAGAGTTTTTCAATCAGCGCTGGCTGGACTACACGGGTCTATCTGCAGAGCAAGCTTTGGGCTCGGGATGGCAGGTTGCGATTCATCCAGACGACCTGCCACGAATTCTCGAAACATTCCGGGAAGCTTTGAATTCTGTAAAGCCGTACGAAGTGGAGGGCCGCTTCCGCCGCTTCGACGGCGAATTTCGCTGGTTTCTCTTTCGCGGTAGCCCCCTGCGCGACCGTTCGGGGAGAGTCGCGAAGTGGTACGGAACAAACACCGATCTTGAGGAGCGGAAGCGTGCTGAAGATGCCCTTCGGAAGAGTGAGGAGCGGTGGAGGTCCGTCTTTGAGAATTCGGCTATCGGCGTTGCGCTAACTGACTACAACGGCCGTTTTCTGGCCACCAATCGCGTCTTCCAGGCAATGGTGGGCTACACGGAGGAGGAACTACGCGCAGTTAGCTTTCTGGACGTAACGCATGAGGACTACCGCGAAGCCAACCGGGCGCTCATCGCCGAGTTGGTGGAGGGAAAACGACGACAGTTTCAGATTGAGAAGAAGTATCGCCGCAAGGACGGCAGTTTGATTTGGGTAAGCAACAACGTTTCTCTGGTGCCGGGCACCGAGAGGGTGCCGCGATTCGTGATGGCGCTGTCCGAGGACATTACACAGCGCAAACGTGCCGAAGAAGCTCTGCAGAGGAGCGAGGGTTATTTAGCGGAAGCACAGAAATTGACCCAAACCGGCAGTTGGGCGGCGCAGGTCTCTCTGAAGGAAAACGTCAATTGGTCAAACGTCTATTGGTCAAAGGAGATGTACCGGATCTTCGGCTTCGATCCTGATCCCACGCCACCATCCAGCACGGAGGTAGTCCGGCGGCTGCACCCGGAGGACGCGCCATCTCACCCACGTATGGTCGAGCGAGCCATTCGAGACGGGACTGACTTTGAGCTCGACTATCGGCTTCTTCTGCCAGACGGCGCGGCCAAGTATATTCATGCGGTCGGACACCCCGTAGTGAATGCTTCCGGTGATGTTATTGAATTAGTCGGTACGGCGATGGATGTCACCGAACGCAAACGTGCTGAAGATGCTCTCCGCGCGAGCGAAGCATTCTTGCTCGATGCCCAACGGCTAACCCGCACCTGCAGTTGGAGACACGAGGTCTTATCAGGGAAGGTGACAGTCTCCCCGGAAGGGCTTCTAATGTTCGGCATTGAACCCGATGATGACGCATCGTCGGTCGATTTCTATTCCAGCAGGATGCATCCCAAAGATCGGCCCGAGGTCGAACAAGCTTACGCGGCGGCTGTGCTTGGAAAAACTGATTTTGCGGCAGATTTTCGGATTGTTCTTCCCGACGGAACGATCAAAAACACCCGCAGTATCGGCCATCCCATCCTGGACGAACGTGGCGATGTTGTGGAATTTGTTGGGGCCTCAATAGATGTCACCGAACACCACCGCGCGCGAGCCGACCTGGAGAAGGCGTTCGAAGAGATTAAGCGTCTGAGAGATCAACTGCAGGACGAAAACGTAGTGCTCAGGGAGCAGATCGACCAAGCGTTCATGTTCGAAGAGATCGTCGGCACCTCGTCGACGTTGCAGGGAGTGCTTTCTCGGCTAATGAAAGTTGCTCCCACCGATTCGAGCGTTCTTGTTAGTGGAGAGACTGGAACTGGTAAGGAACTGGTCGCGCGCGCCATCCATAAGCGATCTCGTCGGTCGCAACGCGCCTTCGTGAGCGTGAACTGCGCAGCTCTTGCCCCATCGCTGATCTCTTCCGAACTCTTTGGCCACGAAAAGGGCGCGTTCACCGGGGCATTGCAGCGCCGCCTCGGTCGATTTGAGCTGGCGAACGGAGGAACCATTTTCCTCGACGAGATCGGCGAACTGCCGCTGGACACCCAGGTTGCACTCTTGAGGGTGTTGCAAGAACGTGAATTCGAACGCGTCGGCGGCACGCAACCCGTGAAAATCGATGTCCGCGTAATAGCGGCAACTAATCGCGATCTGGAAGCCGCCATTGCAGACGGGACCTTTCGCCCGGACCTCTTCTACAGGCTGAATGTATTCCCGATCCAGGTTCCCCCGCTTCGCGAACGGCAAGACGACGTTCTGATGCTGCTGGAATACTTTGTCGATCGATTTGCCCAAAAGATGGGCAAGCACTTTAAAAAGATCGATAAGCGAACGGTCGAACTATTTCGGTCCTATCCCTGGCCGGGCAATATTCGCGAACTGCAAAATGTTGTTGAGAGGTCGGTCATTGTGAGTTCTGATGGCGTGTTTTCCGTGGATGCAGCCTGGTTGTCCAAAGATTCCCGTCGAGTCAGCTTGCCGCAAAAACTTGAGCCTGAAGACGCCGATGAGGACGCCCGTCGTGAACGGCAGATCATTGAGGATGCACTCGCGGGAAGTCGAGGGCGAGTGTCTGGCCCGGACGGGGCTGCTGCGAGGCTCCGAGTACCACCTTCGACCTTGGAGAACCGCATTAAGAAATTAAGGATTCGTAAGAGCCACTTCAAACTCAGCTAGGCCTTTTCCATGCACTGGTGCAATCGCAATTTTCGCCAATTTCACCAAATCCACACGCCGCTTTTCGCCCTTCTTCTTCTGTCTTTTCAATCGCTTGCCGATGGCCCGCCTCTTGCACCTGGAGTTAGCGAGGAAGGTATGAAGGATCAAAAGAAAATTCGTCTGGGATTGATCGGTGTTGGCAATTGGGCCTTGTTCGCACATGTCCGGGTGCTGAGGCTCCTACCGGAGTACGAGATCGTAGCTATCTACAGCCAACGCAAGGAAGCGGCGAAGGCGGCCGCTACGGAGTATGGCATTCCTCACGTAGCCGAGAGTTTGGATGCGTTGGTGAGGGACCCATTGGTCGACCAGGTCCTGGTGCTAACCACCTC
>Ga0210401_10005511_pt1 | contig 13003 bp, 10 predicted proteins | sample IncBWH32MmetaG_FD_150866 | JGI IMG/M metagenome (GOLD analysis project Ga0210401, IMG submission 150866) | Forest soil microbial communities from Barre Woods Harvard Forest LTER site, Petersham, Massachusetts, United States - Inc-BW-H-32-M | ecosystem: Environmental > Terrestrial > Soil >... | reverse complement strand
GCTCGCGGGCTTCGGAATCATCGCCGTCGCGGCTCACCACAATCTTGCCTTCGGCCACTTTGAGGCTGGTGCGGCGCGGCAGTTCCCAATCGAGCTTGCCCTTGGGGCCTTCCACAAGGATTTTTTGCCCCTTGACCTCGACTTTGACCTTCGCGGGGATGGCGATCGGCTGTTTTCCAATTCTCGACATAGCGTTGAATCGTTAAAATGTTAAAGCGTTGAAACGTCAGTCTTCGTTAAATTTTCACCAGACGTAGCAAAGAAGCTCTCCTCCGAGGTTCTTTTTGCGGGCCTGGGTGTCGGTCATGACGCCTTCGGAGGTCGAAATTACGGCTACGCCCAATCCGCCGCGCACGCGCGGGATTTCTGTGGCGCCGACGTATTTCCGCAGACCTGGCTTGCTGATGCGTTTCAGGCCTTCGATCACGTTCTTTTTGCCGTTGTATTTGAGGCGAATCTTCATCCTTTTAACCGCTTTGCCCTCGACGGCCACGTCAGTGACGTAACCCTCTTTTTTAAGAATGGCGGCGATGTTTTCCTTCAGGCGCGAGTGCGGCAATTCAATGAGCGGCTGCAAGGCGCGTCCGCCGTTGCGCAGGCGAGTCAACATGTCTGAAATTGGGTCTGTCATGGTAATTAGCGTTAAAGCGTTGATGCGTTGAAACGTTGAAGCGTGGTTTGCATACTTAATTACCAGCTTGCTTTGACGACGCCTGGGATAAGGCCGTTCAAGGCCGCTTCACGGAAGGTGAGGCGGGAGACGCCGAACTTGCGGAGGTAGGCACGGCGGCGCCCGCTCATGGCGCAACGGTTGACGAGGCGCGTTGGGCTGGCGTCACGTGGCAACTTCGCCAGGCCGGCGTAGTCGCGCTTGGCTTTCAGTTGTGCGCGGAGAGCAGCGTATTTCTTGACCGTTTCCGCTTTGCGCTTATTGCGCTCCAACCATGATTTCTTGGCCATATCAATTTATATTAATCATTCTCATCGTCATCCTCATCCTCGTTCTCATCTTGATTTTTGAGGGTGAAAATGATTTTTCAGTCACTTCTCCGAAAACGGAAAACCCATCATTTTCAGCAAATCCAACGCTTCTTCATTTGTGGGCGCGCTGGTGACGATGGTTACGTCCATTCCCTGCGTCCGTTTAATTTTATCCAATTCGATTTCCGGAAAAATGGTCTGGTCGGAGATGCCGAACGTGTAATTGCCGCGCCCGTCAAATTTGCGGGGAGAGAGGCCGCGAAAATCGCGAATACGCGGGAGCGCGGTGGCGACCAGGCGGTCAAAAAACTCGTACATGGCGTCCTTGCGCAACGTCACGCGGCAGCCGATAGGCTGATTTTCGCGGAGCTTGAAACTGGCGATACTATGGCGAGACTTGCTAATGGCCGGCTTGCGCCCGGTAATTAACGATAAATCCTTGGACGCATCGTCGATGGCGCCTTTTTCCAGCGACGCGCTGACGCCCATGTTCACAACGATCTTCTCCAGGCGCGGGATTTGATGGACGTTTTTGTAATTGCGCTTTTGTTGAAGCGCGGGCACGACGTCGTTCTTGTATTTATCGTAAAGTCTGGCTTTCATATTGTTTCGTCACGGATTTTGCCGTGAACTGTTCCGTTGCTTTTTGAACAAACGGAACGGAGAATTTATCAAACGGTGATTGGACTGCAAGGACTTTTTTAAACTTTTTTGAGGCAGATTGAGGACACCTTCGGGGCAGGGCGACGGCCATTGAATTTGAAACTTAGCCTGTATGCGCTGATTTGGCAAAAGAGCTTGAACAAAACGGCAAATAATATATTCTTTGGGACAGGTAAACAGGAATTAATCGTTCGGGACCCCTAAAGACAATGCCTATGAAAACCATCCTGGCCGCTGCTGTCGTATTCGCCTCATTATTCATCATTCATGATTCAGCGTTCGGCCAGGGCGCCTTGACGCCGCCGGGGCCGCCGGGCGCGACGATGCTGACGCTGTCGCAAGTCGAACCGCGCACGCCAATTTCGTCCCTGCCGCTCAATATCACCCAACCCGGCTCGTATTACTTGACAACGAATCTAACGGCCGGCGCTATCGGCGGCATCGTCATTTTTACCAACGGTGTGACCGTGGATCTGAACGGCTTCACCATTTCGTCCGCCGCGTCCGGGACGTCCGGCGCCGGGATTTACATCAATCCTTCGGGCGCCGCGTTGCGCAACATCACGATATTGAACGGATTCATCCAAAGCAGCGTGACCAACAACGGAAGCGGTGTCTACAGCGGCAATGGCTTCAACTGGGGCATTTATTATAATGGGACGCCCGCCAACGTTCGTGTTTCGGGCGTGAGCGTTTCCGGCGTTCTCGATCACGGCATCTATCTGGGAACCGGGACCACGCTAGTCGAAGACTGTGAAGTTCATACGGCGGGGGCTTACGGAATTGTGGCATCGATAGTCAAATCCTGCACAGCGCTGGACATTGGAGGCGGAGCCATTTCAGCCGACCAGGTGGCGGATTGTCGCGGTGAGTCCAAAGTCAATGGCTACGGCATTTACGCCACTACGACCGTTCGGGATTCCTACGGCTGGTCCACGAATGGCAATATTGGCATTTACAGTGGAGGCACGGCCCAAAATTGTTATGGATACAGCTACGGCGCCAACGGCATCGGCGTTTCCGCCGTGACAAGCGCCATCAACTGTTTTGGCTATAACGCGTTGGGCGGCACCGGAGTAAACACCGGCGGCAACGCCGAAAATTGCTACGGCCAAAACATTGACAGCGGCACTGGAATTAACGGCGCGACGTTGAATAACTGCTACGGCATCAGTTACACCGGGGCGGGCGTCTTTGCCGTCAATGCGCTGAATTGTCTCGGATTTTGCAACGTCGGCGGCGCGGGCAGTTACGGATTGTACACCGCGACCGGTGAGAATAGTTACGGCTACAATGGAGGTTCCGGCTACGGCTTTTATGCCAGCTCTACCGCATTGAACTGCGTCGGCTCAAGCACGAGCGGCACCGGGTTATCTGCATTTATTGCCAATAGCTGCCACGCAAACACAATTTCCGCCACCCATAACGTCAACTCGTACTGATAAAATTCGTTGAAACGTTGAAGTGGTGCGCGGTGCGTCAAGAGTGGCGTGCGGCCCGGTACGAAATGTGACAATTGTGTAAACACAGGGATAAATCTCGACCCGCCCTTTCTGTCACGGTTATAGTTTCGCGCGATCGGTTGGATCCAACCCGGTAAACGCCAACATGTTCAAGCAATTCCATTTATTTTGCGGTTTTATTCTTTTAACTGTTTCCGCCGCGCATGCGCAGAGTTTGTATGTGTCAGACGGTACCAGCGGCAACATCTACGCTTACTCACCGGGCGGACAACAAAGCACTCTAGCCTCAGGATTTGCGCAACCATTTGGAGTGGCTTTTGACAGCGCAGGCGACCTCTTTGTGGCGAACAATAATGGCGACGACATTATTAAAATTACACCCGGCGGAGCCAAGAGTGTCTTTGCTTCGGGGTTGAGCATCCCGGAAGGACTGGCGATTAACAGCTCAGGCGATTTGTTCGCGTCAGATTTCCTGAGCGGCAATATCTATGAATTCACTTCCAGCGGCACGCGAAGCACTTTTGCCAGCGGCCTCAACAGCCCGTTCGGAATCGCCTTCAACAGCACGGGCGATCTTTTCGTGGCGAATGGAGGCTTTGGAAACATTATAGAAATTACGCCCGGCGGAGCGAAGAACACGTTTACGTCTGACGCTGGTCCCACGGGGTTGGCGTTCAACAGCGCAGGTGATTTGTTTGCAACGGATACGTACAACGATACGATTGACGAATTCACGCCCGGGGGAGTCGAGACCACTTTTGCCTCCCGCTTGAATGATCCTGAGGGAATGGTTTTTGACAGTGCTGGCGATCTGTTGGTCGCGGATGCCGGCAGCGGCAACGTCTACGAATTCGCACCGAATGGCACTCAAAGCACTTTTGCGAGCGGGTTGGATTTCCCGCGCGGACTGGCTATTCAGGGCGACTTCGTGCCCGTGCCGGAACCGTCGGCTTTGGCGTTGCTTGTGGCGGGGGGTATTGGGCTTGCGGCGGGGCGACGGCGGACACAAAATTTTTAGAAGATGGTTCTTCGTAGACTCCAATTTTTTTGAAGGTTCATTGTCCTAAGTGTAAACACTTAAGTTGTTAGACTTCAACAACGTATACAAGGTTGTAAACCCTCTGTAAACGGTTTGTAAACGTTTAAGTTGTTGATTTTCAACAATGTAAACAGTTGTAAACCCTTTTAAACTTCATACCAACCTCATCCTTTTCTATTTTGGCTGCGGTATTGTTTGGGGGTCATGCCGGTCGAACGTTTGAACGCGATTTCGAAGCTGTTGTTGTTGTAGCCGGATAGCTCGGCGATGACTTCGATTTTGTCGCTGGATTCCTGGAGCAATTGCTTGGCGCGTTCGATGCGAATGCGGAGAAGTTCGCTGCCGGGGGAGCGGCCGAGGTGGTCGACAAAAACCTGGTGAAAGTTGCGGACGGACATGGAAGCAGCCCGGGCCAAATCGGTGACGCCGATGGGTTCATGGTAATGCTCCCACATAAACCGCAGGCTCCGGGCCACGCCGGGATGCCGCACGGCGAGCAGATCACTGCTCTTGCGGGCAATTAACCGAATAGGAGGCACTCTGACGGGTTGCGGAGGTGGCGTTTGGCGGCGCATGAGTTCATCCAATAGTTTGGCGCCTTCATAGCCGACGGATTCCATGTTGACGTCCACGCTGGAAATCGGCGTCTGCATGGCATCCACAGCGAGCAGCGAGTTACCGGCGCCGACGATGGCGACTTCTTCGGGGACATTGATCCCGGCGTCTTCAGACGTTTCGAGCAACTCGAGCGCGAGGCCGTCGCTGGCCGCGAAAATGCCGATGGGTTTTGGGAACGTCTTCAAGTTATTGATGAGCCATTCCCGCCGGCGTCTCCACGCCTGACGATCCATGCGATATTCCGAGGACTTGTCCCATTGCAGGGACCCGGCCTCGCGCCCGACGGATTGAAGATATTTCATGAAAGCCGCCCGGCGTTCGTTATAAACCCAATTGTCGGCGTCACTATAAAAATGGAGATGGCGAATGCCTCGGGAGAGAAAATGGTCGGCGACGAGTTTGGCGGTTTGGGTGGTATCTTCGAGGACACGGGCAAATTTGAGTTTTTTCCGGCGAAAACTAAAATCCACGGTTGGCTTTTTGGCCTGGTTCACAAACGCCGCGAGGTCGTCTCCCTCGCCGAGCCACGCTAAGATCCCGTCGCCGTCCCACCCCCAGGGAATGACTTTTTCACGGGCCAAATCCCCGGACAAATGCCAGCCGCTTTCCTGCGCATATTTCTCAATGCCGCGGTGGAGGCGATAATCATACCAGCCGAGGACCAGAAGCACGCGAGGCGAGCGTTTTCGCATAGGAGATTAGTGAACCGGGTCGGCTTGCCCGGTTGGATTCCAACCGTCGTCTCCGCCCAGGACTGAGGAAACGCTGATTTTATCCGCTTCATCGCTGATCAATTGTTTGGACCATTTTACGCGGCTATCGGGATTGGCTCCCGGACCCGTGCTGTTGTATTCGGCATAGCGCGCGGTCAATTCATTGGACGGATTTCGCCAGTTGTTCCAGCCCTCGGGCTTGATGTGCGACCCCATCCAGCAATTCAAATAAGTCACGCTTGCCCAGGGTCGCCAGGGGCGGCCGAGGTCCGCCATGGCTGTAACGTTGGTCCTGGCAGGATTGCTTGCGGGATCGGCCCAGGGAGTTGAATCGCCGGTCAATTTGCAGTTCATGAAAACCATTCCAAATGGCTTGTCCTGCGGCGTGTTGGCGGCCGTCACGTGGCCACCATCTTTGCTGTGAATTTCGCAATCCTGGAAGACGGCCGTGGCCGAGCCGTAGACGAAATCCACGCGACCGGCAATATAGCAGTCAGTGAAATAATCGCGTCCGTTATTGACCATCATTGTGTCCTGCCAGCCGAGGATGTGGCAGTGGTTGAAGACCGCACGGTCTCCATCCACGCGCAGAGCCAGCGCCTGGCCATGGTCTCCGGACGTATTTTGAATAGTAAGATTTTGCGCGTGAAAATCGTCGCCCAGAACGATGACGCCGGTACCCTTGAATCGCAAATTCGTGGACGCGTTCGTTTCGCGGACGTTGAGATCGTAAGTCAGGATTGTGCTGTCGAGGTCCTGGCCAAGCAGCTCAATATGATTTTTTGATTTAGGCACGATAAATTGGCCTTCATAGGTTCCGGGCTTCAGGAGAATGCGATAAGGCCGGGTCCCATCGTCAGGCGCGGCGTCGATGGCGAGTTGAAGGTTGGTATAATTGGCCGAGACATCGTTGGCGACGATGGCGTCGTATTTGTCTTCGGGCAGCGTGGGCATCGGGTCACGCGATTCAGTGAGCAAAACCGGGGACAGTTCCGGGACGGCTTTGCGCAGCTCCTCGACGACCAGCCGGGCAAACATGACGCGTCCCGGGCCTATTAGATGTGTCCCATCGTACGCCGTTTTTCCATCCACCAATTTGGCCGGGCTGAATTCATAACATTTTTCGCGACCCAATTGCTCATATAACTCAAGGCTCCGTGCATGCAGGTCAATCAGCGGGACATTTTTCTCAGCGGCGATTTTGCGGACATCGGCGGCATAAGGTTCGAGGCTGGATTTGATTTTGCCGGGGTTGGCCGGGTCCCATTGGCGCCGGGTAAGCGGCGTGACCAAAACGGGCTGCGCGCCGATGGCCCGCGCATCATCCACATATTGTTCCATATTCCTCACAAACGTCGGCATGTCGGTTGATCGTCCCGGCTTGCCGGGTTCATTGTTGTGGCCGAACTGGATGAGATAATAATCGCCCTTGAGCGCCAGCGCGTTTGTCCAGCGGCCTTCCCGCATGAAACTCATGGAACTCCGTCCCCCGGCGGCCACGTTGATGCACTCGATTTTATTTGTATCGAGGAATTGTTTGAAACCCAGGCCCCAACCTGTCCTGTCGTTGACCGTGGAATCACCCACCAGCACGATCACGATTTTTTTGTCGGGAACAGAATTGGCATCGCCAGACTGCGCCAAAGCTGGTTGAATCAGCCAGGAAATAAATATTGCGAGTAAAATAGCGTGAAACGGCAGAACATAGCCGGCCGAAAGACTCTCCCCCACCCCGGCCCTCTCCCGCCGGGAGAGGGAGAATAATCGTCCGATTGTTACGGTATTGGAGATTGTTTTCATTCAGTGATGGTTTGAATTTGTGCATTGGTCACGGACCAGGGATTGACACCCGAGGGCGTGATAATTTTTGAGCCGATGAGCCTGACATTTTGGGCGTCGTAAATGCAAAACGGTTTATCGGCGGTTATGAAAACGTTTTGCAAGACCACGTTTCTGACGGGCATTTCCGGCAGACCCCAGATGAGTCCCGCTGTGCCGCCGGTTTGCACGGAAGCTGTGATGTTGCTGAATAGAATGTCACTGTAGATCGGAGTGCGGTCCTCGACGGGACTGGAGGGATAGGTGGCAGCGACAGCCGGCGTGAGACTTAATACATGGCGATATTCCGGGTGTGCAGCCATGTACGAGGCGTAAATTAAGACAGGGCAAAGGACATTCGTCATTCGTAGGTTCAAATACTTAAGGTCGTGCACATAGCCGCCGCGGTCGCGATCGGACTTGATGCGGATTCCCTGCTCTGTATTGCAGAAGGTACAGTTAATGACGGTTATATTGGAGACGCCGCCGTAAGTCGGGCTGCCAATCGACACGCCATGGCCGTAACCATAAGTGCAATTGGTAATCAGGACGTCCGAAGTATGTCCGCCACAGGTGAAATCGTCATCGCCGACGCTCACGTCGCAATTTTCGATGAGGATATTTTTTCCCGAGACGTCGCATGCATCGGTATTGTGGCCGGGATTGATGGGATCAGTGGACGGATTGGCGCGAATGATCACGCCGCGGACCGTGACGTCGGATGATTTACCGCTGATGGCAATGTGAAACATGGGCGAATTGGTCAAAGTCACATTTTCGATGAGGACCCGGTTGCACCCGAGCAGGCGAATCATGATTGGCCGTCGCGCGCCTCGTTGACGCGCGTACGGCCACCAGGGAATGCCCTGGCCGTTGATCATGCCTGAACCACTAATGGCGACGTCGTGAAGGTCAGAGCCGCTGATAAAATTCCGCGGGCTGACGGTCCCGCCGGGGTATTTATCGAGCGGCAACATTACGAGGGTTGCACCGGCATCCAGTCGCAAATTGATGCCGCTCGCGAGATGAATCGGGCCACAGAGAAAATTTCCGCGCGGGACTTCCACCGTGCCGCCGCCGGCTGCGCTGGCAGCGTCAATGGCGGCTTGAATGGCAGTGGTGTTTGTGACAATGCCGTCGCCGTTAGCGCCGTAGTTCAAAATATTGAAATTGCCGGCGGGGATAACCGGCAGCAGCGGCGTGGCCAACGCCGGCGCCGGATGGAATGAAACCGCCAGGGCGGCACAGGCAATGATCGATAGCAGATGGAATTTCAATCGCTCTAACATTGAAGAGTGCTGAACCGGAAATAATCCACATCCACATAGCCGTTGGGCCCGGTTTTTTTGCGGCTGATGCTGTACAGCCCGATTTTTGCGCCGATCCAGACGCCATTTTCGGCCTGAAAGAGTTCGGGAACACTCGAGAAACCGTTGAAAGTGGCAAAGCTGAAAAAGGACAAGCCGCCGTTTTCCACGCTGGCCCGCAACTTGACCAGGGACGGCACATTTTCCTGGACAAACCTTTGCACGCCATTGACGCGCAAGACGAGCCGGTTGCCCGAGCCGGTTTTCTCCACGGCAAAACTGGCGGACGAATTGCCCGACACAATTAACCCGGCTTCCTCGCCGACTTGTTTCGGGACGAAATTGAAAAAGGTCTCGACGGTGAAACTTCGTGCGGGAAACTTTTGCAGAAGCAAATTCTGCTGCGCCGATAATTTTCCTCCGGAGCTATATTGCGGATACAACCGGAGCCATCCTTTGCGCCGACCCAGGGAATACCATGATTTTTTGTGATTGGCGTGCCACTGCCATTGCAACCCCAACTGAGACGAATTGAATTCATCCGACGTTTGCGGAATGAGCAAGGGACCGCTCTCGACAGGCTTTGCGCCATGCAAAACCGGCTCTCCGATTCCATTCCCATTTTGCGCGCCCATGAGCGGCCATTGGTCCCGCCAGACGACCGGCTGCAGATGATTCACGCGCCCGTAAATGCCTGTGTCCTGGAAATGAACAAACCACCAGTCGCCATTTGGCGCGTCAATCAACGCGCCCTGATGAGGACCGTTTACGGCGGTGCCGCCCTGGGAGAGGACAATTTTGTCCTCATAAGGACCGTAAATATGGCGCGAGCGCAGCACGACCTGCCAGCCGGTTGGCACGCCACCGGCGGGCGCGAGGATGTAATACCATCCATCTCTTTTTAAGAATTTTGGGCCTTCGAGGGTGGGATGTTTTTCCGGCTCATGAAAAATGATTTTGCCCGGGCCGAGCAATCTCAATCCGTCCGGGGCCATCGGCCGCACGCGGAGGATGTGCTTTATGCGCGCGCGCGAATATGAATAGGCATGGACCAGCCAGGCACGGCCATCGTCATCCCAAAGCGGGCATGGATCAATAAGCCCTTTGCCTTTTTGGAGCAGATGCGGTTTCGACCATTTGCCGGCAGGATCATTGGCGGTAATAACGTAGATGCCTTCATCGGGCATTGGAAAAAAGATCCAGAATTTCCCGGCATGAAAGCGAATCGCGGGCGCCCAAACTCCGCAGCCGGCCTGCACTTTGGCATATCGGGGATGCGGTAGATTTTCCAGGGCATGACCGATGATCCGCCAGTTCACCAGGTCTTTCGAGTGCAGGATGGGCAGCCCGGGAGTGCAATTGAAACTGGACGCTGTCAGATAAAAATCGTCGCCGACCCGGATGACATCGGGGTCGGAGTAATCGGCGTAAATGACCGGGTTCCGGTAAGTGCCGTCACCACAATCCGGATGCCACGGGAACGGGGCGGAATCGGCTGCCGTTGCCGGGAGTTGAGTTGAAGCCAGGGTCATGGAAATCAATCGATGCGCGCGGGTTTGATCTGCGGGACGCCGACGTGAAAAATCAGCCAGGCGACGACGTACGCGCTGCCGCACATTAACATGATATTTCTATAAGAGCCTTCGCCCTGGAGGACGTGGCCCACAAAATAGAAGAATGCCATGGACATCAGGGAAGCCAGTGTCCCACCGAAGCCGACGACGGACGCCACGGCGGGTTTGGGAAAAATATCCGCGACGACGGAATACATCGTAGCCGACCAGCCCTGGTGGGAAGCTGCGGCCAGCGCGAAAAACGCCGCCGCGAGCCACAGACTTCCCACGCGCGGCGCGAGAATCACCGGCAGCGTGCAACAGGCAAACAAGAGCGTCGAACCTTTGCGCGACCAATTCAGCGACCATCCGCGTTTTAAAAGGTATGCAGACAGGCCGCCTCCACAGATGCTGCCCAGGGCAGTGATCGTGTAAATGGCGACCAGCGGCGGCCCGAATTGCTTGAGGTCCAGGTGAAATTTCCGGTTAAAGAAGTCAGGCAGCCAAAACCCATAAAACCACCATACCGGTCCCACCAGCACGCACGTCCCGTAGTAGGCCCAAGCCTGCCGATAGCGCAATAATTTCAGCCAGGAAATCTTTTCCGCGGCGGCAGGAGCGGTGCCGCTGTTGATATGGGCCAGTTCCTCCGGGCCGACGTGCGTGGATTTTTCGGGCGGATTATACAGTCCCAGCCAAAACCCCAGCCAGACAAGGTCGGCACACGCCAGGGTGATAAACGCCGCCTGCCAGCCGCCAAAAACGGCAACAATCAGCGGCACAATCACCGGCGCAAAGATGGCACCGATATTCGAGCCGGTATTGAAAATTCCCGTCGCCACGGAACGCTCCTTTGCCGGGAACCATTCCGCAACGGTGCGGATGGCGGTGGGAAAATTCCCCGATTCGCCCAGGCCCAGCGCGAATCGCGCCGCCGAAAATCCGCCGACGGTGCGGCAAAATGCGTGCGACATCGCCGCGCCGCTCCAAAGCAAAACGGAGAACGCATAGGCGCTTTTGGTCCCTATCCAGTTGATGATCGGCCCGAAGGCAACCTGCCCGATGGCATAAGCCGCTTGGAATAAAATGGCCATCCGGCTATAATCGGTTTCCGACCAGGAAAATTTTTGCGACAGGAGAGGTTTGAGCAACCCAAGCACCTGCCGGTCCATGTAGTTCACCGTGCAGGCAAAAAACAGCAACGCGCAGATGACCCAGCGAAATCTTCCGCTTTTTTTTACGACCAACGAATCTTTGCCAGGTGTAACTATTGTATTCATCCCAATCGTGTAACATATCTTCCGCCATATGCATAGGTATGGCATCGGCATACGCGCACGGCTTTGTTCATCTTAAATCATCAGGCCATAAACACACGCAGGGTGTCTATTGGCCACTAAAAATGTGTAAATTTTACTAAGAAGCTATCCGTTGCAATGCCCGTTGTCCATTTTGGGCAGCATTAAATTACTGCAAAGGACACTGAAAATTATGACTTGGGCCTTTTCGCGAACCCTCACCTCACCCTAACCCTCTCCCCTCCCATCCAATGGGAGCGGAGAGGGAACAGCAGTCGAAGGTCGCCCATAATTCAGGAGCCAACGGCATTCACCGGGTTCATGGACTAGATCGCGATTCGGGAATTACAGGAATTTCATGGTTTTTTGCAGAAAGTCGTAGAAAATTTAATCTCTGAATCGGTTATATTCTCTCTCATGAATAAAATGCATCCTCCGAACCGGCTTCTTAATATCGTCCTTTCCCTGGCCATTGCCTTGATGGGATTGCATGCCGCAGGCGCCTCCGCCGCTGGAGTCGACTTTGATGTGGCTGTTCCGGTCGTTCCCGATACGAGCGTAAACCTGACGAATTTTGCCGCAGTCGGCGATGGGGTTAATTTGAATACTGAGGCTTTTGCACAGGCAATTGCCGCTCTTTCTGCCCAAGGCGGAGGCGAATTGATCGTTCCGTCAGGCTATTGGCTGACCGGCCCGATTCAATTGCAGAGCAATATAAACCTGCATTTGGAACGGGGCGCTTTGATCCAGTTTTCACGCGATTTTCATTTCTATCCGCTGGTCATAACAGATATGAAAGGCGAGAAGTCGGTGGATTCAACTTCTCCGATTTCCGGTGTCGGCCTCGAAAACGTTGCCATCACCGGCGAGGGGATCATTGACGGCGGCGGTGACGCCTGGCGGCCGATGAAAAAAGAAAAAATTTCCGAGCCAGACTGGAAAGCGTTGGTTGCCTCCGGCGGCGTCGTAGATGAGCGGAGCACGACGTGGTGGCCGAGCGAAGACGCGATGAAAGCAAGCAGGTTGGCCATGATGCTGCAAAAAACCAATTGCCTGGAACTGCAGAAGTATGAGCCGGCGCACCAATTTTTACGTCCCAAAATGGTCCGGCTGATTGGCTGTCGTAAGGTATTGCTTGAGGGCGTGACTTTTGAAAATCCACCGAATTGGACGGTCAATCCGGCCCTTTGCGAAGATGTGACCATCCGGAATATCAACGTTCACAATTCATACGCCGCGCAGAACAGCGACGCGCTGGATGTGGAATCATGCCGGCGCGTGATTGTTCGCGATTCTACTTTTGATGCCGGGGATGATGGAATTTGTTTGAAGTCGGGCAAAGACGCGGCGGGCCGGCGGATGGGCGTTCCCGACGAAGATATTTTGATTGAGCGATGCACGGTTTACCATGCCCACGGCGGTTTTGTCATCGGCAGTGAAATGTCCGGCGGCATGCGCAATATTTACGTGGACAATTGCACATTTATTGGCACGGACAACGGCCTGCGGTTCAAAAGCGCGCGCGGTCGCGGGGGAGTAGTTGAGAAGAT
>Ga0210401_10005510_pt1 | contig 13004 bp, 12 predicted proteins | sample IncBWH32MmetaG_FD_150866 | JGI IMG/M metagenome (GOLD analysis project Ga0210401, IMG submission 150866) | Forest soil microbial communities from Barre Woods Harvard Forest LTER site, Petersham, Massachusetts, United States - Inc-BW-H-32-M | ecosystem: Environmental > Terrestrial > Soil >... | reverse complement strand
ACACCGGAGCTTTTGTCCGCTATGGAGTTACTACCGATATCTATGATGCTGGCTTTGCTTCCGACGGAACAAAATTTGAAACCGATCATCACCAATCGGCAGGCGTCTTGCTGGGCAGTGTCATTAATCTGAGAAACACCAACGGGGGCGCCATCGATTTTAATTTCGGCCTCCTTTATAAACAAACTGAAGTGGCTCAACAGTTCTACAGTCAACCAAAGACCTTAAACGGACAATTGAGCAGCTATAATATTCGTATTGGGCTTAATCTGTACCTGTGGAGGAAACGGAAATAGGTTGGGTGTATCCTAACCCGATCGGATTATAAATCCACAATAATATCCTTCAAATTCCGCACGGATTACACCCCGATACTTATCGGGGCCGCGCGAACGGGAACGAATAAAAAAACAAAGAAATTTGACGCAGTCATTATGATGCGCGATATTAGAGACAAGATCAGTTCTGAAACTCAGAATATGACCCTAGAGGAATTGAAAAAATATATCGAAATCAGGGTTAAGAATAGTGGAATAAAACCTGTTGGTCAATAAGCATTTAAGGATAGAGTTAAAAAGTAATAGCAAAAAGTATATCCGCCTCACCCCCCGATCGTCCCCGTCTTCACTTTCCCGGAACGTCTGTAATTGGCTACAATTATTCCGCTGGGTGTAACCAAACTCTCTGTCACTTTAAATGCTGCGGGAATGGTGCCTTTGTCAAACAGTTTTTTTCCTTTGCCCAGAACCACGGGATAAATCTTGAGCCAGAGCTCATCTACCAGATCATGTTTAAGCAGCAGCTGAACCAGTTCACCACTGCCCCAAACTTTCAACTCGGCGCCTTTAGAGTTCCTTAGCTTCTTAATATCCGCCAGGCTTTTGAGGATAACGGTATTTTTCCAGGCTGCCTTTTTCTTGGTTTTGGATACCACGTATTTAGTCACCTCATTAATCCCCGGCCATACCTCCGCATGCTGGGGCCAGAAACCGGAAAAAATATCATACGTCTTTCTGCCTAAAAGAAGGTCCGCGCGTTTCATCTGTTTAGCCATCACCTTCCCGCTCTCCTTGTCGCCATACGGTGCCGTCCAGCCTCCATATTTAAAACCGTTTGACGAATCTTCTCCGGGTCCGCCGGGAGCCTGCATCACTCCATCCAGGGATATAAATTCCAAAACAATTATTTTTCTCATGGTTGTTTGTGTTTAATAAAACAATAGAATAAAGATAAGGAAGAACAGGAAATCCGTAAAGAAAAAAAGGGAAGATTAAGAGCACACATCAAAGGCTTACATTCGGCCCTTCGACTACTAGTCCTGAGCTTGTCGAAGCACGCTCAGGGATCGGTGGCTGAGCGCCTGTGCTGAGCCTGTCGAAGCGGAGTCCAAGCCACGGTTTTGGAAGGCTGAAGGAAATGGGGTAGATTTATTACATGAAAAAACTCACCTCCTGGATCCGAGCCCTTATTAAGACAATCGTCTCTGTTGGGTTTTGGTGTTGGTTGATTTACTATTTCTCTTCAAACATTGAGGATAAAACCCCAATATTTATTGTCATTTTCCTTTTTATTTTGATTGCGATAATAATTGTATTTCCAGCAGAACTAAGGATTAACATGGGACGACAAGAATTCATCGAAAACAAGTTTAATATCCATGAAAGAATACCGGGTTATTTTTATTGTGAAAATCTAAATCCTGAAACCATTGATAGTTCCGTTCCTCTTACAGAATTTTGTGTGATTTTTTTTCATAACAAAGCTTTTCATGTCTTTAGGTGTGAAAAAGAATTACTTGATTTAAAAACAAATAAAACAGAAAAAAAGCTTATTGCTCTTCTTCTTGAAAAGAAAACGACCATTTATCCTGCATCTATAAAAAGCATTGACTTTAAACTAAACTCAATTACACCAACACATAAAGCTAAAGCAGCAATACTCAATTTCATTCTGAAGTTAAGAAAAATGAATAATCCTTTATTTAAACTCGGAGGAGTGAAAGTAGCCCACTTGGATGCTGCAGTACTTCTCAGAGTTGCCAATGGCGATAAAGAACAAACTGTCGTTTTTGGTATTACAGACAAACTGGCATCAACACTATATACAATTGATTGGGTTGATATAATAACTGAAATACCTCCTTTAGATGCTCAGATTGTTAAAGTTGGGACTAAGACATATGCTTTGGTTGACAAATTATTAAACCCTGAAGAAGTATTTGATCCGCAAATTAGAGCAGAAAAGCTGGCTTATAGGCTAAGAGAAATTGTTCGAATACAAAGTACGATATAATGGCTCTTCCGCTTTGTTCACAGATGCACTTGACAGGCTAAAGGAATTCCCCTAGCTTTGAAAGAGAATGAAATCCTGCTGCATCCTTCTTTTATCACTCCTTATTATTGCCGGTTCCCATGCCCAAACACCAAAATGGATCTGGGCAAAGAGTTCAGGCACCACAAACTCGCATGAACACAGCACGGGATCGGGTATAGCAACCGACGCTGCGGGGAATGTTTTCGTTACCGGATTTTTTGATTCTACCGCCATCACATTCGGCACCACTACACTCAACAGCAGCGGACCCAATGATATCTTTCTGGCTAAATACGATGCATCCGGAAATATCCTTTGGGCCAAAAGCGCCGGAGGAACAGACGATGACGAAGCCTATGGCGTAGCTACCGATCTGGCCGGAAACAGTTATATAACCGGTTATTTCAAATCTCCCTCCATCACCTTTGGTACCACCACCCTGGTGAATTCAGGAGGATCTATTCCGGGTGATGTTTTTCTGGCCAAATACGATCCCTCCGGAAACGTAGTTTGGGCAAAGAAAGCTGCTGGTGTTGGAGATGATACAGGGTATGGAGTGGCTACCGATGTTTTGGGAAATGTATTTGTAACCGGTTTTTTTGCTTCGCCTTCTATTACGTTCGGAACCACCACGCTCTCTAATGTTTCACCGGGAGATGCGGATGTTTTTTTAGCTAAATATGATAACAACGGAAATGTACTCTGGGCAAAAAGCGCCGGGGGTACAAACGGAGATATTGCGGAAAGTGTTGCTACCGATGCTTCAGGAAATGTATTTATAACAGGATATTTTGAAGTCCCTTCCATTACGTTCGGAACCACAACCTTAACCAATTCAGGCTTGCTGAATGCCGGTGATGTTTTTATTGTCAAGTATGATGCATCCGGCAATGTGCTCTGGGCAAAGAGTGCCGGTGGCCCTCAGGGTGATGAAGGAGCCGGTGTGGCTACCGATGTATCGGGAAATGTTTTTGTAACCGGCTGGTTTGAATCACAGAATATAACATTCGGAACCACCACCCTTCCCAATGCAGCAGCCTGGGATGTATCTTATTTTCTGGCAAAATACGATGCTTCGGGAAACTCGTTATGGGCCCGGGGTGTGACCGGCGCCACCAATGATGACGGATGGGGCGTGGCCACCGATGGTTCCGGAAATGCGTTTGTAGCCGGAGGTTTTAATTGTCCCTCTATAACATTCGGAACAACCACCCTTACCATGCCTCCCGGTGGAAACACCCCTCTGTTTATTGCCAAATATGATCCCAGCGGAAATGTGCTCTGTGCTTCTGCCCTGGCCGACGGTGGCTCGTATAAAAATGCAATCGCTACCGATGCGTTGGGCAATGCGTATATCACCGGCGGTTCGTTTGCCAATCCTCTGGCGGTAGGAGCCACCACGCTTCCCCTTGCCGGTGCAGAAGAAGTTGTAGTGGCTAAATACAGTTGCTGCTCCAACGCCATGCCGGCCATAACAGGTTTAAACAAAATCTGCCGGGGCGATTCCGTTACCCTGCAAGCATCGGGCAGCAGCATCTATTCCTGGAGCAACGGGGCCTCTGGTTCAACAATTAACATAAGCCCTGCCATCACCACCACCTACACAGTAGATGCCACCGATGCATTCGGTTGCAAAAAAGACACTTCGTTTACCGTCACCGTTAATCCCAAACCTGTGGCGGGACTAAGCGGCAACACCACTGTTTATCAGGGTTCAACTACCACCCTCACAGCAAGCGGAGGCGGCACGTATGCCTGGAGCAATGGGGACAGTACCCAGATTATTACCGTGAGCCCTGCCGTGACCACCGCTTATTGTGTTACCGTAGCCGATTCCAACAATTGTAAAAACAAGGCCTGTTTAACGGTTCTGGTTGAGTCGCCCTGCGATACCGCCGGACAGTTTTATTTCCCGAATACATTTTCGCCCAACGGAGACGGGAACAATGATGTCCTTAAATTTTATTACAATGAAAAGGGATGTATTGAAAGTCTGCATCTGATTATTTATGACCGCTGGGGAGAACAGGTTTTTGAAACATCGGATAAGGATTTTGTCTGGGATGGTATTTACCGAAACGAAAAACTAAATACCCAGGAATTGGTTTACCGCTTCACGGTCTTGTTTACCGATGGGAAGACTATCGTCAGCAAAGGGAATCTTAGTTTGTTGAGATAGATTGACTCTTCGGTCTCTTATGTTGCTTTCGGGGCTATAAATCAACTCATTGCCTACAAACATCGCTTGAACAGGCAAGCAAATAGTGATCCCTTATTCACTTATAGCGCCTGTTTCTTCACTTGTAGACTAGCCCCATGAAACAATTCAAATACATAGCTCTTCTTGGTTTATTGCTGTTTGCCTGCAATAATCCTACCAACCTACACGACAGAACAGCCGGAAGGTATTTGGTGTCTGGAAATTAATTCCTTTCTCTAGGCGGGGTAGGTTCATTTTGCACATTCACTCCTGCAACATCTTTTCTATTTATTACTATATTAGCACATACAGGCCCTGACTTGCATCATTCCCTCAATCTGCACCATGAAAAAAATATACCTGTTTGCGTTCCTGATTCTGGTCTTTTGTTCCTGCAAGACAAATCTTGTCTTTATCAAAGTCATTGACCCAGCCTGCGTAACGGTGCCGGGGTATGTAAAAACAATAGGAATCATCAACCGGAGTGTTCCGTCCGAATCCAGCAAAGCGCTTAACCGCGTACACCTGTTTAATACCGCCGAAGGTGCTGCCATGAGTACGGAAGGCAGTGCGGAATGTATGCGGGGACTGAAGGATGCGCTTATGGAAAACACCCGGTTTACCAATATCGTTATATTGGACTCTATCGATATGAAATGCCAGGCCATCGGATTGTTTAACTCTCCCCTATCCTGGGATGAAGTAGATGCCATTTGCAAAAAAAATGGAGTGGATGCGATATTTGTGCTGGAGCTATTTGATACCGAAATGAAAATCTCTTCTCTTCCCCCTCCTATCCCTGGCCCGGGAATGGCAGTCAGGCTTCTGACCATGCAGGTAAATTTGAATACCACCGTAAGAACGGGATGGAGAATTTATGTTCCCAGGGACCGCTTTATCCCGGATGCATATACCTATACCAATACGGTTACCCATACCGGTGCCGGTAACAGTATTGCTGCCGCCACCGAATCCCTGATTGAACGGAAAGAAGCGGTAAAACAAGCGGCCAATAAAGCCGGTCATGGTTATGCCTGCCGGGTCATGCCTTTTTGGATCACGGTTACACGCGACTATTTTATCAAAGGAAACTATTCCTTTAAAATGGCTATGCGCAAAGCCCGTACCGGCAACTGGGACGGTGCTGCAGAGCTGTGGGAAAAGGAAACTCATAACCGGAAAAACAAAATAGCCGGTCGCGCCTGCTACAACATGGCCATCATCGGTGAAATAAACGGCGATCTGGATAAAGCCATTCAATGGGCCCAAATGGCTTATGAAGATCATGGCACCCGTCTTGCTCTCAAGTATATCGATCAGTTAAAATACCGCAAGAATGAGAAGATCCGGCTGCAGAGCCAGCAGCCTCAGTAAGGGATTTCATATGTCTTCTTTACCATCAATCTGAATCTGAAATATTTTTTTCTCTTTTTTATGCCGCCGGTAATTTTTGACATCGATCTCATTCAACTTCAAAAACCCAGTCTGGAGCTGGTGAATAGTTATTTGGAATTCATAACGGAAATGAAAAACCGGGGTGAAAAAATATGGGAGCTGAGTATACCCAGACCGGAGGAATCATTGGAGATGTTTATAGACCGGTTAACATCAGAAAAAGGTTACCCTGAAAAGAGTCTCGTGCCCGAAACAAGATACTGGGTTACACTGAACAATCAGGTGGTGGGAAAAATCGGGCTGAGACATGAGCTCAATGAAAACCTGGCCGAATTTGGCGGGCATATCGGTTACGAAGTAAGACCATCTTTCCGGCGAAAAGGCACTGCCAAAGAAATATTGAAACGGGTTTTACAAACTCCAAAGGCGAAAGAGATTGGGAAGCTGTTGCTCACCTGTTCACCCGATAATATAGCATCCATCAAAACCATCCTGTCCAATGGTGGCATTCTTACCAAAACAGTTTATGTGGAAAAATGGCAACGCTACACCAGTTATTATTGGATAAATTTAAAAACCTGATCTTTGAAATTCATACAAACGTTTAACCCATACAAACATTAATCATGAAAGCAGTAGTAATCGGAGAATCATCCGGCGCAACCATGGAAGCAATCAGAGCTGTTTACCCACGTCACAAACTGGTAGTGGATAAGTATATCCAACGCGGTGATGTAATTGGCATTGGTCCCTTTACCGATATGGGCAATATGGCGATTTTCAAAACGCGGGCCGCAGCCGAAGAATTTGTAAAAGAAGATCCGTTTGTGCTGGAAGGCATGGTGAAATCCTATGTAATCAGGGACTGGAATGACAGCCTACTTCCTTCCTGATGGAATGTAAGGCAGGTGAAAAAGTGTGATTCATGTAACATGCCTGCGGTTTTATATAACGGATCGGAAGACTGAAATACATTTCTTTGCTCTGTAACCCGTTTCCAACATGGACCGCAAAAACAAATCACACGCCCTGGCACTGGCGCACAAAGAGCTGCCCTTTCAACATATTGAGAAAGGGAAACGTGCATCTGAGCTGGCTATTGCCAATGAGGAACTCGCCTTTCAAAATGCAGAAAAATGCAAACGGGCCTCCGAACTCATTATTGCATTTCAGGAATTAAAAAAAACAGAGAAAAATTTAAAGGAGCATATCAAAGAAGTGAAAGAAATGCTATTCATCACTTCTCATAAGGTAAGACAGCCGGTTGCCAATATTTTAGGTCTCACCGCCCTGCTTCAGCGTTCCACACGCTCTAAGAAACTGACAAAAATTGCAACTTATTTAACACAATCGGCTTTATCACTTGACATTTTCACAAGAGAACTGACACCTTTATGAACGGCCTGGAGGAAAAATGGGAAAAAGAAAGTTTAGGAAACAAGTTTTCACATTAATCAGTTTTAAACAACATAGTGCCGAATATATGCGGTTTCAATAATTCGTTTTCACCACAGCGAATCGACTCTTCAGCTTCAAAAAATATTTTTCAAACAATTCATAACTGGCTATAGACAATACCAGTAGTATTACAATGTATATCAATAAAAAGACAAATACATTGGTACACCCCCATCTCCGCATCAGCTTAATGGAAATAAAAGGATAAAGCAGGTTGTGGATTAAGTAAAGACCGAAGGATATTTTTCCGAGGTAATGAATAAAATTCTTTTTTTTGAAATTCAGAAAGCTGTCCGGATTAAAGAGATAATTCAATACACCGAATAGAAAAAAGAACGTATAGATGTATTTCCTACCTGCTGCAGCCCAAACCGAATCCTGGGCATGACTTGTTCCGGCCACTAGCAAACCTAAAAAAGCAGTGTACACAAACAAGCGAACCCAGCGGGAAATATTTATAACCAAAGGCTTTTGGAAGTGCAGGTATCCTATCCAGGATCCTATTGCCAATACATCCACCCGGGCAAATGTGTGGTAGTAGTTGTATACCTGCCATCTCATCGGATACGTATAATAAGCATAACAGCGGTAGGCCACGCTGCCCAGGATAATGAGCGCAAAGCAATAGGGAAGTCGTTTGATGGGCACAAAAGCAATCAATACCGGCCACAACAGATAAAAATGCTCTTCTACACATAAGGACCAATAATGTGCAAACGGAAAGAGATCGGCTACGCCGGTGATGGTTAAAAAATTAGTGGCAAATCCCATCGTCCACCAGTAGTCCGGAGGTTTCTGATCGGAAATTAGGATAAGCAGAGGTGTGAAAGCGATGATAGCAAAGTAAAGGGGCCAGATCCGCAGTATCCTTCTCAGGTAAAAATTTTTGATCCCTATGGTACCCGAAACCGACCGCTCGGTTAGCAACAGATACGTAATGAGAAAACCGGAAATGAGAAAGAAAAAATCAACACCCAAACTTCCATTACCAAGCAGATTGACCAGCATCGTTTTAAAATGAAACCAGGAGCCGGACTGACTTGATGCAAAATCCGGAGCAAATCATCCTGTATAAGCAAGGTATGTATGTCCGGCAATAACCATGAACACCGCCAGAAATCGGAGTATATCCAGATTATAAAAATGAACGCCGGGGTTGGAAGAAGGCATTAAATGGGATTTCACAGCCAAACTACGGCTTTTTTCGTTTATCAGAAACAGAACCTTCGTTTTAGCTATTCTTTGGGGGACAAAGCCCTGTTACGTGCAAGACCAAAAGTTCCGGTTAAAAGGCTTACCTCTTTCTTTGGCAGGCTTACAGAAATGGGGTAGATTTGAATTCCGTGAAAGCAAATGTAAATTACATCATTCTATTTCTTCTTCTTTTAATCGCTGCCACTCTCCGGTTGATTCATCCATTTGGCATTCCTTATACAGGGGATGAGTTTAATGCCTTGTATCGCACTCATTTTAATTCTTTTTCCGAACTGATTTCGAAAGGAGTAATCATTGATGCACACCCCGCAGGGATTCAGGTTTTTCTTTTCTATTGGACAAAGTGGTTCGGGTACTCCGAACTGGCTGTTAAACTACCCTTTATCATTTGCGGAATTCTATCTGTCCTTTATCTGTTTTTTATTGGCCGTCTCTGGTTTAATCCAACCGTTGGATTAATAAGTGCCGCTTATCTTGCCACGCTTCAGTATACCATCATGTATAGCCAGATTGCCAGACCTTATGTAAGCGGTCTGTTCTTTACCCTGGCTATGATTTACTACTGGAGCAAGATCCTTTTTAAATCCGAAGAGCATCCTGTAAGAAATGCATCCCTCTATATTCTTTTTACTGTTTTATGCTTTTACAATCACTACTTTTCCATGTTTGCAGCCGTGATGGTTGCATTAACCGGTCTGATCTTCGTTCCCAAAAAACAATTCTGGAAATATATTGGTCTCGGGCTCATCATATTCCTGCTTTACCTACCCCATCTCCGTATATTCCTTTACCAGTTTGGAATTGGAGGCATAGGGAAGCAGTTGGCCAAACCGGAAAATACGTTTATCATTGAATACTTCCGATATGTCTTTCAATTCTCTCCTTACCTGTACATATCCATAACAGCATTGATCATTTTTGGAGTAACGGCAAGTCTTCTTAAAAAGACAGGAATATCCGTTTATATGATAATTTCCTTCTGCTGGTTTTTGATTCCCTTATTAACAGGCTTTTTTTATTCCCGATACGTCAATGCGGTTCTTCAGTACTCGGTTCTTATTTTTAGTTTCCCCTTCCTCCTCTTCGTCCTGTTCGGGTGGATTCAAGAGCTATCTGCCACACTAAAAACCGGAGTAGTTATCTCCATTTGCCTATTGAATATAACCTCGCTTGTATTCGAAAGAAAACATTATTCTATCTTTTATAACTCCCGCTATGAACAGATAGTTTCTCAAAGTGCCGATGCCTCCAAAGCATTGAACCCCGACAGCTGTACTACCTTGATTCAATCCGGAGCCGAAATGCCGGAAAATTATTATGTGGAGAAGAACAAGACTAACAAATCTTCTTTTCAATATTTCAGAGATACTACTGAAAAACAAGACCTCATCAGCCTGCTCCAAAATCAAAATAAACCTTATTTGTCGATCGGTTGCTTAGCCAGCCTGAATCCTGTTGATATGACCATATTCCGGGATCATTACCCATACCTGGTTAAACAATCCGATTTTTATGGAGGTACATTCTATCTCTTATGCAGGCATCCTGCCAAAGATTCATCGTCTTACACGTTTATATCAACTGATGATTTTGAAGGGCCGAAGCCGCTGTGGTCTGCAAATGATATCAAGTCAATCTCAGATTCCGTATTTCTGGGTGGCAAACATTCCTATAGAATGGATTCAGCTCATGAATGGGGGCCAACATATACCGGCGCCCTGAGTCAGATGATTTCCAATAGTCATGACTTCATACTTATTTCCGTCGATTTGTTTCCACAGGAGTTTTTAAAAAATGTTTTTATTGTTTCAGCTCTGGAATCAGAAGGCAAAACTATTGACTGGAGGGCTATCCCGGTTACTGATTTTATGGTAAAGGGATCTGATAACAGCTGGCAAAAAGCATATTATGGAGTCAATTTGTCGGATATTAATCTAAGTCACCCGAATATTATTTCCAAAATATTCATTTGGAATAAAGGGAAAAAGGCTTTTTATATGGACAATTTTAAAATACGCGGCGTAAAAGGAAATCCACTTATTTATAGTCTGTTTGAAAAGATTTAAAATTCCCGATTATAATAATCTATTGTAGAAACAGATGACAGTAGACAAAACCATAGACGCTTTCCTATCCCGGTACGACGATCAGGTTTTCACTCATGCCTTGAAACTTCGTGAGGTTGTTATAGCCGCTCTTCCCGATATCACCGAGCAGCTGGATATTCCGGCAAAGATGATAGCCTATTGTTACGGACAGAAATACGCGGAATTGATTTGTGTGATTATCCCTTCTAAAAAAGGGCTTAAACTAGGCTTTAACCGGGGCACGGAACTGCCCGACCCAAACGGTTTGCTGAAAGGAACAGGAAAGATTTCCCGTTATGTGGAAATAAATTCCGGAAAAGAGATAAAGGCTGCCGGATTAAAAAAACTGTTGTCAAATGCGTTGAAGCTTTACAAACAGAGAATGGCGTCAAATAAGTAATCCACCCCATTATACATGGCATCCACTCCTTCGCTCCCGCAGTGGTTGTTCACTTTGTACTGAGAGAAGTCGAAGGCCTCATTTAGCAAGATGCTCTATTTCCTCCTGTGCTCTTTATGCAATCTGGATTTTCCATGCAGGTGATGCCTGGAGGTATGAGGTGTTGTCAGGTGCCGGTGGCTACGTTCCTCCCACTCCACTTCCAGATAAGCCAGGAGAGGTATCAGGATAATTCCGGCGATACTCAGGATTACGGTTGTCATGGCTTTTAGATTTGATTATACTCATCTGTTTGCAAAAAGCGTACCAGAGAGGATGAATTGGGGATCAAAAAAGGCCCATCGGAGCCTTGAATTCTATCTGGAATGACATTTTTTCATTAAAACCTGATCTTTTGTCAGTCTTACAGCCCATAAAATGAAGGAATGACAGGAATAATGCTATGGTATTTCTTTTGAGAAACAAGCACCGACACCAAAAATGTTTAACCTTTTAAAAAATTAAAACTATGACACTCATTAAATGGAACAATCCTGCCTTTAACCTGGATAAAAGAAACTTTGGATTTCCTGTATTCGATACTGTTTTCCGTGATTTCTTCAGCGCCGATCCTTATAACAAGGAAATGGCCGGTTATCTGCCGGCAGTAAATATCAGTGAAGAGGAAACGCAGTTTCATATCGAATTTTCTGCTGCCGGATTCGACAAAGCAGATTTCAAAATCGAACTGGAAGATAGCACACTCACTGTTTCGGCCGAACACAAAGAAGAGAAAACGGAAGAAAAGACAGCCTACAGACGCAAGGAATTTAACCGCAGCTCCTTCACCCGTAGCTTCCGTTTACCCGAAATTGCAGATACTGAAAAAACGGAAGCTCAATATGAAAACGGAATCCTGAAACTCCATATTCAGAAAAAAACCGTGGTTAAAGAAAACTCCGTAAAGGAAATTAAGATTGCCTGATAAATCAACTTTAGGTCCTTTACAAAATAAAGATTCCCCTCCTATATCCTAAGGAGGGGAATCTTTATTCTTTCACTTCACTAGCGTTGCAATGTTTTAGGGAAAGATCTTTGAAAGTTCTGATAGTTCATTGTTTCAGCCATTGTAGGCTTGACAGCGATTTGAAATTATTTCTGAGTTCCTGGGGCTAAATACATGCAAATGAACCCAGGAATGATATATTCTCCTTCTGTATTAACCCCACGCTAAAGCGTGGGGTTATTATCTCATAGGGAAAGAAGTGTTTTGAAGTCTGATTACCAGGAGATAGAATTATATCTAATTGGAGACAGGTTATAAAGACGCAACGTTTGTGATTACACTTTACTATTTCGCCTAATCCTTCCGTTTGTTTCTGCGATAAGCAATCCACATATAGCTGACAATTCCGGCAGACACAAGTATGACACTATTTACAAACCAGGGTGAATACATTGAATCAAATATAATGAATTAAGTGCTTATCCTATGGAGGCCACAGGACAAGGAGGCTGAAAGACTATCGGGGGATCCCCCCTGACCAGATATCCCGGTAATCCGACCAGATATTAAAAAAGAAGATATGATGGTCTCCTTTCCCGTATCTTAGTCAACCCTTTATGAGAACTTCACCTCCAGTGAAAAATATCCCTTATTCCCCATTTGTTGGCTTATTCAAACGCCACGTTGCACGTTGCAGACAGGCATTCATGCTGATCCTGCTTTGTTGTACGGTGGCTGCTTCGGCACAAAAAAAGAGCGGGGCTGGAGCTCCTGCGGCAAAGGGCAATAAGACAAAAAAGGAAACCAAGGTAAACCTTGCCTGGGGCGATACCTTTCAAATACCCAATCACTATACTTCCCTGGCCTTGCTGGGCACTCAAAACACCGGTTATCTGGAAGTATTTAACAGGGACATGAAATCCGTGATCCTGAAACGCCACGACTGGAGGC
>Ga0210401_10005509_pt1 | contig 13004 bp, 9 predicted proteins | sample IncBWH32MmetaG_FD_150866 | JGI IMG/M metagenome (GOLD analysis project Ga0210401, IMG submission 150866) | Forest soil microbial communities from Barre Woods Harvard Forest LTER site, Petersham, Massachusetts, United States - Inc-BW-H-32-M | ecosystem: Environmental > Terrestrial > Soil >... | reverse complement strand
TGCCGAAGGACACGCGCCCCAGACTATATCTGCACGGCCTTAGCCTCGGAGCCATGAACTCGGAGAAATCGGCGGAGCTATTCGAGACGATTGGTGATCCAATCGCTGGAGCCCTGTGGAGCGGAGCGCCGTTCGAGAGCCACATCTGGCGCTCGATCACTGAGAATCGCAACGAGGGGTCTCCAGCCTGGCTACCGCAATTTCGCGACGGCCGCTTCGTGCGATTCATGAACCAGAACGGGCCGACGGTGTCCGCTGATGCGCCGTGGGGACCGATGCGCATCGTCTATCTGCAATATGCGAGTGACCCGATCGTATTCTTCGACTATCGGGATGCATACCAGCGCCCAGCCTGGATGAAGCCGCCGCGTGGTCCGGACGTATCACCGGACCTGCGGTGGTATCCCGTCGTTACGATGCTCCAGCTCGCCCTTGACATGGCGGTCGCCACCAGCACTCCGATGGGTTATGGCCATATCTATGCACCGGAGCATTATGTCGATGCCTGGGTTGCCGTGACCGACGTCCGTCACTGGTCCCCCGACGCGCTCGCGAGGCTCAAGGATCATCTTGGGAATGCGGCACGGACGGCAATTGATGCCAATACCAGTGATGACAATCCGTACGGCAACCGGGGCGGATAGAGTCTCCGCCGGCTGGGCTCCTCACGGCCAAGCTGGAAGTTTCCGATCGGTCGGAGCATCACCGCACTTCGCCGATGGCGTCGAAATCGCTGCGTCTGCTTTTGCACCGCTTTGCGGGCTAAGCGAAGATCAGCTACGCGGGAGATCCCCGAAGACCTCGATCAAGCCAGAGCGCTCGCACATGACAAGGAGATCGTCCCGTAGTCCTACTGTGCCCGATTTTATGCGCTGGCGTAGTCGCAAACGGTTGCATTAGCAGTTCTCCACAAGCTCGGCGGACGTTGTGTCTTGCATTGGCACCGTCAAGGATCACGATCACTGCGACTGATGGGGAGCCAAGGATGCGAAACAAGAACGTAGCCAGCAGTACTGAGGCTGATGCACGGATAACGCAAATCGGGAGGATGACACTGGCGGAAGTCCGGAGGCTGTTACTCGATTGCAAGTCAGATCTGACCACCGGCAAGATCACGGCCGAGGAAGGCAGCGTGATAAACGGCGCTGCGGCCAAACGCATCAAGGTCATTCGAGCCGAGTTGCGCGGGGGGGCTGGCTATACTCGCGGCGAGAAATCAGGACGTCGAGGAAACAAGGCCGGCCTCACCCGTTTTGAGACGCGCTTCGTCGAAGACACTTGACGCTAATCGGCAGCCTGCTCGCCACAATCCCATCCGGCGAAGGCAACAACTCCTTCAATGCTGGATACGCTCCGGTTAAAATAAAATGTGAAACGCTCCAGCTGGACTGAGACCCCGGCGCTCACGTGCGATAACACCAGCGTTGGGCTTTGACGTCGGACTTTTTTGGGCCGCCCTGGTATCGCGGTTCTGATGTTGGTATCAGTTTGCGGCGAACTCGTTTACGACGTCAGATCCGCGGGACACGAGGAAACTCAAATTCCAGCGTGGCTTACGATCCGATATTCGTTACGCGAGCTCGCGGACATTCTGTAGCGAATGTCAGATCCGCCACACCGCGATTGTACGGCATCAAGGGCGCTCGCAAGCAGAATCTTCGCAAGGCGGCGGGCGCACCGGATCGCCCACTCCGACGGAAGCACAGCAGTACGCGCCTCGCGACGCATTCAGGCACCCGAGGCGGTCGCTTGAGATATCGAAACAGATGACTGACCTAACGCCAATTGGCGCTAGGTTCGAGTACCCGCCGCTCGACTCTTGCGTACCTTTGCTTCCGTGGCTCGCTCATCGCGGCCGATAGTTGTGCTTTACTGACCTTTTCACGCAGTTCGTTTAGTTCATTCAACTGAGCGAGGAGGTTAGCGGACGCGCTGGCGTAGGCAACAATACGCTCCTGGAGTGAATCCATTCTGAAAACTCCAACTAAGTAAAAATGTGATTCCCAGCCCAGGACATACTCGCACGGACTATCCGACAGCTGAATGAAATACCTCTGAGATCCGTACTTTTACGGGGCCGGGACAGCCCCGCCGGCTTCGGTCTCACGCCTATCGTATGAAAGCCAAATTCGGATTGAGGAACTCGCCATAGCAGGCAGATCCAGGCCCAGTAGCCCGCGGCAAAGGCGGCCGCGTCGATCAAGAAAAAAGCGCCCCGGCGTCATTGTCCGAGCGGTCCTGCCCCCGCCATCACGTCATTGAAATCCCCACCCCTCTGGGCAAAGCCGGAGCGCGCGGACGGCGGCTTGTCGAAGCGACCGTCCCTCGCCTGTGCCATGAGGCAGACCCGGCTTCGGGTACCGCTGCCGGCAAATCGTCCGCTCTTCCTCCCCGGGGACGGGATCGCGACGATCCTCAAATGGGAGGTCCGAGGTCCCGGCGGCCCGTCAGCCGAGCTGCTTTGTATCCTGGCGATAGCAAGCGACCGTCGTCCCATCCTCGAAAGCTTCAGACCGGCCGGCGCGAATGGAGGCGTTTCGAAAAAGGGTGAGAGCTAACTAAAAGAACGACAGGTGAGCAGCTGTTATGTGGCGATCGTATCCAGCAGCCAGCGAGCGAGGACGCCGACCTCAACAGGCGAAGACTTTACGGGGCGGGCCGATCCGATCTTCTGCTTGCGCACCTTGCGCGGCGTTTCGCCGTAAGCGGCCAGAAAAGCGCGGTTGAAAGTCGCAATGCTGTGGAAGCCCGCCTGGTAGGCAAGTGGTCCGATCCGCCGATCTCGAAGTCCGGGTGCGCTAAGCTCGTCGTGTGCGCGGGCAAGCCGTCGCTCGCGAATGAAGGCTGCCACTCCGCCGACCGGTTCGAAAAGACGGTACAGCGAGGCGCGGGACAGCCCGAAAGTTGCCACCAGTTTCGCAACACCGAGATCGCGAGCAGCAAGATTGCCTTCAATGTAGCGGCAGAGAGTGACGAACGTCTCGAGCGGCGCCGCGGGTTTCGGTTGCGAAGCTTGCAGCGCTGTGCATGAACCGATCGCGTGTCCGGTAAGCCCGACTACGCCGGCAACCAGTTCATCCGTTTCCTCGACCGTGATCGCGTCGAGCTGGGCCAGCAGCGCCCGAAATGCTGCCACCGCCACGGTCACAGCTGGAGCGATAGCTTTCACCAGCAGGCCGTGAAGAGCGGGTCGGCTGCTCAGCTGCGCAGGCAGGCGCGCGCGCGGGACCCATAGCGTGAACACGGACGTCACACTGCCGTGGGCGCCAAAGACGAGCCGCATCGGCTCGCGCAGATCGAGCAGGACAATGTCGCCCGGCTCCGCTAGCGCCGGCGCATGTCCGGCTTCCACCTCCATCGCTCCGTCGAGCACCAGACAGAACCCCACATGGTCCAGCAGGCGGCCGCCGGCGATGCATGGCCGGCCCAGGAGACTGGCACGTTCGCAGATTGAGTGGCCGAAGACGAAGTTCCGGCTTGCCCAGATCCTCTGAGCGCCCTTCGTCCCCAGTACAACTGTCTGATCGCTGGTGAAGACCGGCGCGAGGCTGGCAAGCCATTCGTTATCCACAGGCCCGCCACTACCTCGTTCCTGGCCAAGGTAAAATGATCTCGGCTTCATTCCGCGATTTATATCAGATTTTTATCAAAACGTCTCAGCTCGTAGAACTACGGTTGCGCACATCCCGACAATTTCTATCAGTGCGTGCAACTTCACAAAGGGGGCTTACCATGGCGACGGCTACGACGGAGACTTTCGACTTTGCATATGCGCTTACAGGCAATTTCAACGACCTAAAGATTTCGGATGAGAACACGAACACAAGCAATTACGTGGACCCCGCGGCGGGCAACGTAACACTCCAGGACCCCAACGGCGGCACACTCAGCGAAGGGCATACCGCCAAGATAACGCACGTCGGTTTCTCGGCCTACTCATTTGACAAGGGCAAATACACCTTTGTCGGAACCGCCGACGTGACGGATCATTCAAAGACCCTCAGCGGCCTCGTCGTCGAAGACTCGAGCGGCAAGCTTTTCTTCCTGACGAACACCGAATATAGCGGCAAGCTCGGCGGTAACAACGGAAGCCTCTCGATCACTGACGGGCAGACTTCCCTGTGTTTCATGGCTGGCACCCTGATCAGCACCCCAGATGGGCAGGTTGCCGTGGAAACTCTCAAACGTGGCGATCATGTCCTGACCCAGGATGGACGCATCGCGACGATTGACTGGCTTGGCATTCAGACCATCTCGACGAGGTTCGCCGACAAGCTCCGGGTTCTGCCAATCCGGATTCGGGCCGGCGCAATCGCCGAGAATGTGCCCTCGCGCGATCTTCTGGTCTCGCCCGATCACGCGATCCTCGTCGAGGGTGCGCTGATCCAGGCCGGCGCGCTCGTCAATGGCACCTCCATCGCGCGCGAGCCGAATGTGCCGATGACCTTCAGCTACTACCACGTGGAGGTCGAGGATCATTCGCTGATCCTGGCTGAAAATACCCCGGCGGAGACCTTCGTCGACAATGTCGAACGCCTTGCCTTTGATAATTGGGCAGAGCACGAGGCGCTCTATCCGAACGGCAAACCGATCACCGAACTGCCGTATCCCCGCGCAAAATCGCAACGCCAGGTGCCCGTCAGCACGCGCGTCATGCTGGCGGCCCGCGCGGAGGCGATGGGATTGGCCTCAGCCGCTGTCGCCTGATTCCTCCGAATTCGAATGGCGCCCCTTGCGGGCGCCATTCGTCGTTACAGCGCTGCGCTATCCCACTCGAAATCAGGATCTCGACACCGCTCGGCTCCCCGGCCTTGTCGCGGGTGCCCACTCGTTCGGGGGCAGTTCGGTCTTGGAATGTTCGCTCGTCGGTGTCTTGGGATTGGTCGGTGTCTTGGGATCGGCGGCTTCGTTCGGCCGAGCCGCCGGTGCGTCGTGCTTGATCTGCAACAGCTGCTTCAGTCTGGGCACGCAGATCGTATTGGCGTCGAAATTAGCCACGACGTACTGGCGCGCGGCCTCGCGCATCGGCCTGTATCGCTCTCGATTTTCCAACACGTCGATGACCCGATCGGACCATTGTTCGATGTCGAAGAATGGAACAAGGATCCCGTTCGTGCCGTCGATAACTCCGCGGACCGGTGGCGTGTCCGATCCGATTACGAGGCATCCGACACTCATCGCCTCCAGCATCGACCACGACAGCACGAACGGATAGGTCAGGTAGACGTGGGCGGTCGAGACCTGCAGCAGTCTCAGATAGGTCTCGTACGGAACCCGGCCGAGAAAATGGACGCGGCGAGGATCGATCTGGGATTCGACCTCCTTCAGAAAGATCGACTTCCAGGTGGTATCGGCTGGCGCTGCCGCGCCATAGGAGGTCCCATCGCCTCCCACAATGACTACCTCTGCGTTCGGCCGCTGGTCGAGAATGTAGGGAAGCATGCGCATGAAGACATGATATCCGCGAACGGGCTCCAGATTGCGCGCGACGAAGGTGACGATCTCATCCGTACGCCTTAATCGACGGCCGGACGGTAAGAGAAGAACGGCATCAGAGTCAGGCTTCGCGAGCGCGCAGTTGATGCCATCATGAGCAATCTCGATCTTCGATTGGTAATGGGCGGGAAACGTGGAGCGTTGCCATGCCGTCGGCGAGATGCCGAGATCGCAGTCTGCCAGGGCAAGCAACGTCGTCGCATTCTTCAGACGAATGGCGACATGCCCGTCGAGGCCGGACGTCGGAAATTCGGGATCGAACCCGAGATCGCCCTCTGGTGCGCCGTAAAAATATTCGCAGTAAAGCAACAACCGCGCCTCGGGAAAAATGGTTCGCAACGGTAAGGTTTCACCCCACCCGGGATGCGCGAAGATCACATCAGGCTTGAAGCCGCTGGTGACCAGATTTGAGAGCCCGTAAAGCACCTGCTCAGCGCGGCGGCACTCCATCTCGAAGCGACGTGCGAAGGGATGGGTCCCGGATAGATCGGCGCCGTGAAGCGCATATTTGATGGGACGAACACCGTGAAATGCTGCGGCGGTGTTCGAACCGATTGCAGCCATCTTGATGCTGGGATCACGGGCCAACGAGCTGACAAGATGTCGGAACTGCGCCGGAAAGTTATTGTGAACAAAAAGAACGTTCATGAAGCGCGACCGTCAGCTTCCCGGTGGCGTCGTTGACGAGCATGACCAAATAGCCACAATCGCGCGTGGCAATTTCACAAAAGCACAATTCCTATGGACTAGTCGAGTCTGCCGCATATACTTCCAGTAGCGAGTAGCCTCCACACATTTTTGAAAAGACGGTTCGACCAAAATGAATTGGGATACAGAAGCGATTCAGCAGAAAGTCGTCGATCTAGGCAAGGGACTGTTTTGCATCCAATACAAGGATGCCGACGACCAGGCTTCTCCGCCCAGGGTGGTGGTAAAGCCAGCGTCCGGGCACGAGCGAAGCGTAGAACTATTGCTTCATCCTGATGCGAACGACTCCATTCTCTGGCGTCCGGGTTCGAGTCTGATTGTACGCGCGACCTCCGCTGCCAAGCTGCAGGTCGAGGTTGTTCCGCTTCGCCCAAACGGATCGCGCGCCGCTTCGGTGCGCGTGGAACCGCTGACACAAGGCGAACCGCGAGCTGACCATCCGACCAACGCCGCATGGGACTTCGATACGCAAGCTTCCACTCTCAGCGGCCTGCGCGTGCTCGGACACGTCGCCGGTATCGGCGATGTCTCCGTCAACGCGAACGAGTGGATCGCAGGGCCAATGGCCCCCTCTCGTATCGAGGGCATCTCTATTCAGTGGCCGACCAAGCCTCGCGATCTCGATATCCGCTACGCGATCAAGACACCGGCTCAGACCGGCGTCGCCAGGATGGTCGATCTCGATACCTTTGCAGGAACCCGGGGGCGTGCGCTGCCGGTCACCGGCATTGTGATTGAATTATCGGGTCCGGGTGCCGCCGGCGGCGAGATCATCTCAGAAGCCGTATTCCTGAGTGCACCGATTCTGCGCGCAGTCGGCCAGAGGGTGGTGCTCTCCGGACCAACCGGACGTGAACCTCTCGTCGGCCTGCGCCTCGCGATCCAGAAGATAGGCCATTCCGTGAGCCGCGTGCCGGCCGCCGGCGATGACGCCGCTGCTGCTCCCAAATATTCGGATAACAGCACCAAGGGCAAGGTACGCGTGTTTCGTAGTCGACCCATGTCGGGCCTGGCAGCAGGCTAATCACCGACAGCACGCTTGAGCGGTCCGTATCTGACCCATGCAAGCCGTCCTGGATGAACTTGGCAAGACCCCGCTGCCCCATCACCAGGCGCTCGAGGTCTTGTCGGCGAAGGCGCTCACCGCGCGCGATTATCTGACTGCCTTCAAGCTCGCCGATCGCCGTTGTCGGATCGATCCCCCGCCCCTCGCCCATTGCTATGTGTTGCGGGCCGATGCGAGCTTCAATCTTGGTGACGTGGACGCAGCCCGAGCCGATCTCAACGACGCGCTTCGTATTGCTCCGGACGATCTTGCCGCTTTGCGGCGTCTGTTCACGTGGGGCTCGTCCGAAGAGCGCCAGTCCGCAGCAATGAAGCTCATCAGCGCGGAGACGGAAATGCGGTTGCTACGCGCCGCTGTTGAGCTCATGTTCGGAAATGACCAGCGGTGCCATGCCAATCTCTCGATCTTCGATCGGGTGATTAGGGGCTGGGTCGTCTGGGACGCAGGCGAACAGGTCGAGTTCAGCATCGCCTCGAACGATCAATTGATCACCACGGCTTTTGCAGCAGACCCTTTTCACGCCCTGGCCACCGGCGAGATCAAGGCGACCTCGTTCGAGTTGGCGCGGCCTTCATCTGCTTCGCCGCAGACGGTTTCCGTTGCCATCGATGGCCGCAGCTTCTTCTCCAGGCGGATTGCGCCCAACCTGACGGTAGTCGAGGCGGCGCAGCATCAACCGGCGCTCGTTCCGCAAGACGATGGAGCTCTGCCGACCGTCATCATCCCCGTCTACGACGACTTCGCGGCCACCAGGGCCTGCCTGAACAGCCTGCTTGCCGATGCCGGCTGCGGCCGCGATTTCCGTATTGTCCTGATCGACGATGCCAGCCCGGACGGCGCGATTGCGCAACACCTACAGATCCTTTCCCGCCTGCCCTTCGTCGATTTGATCGTCAACGAGGTCAATCTGGGATTTGTTGGTTCGATCAATCGCGCGCTCGAGTCTGTTCCACATGGTGACGTGCTGCTGCTAAACGCCGACACTATCGTACCGCCAGGTTTTGTTGACCGCCTGCGACAGGCAGCGCACAGCACAAGCGATATCGGTACCGTCGTGCCGTTGTCGAATAACAGCGGCATCTCCGACTTTCCCGTTCCCCATCACGCCAACGCGCTCGGCTCGTATGAAGACGTGGTCGAAATCGACAGCCTCGCCCAGAGCGCCAATTCCGACCTCATCATCGATCTCCCTAACGGCACCGGCTTCTGCCTCTATATCACCCGCGCCTGCATCGCCGCTGTCGGCCATCTCGCGGAAGCCTTTGAACGCGGCTATCTCGAAGACATTGACTTCTGCCTGCGCGGACGTGAAAAGGGCTTCCGCAACGTCTGCGCGCCTAACGTCTATGTCGGTCACGCGGGATCGCGCTCCTTTGGTGAAGCCAAACGCACACTGGTCTTGAAGAATCTGGCCGTCCTCGATCATCGCTTTCCGCGCTTTCGCGCGGAATCGTCGAGCTTTGCCAAGGCCGACCCGCTGCGACCGGCGCGGATCAATATCGAGCGCTTGCGCCCGATCCTTGCGGCGGAGGAGCGCGATCAGGAGATGAGCAAAGTCTCTCTGCCTCAGGTCCGGAAGATTGGTAAGCGCGCCGAGCCCGGCGACGTGCTCGCCGTGATACCAGCGCGGCCGTCGCCCGCAGAGTACGCGCTGCTTCGCGGGCTTGTCGGAACCTTCTTCAGGACCCAGCCACAGCTCGATATCGTCGTGGCTGGCAAGACCTTCGACGATGCCCGCCTGATGTCGCATCCCAACGTCTTCATCTCTGGAGTGCTCGAACCGCACGAACTCGGCCGTGTGTTGTCGACTGTTCGCGCCAGCCGGATCTTGATCCTGGGCCTGGACAGCGCCGACGATCGGCATCCGGCGCTCGCTATTGCACATGCAACGGACCTTCCCGTCGGCTATGTCGACTGGTCGGGCGGCACCGTTCCGGTTCGCTCCGGCGATCTGGCGATCCTGCCCGGCATGCCCAGGCCGTGGATGATCGAGCAGATCAGCGCCTGGGTGAAGGGAGCATAGCCATCAGTGCCCTTACAACGCCGCCAGCAACCGTGCTCCAGCCTGAACACGTCTTTCGTACGTGTGAACGGCAGCGTCTTTGTCGGCCATGTCGTGGATGCTGCAGAACCCCATCGGCGATTTTCCGTCGAGCTTCTGATTGACGGCCTTGTCGTGCAGACCGCGTATGCCGATCGCTTCAGCTCCATGGTCTCGCCGCCAATCGGAGACGGCTGCTATGGCTTCGTCATTTCCGTTGACTCCTCTCTCCTTGAGAGTGGAGGCCTCGCCGAGGCACGGGTTGCCAATCTCGGCGATCCGATCGGCACGCTGATCGACCTTGCAGACTCCTCGATACCCGCCGACCCTGCGCTTGCCGCCAGCCGGCTGCGCTGGCTCGGGGGATTGCGTTTCCGCGGCTGGATTGCAAAGGCTGAACCCTCGACGGTGCTGAAAGTCACCGTCAATGGCGAGAGCGTCATGGAGCTTGAAAGCCTTGTCTGGGCGCAGGCCGACGACGAAGCTTATCTTGATCAGCCTGTGCGTGGCATCGATTTTCACCTACCGGAGCGTTTTGCCGACGGCTGCGTGAAGCAGCTCAGCGTCGTCAAAGGCAATGGCGAGACGCTGGCGGGCCTGCCGCTACCTTTCATCGCCTTTCCGGATGGGCTGGCAGCGGCGATTGCCGGCTTTGGCAAGCTCGAATCCGAGCGCTTGAGGGCGGAGCTTTACGATCATCTGATCCCCTCCTCACTTCCGTTCTCGTCCTACCGGGAATGGAAGGAGCGTTTTTCGGCTGCCGCAGGCGATCCTCCCGATCTCAGGGCCGGAGTGGTGGTCATCGGCGACGATCAGCTGCAACTGACCATCAACAGCCTGGAGCGGCAGACGCTGCCGCATTGGACGGCCTGCACGATCGGAGGCGCGCGCGATACATCGGCCTTTGATGCGGCCGACGCAAAAGGCTTTCTCGACGCCGAAGCCGCCGACTGTGATTTCATCGTGTTTGCCACCGCGGGCACTGAGTTTGCTCCGAATGCCTTGCAGCGAATCGCCGCCTGCTTCGCCGCGCACGCGCAGGTCGATGCCGTCTATGGCGACCTCGAGGTAATCACCACCGACGGCCACCTTTGGCCACTCGCTTTCCCGGCCTTCGACTATGAGCGGCTGCTGGAACAGGGATATTGCGCCCTGGTGTTCGCGCTGCGGCAACAGACGGCAGCGCGGCAGCTGGCCGGCTCGCCGCGCACCCTGTTCCGCCTATTCAACACGATGTTCGACGACGGACCCGCGTCCCACGAAGCGGGCATCGCGCATCTGCCAGGCGCGATCGCCGTGCTTCCATTGTTTGATCGCGACGCGGCAAGCGCCGCCTTGCGCGACGCCACCGCAGCCCACCTGAAGGCGCGCCAGATGGAGGCCGCGGTCACAATTGCGCCCTCTGCGCTGCTGCCCGCAGCGCAGGTGCGGCGGACGGCGCCGGACGGCCGTACCACCATCATCATTCCAACCCGCAACCGCGTCGAGCTGTTGGCGGACTGCCTGGAGAGCCTGCAGCCGGTGCTGATGCGCCCGGATGTCGACCTTCTCATCGTCGATAATGATTCGAGCGACGACAAGACGATCAGATTTCTCGCAGGCCTCCGGGAAGAACGAATTGCGCGTCTCCTGCCTGTGCCAGGGCCTTTCAACTATGCACGGCTCAACAATCTCGCGGCGCGGGAAACGGATTCCGATTTTCTGTTGTTTCTCAACAATGACGTGAAGGCGCTCGACGGCACATGGTTGGATGAGATGCATGCGCGCTTGGCGGAGGCTGATGTCGGTGCCGTTGGCGCGCTGCTCGCATGGCCAAGCGGCATGGTCCAGCACGGCGGCGTCGTGCTGGGTCCGAGCTTTGCTGCGACCCACGCCTTCAACGACCGCACAATAGATGATCCCGGCTATACCGATCTGCTCCGCGTCGCTCATGAATGCAGCGCGGTGACGGCGGCCTGCATGCTCACGCGACGAGGCGACTATCTCGCACTCGGCGGCATGGACGAGGTCCATTTTCCGGTATCGTTCAACGATGTGGACTATTGTTTGCGGCTTCGTGCAACCTCGCGCCGCGTCATCATGACGCCGCATGCGCGGTTGATCCATCTTGAATCGGCGAGCCGCAGCAAACTAACCTCCACTGACCACGCCGCACGTTTCGCGCGCGAATTGAGGGCGCTGCGCCATCGCTGGGGCGAGTCCCTATTGCAGGATCCCTTTTACAATCCAACGCTGTCGCTTGATCCGATACCGTTCTCGGCGCTGGCCTGGCCGATGCGGTCCCTGGACGCGCGCATGCGAGCTCCCACTAAGGCGAACGATGTTCCGGCCGGATTCTGACACCGGCTGTGGCCGATGACGCATGGCGGGAAGCATGCTAGGGTTTGAATGATGCCGACGACGTCTTGGAGAGGGTCAGTGCTTGAAACCGGATCGCCTGTTTTAGCCGATGAAACGACTGCACCTAACTCGCGAAAGCGGATTCTGAACGCTGGCGCCGGCCATACGTCGGCGCGTGGCATTGCACCGGTGTTCCGCAATGGCAGCTGGGAGGAAATACGGCTCGACATCGACCCATCGGTCAATCCCAGCGTGGTCGGCTCGATCACCGAGATGAAGGATTTTCCGAAACATTGTTTCGATGCGGTCTGGTCGTCGCACACGCTGGAACACTTGTTCGCGCATGAGGTTCCACGTGCACTTGGTGAATGCAAGCGTGTGCTGAAGCCCGTCGGTTTTGCGATCTTCATGTGCCCGGACCTGGAGTCGGTGGCCGAACACCTGACGAAGTATGGACTGGACCATATCGCCTATAGTTCCGCAGCAGGACCGATCACGGCGCTTGATATGCTTTATGGCCACCAAGCCTCGTTGGCGCGGGGGCGCTTCTCGATGGCACACAAGACCGGGTTCACCGCCGAGCGGCTCGGCAACCTGCTGCTCGACGCCGGCTTTCCGACGGTTAACGTCCGCCGCGACGAAAATTTCGAGATCTGCGCGCTGGCTCTGGCCGAAGACGCCAACCAGGAGAGCATTCAGAGCGAGCTGGGCAACTGGGGCCATCAAATGATACCGAGCGTGTGACGGACCTGCCTTAGTGGATCCTCGATGCGTTAGACCGCATCGTCTGACCACGACGCGCATGATGGACATCTGCTCGCAACAAAAAGGAAGACACCCGCCCTAGGGCTGCGATGCGCGTCGCCAGGAGCGGCACGATCATGCCCTCCGCATCTCACGCGCCAGCAGATCGAGTTCGGGTTCCAGTGTCTCCCGCCAAGTTGGCGTTGTGAGACCGAATGCCTGCTGCAGCCGAGTCAGATCAAGACGCGAATTAAGTGGCCGCTTCGCCTTGGTCGGATAGTCCTCGGTCCGCAACGGCAAAATCGACTGAACCGCAAGCGTGACGCCGCGAGACCGCAGGCCCTCGACGATTGCTGTCGCAAAACCATGCCAGCTCGTTTCGCCCGAGGCCGCGATGTTGACAATTCCTCCGGCGCGCGCAAAACGCTCCCGCAAATTTCGGGAACCGGCCATTAGCAAACCGGTCACAGCGTCCGCAATAATACGGGCCGAGGTCGGGGCCCCCTTCTGATCGGACACGATCTTCAACTCGCTACGCTCGCCCGCAAGCCGCGCAATCGTTCGCAGGAAATTCGCGCCGACTGCGGCATAAACCCAGGAGGTCCGAAC
>Ga0210401_10005508_pt1 | contig 13005 bp, 14 predicted proteins | sample IncBWH32MmetaG_FD_150866 | JGI IMG/M metagenome (GOLD analysis project Ga0210401, IMG submission 150866) | Forest soil microbial communities from Barre Woods Harvard Forest LTER site, Petersham, Massachusetts, United States - Inc-BW-H-32-M | ecosystem: Environmental > Terrestrial > Soil >... | reverse complement strand
ATTTGCCCATCCGCCGCCAGCTTCTCGAGACGATCCATTGGGCTTTGCGCATTGGTGGGAGTCGTAAGCAGAGCGAGAAACAGCAATGTGGTCCACGGGAACATGCGCCATCTCCGTTCGGGGGTCGGGTCTAAAACGATAATACGCAAAGGACTGAGTTTTGGTTCCGTGAGCGGCTCGCCGCAATAGTATGTGTTTTCCTTTCGAGTGACGGTCTAACCGAAGTTACCTCAGGCGAGAAGTCAGCTTGTGGGAGGTTCACCGTTCCTCCGGATTGGTAACGAAGCGCGCTTGTATTGTTGAGTGGTATGCTCACTCTGTGGAAAGCAACTCGGTACCAATTCTCGGTCGATCTAAATTCGTCCTCAGTCATGGTGAACTTGGCTAGAATGTATCAACACAACAACGGAGGCATGCTAATGACGCCTGCCGAACGTGAACGAGCAGCCGCTTATTTGGCAGAAACACGCAAGAACTTGGTGTGTTCGACGCGAAACCTCTGGCGTGCCCAACTGCAATTCAAGCCCGCGCCGGAACGCTGGTCCGTGGCCGAATGCCTGGAGCACATTATCGTCGTGGAGGGACTTATTCTGAGCAACGTTGAAAAGGCGTTGCAGCAGGCGCCCGCTTCTTCCAAACCAGCCATGAGCGACGACGAAATCCTGTGCACGATCGTCAATCGCACGTTTCGCGTGAAAGGTCCGGAACGCCTCATGCCTACGGGCCGATGGTCGCACGACCAGTTACTCAGTGAATTTGACGCGGCCCGCAAGCGCACATGCGACTTCGTCGCCTCCACAAACGCGCCGCTCCGCGAGCACGGCTACCCACACCCACTGTTCGGTCAGTTCGATTGCTACCAGTGGCTCCTTGCAATTGGAGGACACGGCGAACGTCACCGCGCCCAGGCGGAAGAAGTAATGGCCGAAGCGGATTTCCCGCATTTAAGTCTCCCGCATTTAACTACGGGGATGTGAGATCCTTCGTCGCATTCTGAGATAGCTGTGATAATCGCTGTTCTCGACACCTATCTGCAGGTCCGTGTTCTTAGGGACCTAAATGGGGTACTTCGCGTGGTCCGCATCCGGTAGCAATTACGGTCACTTTCTACAAGCCGACTTCGCATACTAATCCGCACGCTTACAGCTATCTGTTGTTGGTTCAGGCTCGCGGGGGCGTAGTTCATTTGGTTAGAACGACTCCCTGTCACGGCAGCGGTCGCAAGGTCGAGTCTCGTCGTCCCCGCCATTCTTGAAGATTGGTTCGCTCGGACAAGCCGCCGCCCGGCGATTCTATAAGGATCGCCAAGCCAGAAACGTTCCGCTCCTGATACAGTACGGTTTTCGGCTGGAATTCAATTTACAACTAACTGTGAGGCGGTGGTTATGGCCAAGATTGTTCACTTCGGTTTAACCGCGGCAGCGGCTTTCATTTTGGCAACGTGCGGCGGAAACGTACTCGCGAACAATGCAAACGCCGATGACACACCTGAAAGGGCCGCTTCGACCGGACCTGCGAAGGTTGCACTTATAACACTCGAAAGGAGTGCGTACGAGGCTTGGAAGTCCAAGGATGCAAAGTTCTGGGTTACATTCCTTTCCGATAAGTTTGTCGGGTGGGGTTCGTTTGGCAAGCTCGATAAGGCATCAGCGACAAAGGAATACACCGGCACTGATTGCGAGATCAAAAGCTACGCCCTGTCCGACGAGCAACTGAGCTCGCTCGATAAGGACGCGGCGCTTATCACCTATAAGGCGACTGTTAACGGCACATGTGGCGGACAACAGCTCCCGACCAATAGTCGGGCGGCAGCGATATATGTTCGCGACGACGGTAAATGGAAGCGAGCCTTCTACGCCCGAGCTGCGATTGTCGATCCAAAAGGGACTCTCGCGAAGCCGGGTGACAAGCAGCAGGCGCCCAAAGAGGACGAAGCTCAACCTACGAATCGAGAGGCCCGGACCGACACCCTGCTCGCGGCCGAAAGGGCTGTCTGGGAAGCCTGGAGAGCGCACGATGCTAAGAAGATTGCGGACCTGACGGCTCCGGAGATTTCATTCATCAATATTTTTGGTGTCTACCTTGCAACCAAGACCGATGCGCTGCAGGACTGGTCCGGAACTTATTGCGATGTCAAAAGCGTCAGCCTCACCGATGCCGCGGGCACGATGCTCTCGCCGACGATTGGCATCCTGACATTCAAGGCCAGAGCGGACGGCACGTGCTACAGTCAGAAGGTTGGACCTGTTTGGGGTTCGTCGGTCTACGTTAAGTACGGCGATGTGTGGAAATGGACCTTTGGCATTAATTTACCCGCAGGCCGGGAGGGCACTTAGAGACTGCGGCGCATGCTCGGGAGTTTTCCAACCCACAACCCAACCCACAGTTCCTGTATCCTTGTGCGATCCCGAATGCTCATTTTGGTTCTTGCTCTCGGAGCGCCACCAATACCACCTCAGGGTCGTGAACGGTCATCATGACCGAAGCCCTCTCCACTGCAAAGCGGATCTGTACCGACGGAGCGCCCGCCGGATAAAATGCACGGTCACCGACGTGAACGAGTGGACGGCCCATCGTGCCTTTGCGGGTCCATGTCAGTGGGCTATACATAGACGACACACCCTCACGTCGTTCAACTGTCACCTCGATTCGCTGATTGGCGCTTAGACCGAAGACGTAAGTTCCTGGCAGTGCGATGATATCGCTATCGCTGAGAGGAGCTGTAGAGTCAGCGCCGGCATCTCCCAGCGACTGTAAGAAGTCGAATACTGGACGTGCCGCGTCGCCACCCATTTTTGCGTGTGAGAGCAAACTGATGCCGTGTGGCCCGCGAATGCGCTCCGCGTGCGGGTTGGCATTCACCATCGCTTTGACTACGTCCAACTGGCCGAGCATTGCGGCGGAAAACAAGGAGGGGCGCGCACCGTTCGAGATCAGGTACTCGGCAATCGCTCTATTCCCCATGTGAGAGGCAGCGCCCAGTGCCGACTCCCAATCGCCGAAACCCCAATCCCACGACGCTCGTGCAAGAGACGGGCGTGCCTCAACTAACTCCCTAACCCGGTTCAGATTGAAATGTGAGACGGTGACCATTTCTCGTGTCAGCTCTGGCGGCTGAGTCGGAAACAGATCCGTCACCAAGATGCGATCCGATAAGCCATGCTTCTCCGCAAGTGTTGAACGGAATCCAATTCCGCCAAAAGGAAGCGCAACCGAGGCCAATCTCAACAGACTTCGACGCGACCACGAATCTCGCACGTAACACCTCGCAGGCTCAAAGGCCTGTCCGAGAGTGCTCCGAGCGTTCTTAAGGGGCAAGCGAGTTTGCTAGGAGCTTCTGCCAGGAAAATGTTAGGCGCTAACTCTCAGGAATTCAGCGGCTTGGAATCTCTGGTAAGGCACTTCCACTGGAATCTTTCACGACGCGCTCGGAAAACTCCGCCCCGACCTTCTGGGCCGCTTCCGATTCGATGCTTAACGAATCTAGATCCGCAGTCGCACGATCTAGACGCGTGACCCAAAGATGCGTTTGGCTCGGCAAACGAATCAGGTGAACGAGGATACGAACTTGCGCGCCGTCGGTTTGCAGCTGCCCGAGCACGACGTACCTGGCATGTAGAGATGAGCCTATTGCGCTCAAGTCCCGCTGATCGCGCGGTAGACCTAAGATATGCGCGTTGCCGATTACGTCGAATCGCCCCAGGCTGAGCTTCGTGAGTTCCTCGACAACATTGTCCGTGAGAGCGTCGCTGAAGCGAGTCATTCCCGGATCGCTTGTCTGATTGTCGAATCTCAACACCGCGATGATTGGGTGCAGAGTCGAGAGGTGCTTCGACCTCGTCCAGTATGCCGCGGTGGCTATTACCATCAGCACGACGATCGAGGCGCAAACCAAAACCACCGTAGATGGTGACCGAATTTTCCTTGCAGAAGGTGCTTGAATTCGCTCGGGAAAGGCGCTACCGGGCTCGGCGGGTTCGCCGCCGACACGTGCAACGCGTTCGACAGGGGCGATGAATTGATAACCGCGCCTGGGAAGCGTTCGAATATAACGGGGCATCACCGAATCGTCATTGAGTGCCAGGCGAATTTGTGCAATGCAAAAGTTCAACCCGCGATCGAAATCGACGAACGTTTCGACGCCCCAAACGGCGCTGCGCAGTTCCTCGCGGGACACTGTTTGACCGGCACGTAAGAGCAGGCATGAGAGCACCTGTGCCGGTTGCGACTGTAAGCGGATGGGCACGCCCTCACGGCGGAGTTCTCGTGCGGCGATGTCAAATTCAAACAGGCCGAATCGAAATCGTTCTGAATCCATTGTGCTGACCTGATTGTCGCACAGCCATAAGCCTACAAATAAATTTTGCAGGTGGACTTGGAAGTTCGGATAGATGTCGAGAAATCCTCATCCCACCGCTTATCTCACACTGGCATACGAGTGAATCGACGGGCGGACACGCCTATGCAACTGGGAGAACGACATCGCTGGATTTGCTGGGGGAATTCTGGATTGTAGCGGGATTAGGGTATCGAACCTGTCGCAGCCAACCGGCGCAGATCAACCACACCAGAACAATCAGCAAAGTACAAAGAACACTGCCCTCGGGGCCGACTGTACCGCCAGAGAGCCAGGCGGGGCCCGAGGAACTGGAATTTAGAAGATGACCGGGCAGCGTCTGGCCGCTGTCTGCCACACCATAGAAGTATGTCTCGCCCCAGTCGAAGGCCGCATGAAGTCCAATCGGCATCCAGAGATTACCGGTGGTGCGCAACAAGAAACAGGCCAGCAAACCAAACGCACCAGCATTAAACAATCCGATCCAATCTTCACCGGAGTTGCCGTGATGAGAATAACCGAAGAATGCCGCCGATAGAATTGCGGCAGGCCAGAAACCTATACCTGCCGAAAGCGTGAATAACCCGTATCCGCGAGCGCGGAATTCTTCCCGCAGAGCGACAAGGATGAAGACGAGTGCGTAGACAACAGCCCATTTCCAGATTTCGAAGCCGTGCAGTGCGATTCGTCCAAAATAAAAGACCCTAACGAGTCGCATGACCAACAACAATGCAGTGATGGCCCCGAAGCCTAAAAGAACGCCTTGCCAGAACTGAACGCGAAACGATCCTCTCCAGGGTAAGCCATAATCGGCGATCGTCCTGCGTTCCATGCGACTCATAATCCAACTCGCGAGGAGGAAAATCAGGAAGTCCATCACTTCGCGGATAAGAAATAAAGCGGTGTCGTCCGCGCCAGAAAGCAGTCGGCGAACCAACAGGTTGCTCGCGTTGATCAAGGCGACGACAATTCCCAGGAAAATGCAGAGCCGCCAACCGGCGCGGAGTTCCGAGGGGCCGTAGAACATACGATGGAAGATCGACGGGTTAATGGGTTGCTGGGCGTCGATCATGCGGTTGCAGTCTCCTTGCATGTGAGTACGATGCCGAGCCGACAATTGTTCCGGACAGTCGTTCGCACGAGCGAGGAAGGAGGGGTCAGGGTGATTTGAAGGATTGGATGGCGCTGCCTTCGTCGTCGTGGATGTCGAAGATTTTGAGGACGTGCGTGAATTCCAAGCCTGCTCGCACGCTCGGTGGGACGTTGGACAGCTTCAGTTGGCCGCCGCGATTGCGCATCGTCTTCAGAATCCAGCACAATTCGCCGAGACCAGTGTGGGTGCAGTAGCCAACAACCTGACTTAAATTCAGCACAATCTTGTAGCGCCCGCTATCGAGCAATTCCGTGGCGACGCGGTTTAGTTTTCCGCGATCATTGCTGCCCCTGGGCATGTCCAGAAGAGATTTGGGGATGTCCAGGACCGTGATTCCGTCCACCTGGCGCGTGACGATCTCCGACATTGCTATGCGGCCTCGTAATCCTTTTTCGTGCGCGTGATCTTGCGAGGCATTCTATACGAAATGTTGCGGTGAAAAGATGCTGAAGGTGAGCGCGGAGGTTTGCGGTCAGGCGCCCATTTGCTGGGCCAAATCGACTATGCTCGAGGAGACCACGTCAAAATCTTCCGGGTTCGCTTTGTCCGGGACGCCGACGGGACCGTTGCCGTATTCGTTGGGGCGATAGATGAATCCGGTGCGGAGACCGACGCTGCGGGCGGCCTGCAAATCGTAAACGTGGGCTGCGCACATCATCACTTCCTCGGGCTTCAGGTCGAGGTACTCGTAAGCGGAGAGGTAGACTTCGCGGTCCGGCTTGTAATGGCGGACGAGTTCGGCGCCCAGGATGGCTTCCCACTCGAAACCGGCGGATCTGGCCAGGTGGGCCATCAGGGCGATATTGCCGTTGGAAAGCGGCGCGATCAGGTACTTCTTTTTTATTCGCGCGAGGCCTTCGACGGAATCGGGCCAGGGATTGAGCCGGCGCCAGACGTGAGTCCAGGAAACTTTTTCTTCTTCGGTAAGGCCTTCGATTTTGAATTCAACGAGGAGTTCTTCGAGGATCATTCGGTGCAGATCGTCGAGGCGGGTCCAGAGAAGCTGGCCCTTGCGTACTTTGTCCATCGCCGGTTTGTAGCCGAGGCGCCAGCGATCGGCGAAGGCGACCCAGTCGAGGTGGAGATTTTTGGCTTTGCCCCAGGCTGTGCCCTCGGCGATTAGGGAGCCGCGCCAGTCGACGACTGTGCCGAAGATGTCGAAGACGAGTGCTTTCACGTTGGCTAGTTCGGGTTTCATCTTCTGCGGTTCTGCGGGAAGCTACGCTACTGGAAGGCGACGGAAAAGGCAAAGGCGCCGGCCAGAGGCCAGCGGTACGTAAGGCAACATGGGAGGAGAACCAAGAACGATGTCGCGACGGTAGCCGAGTATTGGTGTTATGTGCCGCGTGGGACTTGGGGCACAGGCAGGAATGCCCGTGCTACTGGAAGGAAAAGGCAAAAAACAAAAGAGATGGTCCCGCGAATTCGAGCGGGACGCGAACTGCAGGCAGGATGCCTTCGTTGCTCAGGATAAACCGGTGCTACGAGGAAAGCCGACAAGAGCGAGTGCCACCGGGTAACGAAGTATTGACTCGTTTTCTGAAGAATACGAGCGCCAGGATGCCTACGCCAAGCAGCAGAAGTGGATCAGGCTCGGGCATGGCGGTGAGGGAATCGATGGCGACGTAGCCGATGCCGGGCGCGAAATTCACAAAACCTGCTCCGCTCATGCCGTCGCCCAGATTCGCGGTTCCCTGGCAGGTGGCGTAATCCTTGCCGTCGCAGGGACTGCTAATCGACATACTGCCGTTCCAGATCAAAAGCGTGAATTTCGGGGTGCCAAAATAGAATTTGGAAACTGCTTGAAGGAAACCGGAGCTGACGCCGATGTCGCAGCAGGCGGTGAGGAAGCTAACGTCGCCGTTTGGCGAAAACTGAACGACGCCCTGTGCGGGTATGCCATTGAATGCTGGGAGGAGAAGGATGTCGTCTGTCGGTACCGCGGTCGAGTCCGCTTTTGCTGGGACGCCGAGAGCAAGCAGAGAGAGAAGGATCGCTAGGGCTGCCCGTTTCATGTTCTCCTCCAATTTAGTTCCCGAAAGATGCAGTTATTTGGAAGATTAACCGCCTAATTGGGCTGATGTTAACTAGTACTGCATGTATAGGGCCTTACTATGAAGGTAGGAGGTGCGTGGGCGAAGGGCGGTTTCAGGAATGCCCTTCGTTCCTCAGGACAAGCTGGCGCTACGGCGGAAAAGGCGACGGCGACGGCCGGGACTAAGAACGATGTCGCGACGATAGCCAAGTACTGGGGCGCGTGGCGCGTGGAACTTGGGCAAAGGCAGAGGCGTATGAGGCTTGTCGCGAAAAGTGGGGCGGTGGTATAAACGCGGGACTATGACAATTCTTTTGGGGCAGATTTGCGTGCTTGTACTGGCTTGCGGGCTAGTGCCGCACCAGCAAGCGGTGACGGAGACGATTACGCCGGTGCTGCTTGAGGTGCGGGATGCGCCGGTGGCATTTGCGGGGTCGGATGGGAAGACGCATCTGGTGTATGAGCTGCGGATGACGAATTTTTCGAGCGGGAATGCGACGATCGAGCAAGTGGAAGTTATCGTCGACGCGGGGGCGGTGTTGAAGACGATGGACAAGGGCGAGATTGCCGGGCGGTTGCAGATGGCGGGGCAGCGGACGCCGACGGACGTGCTACCGGGGAGCACGGAGGCGTCGCTATTCATTCACCTGGTGCTAGCGGAAGGCGCGCGAGTGCCGGCGAAATTGACGCATCGGGTGCGAGTGCGCGTGGAGGCTGCGCCGCCGGGGAAACAGGAATTTACGGAGGTGGGTGGCGAGACGGCGGTGGATCGGCAGGCGGTGGCGGTGCTTGGGCCGCCGCTGCGCGGTGCGCGGTACGTGGCGGCGGATTCGTGCTGCGACGCGAGCCGCCATACGCGCGCGGCGCTGCCGGTAAACGGGCGCGTGTGGATCGCGCAGCGCTATGCGGTGGACTGGGAGCAACTCGACGAGGAAGGGCGCATTTATCATGGGCCGCAAGCGGACGTAAAAAGTTACACGATTTATCGGAAGGAAGTGCTGGCGGTGGCGGACGCGACAGTGGCGTCAACGATCGAAGGAATGCCGAACCAAACGCCGGGGAAGATGCCGGAAAACATTGCGATCGAGGAGGCTGACGGGAACTTGGTGATTCTGGATCTGGGCGGCGGGAGATATGCGTTGTACGCGCATCTGGATCCGGGAAGCGTGCGAGTGCATAAGGGAGATGCAGTGAAGCGAGGGCAGGTGATCGGGCTTGTGGGTAACACGGGAAATTCGCTGGCGCCGCACCTGCATTTTCATGTGATGAGCCGTGCGATGCCGCTGGCGTCGAACGGGCTCCCCTACGAGATTGACGATTTTCTGGTGACGGCGAGCACGCCTGGTACGGCGGCGTTTGATGCAGCGGAAGAAAAAGGAACGCCGCTGGCGACAACGCCGATATCGCCGCCGCGCCACGCGAAGAATGAGATGCCGCTGGATCAGATGATCATTTCGTTCGGGCCCTGAGCGCTCTCGAAGGATTCATCAGATGTGCTCTAATCGAATCAAATGCTTACAAGAGTTGTCGCGATGGAGGCAGTGATACTCGTGGGAGTGCAGGGAGCGGGCAAAAGCACGTTCTATCGCGAGCGGTTTTTCGATACGCACGTGCGAATCAATCTGGACATGCTGCGAACGCGCGAACGCGAGGAGCAGTTGCTGGCCGCTTGTCTTGACGCGGGGCAAAGCTTTGTGGTGGACAACACCAACCCGCAGGCGAGCGACCGCGCCAAATATATAGGATCAGCGCGCGCGAAGGGATTTCGCGTGGTTGCTTATTTTTTCGATGTGCCGTTGCGCGACGCGATGCATCGCAATAACCAGAGAAAGCTCCGGCAGAAGATTCCGGCTGTCGCCGTGGCCGGCACGCACAAAAAACTCGAGCGACCCCGCAAGGCCGAAGGATTTGATCAGATTTTTACGGTGCGGGTCACCGAGCCGAGCGGATTCGTCGTCACGGAAGGCGCGTAGATCAATGGCGCAAGGGCAAGAACAGAACGCGCGAAAATTGACGACGCACCAGAAGGCTGTGTTGATTCAAGTGCTGCGAACTTTCCCTGATGAGCGCGTCGAAATCCGCTACGCGCCAGAAGCGGACGATGCGCTGTGGTATGCGCAGGATTTTCTCTCGATTTTCAAAGCAATCGGCTGGGATGTGACCGGACCGCAGGCCGAGGGACTTGGAAACCGTTCCGCTCTCGCGCTCCTGGTTTGCGACGCGAGATTGCCGGCATGCGCGGAAGCATTGCGGGATGCTCTCCGAATTTATGACATTGCAGTTGAGACTCAATGCGGCCCCGGCAGCCCCGCCCACACATTTACCCTGTGGGTCGGCGCAGGTTCCGCTTCTACTGGGTAGCCACGATGACGCGTTCCTCGCCGTGGGCTTTTCAGTGGGGTAGGCTTCAGCGTGGGCCACAACCCACTCAGGGCTTGGCGGTTTCTTCGAGCAGTTTAGCCCAGTGGGAAAGATGATTCAGCGATGGCATGTGCGTATGGTCCAGCACCAGCGGCGTGATCGAAACCGCGCCCTCGCGAATCGCCGCGATGTCCGTGTCCGGCTCGATGCCCTCAACGAGATGCTGCTCGTGCAGCCAGTAGTAGCGGCGGCCGCGCGGATCGGTGCCCGGCTTCAATAGATTGCGCGTGATTTTTGAAGACTGCCGCGTGAAGCGCACTTTTCCGCTCCATGGCTGCGGAAAATTCACATTGAGCAGCACGCCCGGGGGCAATCCTTCCTTCATAATGACCGGCGCGAGCTTTCGAGTGAATTGAGCGGCAGGTTCGAAATCCACTTCCTTCGTGCGATAGGTCTGCGACACGGCGATGGCCGGAACGCGGTTGATCGCAGCTTCGCGCGCCGCGCCCACGGTGCCGGAATAATAGACGTTCTCGCCCATATTTGCGCCGCGATTGATTCCGGAAATCACGAGGTCCGGTTTTTCCAGCAACAAAGTGTGAAACGCGAGAATCATCGCGTCCGCGGGAGTGCCTTCGACAGCGTATTCGCGCTCCGCGATTTCGTCACAATAAATCGGTTGGCGAAGCGTTAGCGACTGCGCCGCAGCGCTGCGCTCCTGCAAAGGAGCAACTACCGTGACGATGGCCCAATCCTTGAACGCGTTGACCAATGCGCGGAGTCCGGCGGCATGAATGCCGTCATCGTTGGTGATTAAAATTTTTGGCGAGCTCTCGGACATTCTCTTGATTACGTTCCAATCTGCTTGAAGCGGGCCTGGTGACACCCTTGCTTCCTGCTAAGTTCCGGCCGCGTCATCTGGCGTGGACTACCGGCGAAGGGAGCACAACCGAATAACGAATGGTCGGGACGACTGGATTTGAACCAGCGACCTCACGCACCCCAAGCGTGCGCGCTACCAGGCTGCGCCACGTCCCGACGACCAGCGCCAATCAGCGTATCACTCGCGTTCGAGAAGGGTCAAGACAGCGAGGAGCTCTTCGTGCAAATCGAGCAGGAATTTGCGATGAGCGCGCGATGCAGGCTCGCGGCGGGCGGTGGGGCCTGGCGCTTCCGCGCGAACTTCGCGCTCGGCCGGCGCAGCTTCTCCACTGCTGTGACCATTCGCCAGGTCGGCGAGATGCTTGCGGGCGCCAGCGATCGTGAAGCCTTCCTCGTAGAGGAGGCGCTTGATTTCGAAAACTGTTTCGATATCGTCGCGGCGGTAGAGGCGATGGCCGCTCGGGCTCTTTACCGGCTGCAGCGTTGGGAATTCGGTCTCCCAGTAGCGCAGGACGAAAGTTTTCGTCGCCGTCAGGCGGCTCACTTCGCCGATGCGGAAAAGGCTCTTTTCCGGAATTTCAGATGCGGCATGTGCAGCGGTAGCCATATGTTTTCTGTATCGTACTACTCCGAGTGGAGAGTTAGAAGATGCAAATTAGAGAAGGCTCCTTATTTGCGCCGGCTCTTATCGCGATTGCCGCGGCGTTTTTCGTGCTTCCGCTGGCGGCGCGGACCCTGGCGTTTGCGTCGCTCGCGATCCTCGCCTCGCGCTGCGATGTGGGTGCGCGCGGCGCGCTTTTTGAGGCGCTGATTGAAGCGTAGTGGCGTACCGATAAAATCGAAGGCGGCGCGCAGGCGATTCTCGAGGAAGCGCTGATAACTGAAATGGAGTGGCTTCAGCTGATTCGTGAAAAGTACGAAGGTGGGCGGCGCGACTGTGGCTTGCGTGATGTAGAAGATTTTCACTTCGCGGTTGGCGGGTGAAGTACCGCGCTCCAGATCGACATTCGAGAGCCAGCGATTCAGCTCTCCAGTCGAGACGCGGCGCTGCCGAGCAGCCGCGACCCGGTCGAGCATGGAATAGAGCTTCTCGACCCGGTCGCCCGTGAGCGCCGATAAAAAGACGATCGGGGCATAACTCAGGAATTTCAATTTTGCGCGGACGATTAGCTCGTAGTCCGCCAGAAGCTTGTTGGGATTGCCGCCGCCTTTTTCTTCTGGTTTCTTGGAGGCTGCCGCTTTTTCGGCGGCTGCCTTCAATGCGAGGTCCCATTTATTCATCACGATAATCACGGAGCGGCCAGACTGTTCGGCGTAACTCGCGATCGTGGCGTCGTGCGAAGTGACGCCGACGGAGGCGTCGACGATGAGAACGGCGATGTCCGCGCGCTCGAGATGGCGTCGCGCCATGATAACGCTGAGCTTTTCGGCGATGAGTTTCGTCTTGCCCTTGCGGCGAATGCCGGCGGTGTCGAGAAAGCGATAGGTTTTGCCCTGGCGATCGACGACGGTGTCCACCATATCGCGCGTGGTGCCGGCCTCTGGCGAGACGATGGCGCGCTCGCTGCCGACGAGCTGATTCAGAAGTGTGGACTTGCCGACGTTGGGGCGGCCGATGATGGCGACGTTGATATCGGCGCGATCCTCGGATGTTTCGCCCTTGGGAAAATCGGCGGTGAGCGAATCGAGAAGCTCGTCGACGCCGAAACCGTGCTCTGAAGAAATCGGAAATACTTCGTCGCTCAGCTCGTAGAAAGGCGCGGCCATCGCGACTTGATTCGGCATATCCACTTTGTTGACCGCGATCACCGGTGGCTTGCCAGCGCGGCGGAGCAATTGGGCCAGCTCGGCGTCCAAGGGCACGAGGCCGGAGCGGCCGTCAACCACCTGCACGACGCGCGTGGCGTTTTCAAAAGCCACTCTCGCCTGCCGCAAAATTTCAGCAGGGATGAGGGCTTTGTCGTCGGGGACGATGCCGCCGGTGTCGACGACTTCGAACGGGTGCCCATCCCAGTGGCCGGTGCCATAAATGCGATCGCGTGTGATTCCGGGCTCGTTGGTGACGATCGAGCGGCGCGAGCCGGTGAGGCGATTGAAGAGCGTCGATTTCCCGACGTTGGGGCGGCCGGCGATTACGATGGATGGAAGTTTGTCGTTCATGTCGATTGAATCCGGGAGAGCGTACGCTTGCGCTGCGATTGAGCAACGGCTGCGGTCTTCGCGACGGAACAGACATGA
>Ga0210401_10005505_pt1 | contig 13011 bp, 11 predicted proteins | sample IncBWH32MmetaG_FD_150866 | JGI IMG/M metagenome (GOLD analysis project Ga0210401, IMG submission 150866) | Forest soil microbial communities from Barre Woods Harvard Forest LTER site, Petersham, Massachusetts, United States - Inc-BW-H-32-M | ecosystem: Environmental > Terrestrial > Soil >... | reverse complement strand
GCGGAGTGAACGGTCGCGCAGCATGAATTTCTGGATCTTGCCGGTTGACGTCTTTGGGATCGGGCCGAACACTACGGCTTTCGGCGTCTTGAAGCCCGGCATCCGGGCGCGGCAGAACGCAATGATCTCGGCCTCGGTGGCCTGCGCGTTTTGCTTCAGTTCGACGAAGGCGCAAGGCACCTCGCCCCATTTTCCGTCGGGCTTGGCGACCACGGCCGCAAACAGCACGGCGGGGTGCTTGTAAAGAACATCCTCGACTTCCACCGAGGAGATGTTCTCGCCACCGGAAATGATGATGTCCTTTGAGCGATCCTTGATGATGACGTAACCGTGCTCATCGAGCACGCCGAGGTCGCCGGTGTGGAACCAGCCGCCGGCAAAGGCCTCGTTCGTGGCCTTTTCGTTCTTGAGATAGCCCTTCATCACGATATTGCCGCGAAACATCACCTCGCCGATGGTCTCGCTGTCGCGCGGCACCTCGCGCATAGTGTCGGGGTCGATCACGGTGACGGCTTCCTGCAGAGGGTAGGCTACGCCCTGCCGGCGCTTGAGCTGGGCGCGCTGATCGGCCGGCAAGTCGTCCCAGCCGGGCTGCTCCGCGCAGACCGAGGCGGGACCGTAAACCTCGGTCAGCCCATAGACATGCGTGAGCTTGATGCCGATGCTTTCAGCGCCCTCAAGCACGGCAACCGGCGGTGCGGCGCCTGCTATCAGGCCGACGACGGGCCGGGCGGCCGATTTCTTCGGAGCGTCGGGCGCATTGATCAGGGTGTTATAGACAATCGGCGCGCCGCACATATGGGTGACACCGTGCCTTGCAACCAGTTCGAAAATCTTCGCAGGTTCGACCTTGCGCAGGCAGACGTTGATTCCACCCGCAGCGGCGATCGTCCAGGGAAAGCACCAGCCGTTGCAATGGAACATCGGCAGCGTCCAGAGATAGACCGGATGCTCGCCGAGATTGGCGGCAAGGATGTTGCTGACGGCGTTGAGATAGGCGCCACGGTGATGCGTGACCACGCCCTTGGGATTGCCAGTGGTTCCCGAGGTGTAACTGAGCGCGATGGCGTCCCATTCGTCTTGCGGCAGGCGAGGAATGAAATCTTCATCGCCTTGCGCCAGTGTTTCCTCGTATTCGATCTCGCCAATCCGTTTTCCGCCGACAAACGCCATGTCGTCGACGTCGATCACAAAGGGTTTCTTGCCCTTCATCAGCGTCAGCGCCTCGGTAATCACGCCGGAGAATTCAGGATCGACCAGGATGATCTTCGCGCCGCCGTGGTCGAGCTGAAAGGCGATCGAGGCTGCATCGAGCCGGATGTTCAGCGCGTTCAGCACGGCACCCGCCATCGGCACGGCGAAGTGCACTTCATTCATCGCCGGAATATTCGGCAGCATCGCCGCGACCGTATCGCCGGAACCGACGTTCCGCCGCGCGAGATATGACGCGAAACGCCGGCACCGCGCGTAGGTCTGCGACCAGGTGAAGACGCGGCCTTCGTAAACGGTGCTGGTGTGATCAGGGTAGACCGCAGCCGTACGCGCCAGGAAGCTCAGCGGTGTCAAGGCCACGAAATTGGCGGGGGTCCTCTCCAAGCCGACGCTGTACTGGTTTTGCTGTCCACCCATCGGTCACCTTCCAATTCCTGAAAACAACTAGAGGAACCCGATCGAGATCCACGGAAAAATGGCGACGATGATCAAGCCAGCCATCAACGCCAGCAGATAGCCCCAGATCGGGCGAATGCCTTCGGCCGGGTCCACCCGGCCAATCGCGCAGGCGGCATAATATCCCACTCCGAAGGGGGGAGCGAACAAACCGATGCCCATGGCGAGGATGATAATCATCGCATAATGGACCTCGTGCACGCCGACGGCGCGGGCGATCGGAAACAACAACGGGCCAAACAGCACGATCGCCGGAATACCCTCCAGCACGCTGCCGAGCACTGTGAAGGCCACGATCGATACCGCGATAAAGGAGGCCGAACCGCCGGGCAGGCCGGTCATCGCGGCGGCCAGCGCCCGCGAAAATCCGGATTGGGTCAATCCCCAGGCCATGCCGGTAGCGGTACCGATGATCAGAAGGATCGCGCCCGACAGACAGGCGGTTTCGATCAACATCGGCATCAGCCGCCGCCAGTCGAACCGGCGATAGATCAAAAGACCGACGACAAAGCCGTAAACGATCCCGATCGTGGATACCTCGGTCGCGGTCGCAATGCCCTCGACCACGGCCGCGCGGATGACGAAGGGCAGCGCCAGCGCGGGCAGGGCGATGACGAAGGTCCGGATGATTTCGGAAGTGCTGGCGCGCTTGACGTGACTGAGGTCCTCGCCGCGATAGCGCCACCACACCAAGGCCGATAACGTGATGGCGAGCACCACGCCTGGCAAGAGGCCGCCGGTGAACAGCGCTGAAATTGATACTCCCGTCACCGAGCCGATCGTGATCAGGACGAGGCTCGGCGGAATGGTTTCGGTCTGGGCGCCGGTCGAAGCGAGCAGGGCGACAAGGTCTCCTGGCCGGGCGCCGCGCTTCTTCATTTCCGGAAACAGCACCGGCGCCACCGCCGCCATGTCGGCGGCCTTTGAACCCGATATGCCCGACACCAGATACATCGCGCCAACCAGCACGTAGTTGAGACCGCCGCGCACATGGCCGAGCAGGCTTGCCAAAAACGCCACCATCGCCCGCGCCATGCCGGCCATTTCGATCAGCAGGCCGAGAAAGATGAATAGCGGCACCGCGAGCAGGATCAGGTGACTCATGCCCTCGTCCATGCGCCCGACCAGCACCATCAGCGGCGTGCGGGTGGTCAGCGCAAGGTACCCGAAGATCGCCAATCCAAACGCGAAGGCGATCGGTACGCCGGCAAAGACGCAGAAGCCGACCACCCCGACAAAGAAAATCAACAGATTGATATTGCCCAGCGGACGCAGCCACGGCGTCGCCAGCCAAAACACCGCCACCAGCAGCGCGACCGACAGCGCGGCTCGCAGCACAAGCGCGACATCACCGACCCGTGCCAGCCGCAGCAAGGCAAACAGCGCCATCAGGCAGACACCGACCGGCAGCGCCACCGCGCGCCAGGTATTGGAGATTTGCAGCGCCGGCGTGGTAATGAAGCTTTCTTCGTAGGCGTATTGGCAGGACGGAGCGACGATCAGGAGGAGGAAGGCAAGCGCCGCGCAAGTTGCGACGACATCGAGATAGGCCCGTATCGCAGGCGTCGCGCTGGCGACAACGGCCGTCATCCGCATATGTTCGGAACGCCGGAATGCGACCACAGCCCCGAGCATCGCCAGCCAGAGAAACAGGATCGACGCCAATTCGTCCGACCAGATCAAGGGGCGTTGCAGGCCGTACCGCGCGACGACGCCAGCGAACAATGTGATGATCTCGGCGACGACCAGCAATGCCGCCGGAATCTCGACAAGCGTTCCAAGCGTGGTTTCCAGGGTCGCGGCAACGGAGCGGCGGCGAGGGGACACCGCCTCACCGGTCGCCGCCTGCGTTGCGTCGGCCTGAGCCATCATCGTCCCCAGAATAACCCGTTACGACAGTTTGCCGACGGATTTCTCCAGGATCGCCCACGCCTCCTCGCCGTATTTTCCCTTCCATTCGGAATAGAACCCGGCCGAGCGCAGCTTCTCGCGGAAAGGCGCGGTATCCGGAAGGTTGAAGATCAGTCCCTTGGCCGCAAGATCTTCGCGTACGGTAGCATTGAGCTTTTCGGTATCGGCGCGGGCCTTAAGCGCAGCGCCGTTAACATTTTTCTCGACGATCCCGCGCACGTCGGCGGGCAGGGCTTCCAGAGCGCGGCGGTTGGCGAGGAACCAGTAGCCGTCCCACATGTGGTTGGTCAGGGAGCAGTACTTCTGGACCTCATACAGTTTTGCGGTCGAAATCAGCGCCAGCGGGTTCTCCTGGCCTTCGACAATCCTGGTTTGCAGGGCCGAATAAACCTCGTTGAAATTGATCGAAGCGGGTGCGGCATCGAACGCCTTGAACATCGAGGTCCAGAGCGGAGACACCGGCACTCGAATCTTGAAGCCCTTGTAGTCCCCGGGTCCGGTGATGGGTTTGGTCGACGACGTGGTCTGCCGGAAACCATTGTCCCAGATCTTTTCGAACGCGATGATATTGGCCTTGGCAACCTCTTTGCGCACAAAGGCGCCGAGTTCGCCATCCATCGCCTTCCAGACTGTCGGATAATCCGGGAACGCAAAGCCCATTCCGTTAATGGAAGCGGCCGGCACCAGCGTCGCCAGGATCAGGCCTGACATGGTGAAGAACTCGACGCCTCCGGAACGCAGTTGGCTCAACACGTCGGTGTCGGCGCCGAGCTGGTTGTTCGGGAAAATCTGCATATCGAAGCGTCCATTGGTCTCGGTCTTGATTGCCGAGGCCATTTCCCTGGCGCGAATGTTCAGCGGGTGCGAATCCGGCAAGTTATTGGCAAACTTGTACGTGAACTCACCTTGCTGGGCCCTCGCGACAAACGGCGCACCCACGCTGCCAATCACTGCAGAGGCCGCCGAAGCCTTCAATAAGGTCCGTCGCGAAAAGCCCATCTGTGTCTCCCTGATTTTCTTATAAATGGCATCATAGGGGCCCGGCGCTGTCGGGTCATCAGCCGTCCCGGCCGGCTTATTGCCCGCTTTCGATGGAAATACCAAGCCTACGGCGACATCCCTTGGAGGTGCGTTCTGCGCGACGCTTGCGCCATCTAGAGGCGTTGCGACGGCGATCTCGATACCGAACGCGCCGAGTAAATTCGCGGGCGCGCGATCCGCGCATTAGCGTGCCTCACGTCAGCCTCGCTTTAGCAATTTTGGAAGGGCTCGGCACGCACGGGCCCAGCCTCGAAATATCGTGGAACATCAGTATCCCTATACAACCGTATGAAATTGCTATGAATAAAATAGGCGATGTTTCACTTGACGCACCCAATGGGATTTGATTCTATCTGAGCCAAGGGAGCTAACCCATGGCCAAGTCTGTCCTTTCCGAAGCCCGGTTTCAGAACGAAGAAGCGGCATTCGCTTACGTCGAAGCGGAGCTTTGGCCGAATGGACCGGTTTGCCCGCACTGTGAGAACGTCGGTCAGGCTGGCAAAATCGGTCGCCTGACTACCCGTCCCGGTTTGTACAAATGCTATGCCCCGGCTTGCCGGAAGCAGTTCACCGTCCGCATTGGCACCATTTTCGAGGACAGCCACCTTCCCCTGCGGTTCTGGCTTCAGGCGATCCACCTCATGTGCGCCAGCAAGAAAGGCGTCTCAACCCGCCAGCTTCAGCGCATCCTCGGCTGCGGTATGAAAACCGCTTGGCACCTTGGCCATCGCATTCGCTTCGCCATGGCTCCCAACGGCTCTGTCGGACCTCTGGGTGGCGCTGGCAAGATCGTTGAGGCTGACGAGACTGAGTTGGCGCGGTCCCGCAAGACGAAGCGTGCGGCTGGCTTCCGCCGTCGCACTCACAATCCGATTGTGATGAGCCTCGTTGAACGTGGCGGCGATGTCCGGTCGACCTTCCTCGACCATCAAGCCGCCGTGTCCATCGTTCGCAAGAACGTGCACCACGAAAGCCGCCTCGTGACCGATACCGCCGCGCGTTACAAGTTCGCGCCGGTTGCGAGCCATGAGGCGGTTGACCACTCCAAGTTTGAATGGGTGCGCGGCGACGTACACACCAACACGCTGGAAGGCTTTTTCAGCGTCCTCAAGCGCGGCCTTGTAGGCATCTACCAGCACGTCGATGCGAAGCACCTTGACCGCTATCTGGCGGAGTTCGATTTCCGCCAGAACACGCGCGCAAAGCTCGGCATCAACGATGAAGAACGCGCCGATCTGGCTCTGAAAGGCTTCGTCGGCAAGCGTCTGACATACGGGACGACTCAAAGCGCCACGGAAGCATAAAACGCCGCAGCAACTGGAGTTGCCGCTGAGGCGCAAATCACGTACATGATGGTGGACCGGTCGGGGATCGGACCCAAAGCTCGCGGGTGGGAATCCAGCTAGCGGCAACCATGCCCCGGCCCGTTATAACCGGTAGCGGCCCCAGATGGGGCCTACCTATCTCATTTGGCACCGTTCGCCTTTCGAGCTGACCGACATCGGCTTCCACACTTGACCAGAGCGATAGCGCCCCAGCGGCGCTGTTTCTGTTCGTGAAGATGGCGGCGCGAAAATTGGCGGTCTATTTCGGCGTTTAATCGGCGGCAATTCGGCGCTATTTCTGCGCTGACATTGATATAATTGGTATATTTCAGATCTAATTAGCGGCTACGGGCAAGAAATCGGCGGCTATGATTCCTTACGGGCCTTGCGACCCGGCGTGCGGCCTCCCGCGAGATCGCGGACGCGATCTCGCGACACGAATCGACCCGGAAACATTCCGCGCGCAGAGCTGAGTGCACTATCCAGCGTGTCCTCAGCGGAACCGCCATAAACCGCGCGATAGACCTCGTACCAGGATTTGAGATGGGCCTGCGACACTGCCGGAAGCTTCCGATAATCAGGATCAGATTCCGACTTGCTCTCTGCTAGCGGCGAGTCCACCGGAATTGATGGCGTCGCGGCTGGGATGATGGCGCGGACTGCAATGGGATCAAACCGGATGCCGTGATACCAAACTGAAACATAGGAGAAGCTGCTATTGATGTGTCCGAGGCCAAACTTAATATCTCCGGTCTTCCAAAAGCCCGGCGTGCATGCGTAACGCTCCCAATAATTCGGCTCGACCAGAATCTCTGCTGTCTCTTTTATTCGCGGCTCATTTTCCCACTTTGAACTCTTGGCGGCGGCTCTAATTTTGCCGCTTCTGAGACGCTCCAAGATCACGTGCCGCGCATCGTCCTCCTTTATCCCTAGACCCTTACTGAGAATCTCAACCGCCGCTTCTGGGACTAGCCAAGACGCGACAATTTCAGGCGTGAGATCGCGCGCGTCCATTCCCACTCCGGCGGGTCTCCAGTTCTGGAGTGGGGAAGCGCGCCGGAGCTGCCACGCTTGTCGGATGGCCGTCCTATCCCCACTATGAGGGGAATGATTTGCCAGATTCCCAGCCACGGCAAGGTGGATTCGATGGACCGCAAACCGAAATCAAAGACCAAAGACGACCCCGAACAATACAAGCGCTTCCTAGAAGCCGCCAAAGAGGCTGAAGCCGATGAGACGGCCAAGGGGGCTGACAAGGCATTTAGGTCCGTGGTGAAGCCTCGGCCAAGCAAGAAATAGCATGAGGATGGTCGGACTATCAGTGCTGATCTGCTTAGCGATGACCGTCGTGTGCTTGGCGATTATATTAGGCCGACATGATGTGGTGGGCCTGATGGTGGCTTGTTTTGTCGTAGATGCTGTTGTTTACGGCGTCATATGGCTTATCAAATCCGAAGAAAAAGAACGCGATAACAGGACATTAGAGTGATTTGTTTCACTGGGTTTGCGAAGTGAAACGTCGCCATAAAATATTCCATAATATACCTTATGCGAATCTTAGATGTCGGCGAACACCCGCTAGCGGCCCTTGAAGCGTGGCTTGCGCCGCTCCAGGAATGCTGCGACCCCCTCCTTGTGGTCTTCCGTCAGGCTCGCCAGCGCAAACTGGTCGACGTCCATGTGGCTGGCGAGATCGTCGAGCGCATGCGCCAACCGGTTCACCGTCAACTTTGTCATCGCAACGGACAGCGGCGGCTGCGCTGCCACCTTTGCCGCAAGGCTCATGGCAGCGTCGAAGGCTGTGCCGGGATCGACAACCTCCTCCACCAGGCCCCACTCATGAGCCTCGGCGGCGCTGATGCGCTGGTCGGCGAGGATCACGGCCTGTTTGGTGCGCGCGGGTCCGATCAGGTGCAGCATGCGCGGGATGCTCTGCCAGCTCATATTCATCCCGAGCCCGATTTCGGGCACCCGCAGATGAGCGTCGCCGGCCATCACGCGGAAATCCAGCGCCACCGCGAGCGCCACGGCGCCGCCGATACAAAACCCTTCGATGGCGCCGATGGTGATCTGTTCCATGTCCTGCCAGGCGCGGCTTAGCCGGGGCCCGAGCTTTAAGTGCCGGCGCAGCGAACCGAGATCCATGGATTTGCGCAATCGGCCTTCGGGGTCCTTCAGATCGAACCCCGCGCTGAATGCCTTGGGCCCACCGGTAAGCACCACGACCGACGTGTCGCCGTCATCCTCGAAACTGCGGGCTGCGTTGGTTAATTGGCGCATGGCTTCCGGCGACAGTGCATTGATCCCGTCACCGCGATCGAAGCGCACCACGGCGATGCGGCCTTCAGGACCAAGACCCTTTTCGATCGTCACAAAATTGGCCACTGATCTGCCTCCCAAGCGCCTTTTGTCCCACGATAGCGTAAAACGAGCGGCTCCGGCCCGCGAATTACTTTCTGCGCCTAGAGCAGCGCGATCAGGCACGAAGCGAATTCAATGCATCGCGCACGGCGCGCGCGACATCAACGGCATTTGGCGTATCCGAATGGACGCAGATTGAATCGGCCTGCACGCGAACGTCCCGGCCATGGATGCTCCTGGTTTTGCCCTCGGCAATGGCGCGCAAGCAGCGAGACGCGGCGTCAGCGGGATCGACGGCTTGGTGTTCGCGGGTGATGATTAGACTGCCATCGTCCTCATAGTCTAGGTCGGCATAAAATTCAGCGATGAAGGCGTGACCGCGCGCCTTGTATACGATCTCGTGCTGCGTTCCGATCATCCCCATGATCGGCACCTTGAACACGTCGGCCGCGTCGCAGATGGCCTCCGCAACCGCTTCGTTTCGCGCCGCCATGCCGTAGAGCGAGCCATGCGGTTTGATGTGGTTGAGAGCCATGCCCTCGGCCTCAAGAAAGCCCTTGAGCGCTCCTACCTGATAGATGATGCAATTGGCGAGTTCCTCCCGCGCCATCTTCATTTCGCGCCGGCCGAATCCTTGAAGGTCGGGAAGCGACGGGTGGGCGCCAACCCCGACGCCGTGCTGCTTCGCCAGCCTGACCGTCTTGCGCATATGGTTGAAGTCCGAGGCGTGGAAACCACAGGCGACATTGGCCACCGAGATCAGCGGCATCAGCGCTTCATCGTCGCCCATTCGATAGAGGCCGAACGCCTCGCCCATGTCGCAATTGATGCTCGTCACGCCTTGCTCCCGGGCTTGTATTAGTACGCGCCTGAGACCGCCTCTACCGCTTCCCCAACGAATAAGAATAAGACCCGGGACCGAACGCCGCGATCATCGCAAACAAGCTGACGAGGCCCAGGTTCTTGAGAAAGTTGATGGTCTGGGCCGTGACCTGCGGCGCCGGCGAAGCCCAGAAATTGTGAAACATCAGGGTGGCCGCAACCGTGAACGCGATCAAAATCAACGCCGCCCATCGTGTCCAGATGCCCAAGATAAGCGCCAAGGAGCAACCGAGTTCGACCACAATCGACCCTGCTGCGAGAAAGCTGCCGAAGCCGCCCTCCCCACCCGGCAGGCGCGAGGCGGTGACGCCGAAGGCAAGGATCTTTCCTATCCCGCTATAGATAAAGAGCGGCGCGACCAACAGGCGCGCAGCCAGCAACACCTTGTCCTGCATTTCGCTGGTCGCGGGACGCGTATCCGAAATCGTCATTGTCGTCTTCCCCTTCTCGAACTCTCAAGTTACTCCGCGGGCCTCCACGCTGGCCCGGGCCGCTTTGCCCTGAATCGCGAGCGATCCAATCACCAGAGCGGCGACGATCGCGGCTCCGCTGATGGCCCAGAACACAGCTTCCGGCCCTCCCGTCACCTGCTGGAGCCAGCCGATGACATAAGGTCCGAGAATGCCGCCGACGCGCCCTACTCCGAGCTCCATGCCGACTCCGCTGGCGCGAAAATTGGTCTCGTAGGAATTGGCTGTGAAATTGTTGAGAACGTGTTGGGCGCCGATCACACAGAAGCCCGCGATCGCCACGACCGTGAAATTGAAAGCGTGTCCGTTGACGAACACCAGCGCCCCGACCGCAATGCCGCCGATGATCCACCATGCGCAGAGCAATCGCGGCGTCGCGGCAATTCCACGATCGGCCAACATCGCCAGTGTAAGACCGCCGACGAAGGACGTCGCCTGCATTAGCGCGCCAAAGCTGAAGCCAGACGCAAAGGTCTCACCCCGCTTGATCATAACCGTGGGAATCCATCCGACCAGCCCGAAAATTGCAAAAAGAGTGAGGAACGCCGTGATCCATATCGTCAGCGAGACGCGGCGGTACCGCGGCGAAAGCAGTGCTGCGATCGTGTTATGCGGTGCGGATCGCGCACTGTTGCGAAACACAGCGCCCGCATAGGCCCCGCTCCTTTCGGGGCGCAGGCGCATCATCAGCGTGCGCAATTCCTCGAAACGCCCACCCGCGGCCAGGAACTTCGGACTCTCTGGCAGCACCGCGTGCACCACCAAGGTCAGCGGTATCGATAGCGTGCCGACATAATAGAGAATTTGCCAGCTATAGGACGGAGTCAGATAAACGCCAACCATACCGGCAAGGACGCCGCCGAGCGACCAGCCAAATGTCACGCCCCATAACGAAAAGCGATTGCTGAGCCGCTGGGGCGCCAGCTCGTTGATATAGGTCGTACCCAACGGCAGCAGAACGCCGAGCCCGAGGCCCGTGACGAATCTCAGAATGCAGAAGCTCGGGAAGTCGGTGGCAAATACCGCCGTCACAAGCGTCAAGACGTTCACGATCCAAAGCCCGGCCAAAAGCGTGCTTCTGCGCCCAAAGCGGTCCGCCGCCACGCCGTGGCCCATTGCACCGAACAAAAAGCCGACCAAGCCGGAGCTGACCAAAAGCCCTGCCTGACTCGGCACCAGTCCCCAGGGCTGCATCACATAGTGAATGACATAGGCCGGGTTGAACGTATCGTATCCGTCGAACAGGGTGATGAGGGTGACCAAAACGCCGAGAGTCTTGTGCAAGGGAGTGACAGAGGCACCTGCCAACTCGTCGTGAACGTCGATTTCAGGTCCCAAAGCCACGGCATCCTCCCCCGATTTTCCTGATCGCCCCTGCTCTGCGGCGATTATCTTGCGGGTCGATCGAGCTTGAACAGTGCTCTTGCGTTGTCGCGGCCGATTTTCTGACGATCCGCTTCGGCGATCGGCGCCGCATCGAACCAGTTTGACGCATGGTCGATATTTTCAAACGGCCAATCGGTCGAGAAGAGAATTCGGTCGGCGCCGATTTCCAGCATGGCATCGATCAGCGTCTGCGTCCGGAAATTCCCCGATGTGGTAACGTAGAAATTGTCGCGGAAATAGTCGGCGATCTTCCGCTTGGCGGGATACCGGTTTTGTTCGCGCATCCATTTGTTGTGATTGTCGATCCGCCACATCGAATATGGCAGCCCCTCGCCCATGTGGCCGATAATGATGTTCAACCCCGGATAGGCGTCGAATAATCCCGATCCCATGAGTCTGAGTGCGTGCACGGCGGTTTCCTGCCCGAAAGCCCAGCTCGGCCCCAGCAGCCAGCGGTGGCCATCGTAAATCGCCGCATCTTTTGGAAGGGGATTTCGGGGGTGAAGATAGAATGGAACATCGAGCCGCTCGACCTCGGCCCAGAACGGCCAATAGGCCTTCAGGTCATAGTAGACGCCAGATGCGCTGTCGCTCACCTGGCTGAAGCCGTTGACGAGCGCCCCGCAGAAAGCGAGTTCGCGCACGCATCGTTCGAGCTCCCGGGCAGCGAGGTCGGGTGTTTGCATCGGCAGCGCGGCCAGACCCCCAAATCGCTTCGGCTGGCGTTGAATTTGCTCGGCCAGAAAATCGTTGGCCCGGCGGGATATCTCTCCGGCCTTCTTCTGATCGGGAATCGCCTGCACGGCCGGCGCGTTCAGCGAAAGAAGCATTACCTCGATGCCGTGGGCATCCATTTCGCGCAAGCGGCGGTCCTGGATATCGATCAGCCGCGCCTTCAGTTCAGGCCAGTCGGCTTCCGGCGCAAAGCCGGCACTGTCCTGAACGGTTTCCTCGATCGCGAAATGCTCTTCGAGAGCTATTTTTCCCTGCATCGCCGAGGTCTCCCATCGCTTTTGATCTTTGCTTGGCAGGATCAGACAAGACGGTCAAGCGCCCCTCTCCGCAAAGGAGGCCGGCGACCCGATCGGCTGGCGCACAGCACAGCGTCGCCTCCCTCGACATCAACCGAATTTTCCGTTTATCCTTGGTCCCATGACGGAACACGATCATCACGATCATTCGGAACTGTCGGAAACCGAATTGCGCGTGCGGGCGCTTGAGACGATCCTGACCGAGAAGGGTTATGTCGATCCGGCGGCGCTCGACGCCATTATCCAGGCCTATGAGACGAAGATCGGCCCGCACAATGGCGCCCGCGTTGTCGCCAAAGCTTGGTCGGATCCCGCCTTCAAGCAATCCCTGCTCGCGGACGCCACCAAGGCCGTCGGCACGCTCGGTCACGTCAGCCGTGTTGGCGACCATCTGGTCGCGGTCGAAAACACGCCAAAGCGTCACAACATAGTCGTTTGCACGCTGTGCTCCTGCTACCCCTGGGAAATGCTGGGGCTTCCTCCGGTCTGGTACAAGGCCGCGCCCTACCGCTCGCGTGCCGTGAAAGACCCTCGCGGCGTTCTTGCTGATTTCGGCGTCAGCCTGCCCAAGGAAACCGAAATCAGAGTTTGGGATTCGACCGCGGAAACTCGCTTCCTGGTGTTGCCGATGCGCCCCGAAGGCACCGAAGGCTGGAGCGAACAGCGGCTCGCCGAGCTCGTGACGCGAGACTCGATGATCGGAACCGGTTTCCCCAAGACGCCGGGAGCGCCCTCGTGAACGGTGTGCACGACATGGGCGGCATGGACGGCTTCGGCAAAGTCGAGCCCGAGCCGAACGAGCCGATGTTTCATAGCGAATGGGAAGGCCGTGTGCTCGCGATGGTACGCGCGATGGGCGCGGCCGGTGCTTTCAACATCGACACCTCCCGCTACTATCGGGAAACATTGCCGCCCGACATCTATTTGGCGTGTTCC
>Ga0210401_10005504_pt1 | contig 13012 bp, 11 predicted proteins | sample IncBWH32MmetaG_FD_150866 | JGI IMG/M metagenome (GOLD analysis project Ga0210401, IMG submission 150866) | Forest soil microbial communities from Barre Woods Harvard Forest LTER site, Petersham, Massachusetts, United States - Inc-BW-H-32-M | ecosystem: Environmental > Terrestrial > Soil >... | reverse complement strand
TTTTGGACATCTCCCAACTGGGTTGGTACTTTACAACGCAACGGGGTGAGGGAACAAGCAGAGGATAGTCTCTAGGCAGAAAGCCGCCGAATCCGTAGAGGAATCTGACACGCTTGGCTACGCTGAAGTGAATTGGAATTCTTAGCGCAATACTTTCGTAATTTTCGCGCCCCGTCTAACGTACCTATAATTAACTTCTCCCAATGAAGCTCACATACTCCATCGCGTTCGAAGATTTCAAAGCACTGCAACCACCTTTCACGACCCGCGCCGGAAGCAACCTCGGGTTCAAGGGTGCGCTCGTCGCTTGTGGCTTGATCAGCATCCTGGGTGTATTTCTTCTGATGGAGGGTGCCGGTCTTCCAGTCGGGATGTTCCTAATCGGTCTCGGCATCGTGGCGGCCGCCGCGGCCTATTTCTACGAACAGCATTCAGTTCATGGCAAAGCGAAGGAGCACGACAAAAAGCTGGATCGTGCCTTCCAACAGATCCACTGCCCTGACCAGAGAGTCTTTGAGACGAATGAGAACGGATTCACAACGAACTGCAAGTGCGGAACCGTCACGCGTCCGTGGTCAGAGCTGACCTCAATCTCCGAGAACAAGACGCACTTTGCCTTCAACACGAAGGCGGGCGGACAGCTTCTTCCGAAGTCCGCCTTCCCAACGGAAGCCGAGATCACTGAGTTTAGAGCACTCATTTCTGGCAAACTGAACCAGGACAAACCCGCCACAGCACCACATTTCGATTTTGCCTTGAGAGCGGAGGACCACCGCGCGGCCTATTGGCTCCATGCCCTTAAAGGAGGCGGATGGCGTGGCCTGCTGAAGGCGCTCGTAGTCTATGCCTGCATAATATATGGAGCTTTCGTTTTCTGGAACTCCATCGCCGCCCTCAACGATGCGGTACGCGCCGGCTTGATCGGAGGACTGGTGGCGCTTCCGTTGCTGCGAATCGTGAAGCAGCGCCGCAAACGCTACCTCGGACCTTTGCGAATCTACTTCAGCGAGGAAGGTTTGCACCTTCAAGATCCAGCAAACCAAAGCCGTACCTCGTGGAGGCAGTTTGTTGGCTACCTTGAAGGCAGCAGAATCATTCTTCTTTACTACAATCCTAAGCTCTATCGGGTGGTTCCGAAGCGAGCGCTCACCGGTCAGGCTGCGCGCTTCCAGACGATGGTGGAAGCTAAGTTGCGCCGATTCGACTACCGGAACCCGGCCGTCGAAACGCAACTGACCGCCGCACCCAAACAAACTTCTTAGGCTGATTTTGTAATTCTCTGCTCTTTCTTTATTCTCGGCGACGATGGTGCCTATTCCGCGCGATCGATCTGCGCTTTCTGCAGCGTATCCGAATAATCCACGTAGACCGACTTCCACTCTGTATAAAAATCAATCGCGCCAATGCCACCTTCGCGATGGCCGTTGCCGGTAGCTTTCGTGCCACCGAAAGGCAAGTGAACTTCGGCGCCGATCGTCGGTGCATTGATGTAGGTGATGCCAGCGTAAAGGTCACGGATGGCAGCGAAGGCCTTGTTCACGTCTTTGGTGTAGAGCGCGGAGGAGAGCCCGTACTCTATGCCATTCGCGATCTCGATGGCGTCTTCGAGGTCGTCGCAGGGAATGATCGATACAACGGGGCCGAAAATTTCTTCCTGCGCGATGCGCATTTTGGGGTCGACGTCGGTGAAGACGGTTGGCTCCATGAACCAACCATATTGGTACTCGCCCTCAGTGAGGCGGTTGCCGCCGCACATCAGTTTCGCACCTTCGTTCTGGCCGATCTCCACGTAGCTGAGGTCGGTCTGAAGTTGCTTTTCGTTGACCGCCGGGCCCATCTCGGTCGTCTCATCGAGGCCGTTGCCAACTTTCAATTTCTTCGCGCGAGCGACATAGCGCTCGACGAACTCGCGGTAGACGCCCTTCTGCACAATGATGCGGCTCGTTGCCGTGCAACGCTGGCCGGTAGTGCCGAATCCGCCCCAGAGGCCGCCCTCGATTGCGAGATCCAGGTTCGCGTCATCGAGAACGATCATGGGATTCTTGCCACCTAGCTCTAAGGAACAGTGTTTGAAACTCTTGGCCGCGATGCCGCCTATGATGCGGCCCACGGCGGAAGACCCCGTCAGTGAGACAGCGCGCACGTCGGCATGTTCAGCCAGCGGCGTGCCCACTTCCGCGCCAAAGCCCCCGACAACATTGATGACGCCTTTCGGCAGACCAGCGTCCGTGAGAGCGCGTACAAGGTTGAACGTAGATAGAGGGGTATCCTGCGCGGGCTTGATGACGCAAGTGTTGCCGCAGACAATCGCAGGCAGCAGCTTCCATGAAGAGATTGCCATGGGGAAATTCCACGGCGTGATCATGCCGCAAACGCCGATAGGCTGACGTACGGCCATGGCAAATTTGTTCGGCAACTCCGACGGAACGGTAGGACCGAACAACCGGCGTCCTTCGCCGGCGTTGTAGTAGGCGGCGTCGATCGCTTCCTGCACGTCGCCGCGAGTCTCTTTGAGTACCTTGCCCATTTCGCGAGTCATCTCGCGGGCGTAGTCTTCTTTTCGTCCGATCAGGATTTCCGCGGCGCGGAAAACAATTTCGGCGCGGCGCGGCGCCGGAACCAGTCGCCACTTGGTAAACGCGCGCTTGGCCGCTTCCACTGCTGCGTCGACATCAGCCTTGGCTGATTTCTGGAAGATGCCGACCACGTCGCGCGTGTCGGCGGGATTCCGATTCTCGAACGTCTCTCCGGTGGAGGATTCGACCCACTCGCCGTCGATGAAATTCTTGAGGACTTTGGTTGGGCTATAGCCCAGTGCGGTCGGGGTCGCCAGGGTGTCGGTTGCCATGATTGCTCCTTAATGAATGTCTGAATATTGATGCTACAGGGGGCGAGGAAGGTGCGGCAAGGGAGGGGTGGCCGCGGCGTCCCAGCAAGCGAGCTGGCGAAAAGCAGGTTCCTCCACTCCGCCGTCGCTAGCGCTCCGACTCCGGTCGGAATGACAAACGGCGTGGTAGCTTCCGACAGGCGAATCGTCCCGCTTGCTTATGACTATGGTATAATGACCATGATCGAAAGGATGCCCGCGATGAAAAAGATGGCGGCAGGCGAGTTCAAAGTCCATTGTCTGGCGGTTATGGATGAAGTTCAGTCCAGGCGGGAAGCCGTGCTGATCACCAAGCGCGGCAAGCCGGTGGCGAAGCTTGTTCCAGCGGACAAAGACGATGACGATTTCTACGGTTTTTTTGCCGGCAAAGGCAAGATCACAGGTGACGTTGTCTCCCCCGCGTTTTCTCCAGAAGAATGGGGCGACCTGTATTGACTCTGTTGGACACGCACGTTGTTATCTGGATTGCCATGAACCCGGCCAAGATCTCGAAGAATGCCAGAATTGCCATGGACGAGGCGCGGCGCGGCGACACCGGGCTGGCCATCTCGGACATGACTCTGCTGGAGCTGGCCCGACTCTCCAGTACAGGGCAAGTTCGCTTCAACACCACGCTCGAAGTATTCTTGTCAGAAGTGGAGCGGCGCTTTGTCGTCCTGCCAATGAACAGTCGTATCTGTGTACAGGCTTTTAATCTCCCGACCGCATATCCCAAAGATCCCGCCGATAGGATCATCGGAGCGACTGCCTTAGTCGAAGGTCTTCCCTTGATCACCGCCGATCAGGCAATCCGCAGGTCTCGCGCGCTCACCACAATCTGGTGAGAAATGTCCCTTGGACGAGTGTTAGAGATCATCGCCCTCCGCTTTCTCTTTCCCCTTGAATCTGCTTAAATCAGATCAAGACACAACTGCACTCGCAGACTGGTGTTTTCATAATCGTGATTGACATTCACTCCCATATTCTTCCGGAGGTCGACGACGGATCGAAGTCGTGGGAGACTTCTGTCGCCATGTGCCGCATGGCCGCGGCCGACGGCATCACTCACCAGGTCGCCACTCCTCATGCCAACGACCGCTATCATTACGACCGTCCGTATCTTCAAGGGCTGGTGGCACATCTGCAAGAACTTGTTGGCGATGCGATCGCGCTCAGCCTGGGTTGCGACTTCCATCTTTCCTACGACAACCTGCAGGACGTACTGGCAAACCCCTCGCGCTATGCCATTGAAGGCTCGCACTACATGCTGGTGGAGTTGAGTAATTACAGCGTCCCGCAACAGACTACGGACTGTTTTATGCAACTTGGAGACCGCGGCATCACCGCGGTTATTACGCATCCCGAACGCAATCCGATTCTGCGGGAAAGCCCGCAGCGAGTGGTGGAGTGGGCGGAGCAAGGATGCGTGATCCAGATGACCGGCTCCGCGCTCACCGGATTCTGGGGCGAACGGGTGCGCCGCGCCGCTCAGTGGCTCCTCGAACACGATGCCGTCCATGTACTGGCGACGGATGCCCACGACACCGAAAAACGCGTCCCGGTACTCTCCACGGCTCGCGAGGCGGCAGCCGAAATCCGCGGCGAGGAAGTTGCTGACGCCCTGGTTGAAGCGAATCCCGGCGCCATCATTCGTTCGCAGCCTCTGCCATATTTTCCGCGGCCGGTGACGGGAAGCTACCGCAAGTCATCGGGCGGAGGTCATTAGCCGGGCTTCGGGCGTAGCGAACCAGGCGAACTGGAAAGCAACATCAACTTCAAGAACGCTTCAAGAACAAGCCTGCCCTGAGCCTGCCGAGGGAGTGCCCGCTCCACACAATCGATATCAGGACTTACTGCGGGGCAGATTTGTCGTGATCGGAAGTCGTCGTTGGCGTGGGCTCCGTAGACGGAGTCGAGTTGGTATTCAAACGCGGCCCCGGATCGGCGCTGTGCGATGCAGGTGTTAAAGACGCGGGGTGCGTCGGTAATGGCCCAGTAGTCATGGCGCTTTCGGGATTCAGCAGATGGTCGTGGCTGGGCCCGAGTCCCAAGCTGATGAGCGCTCGCGAATCCGGTACGGTCTTCGATTGCCAACCGTGATCGGCCTGGAAGCGGCGCATGGCATCCTCGCTGGACTGATTCCACGTTCCGGTTGGCTCTCCGCTCAAATAATGTTCGCGGATGAGAGCTTCCTGAATCGCCTGCGCTCGTTCGGGTTCAATTTTCTGCTGGCCGCGTGCAGTCGTCTTTTTCTTGCGCGAACTCGAGTGCTTCGTCTTGCTGTTGTGCGCGGTAGCGGTCGTGCTCGATTTTGAATGCTTGTCGGCCGCGGAATGCGATGCAGGATGCGCCTTCGCCGAGGAGGACGAACTGGCTGTCGAGGCGGAGCCAGTGGCCTTCGCATGCGTCTTGGAGGTCGCAGTTTTCGGTGTTTTCGCTTCGCCGGTGTTGCTAGCTGGAGCAGTGTTGCTCGAGGCGTCCTGCGCAAAGCCTCGGAGCGGCGAGAATCCGATGCAAATCAGCCCCAAAATGGAGGCTGTGGCCAACCATCCCCTGCCGGTTTTCGCGCGACGCTTTGGCTGCAACGGTAACCCTCAAGTCTCCGCCGACCCGACCTGGCGCAAAAAATACGGGCCAAGGGCTGGCTGGCACTGCAATCATCCTCTATCGGATGACGCAGCGCCAGTTCCCGTTGGCTCATCCCAGGTTACGGAAGTGTCCCAGGCACGAAGATAGTTCCATCCTGCCGTGACGAACCTCGCGGGCGAACCAGGAACACTACATCCTGACCGCTCTTCAGGCTGGACTCCGCTTTGGCAAACTCCTCTTCGCTGTTGACCGGCTGTTTGTTGATTTCCAGAATCACATCGCCGCGACCCAGATTAATGTCGTCGGCAAACGATCCCGGCTTCACGTCTTGTACGATCACGCCCTTGCCCGCCGGCATGTCAAGCTTCTCGGCCATCTCCGGTGTCAGTTTCCGAACCGTGATGCCGAATTTGTCCTGCTTCGGTGTGTTCTCATCGTTGCCGTTTTCGTCCTCGTTCAGTCTCGCCGCAAACAGCTTGGCACGGTCTGCGATGGTAACGCTCGTATCCTGCTGTTTGCCATTGCGCAAGAAGCCCAGCGCCACCTTCGATCCCGGCTTTCGGGAGGCGATGTCGGCTACCAATTCCGATCCCTTGGTCACTTTCTTGCCGTCAACCGTGGTGATGGTGTCGCCCACTTTCAAACCGGCCTGATCGGCTGGACTGCCAGGCACTACGCTCGATATGGTCACGCCCGAGCCGTTGCCATAAACCCGCGTAATCGCGGGATTCTCCACTGCGTCAAACATAATGCCAATGGATCCGCGAGCCACGCGGTGTTCGGGTCCGATAAGCTGGTTATAGACCTGCACCACGGTGTTTGAGGGAAGCGAGAATCCCACGCCCGCGTAAGCGTTGGTTTCGCTCAAAATCGCGGTGTTGATCCCGATCACTTCGCCTTCAAGATTGACCAGCGGCCCTCCAGAGTTCCCCGGATTGATCGCCGCATCGGTTTGAATAAAGGTCTGGAACTGGCGGCCCGGAACGATATCGCGGCCCTTGGCCGAAACTATGCCGGCCGTAACCGTACCCACCTGACCGAACGGGCTACCGATGGCCAGAACCCAGTCGCCTACTTCCATGCTGTCGGAGTTCCCCATCTTCGCCGTGGGAACCACCCGCGACATCTCGATCTTGATGACAGCCAGATCGGTCTCCTGGTCTTCGCCAATCACTTTTGCATCGTGCTGCACACCTGGAGGATCATCTTGCAGGCGAACCCGGATGCGGTCCGCCTTATCGACCACGTGACGGTTGGTGACGATATAACCTTTCGGGTCAACAATCACTCCCGAACCCAGCGAACGTTCACGAATGGCTGCGTCGCCGCCGGGCCCGTTAGGACCACCTTGTCCGCCGAAGAAGCGATTGAAGAAATCATCCATTCCGCCGGGACCACCGCCGCCATTTTCGTCGTCATCCGGACCCTGCGGTTGGCCACGGCGGCGATGCGGATTCTTAATTGTCGATTCGGTGTTGATGTTGACGACGGTAGGTCCCAACTGCTTGGCAATCTGAGAAAACTCACCCGAAAGCTGCTTGGGGGAAGGAACGGTCAAGGGAGTCGCGTCGGCAGACGAAGATTTTTGTCCTTCTTTGCCCTTCACTCCGTAAGAGACCACGGAACCAATCAAAATACCCAGCACCAGTGTGGCCACAATGCTGAACGAATACAGCCAGCGATGGGTTTTCAAACGCAGCCAAAATGCCCGCGAATCCATAATCCTGCTTCCTCCGAGGACTCTAAACTGTTCAATTATACCTGTTTGCAAAGTCGTGGATCGAAAAGTAGATCAAAAATGGAGAGTGGCCAACTGTGATTCACAGATGGATATAACTGGCACGCGGCCACATTCATTAGACGCACAAACCCGGCTTTGCGTTTGGAAGAGTTATTTCGCTTCGTAAACGGTTTTCCCGCCAACGACTGTGCGAAGAACCTTGGTTGCTAGAAGTTTTTCTGCTGAAGCTGCCGTCACGTCCCGATCGAGCACGATGAAGTCCGCCAGCATTCCCGCCACCAGCTTGCCCTTTTCTTTCTCCTCGAATTCCGCAAAGGCCGAACCGGTGGTGTAAGCCGTGATGGCCTGATCCATCGTGAGTTTCTGGGCGGGAAAATACTCCTGCTTGCCGTCCTCACTCTTGCGCGTGACCGCCGCGTACAGGCCGCGGAATGGTGTGACCGGCTCAACTGGATAATCCGTCCCGAAGGCGAGCGGCACACCTTTATTCAAAAACGCTGACCAGGCATACGACGTAGCTGCACGCTTCGGCCCCAGCCGGTCTTGCGCCCAGCGCATATCGGTAAGCACGTGGCTGGGTTGCATCGAGGCGATCACCTTCAACTCTTTGAAGCGCGCCACTTGAGCAGGGCTGGTGACTTGCGCATGTTCGATGCGCAGACGGAAATCGTCGCCGCCGTTTGGAGCCTTCGTTTTCTGGTCGCGTGCGGCTTTTTCGGCCTCGGCAAAAGCATCCAGCGCCATCTGGATGCCCTTGTCGCCGATTGCATGGAACCCGAGTTGGAAGCCCGCAAGGACGCGCTCTTTGGCCATGTCGTTCAGCTTCGCCGCCTCGTAGCGCGGCAAGCCGGAATTCTTCGGATCGTCGGCATAAGGCTCCAGCAGCGCCGCCGTATGACCGCCCAGAGAGCCATCCATAAACCCCTTCAACATTCCGGTATGCAACAGCAGATCGGACTGTGGATGGGCGTCACGCTTCTTCTGCAACTCTTCGACGGAATCGTCGAACGGCAGCCATTCAGAAATGCGCGCCGTCAGCTTACCTTCTTTTTCCAGGTCTTCGTAAATCTCAAAATTCTGCCAGTCCGGCGAATAGTCCTGTGCGGAAGTCACGCCATGTTCGGCGAGATCCGCCAGCGCGGTCTCAATTGCCTGCCTCCGTTTTTCGTGCGTCGGCTGAGGAAGCACTACGGACACCGCGTGCTGCGCGGTGTCGCGTAGAATTCCCGTGGGTTGGCCATTGGCATCGCGATCGATCTGGCCGCCCTCGGGATCACGGCTGGCAATTGTGATGCTTGCCAATTGCAGAGCGCGGGTGTTGGCCACAGCCAGGTGGCCATCCACGCGATCAAGGAATACCGGATGCCCGCCCGAAACCTCATCCAGATCCCAGCGGTTGGGCAAAGCCTTCACCGGCCACATGGTTTCGTCCCATCCCCCGCCGAGAATCCAGTCGCCGGGTTTGGCCTTCTCCACCTTGACGCGGACGCGCTCGCGGAATTCGTCCAGAGTTTTCACTCCAACCAAGTCCACGTTCAGCTTCTGCAGCCCGGCATCCGCCAGATGAAGATGCGCGTCGTTGAATCCCGGCATGACGAAGTGGCCGCCCAGATCGATGATTTGCGTTTGCGGGCCCTTCAGCTTCTGAATGTCCATATTCTTGCCCACCGCTTGAATACGGTCGCCGCGCACCGCAATCGCCTCCTCGCGCAGGATCGAACTGAACTCTGCGTTCGAGGGCACGCCCGTGTAGACATTCGCGTGGATGAAGATAATGTCGGCCCTGGGTCCCGGAACCGCCGCCGGCGTTGCTGCCGGGCTTTGAGACTGCGCGGAACAGAGCGCCGCTGCGCACAGGAACAAGACCGCAGTCCAGGATGGGTTCGTTAGTCGGATGGCGCAGCGCTTCAGCGCTGCGAAAACATGCTCACACTTGTAAGGGGCTTTAGCCCCTGAGGCCCCGAATCTCCCCATCATTCCTCCACTCCCGCTCCCCCGAGCGCCAGCAGTGTCAGCAAAATTCGCTTCAACCCCAGCTCGCGCCCGTTACTGTCAAACCATTCCTGGAGAGTGTGCGCACCACCGCCCGACCCGCCTCCGCCAATGGCAAGCGCCTCCAGCCCAAGCGACAGGGGGATATTCGCATCGGTGGACGCACGCTGCACCTGCGCCGCGTTATTCAATTGCGTATCCACCGCACGAATCACATGCAGAATCCGCGAGCCGACCGCCAACTCTCCCGCCGGACGATTGCCGATCGCGACCACCTCGCAACTCACTCCCGAAGGCCGCTTCTGAAGCGGCGAACGCATCTCAGCCGCCAGCGTCTCATCTTCCACCGCGCGATTCAGCGCCAGCCGCAGCGTCTGCTCCAGCCGCTCCATCTCGACCATCGAGGTCGACCGGATATCCACCTTCATGCTGGCTGACTCGGGAATTGAATTCACTGACGTTCCACCGCGAATCACTCCGATGTTGAAAGTAGTCTTCGGCGTGGAGGGAACCGGCGTCGCGGTGAACGCATCGACAGCACGGGCCAGAATCACAATCGGATTCGGCGCGCCAAAATCGCTCCACGAATGTCCGCCGGGACCGCGCACGATCACCTCAAAACGCCGACTGCCCAGAGCCTCAGCCACAATCGTGTCCGCGCCAGCGCCGTCGAGCACAACGCTGTAGGCGATCGAATCTTTCCAGCGCGGCGTGGAAAAAATGTGCCGCATGCCGCGCAAGTCGCCCTCGCCCTCTTCCCCCACGTTGCCGATAAACACAAACGGCAGCGCGTGGCGCAGCCGCACTGAGCGCAGCAGCGCCGCAAGCCCCAGCATCGCCGTCACGCCAGCCCCGTTATCGGAGACTCCGGGCCCGTACAACCGGCTTCCCTGCTGACGAACATTCAGCGGCGTGTTTGCCGGAAACACAGTATCGATGTGCGCGCTCAGAGCCACATACCGCTGCCCGAAGCCAGGATGAATTCCAAACACATTGCCGACATCGTCGACGCGAACGTCGTCCAGCCCGACCTCGCGGAAGCGCTCCGCCAGCCACGCCCCGCGCGCCGTCTCGCCAAACGGAGGCGCCGCAATCCGCGCCATCTCCATTTGCCACTGTGCCAGCTGCGGCTCCTGCGTGCGCAGCCAGTTGAACGCCGACCGCACCTCCGGCGACGCCGCCAGCTGCGCCACCTCCTGCTGCACCGTAGGCGCAACCTCCGGCATATCCGCACGTGGGGGAGTGGGGCTCATGGGAAGTATTGCGTCAGTTTACATCGCACGCAAAAGAAAGGGGATTACCTTCGGCGGGAACCGGACCTTGGCAACGACACAGAGGAGGCTGACGGCTGGGTTGACAAGAGATGGACGTTCGTAATGCTGGCTATCTGCGCATTCTGGGTGCCCATTCCTCGCGTTTTTTCCGAGAAGTGGGATTAATGGCCCCATCCCACAGGGGATTTTTCTTGAACCATCCTCACTTCCGCCGTGCCTCAGCCTCCGCGAGCCACCCCCGCCGCAGCTTTTCAGCCGCAACGCCAGACATCAGGGGTTTGATATCAAGGATAGGAGATCCGTCCAGCATATCGACGCCCCGAACGTGCAATTCGCCGGCCTCGCGTCGAAGCAGTTCCACGATGGTCAGGCCAATCGGATTCGGCCTCCGCGGAGATCGCGTCGCAAATACTCCATGCGGCCGGTTGTCGGAAGGCGGCGTTCCAAGCAATTCGAATCCCTTCGAGCGATCGAACTCCCAGAGCACGACGAGATGCGAGAAGCCCTCGATGTCTGTAAGCCCCGCCGCAAACTCCGGCAGGATTTTGAGCACGCCATCCGCCTCGTGCTTCGCCCCAAGCCCCTTCGGAACCTGGCCCGGTTCCTTGTAAGGACTGCTCACAAATCCAATTGGACGCGACGTGAACATAGCGGTGTACCCTGCTTGGGCGGTATCTTACCTTGACTTCTGTTCGACTCTCCGCTCTACCGCCGCCACCAGCTTTTTCGTCGCTGGAATCTCGATTCCATGCCGCCGAGCGCCGCGGAGGATCGGTCCCGCGATCGCGTCCAGCTCTGGCGGGTTGTGGTGTTCGACGTCTTTCTGCATGGAGCTGCGCATCGTGCCGGGCATAGCCTTCACGCCGGAGAGAACAGCCTCCGCATCAACCTTCGCACCCTCCGCCACACCAACCGCACACGCCTCCCGTACACAGGCCTCTCCCAAACTTCGCCACTCGGGATCGGAAAGAATTTCGCCGACAGTTTTATCCGCAGCCGTCGTGCATAGGGCAAATGGGGCCAGGAAAACCAGCTTGCCCCATAGGAGGGTTGGCTCGTCGTCGATAAAGCGGCACGTGAAACCGATTTTCTGGAGCGCATCGAGCGTGCTTCCGAGCAGAGCGCTTCCCGTGGAAGAGACATTCAGGCGCGCAAAAGGAGAGCGATGAATGATGTGCCCTGGGCTGACACGTTCAGTCTCAACCGCAATCGTCGCCGGAATCACCCGCCCAGAGCCATATCTGGCGCGGAGCACTGCCACATGGTCGATTCCGTTGAGCAGCGGGACTATACCTTTCACCGCATCCGGATTCTTAATGGCAGCCAGTGCCGGCTCCAACTGCGTGGCCTTCACCGCGATCCAGAGCACGTCTACGGGAGGCACTTCGGCCGCAACGGCAACGTCGACAACGAAATTTCCGTACGGACTCTCGAGACGAAGTTGCTTAGGATACGTCTCCAGCGTCTCGCGTCTTACTACCAGCGTCACGGAGCCCCCGGCATGCGCCAGACAAGCACCAATCAGGCCGCCAACGCCGCCCGCTCCGAGAATCGCATGTCGCATGGGTTTCGAGATGGTTTCAGGCATGAAAGCTTAGATTCGTGGAACTTCAAGCTTGCTTCACGGGCGCAGGCAAACATTCCCCCACTTCAGCGTCTGTCAATGTGTGGTCACTGGTTTTCGCGCGCTGGTAAATGCGGTCGACCAATTCGTCGGTCGCGGGAACGCCGCGCCGCTCCAGCCAGAACAGCACATTCGACTTCCCGCTCATCGGACCGATGTCAATAATCTGCTCCAGCCCGAATACGTGCGAGGGCACGCCAGAATAGACCGTGTTGGCGAGTTCGATGTCATTCTTCTTGAAGGCTTTGATCACGGCCGCAGCGTGAACGCCAGTCGCGGTGCGGAAAGCGTCTTCGCCAACAACGGGATAGTTCGCGGGAATGGGCACGCCCGTGGCTCGTGACACTGCCTGGCAATAGTGCTTCAGCTTGGTGAGGTCCTGATGCGCCCACGGCGCGATACCCATCAACTTCAGGTTGACCAGCATTTGATCCATCTGCGTGTTGCCCACGCGCTCACCAATCCCGATGGCACACCCATGCACGCATTCGGCTCCAGCAATGATCGCTGCCATCGAATTGGCAATGGCGAGTCCGCGGTCGCTGTGGCCATGCCAGTCAACGCGAATCTTCTCGCCGGAAGGCTTCACTACCTCTTCGATTACAAACCGCACCAGCGCCAGCGCGCCCATGGGAGTAGCGTGTCCGGCCGTGTCGCAAACAACGATGGCCCGCGCGCCACAACTGATTGCCGTCGAATAGAGGCGCTTCACCGTCTCGGGATCGCAGCGGCTCGTATCCTCGGTGACATACATTACATCAAGGCCCAGCGAGACCGCATACTTCACAGCCTTCTCAGTGGTCTGCAGAAGAAAATCGTCAGACCAACCTTCGGTAAATCTTCGGATAGGACTGGAACCGATAAAAGTCGCAGCCTCAATCTGCAATCCCGTCTTCTGCACGATCTCGGCGATGGGGCGAATGTCG
>Ga0210401_10005502_pt1 | contig 13014 bp, 9 predicted proteins | sample IncBWH32MmetaG_FD_150866 | JGI IMG/M metagenome (GOLD analysis project Ga0210401, IMG submission 150866) | Forest soil microbial communities from Barre Woods Harvard Forest LTER site, Petersham, Massachusetts, United States - Inc-BW-H-32-M | ecosystem: Environmental > Terrestrial > Soil >... | reverse complement strand
AAAAGAAATGAGCAAGCCCATCCAGGGCCAAATCGTGCGGAAATATTTGCGGGTATCGGTGAATAAAAGGCCCGCGAGCACTCCTACCGCAAAGAAGAGCATCGTGTATTTCGCCATCATTCCGAACCCGATTGACGCTCCCACAAGAAGGAAGTAGCGCGGATTGGATGTTTTGAACAATCGGACAAGGAAAAAAGCCGTCAGGACCCACGCAAAGTAATCGAAGGACATGTACTGCATCAGCGCGCCCACCCCGAGTGAGAAGGGAATCGAAGCGCAGGCGGCGACGACCTGTGCTGTACGTCCGCCGCCCATATCTTTGGCCATGCAGCCCGTCAGCACGACGCTGATGGCCTGCACCAGCGCCGAGAAGAATCGGAAACCGACCAGCGAAGTGCCGAAGAGCGCGAGGGCCAGACGTCCGAAGAACGGCGTTAGCGGAGGGTAGGCAACGTAGCCCCAGGCGAGGTGGCGTGCGTCTTCCAGAATCGAGAGCTCGTCGCGGTTAAAGCCGTAGCGCCCGGCAGCGAGGAGATGAACGAGCAGCGTGGCGGCGGCAACGGAGACGAGCAACGCAAAATCTTTTCGAGCGCGCAAGGCCGAATCCGCGTCGTGATCGGGGCCGGGAGGCGCCAGGGTCTCACTAATCGCGATAGGGTCGGTGTTCGATGCCACGGGAACCTCGGAAAGAAGCGCCATGATAGCAGAAGCGAGAAAGGCGTGACGCAAGCGCAAACTGCGGCCATTACACAGGCAGAGAGAGGAAAAAGCAGATCCCTCACCCGCAGAAGGCACGGGTTCGGGATGACACGCACGGTAAAATGTTCGCGGTCACATAGTGGGTCGGCTAAAGAAAAATGCCACGGAAAACAATCCCCGTGGCATGGAATGTGGTTACCCGAAGAATTAGCGGTTGCCGGATTTGCCTTTTTCGTCGAGGGCCTTGAACAGTTCTTCCGTGCCTACGACCTGGCCATTGCGCGTGCCGGGGATCAGGGTTTCCCGTTCGATGTCGCCCTTCCTCGCTCCGGCAATGGTCACACTGTTCACTTCCAGCGTGCGCCCGAGAGCGCGTTCGTAGTTGGCCTTGGCTTCGGCCAGATTGGCCAGCGCGCGAAGTTCGGTGCCTTGCGCCGTGATCAGGTCGCGCTGCGTCAGAATCACGTTGTACACGGTGGATGCGCCAAGCTGATACTTCTTCTGCTCGGCGTTAAAGGTCTGTTGCTGCAGCTCGCGCGCTTTGCTGGCGGCTTCAACCTGCGCGCGTCCCTGTTCCAGCGCGATGGTGGTGTTCCGCACGTCGAGCAGCGCGTTGTTCTTCACCTGCTGCACCTGAGCTTCCAACTGGCGCTTCACGAGTTGCGCGTGCAGGTTGTCGGCTTGCGCGGCGCGATTGCGCAAGGGAATGCTCAGATTCAAAGCAACGTTATAGTCCGGGAAATTATTGTGAAAAATAGAATTTTGGGCGGTGCCAAAGCCGGCCTTGGTTTTATCAACCACGGTTTGGGTGCCGGTGCCGACGAAGATCGGTACTCCATTCACCAGGACAGGATTTCCGTTCTGATCGAAAATGGGCACCGTGCTGGGTCCCGTGTACGTTATGGGGCTAAGCAAAGTGGCATTACCAGCCAGGCCGAACGAACCGTATTGCGCGCTGAGCGTGGCCGTGGGTAGGAGAGCGTTCTTTGTGGCTCGCACGTCCACATCAGCATTGCTCAGGTTGACGTACTGCTCCTGAAGGTCGGGGCGCTTGGAGAACGCTTCCTTGATCGCGTCATCAAATTTTTCGGACTGAATACTGGCCGGCGAATCCGGGTGGTCGGTCGGAATGATCTCTACGTTAATCAGATTGGAAGCCAGGGGATCCTTGGAAATGAAATTCTTCAGCACCAGCTCGTCCTGGAGCCGCGTGGTTTGCGCGACGATGAGGTTCTGGCGGTCAGTGGCCCATTCGGATTCCGCGCGAGTCACGTCCAGTGGCGCCATGGTACCGATTTCCAATTGTTTCTTGTTGTCGTTGTACAGCTTTTCCGACACTTTTACCGCCTGTTCCTCAACGCCGACATTCGCGCGCGCGAAGACGAGCTCCCAATAGGCGTTGACTGTGCTGGTAACCGTGGTGATTGCCTGCTGCGCAAACGCGAGATCGGCGATCTTGCGGTTGTTCTCCGCGATGATGATGTTGCGGCGATTGATGAACCGCCCGGCGCCTGCGAGAAGTTGCTGCTGGACTCCGACTACCAGACTGGACTGGACATACGGATTGAAAAAGTTTGCCGCCGTCGAGGACGCGCGATTGTTGTCCCAGGCGACGCTGAAGGAAGTTCCGGTATCAAAACTCTGCTGGTACTGGGTGTTATATGTGGCGCTATGGGAAATCAGGGGGAAAACCTGAGGCGTCTGGCGACCGGAACCCGTGGCGCCGGTACCCGAAATGAAAGGGTTGTTAATGGGTGTGGTCCGGTCGTCGTAGGCGATCAGTTGTGTCAAGATCGGATCGTAGGTGAGAAACGGAACGTTCGCGGACGAACTTATGAAAGTTCCTGCTGGTGTGCCATAGCTGGTGCCGCCCGCCCGCGCCTTCAGCATGCCTGCGTCGGCCATCCAGGGGTTGTAGCGCTGCACGACGATGTCCATGCTGTTCTCGAGCGCCAGGGCGATCGCGTCCTGCAGGCTGAGATTCATTTTCCCGTTGCTGATGAGCTGTTCCAACCGCGGCGAGTTGGCGAGCACACCAGGATCGACAAACTGGGTGCGGTAGGGCGCGAAGAGGCTCGGAAATGCCTTGGGAGAATGAGTGTAGTTGTACTTGGAGACTCCCAGCGAGATAGGAACCCCGCCCTGGGCCACCGGCTTGGGTGCCTGGGGTGCGGCCGGCTCTTGCGCGGAAACCGGTGGCAGGGGTGCACCGGCGAGAATGCCTGCCATAACAGCCGCAAGCAGGGACTTCAGGGACATCTTCTTCATAAGATTTCCTCACCTCTGGAATAGTGGCAAAGCTGAACTCTTGGCAAACCAACCCGTTACAAGGCTTCTCTTTCTAAAACGATGCAAGAGGGCGATTTGTTTCATCCGGGATGCATCTTGCGCAGGCGCCCGCAACGGGCGCTCACCGGTCTGGGCGCTGGCTTCGCAGTCTAACAGGCACCCTCATTCCTTGACAACGCGTTGCGTGGAGGCTAGGCTGCTGACATTTCGACGTTTAGGAGCCCCCGCGGTTAGCGGGCCTATGTTCGCGCGCGAAGAGCTTTTGAAGCTGTTTGAGAAAGCGGGAGCCGTCCGCCACGGGCATTTTGAGCTGTCCAGCGGCCTCCATAGCGGCACGTACGTGCAGTGCGCGCTCGTGCTGCAGTACCCGCGATTCGCGGAAAAACTGGGGCAGGCGCTGGCCGCTTTGTTCTCGGATGCGCGGATTGATGCGGTAGTCTCCCCGGCGCTTGGAGGAGTGATTATTGGGCAAGAGGTGGCGCGGGCGTTGCCCGCGCATGGCGATGCCGTTGGCGGAGGCCTGCCGGCGATGTTTGTGGAACGCGATGGCAGCGGGACGATGACGATGCGCCGGGGATTTACGCTTAAGCCGGACACCCACGTTTTGGTGGTTGAAGACGTCTGGACCACCGGCGGCTCGACGCAAGAGGCTATCAGCGTTGTGGAAGAGGCGGGCGGTCGAGTGGTGGCTGCGGGCGCGTTGATCGATCGCAGCGGCGGCAAGATCGAGTTTCCCGTGGAATCGAACGCGTTGATTGAATTGTTGATTGAAAGCTACGAGCCCGATGATTGCCCTCTCTGCCGCCAAGGCACCGTGGCTGTGAAGCCGGGCAGCCGCTACGCGCGGTCCGCCTCCTAAAGTCGCGCGGCCGATCCCTGCATGCGTAATTTCAAACTCACGATTGCCTACGACGGAACCGATTTTCATGGATGGCAGATTCAGAAGAATAAGCCGACCGTCCAGGGCGAAATTGTTTCCGTGCTGCGGCGGTTGACGCAGGAGGATACGCAGTTGCTGGGCGCCGGGCGGACCGATGCGGGCGTGCATGCGCTGGGGCAGGTCGGCAGCTTTCGGACGCAGTCGGCGCTTTCGGCGCTGGAGTTTCATCGCGCGCTGAATGCCTTGCTGCCGCCCACCATTCGAATTGTGGCAGTGGAGGAGACCGGGCCGGATTTCAGTGCGCGCTGGTCGGCGAAGGGGAAGATCTACCGGTATCGAATGTACCGCGGCAAAGTGGTGCCGCCGCTGCTGTGGCGGTACGTGCTGCATTATCCGTTTCCTTTGGACGAAGAAGCGATGAAGGACGCGGCCGCGCGTTTTGTGGGCATGCACGATTTCACGTCGTTCGCCGCTTCGACGGGTTCGGAAGACGACGACAAAGAGCGCAACATGCAGCGCGAGATTTTTTCGGCGGAACTTCGGCGCACGGAAGACAGTGAAGAGCTGTGGTTCACGGTGCATGGCCGGTCGTTCCTGCGCTACATGGTGCGCAAGATGGTTGGAACGCTGCTCGAAGTGGGCAGGGGAAAACTGACGCCCGAGGATATCGATAGGCTGTACGAGTTAAAGGACCGCTCGAAATCCGGACCCACCGTGCCGCCACAGGGATTGTTCATGGTGATGGTGGATCACGATTCACCATACCGGGTCGATTGACACGACAAGGCAGAGTAGTTCTTCTCTGTGTCCTCTGCGCTCTTCCTCTGTGACCTCTGTGTTAAAATCCTTTCTTCTCTTCGAATTTACCTATTTAACCGAGCCACCAAACTGCGAACACTATTCGCAAATCGTCCGAGAGAGTAGAATCAGGTCTATGGCCGCAACTTCTCCGTTGTTGGACACTTTGCCATCGATTGATCCCGCGACCGGCAAGGTTTTGCAATCGTATGAGCGGACGTCACCGCTGGTGGTGCCGCAACTGCTCGCCAAGGCTCGCGAGGCGCAGCAGTGGTGGGCGAAACGGCCCGTGGAAGAGCGCTGCGCGCAGGTCGCGGCCTTAAAGACGAAAATTCTGGAAGCGCGGGATCTTCTGACCGACGCAGTGGTGCGCGAATCCGGGAAGCCAAGGGCAGAGGCCAAGTTTGCCGATGTCTTCGTTTCGCTCGATTCCGCGGATTATTTTGCGAAGCAGGGCGCGTCTCTGCTGAAGCCGGAATCAGTGCCGCATCACAGCTTGGCCGCGAAGGCCAAGTCAGGGAAACTTTTTTTTGAGCCGCTGGGAGTAGTGGCCATCATCAGTTCGTGGAATTACCCGCTGGCGATTCCCATGGGACAGATCATCGCCGCCGTGGTTGCGGGCAACGCGGTGCTCTGCAAGACCAGCGACTTTACGCCGGAATGCGGCGAATTGATCGGCAAGCTTTTCCACGATGCGGGATTTCCGGAGGACCTGGTCACGATTGTGCAGGGCGGCGGGGAAGTGGGCCAGGCGCTGATTGATGCGCGGCCGGACAAAGTGTTTTTCACGGGCAGTGTATTTACGGGTCGCCATGTTGCGGAAGCTTGTGCGCCGCTGCTGATTCCGAGCGTGCTGGAACTTGGCGGAAAAGACGCGATGCTGGTCTTGGGCGACGCCGACGTCGAAGTTGCTTCGAGCGCCGCGGTATGGGGCAGCTACACGAATTGCGGACAGGTGTGCCTCTCCGTGGAGCGGCTTTTCGTCGAGCAATCGATCAGCGAAGTGTTTATCCAGAAATGCGTGGAGAAGACGCAGAAGCTCCGGCTGGGCTTTGGCAGCGATCCCAACACGGAAATTGGGCCGTTGATTCGCCCGCAGCATGTGCAGCGGATGAGCGAGCTTCTGGCGGATGCGGTGCAGCGCGGCGCGCAGGTTTTGTGCGGCGGGCGGCCTCGGCCGGACCTAGGGCCGAATTTTTTTGAGCCTACAGTGATTACCGGTGTGGATTCATCAATGAAGCTTTTTCAGGATGAAACGTTTGGACCGATCATGGCGATTCGCGTGGTTCGCGACGCGGAGGAAGCCATCGCGCGCGCCAACGACTCCGAATTTGCACTTTCCGCCAGCGTGTGGACCGGCGACGTGGGGGGCGGGAAGCGAATCGCTCAACGTTTACGCGCCGGGGCGGTCATGGTGAATGACCTTATCAGCGGATTCGCGATTGCCGAGGCGCCGCACGGCGGCTGCGGCTTGAGCGGCTGGGGGCGTACGCACGGCAAAGCGGGCTTCCGGGAAATGGTGCATGTAAAATATGTGGATGTGGACCGGCTGCCGCGGATGGAGAAGCCGTGGTGGTATCGCTACGGCGGTGATTTGGAAAAGGCCGCGGACGCGTTTTTGAACTTTGAGTTTGCCGGCGGAATATTCGCGCGATTGCGGCACGCGCGCGTGGCGATGAAGACGATGTTTCGTGACCACGGATTGAAGTAGAGGGGGAGAAGCGAAGGTTGGCAGAAGAAACGCCAGAAGTCGCGCAAGCGAGCGCCGTGCCGAAGATCAAGACGCGCAAACCGAAGCAGCGCGCCTGCGATGAGCGTAACGGGAAGGGCAAGCTCTGCGCAGGACATTTGAAGCGCTGGTACGACCTCACGCCGGAGGTCGAAGCGATTGTGGGCAAGGGCGCGGAAATTTATCGCTGCGAGTTTTGCAAAATCCTGTTTCGGCCCGATCCGAAGCAGCAGCCCAACAGCTATACGCTTCGTTACTGAGCGTGCAGAGAGACATTGCACCCGTGAACCTAAATGAATTGATCCACGACTGGAATTCGGTTGGGCCGATGAGCATTCCTGCCGGCACGCGGGTGCTACTCAACGATGAGACGTTGCGCGATGGGCTGCAGAATCCCTCGATTCAAGATCCTACTATCTAAGAGAAAATTGAAATCCTGCATCTGATGGAATCGTTGCAGATTGACTCCGTAAATATTGGTCTCCCGGGAGCCGGCCCGCGCGCGCTGCGGCACACGGAAGCTCTGGCGCGTGAGATTGCCACGAATCGGATGCGCATCAAGCCTAACTGCGCGGCGCGGACGATTGAAGCCGACATCCGGCCCATCTCGGAGATTTCGCAACGCGTGGGTATCGCGATCGAAGCGGCTACGTTTCTCGGCTCCAGTCCGATTCGGCGGCTGGTCGAGGACTGGACCGTGGATCATCTGGAACGCACCACGGAAATGGCGGTGAAATTTGCCGTCGCGCAAGGGCTGCCTTGCATGTACGTCACGGAAGACACTGTGCGCACGGATCCCGCGACTGTGAAGCGCTTGTACACGACCGCTATTCGCAATGGTGCTCGCGCGATTGTGCTGTGCGATACCGTCGGCCACGCGACGCCTCAGGGCTCCTATAACCTAGTGAAATTTGTGATGGAAAATGTGGTGAAGCCGAGCGGCGAAAAGATTCGCGTGGACTGGCATGGTCATCGCGACCGCGGGCTCGATATCGCGAATTCGCTGGCGGCCGTCGCGGCGGGCGCCGATCAGGTTCACGCCGTGGCGCTGTCTCTTGGTGAACGCGTCGGCAACACGCCGATGGAGCTATTGCTGGTGAATCTACGCCTGATGGGCTTGATCGAAAACGACTTGAGCTCGCTGAGGGCGTATTGCGAAAAAGTTGCCAAAGCCACGCACACCGTCATTCCGCCGAACTATCCAGTCTTCGGCAAGGATGCGTTTCGCACGGCCACGGGAGTTCACGCGGCTGCAATCATCAAGGCTTTGCGAACCGGCGACCGTGATCTTGCGGATGCGGTCTATAGCGGAGTGCCGGCGCATCTCTTCGGTCTGGAACAAGTCGTCGAAATCGGACCGATGAGCGGCAAGTCCAACGTGCTCTACTGGCTCTCGCGCCACAACATCCCGGCCACCGACGAAGTGGTCAACCGCATCTTCGACGCCGCGAAACAATCCTCCCGCGTGCTCACCGAGCAGGAATTGCTTGCCCTTTGCCCATCCTCCAGCACGCCAGCGTAACCCGCATCCGCTGACAAGTCTCCGAAAGTCTGGCTGTGGGTCAGTTGCCGGTTTAGGCCGTTGACCGGGAGTTAGCCCGCCGTTCCGTGCACGAAGCCTTGTCGTATTGGGGGGACCAAGGCAAATTTCAGGGAACTCCGTATCGAGAATCGGTGTCTCATAGATATCATGCGAACACGGTGGAGATTCATTCTGCCAGTTCTGGCGCTGGTGGCTTTCGCGGCAGTGAGCTGCGCGTCCGTGAGCACGAACAGGAGCCTTGGAACAACTCCGCGCCGGTATTATTGGTGGTCATCAATTCGGCTTGATTCAGACCCGCTGAATAAAAATCCCAGAGTTCCTCCTGCTTGCAAATTTGGTCAGGAAGACTGTGGATGGGACCCCCAATTCATTTGGGTTGAACCGGGATATCTAACAAAATCGCTCATCGCGCTTGCTCTTCCTGCGTTTGCTCTCGGCGCAATTTGTGTCAGTGGTCTCGGACATCTGGGAGTCAGCGAAGTACGGAGTTTTATGCTGTTGATGCCGATTTTCATGTTTGCTTGGTTTTATTTCATTGGCTGGGTTGTGGACAGATGGATGCGGAAACGTTGCGAACGAACTGCCTGAATCCAGATTAGCGCACAAATCGGACACTGACCTGGTATCTAAAGTCCTCTCGATTTGTGTTCGTTCGCGCTAAAATGGCGGCGTGGATTATCCTGCGTCCCCGATTCTCTCCAGCAAGTCGAGTTGGCCCGCGCGACTGCCAATTGGTACAGTGAAACGCGTTGCTGTTTGCGCTATTCTTCTTTTCATGCCGATTCGCTCCTCCGCCCTCACACAGGCCTCACGGGCACTTACGTCGTTTTCCCTTGCGGAGCAGCCACAGGTACGCGCGGCTCTCGATTGGTTTGCAAAGAATCTGAAATGGATCAACGACCTGCAATCCGCGCTGACGGAAATTCCCGCTCCTTCGTTTCAGGAAGAAAAGCGAGCCGCGTCCTTGAGGGCGGTATTTGCCGCGGAAGGGCTGCCGGTTCAAACCGATAAGCTGGGCAACGTCATCGCTGAACTTCGCGGCGCGAACGATAAAGAGTGCATCCTGATTGCGGCGCATCTTGATACGGTTTTTCCTGCGGACACCGACGTGAAAGTGCGGCGCGAGGGCGAGCGTCTGCTCGCGCCGGGAATTTCCGATAATGGCACCGGCCTGGCAGCGCTTGTGGCCATTGCGCGTGCACTTCAGGCGGCGAAATTGCGGCCGCAACGCACGGTTCTCTTTGCCGCCAATGTCGGGGAAGAAGGCGAAGGGAATCTGCGCGGGATGCGCGCGCTGATTGACGCTTACCGGCCCAGGTTGCGGGCGGTGATCGTCCTCGACGGCTCCGGCACCGACCACGTCACCACGAAGGCGCTGGCGTCGCGGCGGTTAGAAGTTACCATCACTGGGCCAGGCGGCCACAGTTGGTCCGATTTCGGGATGGTGAATCCTATCAACGCGCTGGTGCGCGGCTCGGTGCGCTTCATCAACACAAAAATTCCCGTGTCCCCGCGGACGACGTTCAACCTCGGCCAGGTGGAGGGCGGCACTTCGGTCAACTCGATTCCCCACGAAGCGAAATTGAAAGTGGATCTGCGATCGGAGAGCGAGGACGAACTTGTCCGCCTCGAAACGGCACTGCGCGATTGCATCGCCACCGGCGTGAAGGACGAGACGGACAACGCGCGCGACCGCAGCAAAGGCAAGCTGGAATGGAAAGTGGAGCTGATCGGAAGCCGGCCTGGCGGGGAACTGGCCGCTGATTCTTCGCTGCTGGCTTCGTTGCGCGCCGCGGACGATTACCTGGGAAACCAGTCGCGCATCGAGCGTTCCTCGACGGACGCGAATATCCCGTTATCCATGGGCATCGAAGCCATCGCGATCGGCGCGGGCGGCAATGGCGGTGGCGCGCATTCGTTGCAGGAATGGTACGAACCCGCCGGGCGTGAACTCGGCTTGCAGCGCGCGCTGCTGACTCTTCTCGGCGTATCCGGTGTGGCGCAGGAAAAGGGGCGCTGAGGATGCGCAAATCGTCTCGAATTTATCTGGCTCTGTTGACATGCTCGCGGAAGCGTAGTCAAAGAATGAAAAGCAGATCCCTCACCCCGCCAAAACAGCGGGGATTCGGGATGACAATCGAGCTGGAGGGGATTCTGGGTGAAGGATGTCAACAGAGCAAACTTATCTCCTAAATGAAGTTCGGACGAAGAAAGAGTTTCCTCAGGGGCTAAAGCCCGATTTTTTGGGGCTCCAAATGTCGGAGCTAAAGCTCCGACCCCCTAGAACCATTTATCAGATGGCTTCTCGCGTTTTCTTCTCTATGGGAATGGCTGTTCTTTCATTTTTCGCGGCGCGCCCCGCGTTTCCTCAGGCGAGCGACCCGGCTCACAAAACGACGTATTACCTGCACGGGCGGATTTACACCAACGATCCCAAGCAGCCCTGGGCCTCCGCGATGGCGGTGCGCGACGAAAAGATTTTCTGCATCGGCTCGATCGAACACATCATGCTGGACTGCGGTGGCTCCAAATCCGACGCGGAAATCGTGCAACTAAAAGGCCGCTTCCTGATGCCGGGATTCAATGATGCGCACACGCATCTTGGCAGCGCGGGCCGCGACAAACTCTCGCTGGATCTGAAGGGCACGGACTCGCTCGCGGAACTTCAGCAACGAGTGAGAATTGCCGTCGCGCAGCACAAGCCCGGCGAGTGGGTCGTCGGCAGCGGCTGGGACCAGACCCGCTGGCCGGAAAAAACGTTTCCAAATCGCCAGCTGCTCGACGAAGTTTCGCCCAACAATCCCGTGTTTCTGGTGCACATTTCGGGACACGTTGCCGTCGCGAACTCCCTGGCGCTGAAACACACCGAAATTGCGGAAGATACGAAGAATCCCACTGGCGGCGAAATCGAACGGGACGCCGACGGAAATCCGACGGGCATGTTCAAGGAAGGCTCGGCGATGGAGTTCGTGATCCAGAAAATCCCGGAGCCCTCGGACGAAGAGCGCCGCCACGGCATCGAGCTTGTGCTTGAGGAGCTGGCGCGCAACGGCGTGACCTCCGCGCAGGACAATTCCGCTTGGGAAGATTTCCTGGTGTATCACCAGTTGAAGGAAGAGAAGAAGCTCACCGTACGCATCACCGAATGGCTGCCATTCATGGCGCCGCTGAATGAACTGCAGAATATGCGCTCGGAGGGCGGCACCACGGACCCCTGGCTGAAAACCGGCGCGCTGAAAATGGTCACCGACGGCGCGCTTGGTTCGCGCACCGCCGCTTTGCTCGCTCCCTACTCCGACGATGCAAGCACCAGTGGCATCATGACCATCGAGCCGGAAAAATTGAAGGCCATGGCACTGGAACGCGACAAACTAGGATTTCAACTGGCGTTTCACGCCATCGGCGATCGCGCCAACCGCGTCGGGCTGGACGTGTTCGAATCGGTTGTTCGCGTGAACGGCACGCGCGACCGGCGCGACCGCATCGAGCATGCGCAGGTGGTCGCTCCCGAAGATATCGCGAGGTTCGGCGCGCTGCACGTGATCGCGTCCATGCAGCCCTCGCACCAGACCAACGACATGCGCTGGGCCGAGCAGCGCCTGGGACCCGAGCGCGTGAAGGGCGCTTACGCCTGGAACTCGATTCAGAAGGCCGGAGCGCGGCTGGCGTTCGGCACCGACTACGACGTCGAGCCCATCAATCCGTTTCGCGGCTTGTACGCCTGCGTCACGCGCGAATTGCCCGAGGGTGGGCCCGCCGGCGGCTGGCAACCCCAGGAAAAGATCTCGCTGGACGATTGCATTCGCGCTTACACCAGCGGTTCCGCCTACGCGCAGTTTGAAGACGGCAAAAAGGGCGAGTTAAAGGCGGGCGAGTACGCGGATTTCCTCATCCTCTCGCAGGACCTGACCAAGGCCGCGCCGAAAGAGATCCTCAATACGGAAGTTCTGCAGACAGTAGTCGGTGGCCGCACCGTTTATCAGAAAAAATAAATCGTTCTTTCTTCTATCTCTTCCATCTAGCGCTTGCTATTCGCGTGAATCGTCTGCGCGAGATTCAGCTTCCTCGTCTTTTCCGGCGCGATTGCAGATACACTGTCGTGGCAGTTTGCGTGGACGGAGACGCGGATGGACGCCCGGAAAAAAGCCGATTTGTCGCTGATGTTTTGTTCGCTGATCTGGGGCGTGACGTTTGTGGTGGTGAAGAACGCCTTGGATGAATCCTCCGCGTTTCTCTTTCTGGCGGTTCGCTTCACCATCGCGACGGTAGTGATGGCCCTGCTGCAATTTCAGGTGATCGCGCGCATCGAGCCACAGGAAATCTTTGCTGGCATGCGGTTGGCGTTTTTCATGTTTGCCGGTTACTGCTTCCAGACCGCCGGCCTGCAATACACCACGGCTTCCAATTCCGGCTTTGTTACCGGTTCGAGCGTGGTGCTGGTGCCGCTGCTGCTGGCGATTTTCTGGGGGCGCCGGCTGACACAGTGGATTTATGTGGGAGCGTTTGCGGCGCTGATCGGCTTGTATTTTTTGACTGTGCCCGCCGAGGGTTTGCGCTATCTGAACCGCGGCGACGTGCTTACGTTTGTGGCCGCCGGATTTTACGCCGTGCACATCATTCTCGTTGGCGACTACACGCAGGAACATTCCGTGCGTGCGCTTAGCCTGATTCAGGTGGCGGGCTGTGCCGTGATGGCATGGCCACTGACGGGCTCCGCCGCGGCGATTCACTGGCAGCCGGCGCGCTTCTCCGGCCGGTGGGAGCTGTGGGTGGCGATCGTGATTTGCGCGGTCTTTGCCACCGCTGTCGCCTTTACGGTGCAGCTCTGGGCACAACAATTCACTTCGCCGGGGCACGCCGCAATACTTTTTGCGCTGGAGCCGGTGTTCGCGGTGATTACCTCTTATATTGTGCTCCATGAGCGTTTATCGGCACGCGCGATGAAGGGTGCGGGCTTGGTAGTTGTGGGAATTGTGTTGGCGGAATTGTTGGGAGCGCCGACGGCGCCGGAAGCGCCGGAACCGGTCTTCGAAGGGCGGATTTACTTCAAGCCGTGGTGGAAGGAGGAGTAAAGAA
>Ga0210401_10005501_pt1 | contig 13014 bp, 15 predicted proteins | sample IncBWH32MmetaG_FD_150866 | JGI IMG/M metagenome (GOLD analysis project Ga0210401, IMG submission 150866) | Forest soil microbial communities from Barre Woods Harvard Forest LTER site, Petersham, Massachusetts, United States - Inc-BW-H-32-M | ecosystem: Environmental > Terrestrial > Soil >... | reverse complement strand
TCGTATGGTCGATCCTGGTGACGGTGTTCCTGCTCTTGCTGGCGCTGCCGGTGCTGGCCGGCGCCATCACGATGCTGCTCACCGACCGCAATTTCGGCACCACCTTCTTCTCGGCTGACGGCGGCGGCGACCCGGTGCTGTTCCAGCATTTGTTCTGGTTCTTCGGCCATCCCGAAGTGTACATCCTGATCCTGCCCGGCTTCGGCATGGTCAGCCAGATCGTCTCGACCTTCTCGAAGAAGCCCGTGTTCGGCTATCTCGGCATGGCCTATGCGATGGTCGCGATCGGCGGCATCGGCTTCGTGGTCTGGGCCCACCACATGTACACGGTCGGCATGTCCTCGGCGACGCAGGCCTATTTCGTCGCCGCGACCATGGTGATCGCGGTGCCCACGGGCGTGAAGATCTTCTCGTGGATCGCCACCATGTGGGGCGGCTCGATCGAATTCCGCACCCCGATGCTGTGGGCGATCGGCTTCATCTTCCTGTTCACGGTCGGTGGCGTCACCGGCGTGGTGCTGGCCAATGCCGGCGTCGACCGCGTGCTGCAGGACACCTATTACGTGGTGGCGCATTTCCACTACGTGCTGTCGCTCGGCGCCGTGTTCGCCATCTTCGCCGGCTGGTACTACTGGTTCCCGAAGATGTCGGGCTACATGTACAACGAGACCATCGGCAAGGCGCACTTCTGGTTCACCTTCGTCGGCGTGAACCTGGTGTTCTTCCCGCAGCACTTCCTCGGCCTTTCCGGCATGCCGCGCCGCTACATCGACTATCCCGATGCGTTCGCCGGCTGGAACTTCGTCTCGTCGATCGGCTCCTACATCTCGGGCTTCGGCGTCCTGATCTTCCTCTACGGCGTGCTCGATGCCTTCATGCGCAAGCAGCAGGCGGCGAACAATCCGTGGGGCGCGGGTGCGACCACGCTGGAATGGACGCTGTCTTCGCCGCCGCCGTTCCACCAGTTCGAAGTGCTGCCGCGCGTGCAGTGAGATACACGAAGGCCGCCGCGACGGCGCCGCGGCCTTCTTGAGAAGCGGGTCCAGAATTGTCGGTCATCGATCACGACGCCACCGCACTCCCCTCACCTCGCATTTCCGAGGCCGAGGTCGGCGACTATTTCGCGCTGCTGAAGCCGCGGGTGATGTCGCTCGTGATCTTCACCGCGCTGGTGGGCCTTGCGATCGCACCCGGCCATTTCCATCCCGTGCTGGCCTTCACCTCGCTGCTCTGCATCGCGGTCGGCGCCGGCGCCTCGGGCGCGCTCAACATGGCGCTCGAGGGCGACATCGACGCCAAGATGGCGCGCACCGCCAACCGGCCGATTCCCCGCGGACGGGTGACGCGCGCCGAAGCGCTCGCCTTCGGGCTGACGCTGGCGTTCTTCTCGGTGCTGACATTGGGCATCCTGGTGAACTGGTACGCGGGCGCGCTGCTCGCCTTCACCATCTTCTTCTATGTCGTGATCTACACGATGTTGTTGAAGCGTTGGACCGCGCAGAACATCGTGATCGGCGGCGCCGCCGGCGCGCTGCCGCCTGTCGTGGCCTGGGTCGCCGCGACGGGGTCGCTCGCTCCAGAGCCGCTGCTGCTGTTCCTGATCATCTTCTTCTGGACCCCGCCGCATTTCTGGGCGCTGGCGCTGTTCCGCTCCGACGACTACGCGCGCGCCGGCGTGCCGATGCTGCCGGTGGTCGCCGGTCCCGACGCGACGCGGCTGCAGATCCTGCTCTACACCATCGTGCTGGTCGCGATCGCGGTTTCGCCGTGGGCGCTCGGCTATTTCGACGCGATCTACGGCGTCACCTCGCTGCTGCTGGGCGCCGGCATGCTGCTCCTCGCGGTCGATGTGTTCCGCCGCCGCGAGCGGACGGCCTCGCTCCGCGCCACGCGAAAAATGTTTGCGTTCTCGATCCTCTATCTGTTCGCGCTGTTTGCGACGCTTTTGGCGGAGGTCGTCGTCCGCGCCGCGGCCCCCTTGATCAATTCTCTGATCAGTTCCTGGATCGCCTGATGGGAGTGCATGCGGATCAGATGGCCGAGCAGGAGCCCGATGGAATCGTCCTCACCGAGGCGCAGAAGAAGAGCCGGCGGCAGCGTTCGCTCGCCATTGCGCTCGCCCTCGGCGTGCTCGTCCTGCTGTTTTTCGCGGTCACGCTCGTCAAGGGTCCGGCCGTGCTGAACCGGCCGTTGTGAGGGCACATGGAGCAGGAGCCGACCACGAACACCACGACAACGACCGCCAGCAGCAGTGAGCGCGCCCGTCTGAGCCGCGATGCGCTGGTGGCCTCGATCTGCGGCTTCGTCGTTGTGCTGATGGTCGGCGCCGCCTATGCCGCCGTGCCCTTCTACAACTGGTTCTGCCGCACCACCGGTTTCAACGGCACGACGCAGGTCGCGACTGCGGCGCCCTCGGATGCGCCGCTGACGCGCAAGATCGCCGTGCGTTTCGACTCCAACGTGGCGGGCGGTCTGCCGTGGAAGTTCGAGCCGGAAGTGACCGAGATCGAGGTCAGGATCGGCGAGGTCGTGACCGTCAACTACACGGTGACCAACCAGTCGGCCCGCGCCACGACCGGGGAAGCGGCCTATAACGTCGCGCCGCTGACGGTCGGCGCCTACTTCCAGAAGATCAACTGCTTCTGCTTCACGCAACAGACCATGGCACCCGGCGAGAAGCGCGAGATGCCGGTCGTCTTCTATGTCGATCCCGCGATCGTGAACGACCATGAGAACGACAGCCTGAACACCATCACCCTGTCCTACACGTTCTATCCGGTCCGTGAGCCAGCAGCGAAACCGCTGGCGGCGAGCGAGCCGGACAAGGGCAAGGGAAACCTTTGACGATAAATCCTGGTGCGGGACTGTCGCGCAGGGTTTGCTTTTGTTGACGAATATGTGCCGGTGGGGCGGCACGCGAACGGAGAGACTTTAATGGCTACGGCCCAAGCAAAGCACCACGACTACCACCTCGTCGATCCGAGCCCGTGGCCGATCGTGGGGTCCATCTCGGCCTTCATCATGGCGGTCGGTGCGATCGGCTGGATGCATCACATGTTCGGTGCCGCGCCGATCGTTTTCGGGGTCGGCGTGATCGGCGTGCTCTACACCATGGCGAGCTGGTGGGGCGATGTGATCCGCGAGGCGCAGTACAAGGGCGACCACACCCGCGTGGTGCAGATCAGCCACCGCTACGGCATGATCCTGTTCATCGCCTCCGAGGTGATGTTCTTCGTCGCCTGGTTCTGGGCCTTCTTCAATTCCTCGCTGTTCCCCTCCGATGCGGTGCAGGCGACGCGTGACGCCGTGTTCGGCTGCGGCGCCGGCACCCAGATGGGCGCCTGCGCGGTGCCGGGCACCTGGCCGCCCAAGGGCATCGAGGCCTTCGATCCCTGGCACCTGCCGCTCTTGAACACGCTGATCCTGCTCACCTCGGGCACGACGGTCACCTGGGCGCATCACGCGCTGCTCGAGAACGACCGGCAGGGCCTGAAATACGGGTTGATCCTGACCGTGCTGCTCGGGGCGAGCTTCACCTGCGTGCAGGCCTGGGAATATGCCCACGCCGCCTTCGGTTTCTCCGGCAGCGTCTATGGCGCCACCTTCTTCATGGCGACCGGCTTCCACGGCTTCCACGTGCTGATCGGGACCGTGTTCCTGATCGTGTGCCTGGCGCGCGCCTATGCCGGGCATTTCAGCCCGAAGCAGCACCTCGGCTTCGAATTCGCCGCCTGGTACTGGCATTTCGTCGACGTGGTCTGGCTGTTCCTGTTCGTCTGCATCTACGTCTGGGGCACCGGGGGCGGCCGGCTCGGGGTTGAATAGTTTTGCATCTGACTATTGGAAACAGGCGGCCGAGAGGCCGCCTTTTTCTTGTTTCCTGTGCTACAAGGGCAGCGGTATCCCGGGGAGCACACATGGCCGAGGAATCCGTCACGATCGCGCAAACCGTTCTTCGCGGCATTGCCTGCCGCTGTCCGCGCTGCGGCCAAGGCAAGCTGTTCGCGGGTTTCTTGAGGCTGCGGCCGCGATGCGAGGCCTGCCGGCTCGACTATGCGTTCATCGATTCCGGCGATGGTCCCGCTGTCTTCATCATCCTGATCGCCGGCGCGATCGTGGTCACCGCGGCGCTGATCGTCGAGGTGAAATACCAGCCGCCGTTCTGGGTCCATGCCGCGCTGTGGCTGCCCTTGATCCTCGCCACCACGCTATGGCCGTTGCGCGCGATGAAGTCGCTGCTGATCGCGCTGCAGTTCCACCACAAGGCCGCGCCCGGCCGACTGGTCGACCGCGCGCCGCAATGACGGGGCGCGTGTTGCCGCGCTCCAGCGTGGGCTTCGGCGCGTTCACTTTGGCGATGGTCGCGCTGTTCGTCGGCCTCGGCGTCTGGCAGCTGCAGCGTCGCGTCGAGAAGCACGCGCTGATCGCGGCGCTCGATGAACGGCTCGCCGCCGAGCCGGTGCCGCTGCCGCCGCCCTCGCAATGGAGCACGCTGACGCCCGGTCACGACGAATTCCGACGCGTGACTTTTATCGGGACCTATGAGTCGCGGCTGGACGCGATGGTCTATAGCTCCGGTTCGGCGGTGCGTCCCGATATTTCCGGTCCCGGCACATGGGCCTACATTCCCGCCCGCCTGCCGTCCAGCGAGACCGTTGCCGTCAATGCGGGATTCGTGCCTAACACGATGCAGGACCGCGGCCTGCAGGATCGCGCGGTTGCGCAGCTCATCACCGACAAGCCGGTCACGATGACCGGCTACATCCGTTTCCCCGTGGCGGCCGGCACGCTCACGCCAGACGTGGAGCACGCCAAGCGCCTGTGGTTCACGCGCGATCACATAGCCATGGCGCAGGCGCTCGGCTGGGGCGAGGTCGCGCCGTTCTACATCGATCTCGAAACGCCCGTGCCGCAAAGCGGCGTTCCCAAGCCGGGTCCGCTTTCTGTGCACCTGAAGGACGACCACATGCAATACGCGATCACATGGTTCGGGCTCGCGATCGCCGTCGTGATCGCCTTCGCAGGTTGGGCGCGGGGGCGCCGCGCTTAGGCCTTGCGGGCTATTCCACGATAGGTTCGACACTCCAGCCCGCGGCTGACACGGTGGGCTCGAGGCTCAGTCGACCCACGATCTGCTCGAGAACCGCATCGCTGCGGCTGTGCGCGGTCAGGTTGGCATGGACCTCGACGCGGCCATTGCCTTCGATGTCGTTGCTCTCGAGATGGCGCAGGCTGAGGTGCCCGCTACTCGTGTCCTGGAGCAGCAGAGCCCGGATGTGGGCTTCCTCAGGGCTGCGGCAGACCACGCGGACCTGGTAGTGGAAGTCAGTCTCCGCCTGGACAATCGGCTGGCGGTTGATCAGGCGCACGAGCGGACGCAGCAAGAGATTGACCAGGATGACGAAGCCCGCGGCGGCACAGGCATGCAGCGGGTGGCCGGAGCCGGCCAGCAGACCGACCGCGGCCGAACACCACAGCGTGGCAGCGGTGTTCAGTCCAGTGACCTGGAGGCCTTCGCGAAAAATGATGCCGGCGCCCAGGAAGCCGATTCCGGACACCACCTGGGCTGCGACCCGCGTCGGGCTGGACTCGCCCGGGATCAGGTCCGCAAAGATCACGAAACTGGCAGCGCCGATCGCGACCAGCGTTTGGTGCGCAGACCGGCCATCCGCTGCCGCCACTGCCGCTCGAAGCCGATGCCTGCTCCGAGCAGTGTCGCCACGGCGAGATTGATCAGGGTCTGGTCGATCGATGCCATCTGAGCGTTCTCTCATTCGGTGCGAACACCAAGCGGAGTGACAGCCGGCGGCGGGTTCACGCGCCGGCGGTTGCGAGCTGAACGATCCGCACCAGCACAAGACCACCGGCGATGACGAGGTAGCCGCGCAGCACGATCATCCAGAGCCGGTTCGTCAGGCTGAGCTGCGCCGGCGGCAGCGTGTCGAGCGGCGGCATCCGCCAGTTCTTGTCAGCCGCGACCTTTTGCGTGGCCAACTTCGGCCGCGCGACGATCGGCATGCGCGACAGCTCGCCGAACTTGACGGCCCCTGTCACCAGGACGGCAAGAAGGCTACCGCCGAGGAGGATGCCGATCATCCATTGCGCGTCGAGATCCGGGAACAGCACGGAGGCGGTGAGAATGATCGACAGCATGACCAGCACCGCCACGATGCCGCCGGTGAACAGGTTGAGCGCGCGGCCATTCACCCAGGGGCCGAGTACCGCTTTGTCGTTGCACAGCAACAGCAGGAACACGGTGGCGCTTGGCAGCAGGACACCGGCCAGTGTCTGCACCGCGTTCGTCAACAGCCCGAGCGGCGTTCCGGGCGTGAGCACCAGCACGGCTGCGATGAGGATCAGCGCGCAATAGACCCCGTAGAAGCCCTTGGCATCGGACGGCTTTCGGTGCAGCGAGTGCTTCAGGGAAAACACGTCCCCGATCGCGTAGGCGGTGGACAGCGACACCGCGGCGGCGCCGACAATGCTGGCGTCCAGCAGCGCCAGTGCAAACAAGGTCGCCGGAAGCCGGCCGGCATGCTGCTCGAGCCCCAGCGCCGTCCCCAACGCGTCGGTATAGTTGCCGGCCTCCGGATGGCCCTCGAAGATCGCCGCGCTGAAGCTGATCATGGCCACGGCGCCGAGGATCACCAGCGCGATGCCGAGCACGAGGTCCCAGCGTTCATAGTTGATGAAGCGGGGCGTGATCCGCTTGTCGACGAGATAGCTCTGCTGGAAAAACAGCTGCCACGGCGCGACCGTGGTGCCGACGATCGCGATGATCAGCAGCATGACCTCGCTGAGCTTGCCATCCTTCGGCAGCTTCGGCACCAGGAAATCGGCGGCGATCTGGCCGACCGGCGGATGCACCATGAGCACGATCGGCACCAGCAGCAGGCTGCCGAACACCAGGACAATTGCGAACCGCTCGAAGCGGCGGAAATCGCCCGTGCTCACTGCGAGCATCACGATTGCGGCCGAAGCCAGCACGCCCCAGAATTGCGGCAGGCCGAGATAGCGCAGCGCGAGGCTGATGCCGATGAATTCGGTCACCAGCGTGAGCGCATTGAGCAGGAACAGATCGATGACGCTGAACGCGCCCCAGAAGGCGCCGAAGCGTTCGAAGATCAGTCGCGCATGGCCGACGCCGGTCACCGCGCCGAGCCGCACCACCATCTCCTGGTTCACGTACAGCACGGGAATCAGCAGCATCAGCGTCCACAGCAGGGTGGTGCCGTAGTTCTGGCCCGCCTGGGCGTAGGTGCCGAAGGCGCCGGCATCATTGTCGCCGACCATGACGATCAGGCCCGGCCCGAGGATGGCGATCAGCGTCTTGCATCGCGCGAGCAGGCCGCTCCGCGGCCCATGATCGTGGTGGGCGATCGTGCCAAACGCGCCGTGGATGTCGCCGATATGGGCCTCGTCGAGCACGGCTGCCCGGCTGACCTCTTTTTGAATGGGACTGACCATGTTCATTCCGATCCCCTGCACTGTGCTAGCCGCCCACGACCTCGCGAACGTTCATCGGATCGCTGATCGAGACGCGCGGCGGGTCGGCCGCAGGCGCGGGACGGTCTTGGCTGCCGCACGCGCGGCCGTCGGTCAGGAGTTGCCAGCGGCAGGCGAGCCGCCCGTCACGGGAGAGCGACCAGTGACATGCAAGCTGACCTGCGGGACCCCGCCGCGGGCGCGGTTCCTGACCCCCGGCGCGGACAAGGCCCGGCCGGTTGTCGTTGCACGGGACAACCTGCGAACGAACGACCTCGCGCCGCGGCGCCGTCAGCCACAGCTCGAAGCTCCGGAATTTTGCGAGTTTCCGAGACATCGCTCACCTCCACTTCCGCGTTCAGCGGCGGGTCGGTGAGGATGAAGGCTGGCGCCTAAGCGCGACCGCCCATTCTCACGCGGCCGCAGCCGACGCGATCGGTCCTAAGTTTTTGCGGCATCGCGAACCCCGCAGTCGCGGGACGGGCCATGCCAGAGATGCTACTGCCCATGTTCCTTATGAGGCCTCTCGGCCCCGCTCAGATTGACATTGGATGTTGGTGTGGCCCGCAACCGGGACACCATTCAGCCCGTACGTCCATCCCTGTTTCGAGTCAAGCAAAAAGCCCACGATCCTCCCGGGAGGATGGCAACATCCTCCCGGGAGGATCATGACTGCAACTCGCGATATCGGCGCGCGATCGGGTGCCACCCGAAGCGGGCGGCATGCGGCGCTAGTCATCGTCTGGATCTTCGGCTCTTGGCGCCTGCCCAGATTTTCCGAAATTCGCCGCGTGTATGTCGCGCGTGTGGCGGACTCCGGGAGACGTCGGCACGCGCACGGGTCACCGCCGCGCCCTGCGCCGCGCTTTGTCCTGACGAGGATGAATGCGGACCGACAACACGGCCGGTTCAGCGCCGGCGGGAATGCGCGGGGCGCACGTCGGTCCGGATGCGCGCGTTTCGGCCGGGCGACCACGGATTGGAATCGGCGATGGCCGCGCGGCCGGAGCATCTCTCCAGCAGGAGGCTTGCCAACAAGCGGTTTCCCCTTCCGCCAAAACCCTCTATGGTGCGCCCTGTTCGGTTCCGACGATCCTCTATTATCTTCAATATATCAAAGGCTTGCTCGGGAGGCGCGCCTTTGGAGGGTGCTTTGACGCGGTATGTTTCCACCCGGGGTGAGGCCCCGGTCCTGGGCTTTTGCGACGTGATGCTGACCGGGCTCGCCCGCGACGGCGGCCTCTACGTGCCCGAAACCTGGCCGCAACTCACGCGCGAGACCATCGCCGGTTTCTTTGGCCGCCCGTACTGGGAAGTCGCCGTCGACGTGATCCGCCCCTTTGCAGCAGGCGAAATCTCCGACACCGATCTCGGGCGCATGGCGAACGAGGCCTACGCGAGCTTCCGTCACCCGGCGGTGGTGCCGCTCGACCAGATCGACGCGCATCAGTTCTTGCTGAAATTGTTTCACGGCCCGACGCTCGCGTTCAAGGACGTGGCGATGCAGCTGATCTCGCGGCTGATGGACCACGTGCTGGAAAAGCGCGCGCAGCGCACCACCATCGTGGTGGCGACCTCGGGCGACACCGGTGGCGCCGCGGTCGAGGCGTTCGCGCGGCTTTCGAATGTCGATCTCGTCGTGCTGTTCCCGCACGGCCGCATCTCCGACGTGCAGCGGCGCATGATGACGACGACCGGCGCATCCAACGTTCATGCGCTGGCGATCGAGGGCACCTTCGACGATTGCCAGGCGATCGTGAAGGGGATGTTCAACCATCACCACTTTCGCGACCAGGTCGCGCTGTCCGGCGTCAACTCGATCAACTGGGCCCGCGTGGTGGCGCAGGTGGTCTATTATTTCACCTCGGCGGTTGCGCTCGGCGCGCCGGCGCGATCGGTGGATTTCACGGTGCCGACCGGCAATTTCGGCGACATCTTCGCCGGCTACGTCGCCAAGCGCATGGGCCTGCCGATCCGGACTCTGAGGATCGCCGCCAACATCAACGACATCCTGCCGCGCACGCTGAAGACCGGCATCTATGAGGTCAAGGAGGTGCATGCGACCGCCTCGCCCTCCATGGATATCCAGGTGTCGTCGAATTTCGAGCGGCTGCTGTTCGAGGCATCGGGCCGCGACGCCGACACCGTCCGCCGGCTGATGGCCTCGTTGACGCAGTCGGGACGTTTCGTGCTGCCCGGCGGGATGCTGGCGAGGATCCGCGAGCAGTTCGAGGCCGGCCGCGCCGATGAGACCGAGACATCAGCCGCGATCCGTGCCGCCTGGCGCGAGGCCGGCGATCTCGTCGACCCGCACACGGCGGTGGCGCTCGCGGTCGCCGATCGCGATGTCACCGATTCCACGGTTCCCAACATCGTGCTGTCGACCGCGCATCCCGCCAAGTTCCCCGATGCGGTGCAGGCGGCCTGCGGAGTGAGGCCGCAATTGCCTGCTTGGCTCGATGGCCTGATGTCGAAGGGTGAACAGTTCAAGATCATGAGGAACGACCAGGCCGAGGTCGAGCGTTTCGTGCTCTCGGTCAGTCGCGCCGCAAAAACCAAAGAAGGAGTTGCCGGATGAGTGTCGAGTTGACCAGGCTGCCATCAGGCCTCACGGTGGTCACCGACACCATGGCGCATGTCGAGACCGCGGCGCTCGGCGTGTGGGCCGGCGTCGGCGGCCGCGACGAACGCTCGGACGAGCACGGCATCTCGCATCTGCTCGAGCATATGGCCTTCAAGGGCACCGCGCGGCGCAGCGCGCGCGAGATCGTCGAGACGATCGAGGCGGTTGGCGGCGATCTCAACGCCGGCACCTCGACCGAGACGACGGCCTACTACGCGCGGGTCATGAAGGCCGACGTGCCGCTGGCGCTCGACGTGCTCGCCGACATCCTGACCGATCCCTCCTTCGTGCCCGACGAGCTCGAGCGCGAGAAGAACGTGATCGTGCAGGAGATCGGCGCGGCGCAGGACACGCCCGATGACGTCGTGTTCGAGCATCTCAATGAATTGTGCTATCCGGACCAGCCGATGGGGCGTTCGCTGCTCGGCACCGCAAAAACGCTGCAGCGTTTCGATCGCGACATGTTGAAGAGCTACCTTTCGACCCATTACCGCGGCCCCGACATGGTGGTGGCCGCGGCCGGCGCCGTGGACCACGCGCGCGTGGTTGCCGATGTGGCCGAGCGCTTCCACCGCTTCGGCAAAGAGCCGGCGCCCAAGCCCCAGGCCGCGATGTTCGGCCGGGGCGGCTCGCGGGTGGTGCATCGCGATCTCGAACAGGCGCACCTGACGCTCGCGCTCGAAGGCGTGCCGCAGTCGGACGTCTCGCTGTTTTCGCTGCAGGTGTTCGCCAATCTGCTCGGCGGCGGCATGTCGTCGCGGCTGTTCCAGGAGGTGCGCGAGAAGCGCGGCCTGTGCTACTCGATCTACACCTTCCACGCGCCCTATACCGATACCGGTTTTTTCGGCCTCTACACCGGAACCGATCCGACCGATGCGCCGGAAATGATGGAGGTGGTCGTCGACGTCATCAATGAGGCGGTCGAGACCTTGACCGACGCCGAGATCGCGCGCGCCAAGGCGCAGATGAAGGCGGGGCTCTTGATGGCGCTGGAAAGCTGCTCCTCGCGTGCCGAGCAGCTCGCGCGGCATGTGCTGGCTTACGGGCGGCCGCAGACCGTGGACGAACTGGTGGCGCGGATCGATGCCGTCAGCATCGACTCGACCCGCAACGCCGCGCGCGCGCTGCTGTCGCGGAGCCGCCCGGCGGTGGTGGCGCTCGGCAGCGGCAGGGGTCTGGACACGGCGGTGTCTTTTGCGGAAGGATTGATGGCCTCGAAGGCGAGGGCGCGGCTGCATTGAGCGGCGCGATGCGGTAGAAGGTAGGACGGGGAGCACAAATGGCTCTGTTTCGCTTGCCGTCGAGCGGACCGACGGCGCTGGCGCCGCGCGGAAATGGCCTGTTGCTGCGCGCGCCGCAAATGGCCGATTTCCCACAATGGGCTTACTTGCGCGAATCGAGCCGCGAATATCTGTCGCCATGGGAGCCGATCTGGCCGTCCGACGATCTCACCCGCTCCGGGTTCCGGCGGCGGCTGCGCCGCTATGCCGAGGACATCGCGGCCGACCGTTCCTATCCGTTCATCATTTTTCGCGAAACCGATGGCGCCATGATCGGCGGCATCACGCTTGCCAATGTGCGTCGCGGCATCGTGCAGGCCGGGACCATCGGATACTGGGTCGGCCAGCCGCACGCGCATCGCGGCTTCATGACGTCAGCGCTCAAGGTGCTGTTGCCGACGCTGTTCGGCGAGCTCAATCTGCACCGGGTCGAGGCGGCCTGCATCCCCTCGAACGCACCGTCGATCCGGGTGCTGGAGAAATGCGGTTTTTCCCGCGAAGGAATGGCGCGGCGCTATCTGTGCATCAACGGCGTCTGGCAGGACCACCTGCTCTACGGCCTGCTGCACGAGGATTTCCGCGGTTGAGAGGCTTGCTTGAAGAGGTCAGCAATCTCGCGCGACAACCGGGCGAGAGCCTGATTTTTGGATGATAACTGCGCCTTCGGTTCGCCGCGATCCCGCTGTTACGTCGCCGCGGGGGCGGACCGGGGCATTAATTCCAGGAACTCCGGATGAGTGAACGCATCATCAGAATTGCGCCGATCGCGGCGGCCGTGCTGGCGATAGGCTATGGGGCGGCCATGGCGCCGGCGTCATCGCAATCGCTGACCGATCGGTTCAAGAGCCTGTTCGGCGGCAAGTCGGATGCGCCGCCGCCGACCATCGTCGAACCCGGCGGGCCCGCGCCGGAAATCGATTGTCCCCCGGTCGCGATCCGCGCCGGCGCCTCGACCTTTGCCGTCGCCGCCCCCGGCAAGCAGGCGGTCGGCAACGACGTCCGCTTCCAGGCGACCATCACCAAGACCGCGCGCGAGTGCGTCCAGTCGGGCGCGGAAATCACCGCCCATATCGGCATTCAGGGGCGCATCATCGCGGGGCCCGCGGGGGCGCCGGGATCGATCGAGATTCCGATGCGGGTCGCCGTGGTGCAGGGCGGCGTCGGCGAGAAGGTGATCGCCACCAAGGCCTACCGCACGACCGTGACCATGACCAGCGAAGAAGGCAGCGAGCCCTTCACGCTGGTCGCCGACGACCTGGTCTACCCGCTGCCATCGGCCAATGTCGCCGACAGCTACATCTTCTACATCGGCTTCGATCCGCAGGCGCTGGCGCCCGAACCCAAGCCGGCGCGGAAGAAGAAATAGGCGGCCGGCGACGACCGAGACAACAAGCAAAGGCCGGCGCGCGAGCGGCGCACCGGCCTTTTTGTCTTGGGAAATGAAGGACGCTTCAGTTCAGCTTTTGCCGGACTTCAGCGATGCCCTTGCTCAGCAGATTGTCGGCGATATCGCCCTTGACCGTCCCCGACAGGATCCTGGTCGCGGCGTTGACCGCGGCTTCGGCGGCCGCCGCGCGGACGTCCGCCACGGCCTGGGCTTCCGCGAGCGCGATCTTGCTCTCGGCC
>Ga0210401_10005500_pt1 | contig 13014 bp, 15 predicted proteins | sample IncBWH32MmetaG_FD_150866 | JGI IMG/M metagenome (GOLD analysis project Ga0210401, IMG submission 150866) | Forest soil microbial communities from Barre Woods Harvard Forest LTER site, Petersham, Massachusetts, United States - Inc-BW-H-32-M | ecosystem: Environmental > Terrestrial > Soil >... | reverse complement strand
TGCGGATTCCGAAGATTGCCCCGGTCGCGCCCGTAATGCCTACTACAACCCTCATTTTGACCTCACGTCCCTAGAGCCCTTCGTGTGCACCTCGGGGCTATCTCTTAATGAGGTCCGGCACCGTTGGCACGACTTGGAAAGTTGCCATATCTTCCGGCTTGAATTTGAAGTTTGGATCGTACTTTTTCGGATCCGTAATGAAATCTGGTTCAGTCGATCGCCAGGCGAAAAAACAGGTCGGGCATCGATAGATGACCCAGACACCCGGATCCGGCGATTTCGTGAGTTCTTCCGTCTTGTCGGTTTCGCACCGGGGGCACATCGGCAATTTTCCAGTCATCATCTCGAACCTCCCTGTTTGGCAGCGCTGGCCATCATTTCTCCTATTTGTTTCATCCACTGCTGTGTTCCAGCCGGATCGCGAAGCTCCTGGCTATAATGACCGTGCGTTTCTGGCGCCTTGGGAGTCGTTGCATCGATTACCATCTTGCACGTCATCCCCTCCGGGTCCGACCCAGGATCTAACGAAAGCACTGACATGCCTGGTACGACGACCAGATCAAACTGCGGATTGAATTTGGTTGAAAGGGCCCACATTACCTGCGGTAAGTTATAAGGATCGACGGTTTCATCGACGACAATCACCACCTTGGCGTAGCCCATTCCGTGCGGAGTTGACAACACGCGCAGACCGACTGCCTTGGCGAATCCGCCAAAACGACGTTTGGTCGAAATGATCACCACCAACCCATGCGTGTAAAGAGCATTCACGGAGACAATTTCCGGGAAGTTCTCTTTGAGTTGCACGTAGAGCGGTGCTCCCGTATTGATGCCGAGCAGATAGTCGATCTCTGTCCATGGCATGCCTATATAGAGATGTTCGAAGATTGGGTTTTTCCGGTGAGAGACTCTGTCGATCTCGATCACCGGCATGTTGCGTGCGCCAGAATAGTGACCGGTGAATTCGCCGAAGGGGCCTTCTGCCTCTCTCACTCTCGATTTGATCTTCCCTTCGAGGACGAACTCCGATCCCCAGGGGGCATCGAGGCCAGTCAACTCAGTGGTGGTAATAGGGTAAGGTTCGCCCTGCAAAGCCCCAGCCATTTTGTATTCCGATTGGTCGTAAAGAATGGGCATCCCGGATACGATACTCATCAGCGGATCGTTTCCGAGGCAAATGGCAACCGGAAGATCTTTGCCTTGCTCTTCTGCTCGCGCGAGGTGAATTGCGATGTCATGTTCCGGAATAGGCTGAATCCCGATTCGATTACGGCCTTTTACTTCAAGCCGGTACATGCCGCAATTCTGTGTATCTATGTTGTCCCAGTCGTTCAGATCACGCGAAACGACGGTGGATTTATCGATATAGAAGCCCCCGTCGCCTTGATTGAGCCGGAGCAGGGGCATCAGGTCGTACAGGTTGATGTCCTTATCTATAACAACTTCCTTCCAAGGTGCATCTGCCCGCCTTTCAATCTTTCCCGGATAGGTCTGATACCGTTTCACAAACTCAAAGAATTGTTCTTTGAGGGGCGTGTTCTTGGCCATGCCGATGGCGAGTGCATGGTTCGGCCAGGAAGCATGGACGTTCATAGCAATCTTCGCCGTCGTATACCCTTTGATGTTCTCAAAGAGCAGCGCCGGCGACTGGTCGCCCAGTTTGGTTCCAGCGCAAGCGGCGGAAGCAATATCTGGCTCGGGCAGAACGGGCTCACTGATTTTGAGCAATTGCCCATTCTTCTCGAGGACATTAAGAAATTCGCGTAGACCCTTGTAAGCCATATACAACAACTCCTTTTCAACTGTTCTGAGTGGCACACCGCATGTACATATCCGGCAAAATTCGGTTAAGACGGGTTAATTTTGGGAAGTGTGGATCTTGCGCGCCTCGGTGCTTGTGCCGTTCCATTCGTACTTGTTTGTTTGCTTCAGTCCGATGATGCTGAGCACTCTGTGAGCAAACTCCTCGACGATACTTTCCACCGTTGATTGTCCGTTGTAGAACGTTGGTGTGATGGGAAAGATGATGGCGCCTGCCTCGGTCGCCGCCGCCATATTTTTGATGTGAATGAGATTCAGCGGTGCCTCGCGCACGCAGAGAACCAGTGGAATCCGCTCTTTCAATGCAACGTCAGCAGCCCTCTCTATGAGATCGGTTGCAGCACCCGATGCGATGCGCGACAGCGCGCCAACAGCAAGGGGCGCTATGATGACGGCCGTCGTCGGATAGGAACCGCTCGTGACAGGAGAGCTTAAGTCCCGATCGTTCAGGACACTGACCTTCTTTGCATTCTTGCCCGCGATCTCCGGTATCATCTCCGCTGGGTTTTCCACGCCCCACTCCAACTGGAGCAACCTATGCCCGTTCGGCGATGCAACAACGTTGATATGCTCCACCCGATCGTCGCCTGAAAGTAGCTTCAGCAATGTCCGGTGGACAATCGTGCCGCCTGCTCCTGTGTACGCTAGCGTGATGTTGTGCTTGTTCGACATACAGTTTCCTCTTTTTGAGTTTTCAACCGATTAGTCACTGACTCCCCTCAATAGATGGCGCAATTTCTTCCGACCATGAAACACTCGAGCTTTCACCGCCCCGACCGAGACGCCCATCACCCGAGCGGTTTCTTTCGTGGATAACTCACGAAGCTCTCGCAGCTGGATTGCCGTTCGAATTCTTGGCGTCAACTTATCCATAGCCGCGGATAGAATTCGGCTCCGCTCGCTCTGTAAGAAGACACTCTCCGGACCTGCGTGTGAATCGGGCACCTCTACCCGTACCGCGCTCTCTGCTTTGCCGCACAAGTCGTCGATCGGTACCTCGCGCAGTCCGCGACGTGTGCGCAGCCACATAAGAGCTTCGTTCATCGCAATTCGTGTTAACCAGGTGGAGAAGGAAGACTTTCCTTCGAATTTGTGCAAGTGCACGAAGGCTTTATGGAAGCTCCGCTGGGCGATGTCCTCCGCGTCTTCGCGGATCCGGGTGAAGCGTCTCGCAATGGCTAGAATCCTCCGCTGGTGACGGTCGATGAGAATTTCAAATGCCTGTCCTTCTCCACGTTTCGCGGCAGCGATGAGCGTCGCTTCCTCGTTTCCGCCAGCGATGTTCTGCCTGTGAGCATCCGCAAATTGCCGTGATTCTCGACTCCGTTTGTTTGTCTCCAACCCAACTAGCCTGCACTCTGGGATTGAGATACGCGTGGGCGCGGTGTCAGAAGGTCCGCTAGGCCAATCCGGCGAAGCATCTCAGCACGAACGCGATCTAAGACTCCGTTCACGACTTCTGCGCCGTCTTGCGTCGGGTCGATGTGTACTCGGAAAGGTCGCTTGCCGAACGGGGCATCGACCACCTTGACGATGGCCTCCGCGACGGCCGAGACATCTGCGTCTGCGGGCACGATGGCCGCGAAACCCTTGAGCACCTGCTCTCCAAAACCGGCGTACGGGCCAGCTTCGTATTCCGCAGCCCGTGCCTTATCAGCGGGAGAGCCCGCATGAGCGAAGTGATTCGTGCCGCCAGTGAATGCGCCTGGAACGATGATAGAGGTCTCGATACCCCAGCGCGCTAATTCGCGCGAGTAGACAACGGCTAGCGCATCCATTCCGGCCTTTGCCGCAAAGTATGGCGCGAGATAGGGTGGAGTTCCTCCCGCTGAGCTGCTGCTCGAAACCCAAACGACAAGACCTTGGCCTTGCTTACGCAACTGGGGCAGGGCTGCACGGTTTACGCGTTGGGTGCTCAACACATTGATGTCATACAACTCTCCCAGTTGTTCGGGGGTGAAGGCTTCGGCTGGACCAAAAACCATGTGGCCCGCGTTGTGAACGACAACGTCCAAACTGCCGTTTTTCGAAATGATTTCCTGGATGCCCGTGTCACAAGATTTCTGCGACGAAACGTCCAGTTCGACGACGCGCAAATCCACGCCGTGGTCGGCCGCATACTTTTCCACTTCCTTGACCTGATCTGCGTTCCGCCCCTTGGTTTCACGCATGCTCGCATAAACTGTATGCCCTGCTCGCGCCAAAGCGCGTGCTGCCAAAGCGCCAAAACCACTCGATGCACCTGTAACAGCAATTACGTTCTTCACAGCTCAATCTCCTTTTTCGAATCGAATTTGGATCTAATAAGAACTAATCTCTTATTCACAAATCTTCCGGACAGTTCTACTTTCTTCCTTGAAGGCGATAACGTCAGGCAAATCCCCCATTGGCTCGCAGAATTTGGCCGTTAACCCATCCGCCATCGGGCCCGGCAAGGAATGACACCACGTTTGCGATATCCTCCGGCTGACCCAGCCGTTCGAGTGGAGGGACTTTGCTGAGTTCATCGATTTGCGCTTGAGTCTTGCCTTTGAGAAACAGGTCGGTCCCAACAGGTCCGGGAGCGACGGCATTTGCGGTCACCTTTCGACCACGCAACTCGTTGGCGAGCACGTGGACCAGTCCCTCAACTCCCGCCTTGGAAGCGATGTACGCGCCGTAGGTCGGAAACGACTTGGCTAGTACGCTGCTCGACAGCGCAATAATACGTCCACCCTCCGCCACATGTTGTGCCGCCTGCGCGAGCACGAGGAAAGTTCCGCGCAGGTTGGTGGCGATGACTTTGTCGAACAATTCCACATCGCTTTTTGCGATCGGAGAGAGTGGCATGATGCCTGCATTGTTCACGACCACGTCGATCCTGCCGAAAATATCTTGAGCTTGCTTGAAGAGATTCTCCACGGCCTCAGCGTTGGCGATATCCGCCTGGAGGGCAACCGCCTGCCCACCCGCGGCTTTGATCTCGTCCACCACCTCTTGTGCCTTGGCCGGATTTCCGGCGTAGTGTACGGCTATACCAAAACCATCACTTGCGAGCCTCTTCGCTACTGCTCGTCCGATACCGCCGGAGGCGCCTGTGACGATAGCGCTCCCAATCACTTTACTTTTCATTGTTCGTCTTTCTTTCCTTTCGTGGGCATGCATACCTTCATGTGTAGACCCTGACCGCTGCCTCAAGAGGTGAGATGGATTTGACTTATCAATCGGACCATGAATTGTTAGAATGCCTATCATGCGTGACGTGCATCTTCGAAATGTCGACCTGAATCTCCTTAACGCGCTCCATGCCTTACTCGAAGAACGCCATGTGACGCGCGCTGCAAAGCGATGTTTCTTGAGTCAGTCGGCCATGAGCCGGGCGCTTGAACGTCTCCGTGAAATGTTTGGAGACGTGCTTCTCGTCCGCAGTGGCCGCAGCTACGAGCGCACCCTTCGAGGAGAAAGCGTGCTGCGGGAACTCGAATCGCTCATGCCTCGACTTGAAGCAATGCTGCGAGGAGAGCATTTCGATCCGGCCAAGAGCCAGGTGCGATTTCGAGTAGCAATGACTGACCATGCAGCCATGGTGCTTATGCCTCCGCTCGTTCAGCGTGTGCGTAGAGCTGGAGCCAAAGTAAACATGCACGCATCAGCATGGAACGATCGCGTCCATGAAGACATTGTTGCGGGCCGAATTGATACGGCGCTCAGTGCAGAGGCCCCGCCGAGCACCCTCGAGTCCGAAGTGCTTTATGAGGAAGACTTCGTGTGTCTCATAGCTCGGAGCCAAGGGAAGCATCCACGACGATTTACGGTGAAACAGTATCTGAACCTTTCACACGCAATCGTTGAAACGTGGGAAGGACAGCAGACTCCGGTCGATAGACCCCTGGCAGACCTCGGCTTGAAAAGACAGGCGGTGTTACGTATTCCGTTCTTCGTGCCCACGATTCTCAGCATCGCACGCACCGACTTGGTGATAACCGTGCCGCGAAGGCTGGCCAAGATCATGGCACCTCTTGCGAACGTATGGGTTGTCGAACCGCCGCGTGAAATCAAAGGCTTATCCTATTTCATGACTTGGCATCAACGACTCAACGCGGAGCCGGCACACACGTGGTTTCGAGAAGAAATTCGTATTGCGGCCCGGTCTATATAGAAAGAATCACTGAAGGAGAGTATTGCACTGGTTCGCTTTCTCCCCTGTCACCTTATCTGCAAGGTCAAGTTCCAACAGTGGGTCGGGTGGATGGATGCTTCGGAGTTGACGCCAGAGTGAGTGAGGTGCCCTACGCAAGAAGGAAACCCGAAACGATTTGAAATCGGAACGAAGGTCCGAGTGATTACAACGGGCATCGTTGGCACCGTCGTCGAAGTTGATGATCGCCCCTATTATAAGGGCGAATACAAGCACACTATCCGGTATGAAGGTGGCGACGTGACAGCTCCCGGAAGCAAACTGGAACCTGCGTGAACCATCGCGTTGACGAAGGTGGCAAACATTGATTCACGTCGTCGGTAGTAATCACGGAATCCAAGTTGGAATAGGCGGTTTCGCGGGCCTTGACACCGCTGAACAGAACGAGCAGAGGGCACATTTTAGAGCCTTGCTCGAAAGTATTTGTGAAGGGCAAGCCATCCAGATCGTGCTGGAAGAAGACGGTGCTCCCGAGGAGACTGCCGGGGAGCAAATTGCCACTCAGCGTGACATCCCGTGGATAGACATCAATACTTCCAACGATGACAAAAACCAAATGGGTATTCCAATAGACTACCTCGCTGGCCCGTACACTGAAGAGCAGAAGAACTATTGGAATCACGAGCGCGACCTTTTCATGGTGGGAACAATCAACGAACACCGAAGCGAAGGCGAGAGTCTGCTGATTGTTTGTGGCTTTGCTCACATGCAGCCGTTAGCCGACATTCTTGGGCAAGATGGAACACCGGTTCAGATATGGGATTACAGGAATCTCGACTGGTATCTTCCCGGAGTATTTGTCCAAGACTAGGCTAAAGCCGCGCTTTCGGCTTTCTGAATCTCCACAAAGTGTCCCTCCAAAGCCGTATACCAAAACACTCTGTCAAATCGGAACGGAAATCTCCACTTTTCGATTCCGTACGGAATCATCATGCTCCGCGCCACGGTCACACCGCTGTAAAGCAGAAGCCAAACATTCGCACCCGCTGGTAATTTACTTCGGTAGGTCGGAACAAGTCTATCTTTGCTGTTAATTCTATCGGCAAGTTGTGGCTGTATGTCGTCAAGGGTGTAGCCTCCGCCTTCACCACACCACCAGTCTCTTGATTCACAACTTATAACGATTGAATCAAAACCATCGGGTGTCTCGGGTCGGTAAAAACTCACGAAAGGTTTTGCCCGCTCAACATTGGCCTTCACAAATTCTGTAAGTGCGAGGGCCAGTTCTCTTTTGTCGCGCTTTCCACCTCTGGTGTTCGTGAAATAGGTGTTGACATGAGCAGGCTTGGCATCAGGCCCATCGTAGTAATCCTGTTGGGCCTTCGTGATGATTTCTTTGTGGAAGGATTCTTGCTCAACGGGCAAGATTCCGTGATTGCTGCTGGCAGGGCGTAACACTTCGGAGAGTTCAATTCCCAATGCCGGAATTTCATCGTTGAATCGGAAATCCGGCTCTTCGTCGGGAGTTTCACCGCTCGGTATCGGTACGCCTGCTTTGCGGGCAGCGGCCAGCATATAAGCCTCAACTCGTTTCTTTTCGGCATTCATGTCGGTCACCTAAACTTCACCCAAAATACCTATCCAGTTTTCGAGAATCAACGAAGATGTCAAACATCCGCTGGTCATTCAAGATCATCAGAAGAGTTCGGCGTAGGAGTATTTCTGTGCACTCTGCCAGTTGATATGCGTAGCCTTCATAAGGATGACGACCGGGCGGCGTAAGCCACGCGTCGGGGATCACCAAACCGTGGGCAACCGCATTCCGCAACGCGAATACATCCCTCGCTATGCTCCACAACTTGTGCTCTGGTCTTGTTTGATGTCCGGGCATCAACACGTCCTTATATGGTGCGAACTCCGCGCCTAACAACATCCGAAGACGCTGGTCTATGGTTTGAGCGCCGCGCTTTCTCTTGTCGATTTTGGAGGAGAACAGGCAATCTAAACCCATCGCCCACAAGAACTGCCTCAACTCACCGAACATTTCGGTGAGATACCCCTGCGCAAACAGGACGAGTGCTCGATGAACTGAGCCTGACGGGTGAGTCCACGAGCCAGAACCAATTGCCGGGGAGAAAGCATGGAGCAGTCTGGGCAGAATGCGCCTAACCAACTCCACGTCTTCCGGCGAAATAGTATTGTGCTGTTGGTACCAGAGATAGGGCAACGGGTTGTCAAGGTGAATCATGCCGAGGCTGTTTGACATCGACTCGATGTGGCCTGCATCATCCGTCCGAAACCAGTACTTCCCAAACCACCTCGTTGGTTTAACCAGTTGAAATGCAACGTGGGCGTGAATCAGCGTATCCATTACTCGCTCTTGCGCGGTGGCCGTCGTGGGGTCATAACTGTAAGAAAGCGCAGCACACCTGCGAACGGCGTCAAGTATCGCGTTTACTTGACTAGCGTTGAACATCGTTTCCAGAAAACTCCCGCCCGTAACTGTCGGGCGGGTGATTGAAATCGGTGGCATAGCCGAGAGGGAAATCGCGCCCGAGGCCTGAATTGACGCGAGTAATTCTCGCGACGCATCGCAGAAGAGCAGGTACTCTGTTTTTATCGGCATGCTAAGCCACGTATCTTCCAACAACATGTTATAAATTCGAAATGCCCAAAACAATCGAGCAGTGGCTTCTCTACAAGTACATCGATGGTGAGTTCACTCCGCTCTCGAAGCCCTTTAAGACGAAGGAACAGGCGGAGAAGGCTCGCTCGAAATACCCGGAGCGTGAGCGGAAGTCGATTGGCGTCGGGGTAATCAGGCTGGCAAAAGACGATTGATACTGTCAGTCCCGCCATAATGGCAGGTTCCGAATGGCAATCCCCGTCCCTCGCCTTCCGATGTAACCCATCGAGGCGAATGATTTGAACGATTCAGCATGTCATTCGAAGTTCAGGTCGAATAAGGTGTGCAGCACACTCTCTACAACTGCACGATATTTTCGAATATCGTCCGGGCTGACATCGACGGTTGCACGCTCGTGCGTCAATTTGTTCCGCATTTCATAATAGTGATTAGCAAGATTTATCAGATCGTTCGAAATTGAAATCTTGGCACGCACTGTTTTGATTACATCAGTCCGATTTTTGAAGAGACTTGCGAGTTTGGTATCCGTGAAGTCACGAACGGGAAACAAATCCTTACGATGGACTATAAATTCTTTCAGCGCGATCTCAAAATCACTGTCAAGCAAAATAAGCGAGATTCGATTTTTCGTCTCCAGCGGGCTGCGATCAAGAATATCGATGGCGTCGATAGCCTCGACTAGGCCAATCGTCCAAGGTTGATTCTCCGTTTGGGCTTGGTTTCGTTTCTTCTGACGAGTCCCACGGGGCCGCGAGTCTTTTTGCAAATCGGGGAGAATTAGGCGTGCTCCTGCCGAGGCAGGTGGCGGTGTAACTTCGACAGTTCCAGTATCATGCCGCAGAACCTGAGATCGCCAGCCGGTCTCGTTCATCAATCGCCGAGATACCCTGGTGAAGTACGCATTCAGGTCGATGATTGCTCGGCTAATTGCTCTGAATACTGGATGGTCGTAGTTTATCCCGCTCTTGTTGCTGGTCCACGGCATCCCTTTGGCGGGACCGTTGAGCCTAACAATCGTCCGGCATAAGGAACTATCGGAGTGCGGAATGCCGGATTCAGTCGTAATGAAGTAACCAACGGCTCGGGACTTAACCTCTTTTTCGATCAGTCGATTGTTGCAATAAAAGTAGACTCCATAGTTGCTTTCTTCTTGAATCCGGTCGCGAATCACCCCAGATGTTATTTCGCAGGAGAACTTACCGACGCCCTTCACATCAACGCTGAACGTTGTCTTGCGAGGTTTAAAATCGGCGAGGTACGCCCACGTCTCAAAAGTCATGGGCGCAACGCTCTCTCCATTGAGCGTAATCATGCATCCTTTGTTCAAGAACCAAGCGTACGTTTGACCGATGTGGACTCTAAGTTTGTCCAAGTCTTCCTCAGTGATATGACTACGGAGATACGACAAACTCACTATCGTGGTGTTCGGCTCTATGTCTGGAATTGCGTATGCAGGGAGCCGCCAATCATCGGATTTTATCCACGTCGGAGTAATATCCAACTCGTGCGTTTGTTGATCTCGAAATCGAGTTTTTATTTCGGTTTGCTCTGCCAACGCTATAACCGAGCGCTTTCCGCCGACACCAAAAATTCCGATCAACTCAGCCGTTGGGTCGTTACGGCTTCGTCCCGGCGAAATCAACAGATGCAGATCGTCCTTACTAACGCCACCTGCATCGTCGCAGACCGAAATCACCTGACGGGCAACATCGAGGTCTAGGGCGATTGTCAGAGCGCCGCTGTACTTCCTGTCGGACCATTGATCGATGGCGTTATCCACCAGTTCGCACAGCCCCGTTTTCAAGTCGTAATCGGCGATGATGGACAAAATCACGCGCTTGACGGGAGTTCCGTCAACATCGTGGATGGGCGTCTTGTGATCGACAGGCATGGGGATCGACCCGGACAGTCTACCGGAGTGATAACTTAACTTACTACGAAAGAGATGACGCAGGAGCCGTATCGCTACTGTCCAACTCCGTCGCATCAATCGTGATTCTGCTAGGCTGGGGATTCGGATTCTGTGTCTTCGCATTCGTTTGCGCACAAGCAGGAGAAGAAACAGCAGCAAAGAGGAGAAGAGCTAGGGCCGTGGATTTCATACGCTGACTACTCCTTCCACGACACTCTATCAGTAGCTTTACCCATCGCACCAGACTTTCCCGGGCACTCGAATGAGCAGCCCGGCCATCGTTGGGCCCCTGCCCCTCGCAAACCATGAAAGGCCAACGCGAAGAATCCCACTGCGCACTCCGAACGCAAGACATCAGCGCAGCGATCGATTACGCAAGCTGACGCTCACGGTTGGACGTTGGTGACGCCAAGGGCGCCGGGCATCGCGAAATGCTTTTCGTACCAAGCGATCGAACGGTCGGTCCAGTCGATCTGGTGCTTGACCTCTTGCAGTCCGTGGCCTTCTCGAGGGTAGCGGACGAATACAGCTTCCGTGCCGACGTCTTTCAAACCGATGAAGAATTGCTCGGCCTCGGCGATCGGCACGTCGTTATCGTTTTCCCCGTGAATAATAAGGGTCGGCGTGTGGGCTGCGGACACATATTTCAGGGCCGAACGCTTCCAGGCTTCATCCATCAGCGTGCCCTGATGCAGGAATTGGCCGAATTCCATTTCTTCATATTGGTTGTAGTAGGTCATGTAGTTGTAGCTGACCAGATTCACGATTCCGGCTGTGGGAATCGCTGCCTTGAACTCATTCGTCTGGGTGATGAGCCATTCGGTGAGTTGGCCGCCGTAGCTCACACCCTCGATGCCCATGCGCTCCCGGTCGATCCAGAGATTTCGCCGCACTGCCGCGCTTACCCCGTACAAAATGTCCTGGGCTTCGTTTCCGTTCTGGTCACCGAAGACCGCATCGGCGAATTTCTGGCCATATCCGGTCGAACCTCGGAAGTTCACGTTCAGCACCGCGTAGCCATGCGCCGCAAAGACTTGATTGCGAAAATTGAAAGCCGGGCCGTTCTGTCCATGGGGGCCGCCGTGAATATTCACGATGAGCGGGTGCTTTGAACTCGCGGTCATGCCGATTGGCCTAGTAAGAAAGGCTTCGACTTCGAACTTATTGTCGTTACTGATGAAAGTCAGCGATTCAACCTCGCCCAACTGCTTCGCCGCCAGTACGTCTCCGTTCAGGTCGGTGAGCTTTTTTGACACGCCGCTTCCGGTCTTCTGGTAAAGCTGTGGCAAATCGCTTGGCGAACCGTAGGTGAAGAAGAGCCCGCCATCTTTGCTCACCGAAAAGGAAAAGACACCCCCTCTTTCCCTCACCACATATTGCGCTGTACCGCCGCTCACTGGCAGACGCATCAGCACATTGTTTCCTCGCTCCTGCACAGTGAAATACAGTGCGCCGCTATCCGCTGACCAGCGCGGTGCGCCTTGCCGGTTGTCGATCGCCGCTCCGATTTCCCGCCGGTTGCTTCCGTCGGCATTCATCACCCAGACGTGGGTGTCCTCCATCGTGGTCTCGCGGTCGGTAATTCCGCGCCGGGTTCCGCGATAAGCAATCTGTTTTCCGTCCGGGGACCAGATGGCGTCGTACTCGTTGTATTCCGTGGCGGTAAGGCGCTGAATGCTTCCGTCGGCCACATTCAGGGTGAACAGATCGTAGTTGAAGAATTCATCCTGATTCGGTTCGCGATTCGAGGCGAACAAAATCTTCTTGCCATCCGGCGACCAGTCGACGGAATGCTCGTCGAATTCGCTCTGCGTCAGTTGCTGCACCTGTTTTGTCGCCGAATCGACGATAAAAATATGGAGCCGCTGATTGTCGTTGAAGCGGGTCATGCCCTCGCCGGCGTCGGGCTTGTAGAGATAGCGAGTAATCACCATCGGATCGCCGCTAGCTTCGGCCGCTCGCGGATCTGGCGTCGAGGAGACAAATGCAATCTGCTTGCTGTCTGGGGACCAGGAAATCTCGTTGCCTGCGCCCGGAAGGGGACTGTTTGTTCCACGCACCTCGGCCAGAAACGCCACCTCCGATCCATCCGCCCGCACGACGAATAATCCACTCTTGTCTCCCTGATGTCCCGAAAAAGCGATCCACTTGCCGTCCGGGGACCAGACTCCGCCTCCGCCGCCGTCCTTGTCTCCCCCGACACGCACGGATTTCTGGGTGGACAAATCCAGGATCCACAGTTGACCGTACGGACGCCCGGGCCGGTCCCGCATGACGACGGTGTACGCGACGCGTTTCCCATCCGGCGATGCAGCCACTCCGCCGACCGACTTTAACCGCAACAGGTCACTGCTCACGAGTCCCTGCGGATTTGCCGGTGCCGCTAGACCGAGCGAACTAATGGCAACCGCCACGCTTAGAGCTCTCATGCCCCAGCTCAAGCACCTTGATGATACTGATACTCGCATTCGTCACCGCCTCCTGAGCGCATCTCAAACTCATTTCGCCCGGCCATCC
>Ga0210401_10005499_pt1 | contig 13016 bp, 10 predicted proteins | sample IncBWH32MmetaG_FD_150866 | JGI IMG/M metagenome (GOLD analysis project Ga0210401, IMG submission 150866) | Forest soil microbial communities from Barre Woods Harvard Forest LTER site, Petersham, Massachusetts, United States - Inc-BW-H-32-M | ecosystem: Environmental > Terrestrial > Soil >... | reverse complement strand
ACCCCCAGCACTTCGCCTTTGGCGATATCGAACGACACGCCGTCGATGGCGCACAGTATCCCCCCGCGAGGCGCGAACTCCACCTGAAGATTACGCACGGAGAGAACGGGCCCGGTCATCGCAGCTTCGGATTGAGAGCGTCGCGCAGCCAGTCGCCGAGCAGATTGATGAAGAGGATCAGCGCGGCGAGCGCCAGCCCCGGGAAGGCGACGATCCACCATTCGCCTGAAAACAGATAATTGTTGCCGATCCGGATCAGGGTACCGAGCGACGGCATGGTGTCGGGCATGCCGGAGCCGAGAAACGACAATGTTGCCTCGGTGATAACAGCCAGCGCAAGATTGATGGTCGCGATCACCAGCACCGGCCCCATCGTGTTGGGCAGCACATGGCGCAGCATGATGACGGGCGCGGGCAGGCCGATCAGCCGAGCGGCTGCGACGTAGTCCTTGTTCTTCTCGACCATGACCGAGCCGCGCACCGTGCGCGCATATTGCACCCAGAAGCTCAAGCCGATCGCGAACACCAGCACCGCCAGCATGCTCATGGCATCTAACCGGTTGCCGAACATGGATTTGGCGACGCCGTTGATGAGGAGCGCGATCAGGATCGCCGGGAAGGTGAGCTGCACATCGGCGATGCGCATGATTAGGCCATCGACCGCGCCGCCGACATAGCCCGCGATCAGCCCGAGCAGGATGCCGAGCGTGCCGGACAACAGCACGCCGAGCACGCCTACGGTGAGCGAGATGCGCAAACCATACAGGATCGCCGAAAACACGTCGCGGCCCTGTTCGTCGGTGCCGAGCAGGAACGGGCTTTGGCCGTCGGCCGTCCACAGCGGCGCGATGCGCGAGTTCATCAATTGCAGCTGCGCCGGGTCGAACGGGTTCTGCACCGCCAGCAGCGGCGCAAAGATCGCGAGTAGGAAGAACAGAATCGTTACCGCGGCCGCGACCATGGTGAGGCGGGAGCGGCGAAATGAGTAGAACACGTCGCTTTCGGCAAATCGCGCCAGCCAGCCCGCCGGGACAACGCGCGTGCGCTGCGCGCTCGAACTGGCTTTGTGGGGGACGACGGCGTCGCTCATGGTTAGGCCGCGCGGCTTATGGTCGAGCGCAGGCGCGGATCGACAACGGTGTAGAGGATATCGACCAAAAAGTTGATGGTGACGAAGATCAGCGACACCATCAGCAAATAGGCCGCCATGATCGGGATATCGACATTTTGCACGGCTTGCACGAACAACAATCCCATCCCCGGCCACTGGAATACGGTCTCGGTGATGATCGCGAATGCAATTACCGAGCCAAACTGTAGGCCGGCCACCGTGATGACGGGAACCAGCGTGTTCTTGAGCGCGTGGCCGAAATGGATCGCGCGCGTCGTCAAGCCCCGCGCCCGCGCAAAGCGGATATAGTCGGTACGCAGCACCTCGAGCATCTCGGCGCGCACCAGCCGCATGATGAGGGTCATCTGGAACAGGCCGAGCGTGACCGAAGGCATGATCAGCGCTTTCAACCCGGAGACCGTCAGTAGTCCGCTGGTCCACCAGCCGATCCGCACCACCTCGCCGCGGCCGAACGACGGCAGCCAGCCCAGCACCACCGCGAACAGATAGATCAGGAGGATGCCGATCAGGAAGGTCGGCAGCGAGATTCCGATCAGGGAGATCGCCTGGAACGCGTTCGCAAGCAGCGTATCGCGCCGCAAGGCCGAATGGACGCCCATCAGGATACCGAACACCATCGCAAGCACGGTGGCGCAGGTGGCGAGCTCCAGCGTCGCCGGCATCCGCTCCTTCAAGAGATCGGCGACCGGCTGGCGAAACTGGTAGGAGACGCCGAATTTGAACTGCGCGGCGTTGGCGAAATAGCGGGCGAACTGCACGGCAACGGGATCGTCGAGACCGAGGGATTGGCGGATCGCCGCGCGCTCGGCGGCCGAGGTGTCGATGGCGACCATCTGGTTGACGGGGTCGCCGGCAAAGCGGAACATCGAGAACGCGATGATGCCGACCGCGATCATGACGCCCATGGCCTGGATCGCCCGGCGAAGAGTGAAAGCGAGCATGTGATCCTTTCACTTCCCTGTAAGTATGGCGCGCGTCGTTGCGAACCGTAACCGAAGGTCCCGGAAGCGGGGCTCCCGGGACCTTTCGCATTCAAGCTGCTACTCCTGTTTCGTTGCCCAGTACAGCAGCACCGCGTTGTCCGCACGCTGGGTCAATTTCACCTTGTTCGAGACGCCCCAGGCCAGCGCCTGCTGGTGCAGCGGGATATAGCCGTAGTCCTTGATGCCGATTTCGAAGGCCTGCTTGATCAACTGATCGCGCTTGGCCGTATCGGTCTCGAGCAGAACCTTGTCGGTGAGCGTATCCAGCTCCTTGTTGCAGTAACCGCCGAGATTGGCTTCGCCGCGATTGGGGTCCTTTTCGTCGCCCCGGCAACCCATGATGTCGTGCAGCACGTTCTGCGAGTCCGACGAAGCCGGCGTCCAGCCCAGCAGATAGAACGACGTCTTGAACCCGCCGGGCTTCAGCACCTTGGCGAAGTATTGCTGCTTCGGCTGGGCCAAAAGCTCGACCTTGACGCCGATGCGGGCCAGCATGCCGACCACCGCCTGGCAGATCGCGGAGTCATTGACGTAACGGTCGTTGGGGCAATCCATCGTGACTTCGAAGCCGTCGGCATAGCCCGCTTCGGCCAAAAGTTTCTTGGCCGCGTCGGGCTCGTATTTTGGCCGCGTGAAGTCCGTCGACAACGCAAACAGCTGCGGCGCGATCATCAGCGCCGAGGGCGTCGAGAGACCGCGCATCACGCGGGTCTTGATCAGCTCAACGTCGATCGCCTTGTAGAAGGCCTCGCGCACCCGGACATCCTTGAACGGGTTCTTGCCCTTGACGTTCGAGTACAGGAGCTCGTCGCGCACCTGGTCCATGCCGAGGAAGATGGTGCGCAACTCAGGTCCGGTCAGAACCTTGGCGGTTCCGCTCGCATTAACGCGCTCGATGTCCTGGATCGGAACCGGCTCGATCACGTCTACTTCGCCGGAGAGCAGGGCCGCGACGCGCGTCGCGGCGGAGGCGATCGGCGTGAAGTCGATTTCCTTCAAATTATGTTCGGGCTTGCCCCACCAGTTCGGGTTGACCTTGAACACGGTCTTCACGCCGGGCTGATGGCTCTCGATATAGAAGGGACCGGTGCCGTTCTCGTGCAGCGACGCGTAGCTCGGCGTCGTTGCCGAGGCCGGCGTCGGCGCCAGCGAGCTGTTTTCCTCGCACCATTTCTTGTCCATGATGAACCAGCCGTCCCATTGCGACGTCAGAATGGGATTGGGCGAGTCGAGCATCACATCGACCGTGTAGTCGTCGACCTTGACGAATTTCGCATCGGCCGGAACGTTGGTCAGAAAATTGGAACCGGTGGCACGCACGCGGTCGGCGGAAAAGATCACGTCGTCGGCGGTGAAGGGATCGCCATTGTGGAATTTGACGCCTTTGCGCAGATGGAAGCGCCAGTGGTTCGGGTCCAGGGTTTCCCAGCTTTCCGCCAGCGCGGGCACGATCTTCAGATCCTTGTCGCGGGTGACCAGGCCCTCATAGACATGCGCATGATGGGCGATGGTCGTGGTTTCCTTCAGCGTATAGGGATCGAGCGATTTGAGATCGCCCTGGTTGGCATAACGCAGCGTTTGGCTCGATGCCGGTGAGATCGCCAAGGCGGCCGCTGCGATGATGGCCGCTGCAAACAAGGTATGACGTACCGACATTGGTTCACGCTCTCCGCTGTGGCGCACGCCGTGCAATTTATGCAATAGCGACGGGCTATGATCGAACCATGTTGCCAGAGTTTGGCCGCCGCGCAAGCGGGATTTCACGGCGGTTTGCGCGAGCGCGCCGCAGTAGGTAGTTTCACTTGAGGCAAGAAAAAAGACATTCAACTTTCGGAGTGCCGAATGACGGAACTCAAGGCCGACGTTCTCGTACTGGGTGCAGGCATGGTCGGCGTCGGCGCCGCCCTGCATCTGCAGAAGCGAGGGCGCGACGTCATCCTGGTCGATCGGCAGGACCTCGCCGGCCAAGGCACGAGCTTCGGCAACGCCGGCATGATCGAATGCGCCTCGGTCTTCCCCTATATGTTTCCCCGCAACTTCGGCGAGATCCTGCGCTACGCGCAAAACCGCAGCCCCCAGGTGCGCTACAACCTCGGCGATTTGCCGGCCTTCCTGCCGTGGCTAATGCGTTACTTTATCGCGTCCTCGCCGGAGCGGGCACGGCATAGCATGATGGCCGCATTGCCGCTGATCCGGCGCAGCCTGATCGAGCATGAAGAATTGATCGCGGAGGCCGGTGTGCCGGAGCTGTTGCGGCGGAGCGGCTGGATCAAAATGTACCGCTCCGATGCAACGCTCGCAAAAGCTGTGCGCGATTTCGAACGGGCGAAACAATTCGGCGTCGCAGGCGAAGTGCTCGACGATGCGGCGATCAAGCTGCGCGAGCCGCATCTTGCCGGAGAATTCAAGGGCGCGATCCATTTTACCGAGCCCGGATTCGTTCCCGACCCCGGCGGACTGGCCAAGGCCTATGCCGCGCTGTTCCGCCGCAAGGGCGGCCGCTTCCTCGCCGGCGATGCAAGAACGCTCGAACAGTCAACCGGCGGCTGGCGCGTCAGCGTCGATCAAGGCGCGGTGACGGCGCGCGAAGCCGTGGTGGCGCTCGGACCCTGGTCCGATCTGGTGTTCGATCGGCTCGGCTACTCGATTCCGCTCAGCGTCAAGCGCGGCTACCACCTGCATCTGGCGGCGCGCGGCAATGCCGTGCTTAACCATCCGGTGCTGGACGCCGATCAGGGTTTTGTGCTGGCGCCGATGAACAGCGGCATTCGCCTCACCACGGGTGTGGAGTTTGCCCGGCGCGACGCTCCGCCGACGCCGATTCAGCTGCAGCGGGCGCTGCCGCGGGCGCACGCGCTGTTTCCGCTCGGCGACGCCCTCGATGCAAGGCCGTGGATGGGCGCGCGGCCGTGCCTGCCCGACATGCTGCCGGTGATCGGCAGGGCGCCCCGCCATGCCGGGCTGTGGTTCGATTTCGGCCATCAGCACCACGGCCTGACGCTCGGCGTCGCGACCGGCCGGCTGTTGGCGGAGATGATGACCGGCGAGACCCCGTTCGCCGATCCTACCCCGTTTGCGGTCGAACGCTTCGGCTAAGCCTATCTGCCGATCAAAGATGGCGTCAGGTCGCTTGCGTCGCGCTCCAACTCGCGGTGTTATGGGTGCCGCCGTCAAACGCGATCAGGAGCGGACATGAAGGTAAACGTCGAGATAGACTGCACACCGGTTGAAGCCCGCCAGTTCTTCGGACTGCCGGATGTTGCGCCGATGCAGGTGGCGGTGATGGAGCGGCTGCAGCAGCAGATGATCGCCAACATCGAGCAGGTTTCGCCGGAGGCGCTGCTGCAAAGCTGGTTCACCTTCGATCCGAAACTTGCCGAGCGGTTCCAGGAGATGTTCGTGACGATGGCCGGCCTCGGCGGCATGCGCGGCAACGACAAGAAGAAATAATGCCCGCCAACCGCGACGATGGGCCCGCGACAGGCCGGCTTCGTCCGCCGGGCCTCGCCCTGCTATTGGCCGAGGCAAGGGGAATCTTCGAGTTCAACACCAGCCTGTTGCTGTCGCCGCTGTTGATGCGCGCGCCGATCGGCGACGGCCATCCGGTGCTGACGCTGCCGGGATTTCTTGCAAGCGACCTGTCGATGGCGCCGATGCGGCGATATCTGAAAGAGCTTGGTCACGACACCCATGCCTGGCGGATGGGCCGCAATACCGGCGGCGTCGCGCGCATGCAAAGCGCGCTGCTCGATCGGCTCAAGGAAATTCATGCCGAAGCCGGCCGCAAGATCTCCGTCGTCGGGTGGAGCCTTGGCGGCATCTATGCGCGCAACCTCGCGCTGCAGGCCCCTGACATGGTTCGATGCGTCGTGACGCTGGGAAGTCCGTTTGCCAACGACGTGCGGGCGACAAATGCGACGCGGCTTTATGAGGCGCTGTCGGGCGAAACGGTTGAAGAAACCTCCGAGCTTCAACAGGCGATCGCAGGCGACCTGCCGGTCCCGGTCACATCGATCTATTCGAAGAGCGACGGCATCGTGAACTGGCGAACCTGCGTATTGCGGCCGTCCGATACCGCCGAGAATATCGAGGTGCGCTTCGCGAGCCATGTGGGATTGGGCGTAAATGCGGCAGCGCTCTGGGCGCTCGCCGACCGGCTCGCCTTGGCGGAGGGCCAATTCATGCAATTTGACCGATCCGGGCCGTTTGCCATTGCGTATGCCCCTGCAGAACATGCACAATCGGCTTGAACGCAAGAAGCGTCATTGATACGCCGCGTGATTTCTTCGGGAGGAAAAACATGAGTGACGGCAAAAAACTGTCCTCGTTGGACGCATCGTTCCTGTACCTGGAAACGCCGGAAATGCCGATGCATGTCGGCAGCATGGCAATCTTCCGCCTGCCTCACGACTACAAGGGTGACTTCTTCGAAGACTTCAAGGCGATGATCGCCTCGCGGCTGCACCTCGCGCCGATCCTGAAAGCGCGGCTGGAGAAGGCGCCGCTCGACATCGACCATCCAAGCTGGGTCGAGGACGACCAGTTCGATATTGACCGCCATATCTTCCGCGGCAGCCTGCCGGCGCCGCACGACCGCGCGACGCTGGAGCGTATCGTCGGCTGGATGCACGCAAAACTTCTCAACCGCGCCCGACCGCTGTGGGAGTTCTATGTCTTCGAAGGCATGGCGGACAACGAGATCGGGCTCTATTCCAAGATGCACCACGCCTGCATCGATGGCGGCGCCGGCGCTGCGCTCACCAACATGATTTACGACATCTCGCCGGTTCCGCGCACCATCGAGCCGCCGGCGGTGAAAGCGAAAGTCGGCCAGGAGCCGCGCGACATCGCGGCCAATTTGCTTGATTCCTACCAGCAGCTCTGGACCCAACCGCTCGATGCCGCGGCTGCCGCCAGGGGCATCGAATTGCCGCGTTCGGGAAAGAGCGACCTCGGATCGATCCTGTTCGACAATGCGATGTATCAGATCGAAAGCGCGGTGAAATTCGCCGGCAACATTCCGGCCATGCTGCAGGGTGTTTCCGACGTGGTCGGCAAGATTGCCGATCCGACGTCGCGCGACAGCCTCGCCAGCATGCTGTCACCGCCGAGCATTTTGAACAAATCGATTTCCTCGGAACGCAGCTTTGCCGGCACCTCGATCTCGCTGCCGCGGGCGAAGGCGCTCGCGAAAGCGTCCGGCGGCAAGCTCAACGACGTGGTGCTGGCGCTCGCTTCCGGCGTGGTGCGGCGCTACCTCATCGAGAGGGGCGCGCTGCCGGCGAAATCCTTGACCGCGGGGGTGCCGATCTCGTTGCGCGAGGAGGGCAATACCGACAGCAACAACCAGGTGTTCGGCATGATCTGTTCGATCGCCACCAATATCGAGGATCCCAAGGCGCGGCTCGAGACGATCATCGCGCAATCCACCAAATCCAAGGAGATGTCGCATCCGCTGCGGGCCTTGATGCCGCAGGTCTCCAACATCTCGATGCTGGGGGCGCCGATCCTGGTGCAGATCCTGGCGCTGCTCTACAGCCGTTCCAGCCTGTCGGACGTGTTGCCGCCGGCCGCCAACATCACAGTGTCCAACGTGCCCGGGCCGCGGCAGACGCTTTATGCCGCGGGCGCGGAATTGCTGCATATCTTCCCGGTGTCGATCGCGACCCACGGGCTTGCGCTGAACATCACCGTGCAGAGCTACCGCGATCAGCTCGATTTCGGCTTCATTGCGGGCGCCAACATCATCCCCCATGTGCAGGTTCTCTCCGACATGCTGCCCGGAGAGTTCGCAGCCCTTGAAGCTGCGTTCGCGCCGCCGTCTGCCGACATCAAGGGCGCGGCTGAATAGGGTCAAGTCATGATCGAGATGCCGCCACTGCAGTTCGCCCGGACCAACGGAATTCGCATGGGCTTTTACGAGGCGGGACCCGCGACCGACAAGCCGCCGGTCATCCTGTGCCACGGCTGGCCGGAGATCGCGTTCTCCTGGCGCTACCAGATCAAGGCGCTGGGGGAAGCCGGCATCCGCGTGATCGCGCCGGACCAGCGCGGCTATGGTGCAACCGACCGCCCCGAGGCGGTCGAGGACTATGACATCGAGCATCTGACCGGCGATCTCGTCGGCCTGATGGACCATCTTGCGATCGACAAGGCGATCTTTGTCGGCCACGACTGGGGCGGATTCATCGTCTGGCAGATGCCGCTGCGGCATATCGATCGCGTCGCAGGCATCGTCGGCGTCAACACCCCGCATACCGACCGTGCGCCGGCCGATCCAATCGAATTGCTGCGCAAGCGCTTCGGCGAGCACATGTATGTCGTCCAGTTCCAGGACCCCGCGCGCGAGCCGGACAGGATATTCAACAGCCGGGTCGAACAGGTCTTTGATGCCTTCATGCGCAAGCCGGTTCCGCAGGCGGAGCGTACGCCGGCGGAATCGCCAGTCGCGGGTATCGGCGCCTCGCCGAGATCGAATCTGGCGTTTCCGCAAATGATTGCGAACTACGACGCCAAGCACGATCCGCGGACACCGATCCTGTCGGCAGAAGAAAAGAAGGTCTTCGTCGATACGTTTGCAAGGACCGGCTTCACTGGCGGCCTCAACTGGTACCGCAACATGTCGCGCAACTGGCAGCGCTCGGAGGGCATCGACCATACCGTGCGTGTGCCGTCGCTGATGATCATGGCCGAGAACGATCGCGTGCTGCCGCCATCTTCCGCCGACGGCATGGAGAAGATCGTCCCCGACCTGGAAAAATACCTGGCACGGGACAGCGGCCATTGGACGCAGCAGGAAAAGCCGGAGGAGGTCAGCGCCAAGCTGATCGAATGGCGTAGAAAGCGGTTTGGATGATCGCTTCACCGTCATTGCGAGCGCAGCGAAGCAATCCATCGTCCGACGCAAAAAGCGTGGATTGCTTCGTCGCAAGTGCTCCTCGCAATGACGGTGAGTATTGACGAGAGAGCAGGGAAACGAACTTCGCAGATGGCATCCAACAACAGGCTAAGCCCGATCCCGCGTCCGCCGACAAAACCGGTGGTCGGCAACATGCTGTCGCTGGACTCGAGCGCGCCGGTGCAAAATCTGGCCCGGCTTGCCAAGGAGCTCGGTCCGATCTTCTGGCTCGACATGATGGGCACGCCATTTGTCGTCGTGTCGGGGCACGATCTCGTCGATGAGCTCAGCGACGAGAAGCGGTTCGACAAGGCGGTGAAAGGGTCCCTGCGCCGCGTGCGGGCCGTCGCCGGCGACGGACTGTTTACGGCGTACACGAACGAGCCGAACTGGAGCAAGGCGCACAACATCCTGATGCAGCCGTTCGGCAACCGTGCGATGCAGTCCTATCATCCAAGCATGGTCGATATCGCCGATCAGCTCGTCAAGAAGTGGGAACGCCTGAATGCTGATGATGAGATCGACGTCGTTCACGACATGACGGCGCTGACGCTCGACACCATCGGCCTGTGTGGATTCGATTACCGTTTCAACTCGTTTTATCGAGAGGATTATCATCCGTTCGTCGCGTCGCTGGTGCGTTCGCTCGAGACCATCATGTTGACCCGCGGCCTTCCGCTCGAAGGGCTGTGGTTGCGCAACCGTAACCGCGACCTCGCGAGTGACGTCGCGTTCATGAACGCGATGGTAGACGAGATCGTCGCCGAACGGCGCAAGAACGCCGAAGCTGCCGAGGGCAAGAAAGACATGCTCGGCGCCATGATGACCGGCGTCGACCGCGCCACCGGCGAGCAGCTTGATGACGTCAACATCCGCTACCAGATCAATACGTTCCTGATTGCCGGACACGAAACGACCAGCGGTCTGTTGTCATGCACGCTCTATGCCCTCTTGAAACATCCCCAGGTTCTCAGGAAGGCCTATGAGGAGGTCGACCGGGTGCTCGGGCCCGATGTCGATGCCAAGCCGACCTACCAGCAGGTTACACAACTCACCTACATCACGCAGATTCTTAAAGAGGCCCTGCGGCTGTGGCCGCCGGCGCCGGCCTATGGCATCGCGCCGCTCAAGGACGAGACCATCGGCGGCAAATACGAGCTCCGGAAGAACACCTTTGTTCTGGTCCTTGCGCTGGCGCTGCACCGCGATCCCAGTGTGTGGGGACCGAACCCTGACGCGTTCGATCCCGAGAATTTCAGTCGCGAAGCCGAAGCCAAGCGCCCGATCAATGCCTGGAAGCCATTCGGCAACGGCCAGCGCGCCTGCATCGGCCGTGGCTTTGCGATGCATGAGGCGACCCTTGCGATCGGCATGATCCTGCAGCGCTTCAAGCTGATCGACCATCAGCGCTACCAGATGCATCTGAAGGAAACCCTGACGATCAAGCCCGACGGCTTCAAGATCAAGGTGCACCCGCGTGCCGAGAAGGATCGTGGCGCTTTTGCCGGCGCAACGACCGCGGCGGTTGCGTCAAACGCGGCGGCGCCACGCGCGCGGACGCGGCCGGGCCATAACACGCCGCTGCTCGTGCTCTACGGGTCGAACCTCGGCACCGCCGAAGAACTCGCGACCCGCGTCGCCGATCTCGCCGAGGTCAACGGTTTTGCCACCAGGCTTGCGCCGCTTGATGATTTTGTGAGTAAGCTGCCGGAAAAGGGCGGCGTTCTGATTTTCTGCGCGTCGTATAATGGCGCCGCGCCCGACAATGCCACCCAGTTCGTCAAATGGCTCGGCGGTGATCTGTCGAAGGACGCCTTTGCAAAACTGCGCTATGCGGTGTTCGGCTGCGGCAACAGCGACTGGGCCGCGACCTACCAGTCGGTGCCGCGTTTCATCGATGAGCAGCTGAAGGCGCGCGGCGCGCGAAATGTCTATGCGCGCGGCGAGGGCGATGCTCGCAGCGATCTCGACGGGCAGTTCGAGAGCTGGTTCGCGGCCGCAGCACCCGCCGCGGTGAGGGAATTCGGCGTCGATTCGAATTTCAGCCGCAGCGCCGATGACGAGCCGCTCTACAAGATCGAGCCGGTGGCGCAGGCCGCGGTTAATACCATCGTGGTGCATGGCGGCGCTCTGCCGGTGAAGGTGCTGGTCAATAACGAGCTGCAGAACAAGACTGGCGGCAAGCCGTCGGATCGATCGACCCGGCATATCGAGGTGCAGCTGCCAACGGGCGTCAATTATCGTGTCGGCGATCATCTGAGCGTGGTGCCGCGCAACGATCCGGCGCTGGTGGATTCCGTGGCGCGCCGCTTCGGCTTTCTGCCCGCCGACCAGATCAGGCTCCGTGTCGCCGAAGGCCGCCGCGCGCAATTGCCGGTCGGCGATGCGGTGTCGGTCGGGCGGCTACTCACCGAATTCGTCGAATTGCAGCAGGTCGCGACCCGCAAGCAGATCCAGATCATGTCGGAGCAGACGCGCTGCCCGGTGACAAAACCGAAACTGCTCGCCTATCTCGGCGACGATGCCGCTTCGACCGAGCGCTATCGCGCGGACGTCCTGGCAAAGCGCAAATCGGTGTTCGACCTTTTGGAAGAACATCCGGCCTGCGAATTGCCGTTCCACGCCTATCTGGAAATGCTGTCGCTGCTCGCGCCGCGCTATTATTCGATCTCGTCCTCGCCCGCTGGCGAGCCCGCGCGCTGCAGCGTTACCGCCGCGGTGGTGCAGGCGCCCGCAAGTTCCGGACGCGGCATCTACAAGGGCGTCTGCTCCAACTATCTCGCCGGCCGCCGGGTCGGCGACACCGTGCATGCCATGGTGCGCGAGACCAAGGCCGGTTTCCGCCTGCCTGACGATAGCTCGGTGCCGATCATCATGATCGGTCCCGGCACGGGCTTAGCGCCGTTCCGCGGTTTTCTGCAGGAACGCGCGTCTCAGAAGCGGAAGGGCGCTACGCTCGGCCCCGCAATGCTGTTCTTCGGCTGCCGTCATCCCGATCAGGATTATCTCTATGCCGATGAGCTGAAGGCGTTCGCCGCCGATGACGTCACTGAGCTCTACACCGCGTTCTCGCGCGCCGAGGGCCCGAAGACCTATGTGCAGCACCTGATCGCGATGCAAAAGGAAAAGATCTGGAGCCTGATCGAACAGGGCGCGATTACTTACGTCTGCGGCGACGGCGGCAAGATGGAGCCGGACGTCAAGGCAGCCCTTGTTGCGATCTATCGCGAGCGCTCTGGTGCCGACGCCGATGCCGGGCAGCGCTGGATCGATGATCTCGGCGCCAACAACCGCTACGTGCTCGACGTCTGGGCCGGCGGGTAGCCAAGGAGTGTAGGGTGGGTTAGCGAAGCGTAACCCACCGCCTTTCGCGGGAAAGGGTGGGTTACGCTTCGCTAACCCACCCTACAACTGCGCTCGGGCTACGCGGCGGCGTCACGCCGCCTTCGCCTTCGCGCCGTGGGCGTGCTTGTCGATCGCATCGATGATCTGCGGCCACATCGGGATCGGCAGCGCATGCCCCATGCCCTCGATCATCAAGAGCCTGGCGCCGGGAATCGAGGCCGCGGTGTCCTTGCCGCCTTCGGGGCGCACCAGGGGATCGACGGTGCCATGGATGACCAGCGTCGGTGCCTTGACCTGCCGCAGCCGTTCCTTGCGGCTGCCGGAGGCCAGGATGGCGCGGAGCTGGCGCCCGACGCCGGCCGGATTGAGACCGCGCGCGAAGATGCGTTCGGCGCGCAAGGGGTCGAGCGCTTCGTCTTGCGGAAAACTGCCGACCCGCAGCACCTTCCAGGTTCGCGCGAAGCGAACGAGATATTCCTCCTTGGTGGCCGGCGGCGGCGCCATCAGGATCGCGGCGGCCTCGCGGGTCGCCTGCGGCAGTTTTGGATTGCCCGTCGTCGACATGATCGAGGTCAGCGAGCGCACCCGCTCTGGAAACGAGATCGCGATTTCCTGGGCGATCATGCCGCCCATCGAAGCTCCGACCAGATGCGCCGAC
>Ga0210401_10005496_pt1 | contig 13020 bp, 4 predicted proteins | sample IncBWH32MmetaG_FD_150866 | JGI IMG/M metagenome (GOLD analysis project Ga0210401, IMG submission 150866) | Forest soil microbial communities from Barre Woods Harvard Forest LTER site, Petersham, Massachusetts, United States - Inc-BW-H-32-M | ecosystem: Environmental > Terrestrial > Soil >... | reverse complement strand
CTCGTACGACTCGGCTTCTGCTGCTTTGACCCGCACGCCGACTTCGACTCGACGCGCGGCGTCATATCTCGAACGCCCACCTCGGCCACTGAGGGCCAACCCGCCGCCGCGGCCACAGCCACGATCCCGCCGTCGCCGCTCGCAGCGACCACCATCACCCCACCCATCGCTCCATCCTCTCCGGCCCAAAAGGCCACCCAGTACCCAGACACACGCCTTCACCCGTTTGTACAAGTCCGTTCTCGCCGCCGCGCAGGCCGAGTGCGCGTCAAGGATGTGAGCTCGATCGGCGCCGTGGCAACCTCCTGGAGCGCGCGACGACAGCTCGCTCACGGCGGCGGCCTCGGCCTCTATGCGGTTGTGTGCGGTCGTCATGTTGCCTGCGCTACCTCTCGAACTTCACGGTCAAAGTCTTCGTGAGCTTCTTCCCATGCGCGGGGGCGAAGGCGATCTTCAGCCGCGCGCGCAACCGCCCCGCTCGCTTCTCGCTCACGCTCAACGTCAGCGTTTCTCTGCCGGCCGCGCTCTTCGTCTTCGAGTGGACCCCACGACCGCCGATCGTGAGCTTCCCCGCCGACGGCACCGCGACCTTCAAGGTGAGCGTCCTGCCCTCGAGCTTCTTGGAGACCAAGCCGAGCGCATTAGAGCAACCTTCAACCTCCACTCTGCTTTGCTGCTTGAAGCTCGCTCCGTTCTGCCCCGTGAGTTCTGTAGGCATCACGAGATGCTGCTGGCAGAGGTTGCCGTTCGCGCCGAGCGCCGAGTACTTCCCCTGAGGCAGCACCAGTTCGAAGGATTCGATCGGGACGTCCGGGGTTGAGGGGAACGTGCTGCTCGTGACCCCCTTCTTGATATCCGTGTCACCGACCAGTTCTATCTTCACCCCATCGCCCTCCAAAACCGCAATCAGGTTCGGAAACGCTTCACTGCCGTTGGACACGAAGTAAGCGGGCCCTTCGAGCGGGACTGGCAATATCGGAGTGTGAGCAATCGCATGACCCACAACCGATTCAGCCGGGCAACCAGCCGGGTTCGTGTCGAACTGTTTCGCGGTACACGCCTTCTGCAGCGTCGTCAAGCGGCTAGGCATGGCCTTGGGGAGTTCGACCCTCGCGCTCTTCACATTCGCCTGCATCCCCATCGAACCCGACGGATACGCCAACCTCACATCCAAACTCGCACCGTCCGCTCTAGAAGTGCGCCCAGACGTCGAAACCGAGAACCTCGGTTTGAACGCGAGATTCGCGCAGTTGACGGCCTGGAAATGACTCGCGATCGGCGCCGTGGCGCCCTGTTCAGAGACCACGGCCCCAGCCACGCTCGACGGTTCGCAACTGGTTGGATTGAAGATGAAGCCTTCACGATCGATAACGACGTTGATCGTCTTGATGTCGAGCGGAATCCCTTTGAGGATCGTCGGGAACGGGTCGCTCACGATCGTGACCTGACCGGTGTGCGGATCGACTTCGATCTTCGAGCGCACCACGACCGTCCCCAGGTTGAACGGGCCCGCTTCCGCCGGAACGACGACCGACAACCCAAACGGAGCTCCGTTATATGGCCCTGTCAGATACACGGGGTCCTGCGGCTTGCCGGGCTGCGGCACGTAGACGGGGTCCGGGCCGGGCCCGGCCCCGACGATCACATGCCCGATCTTGCTGGCTTCCGGGCACGTCCCCGCGGCGGCCTGTGGTTCGCCACACAACGTGACCTTCGAAAGCAGTCCCGAAAACCCGGGCGGGGTCTTGACCGTCAACTGCTTGAAGCCCTGTTGGTGATCCGTCCGCGACAGAGACAGTGAAAACGGCGAGAAGGCGCCGGCCTGATTGCTGACGGTTCCAGCGTTGAATTCGGGAGAGAATCCGTTCTCACAACCACTCGTGATCTGGAAGGGCTGCGTCAGCTTGACTGGAGCAGTTCCGCTCCATGGCGCGAATTCGCTTTCCACGCTGTAGGTACCGCATTCGCGCGGGGTCATCAACGCCGCCCGCGGACCACCGAAGAGTTTCAGCGTCAAGTGGCTGAACGGCTGCTGCGGGGTGTCTTCGAAGCTGGCCGTGATCTGCCCGGTCGCTTCATTGATGGCCACCTTGCCGGGAAGCTTGACCAGGACGCCGGCGTTCGGGTCTTCGGCCACGAGATAGACCGCAACCAAGGAACTGAATGGGTTTTGCTGTGGTCCCGAGAAGTTCTGGGGAGCCGCCAGATAGAGGCTGCCTTCCAGTTCGCCTTCCAACAGTGGTGTGCTGATCTTTACGCTTCCAATCTTCGAGGAGCTCGGGCAAAGGTCGGCTTCTGGCTTGCCCGTTTCGGGATTCGTGACGCGTTCCACGAACTGCGGAGTCACGACACCCGGTTCACCCTTGGGGTCAAGTTCCTTCGTCCCCGTATAACCGATCTCCGCGATGCTGCAAGCCTGCAGCCCGTTGGCGGCCGCCGGCGACACCGTCAGCCCTTTGGGCAACGTCACAACAGCCGTCTTCAGATTAGCCTCCGCGAGCCCATTGGGGTTTTCGTTCTGCGGGAGCGATACTTCCGCGGATGCACCCGCAGGCGCACCCGCCGCTTCGGTGTCGGGTCTAATATTGATCGTCGGACTGAAGTTAAGATCTTCGCAGCCGGTGACACCCACCGGATGCCCTTCGCCATCGTGGTTGAACGCGACTTCGCTCACACCTTCCAGTTCAACATTCTGCACCGGGTGCTGCCAGGAGTCGGCGTGAATCGCCGTGCCCAGCGATCCTTCGGGGCAACTGGTGGGGAGCGTCAGCAACGGGCGAGGAGCCGTTTCGACCGGGCACGGGTGTTCTTCGCCCTGTACAAACGTTTCCCCGAATTCGCCCAAGCATTCTCCACGTTCGCCATCGTGGCTCGATGCCGCCGGCACTCCCCAGAAGGTCGTCTTGAGCCCAAAAATGCGCTGCGCCTGCGGTGTGTTTTTGGACACAGCGGTGAGCCCGTAGTCGCTGCCGGTGCGCACCTTGGGGGTGATGATGACTGGGATGCCGAGCGGGTTGATGCCGAACTCAGCCGGTACCCCGTGAGGCGGGACAAGGTTGTAGATGCCAAGTACGGCGGGTATGGGTTCTCCCTGATCCTGTGGGGTGATTTCGATCTGCGCAATGCCCACCTGTGTGTCGTCTGGACAGAGACCGACCTGTAGAAAACGATGGGGATTTTCCTTTGTGAACTGTTCGATCGTACATCTCGGGACCGCATTGGCATTTCCGCTCACTCCGGGGGGCAGCGCCACTTCAACATCCTTGACGTCTTCGTCCGGGATCGCTTCACCGCCGAACCCGAGTGCGGTCTTAAACTTGATCGTGGTTGTGAGCATCACTGGATGTGACCCCGCCTGCTCATCAGGCACACCACCCTGGTTGAGCAGTGTATTTTCAAATGTCTGAAAGCCAAACGAGGCAAAGGCTGGACTAGCCGAGAAGGCGACGACGACCAGGAGAGATACGAGAGCCGTGAGCGGGGCGGCGATCTTGACCGGGTTTACGAACATCTACTTGCCCCCGCGGCTGCGGTTCTGTCGCTCTTGGCTGGGGCCGCGTTTCGTGCTGTCTGTCTACGCTCTGGGGAGGCCATTACTTCTTGCTCCTCTTCACCGAGCTCTTCGTCGCTTTCTTCGCCCCATACCTCTTCCGAGCTTGCTTTTCACAGGAGCTGCGTGTCTTCTTGCTCTTGTCTTTTTTACAGGTATGGAGTGCTTTCGCGAGCTTCGCCGCTCTCGTGAGAGGCTTCGCTTTGACTGGGACTGACAGCGCAGGCGTTACAGGCGCCAGATTGCCCGCTCCGCTGAAAGTCTCGCTTGCCGGCGCACTGAATTCCGGCACTGGAGGAGTAGTCGGCCGGCATTCTTCCCCTTCGCAGGGAGCTGAGGGTTGCGAAGAGAAGCCGGCCGGTTCTCCAGGTTCGTGCGGAGCGCGCGCATCATAGAGATCGACGAGTCGATCAGCGTCCTGCGGCACAAGCTGGGCACTTGTAAGGAAGAACACGTCATTCCCCGTTTCGCTGGCATCAACAAATGACGCCCCTTCAGGGTTTTCGCCGCCGGAGATAAGGTAGTCCTGCCCCTCCTCATACTCGTAAACATCTGGCGCGTTGTTGGTGTCCTGCGGCACGAGCGCATCTTCGCTTTCAAAGAAGACCCGTCCCGCATCTACTCCTTCAGAGAGCACGCGTGACTGATACGTGGCGACCTGGAGCGAGTAGTCGGTTCCGCCGGGGATACCCGATGGACCGCGAGGGCGAGTACCGCTCGGGTTGCACGAGACACAGATCAGATGCCCAGGGACGGCTTCGCTCGGGCTTGCTTCATAGCTGAAGACCTCCTCGCACGACGCCGGCAGTTCCAGCGCCGGTTCCCCACAGTGACTGCCGCCCCTCACCGTGTTGTCATAGCCGGTGAGACTCCTTTCCGACATGAACACAGCACTCAGACCATCGCGCGAGACCCTTGCGGTACGAGTACCCACACCAGAGCTCCAGTCGTATGCAAGGCCAAGCTGATTATATGTTTCTGCACTTTCGTCATGTCCGGCAAGCCTCGCAATGAACTTGGGTGTCTTCCAGCCTTCATGCCAAAGATACAGGTTACAGGTCGATTCCGACGGAGAGGGACCGTGCTTGCAGTTTCCAGGTGAAGCACCGGTTGCCAGGACGCCATTGGCGACAAAGTAGACGTACGAGCCGTCGACGCTGGCACCAAGCACACCCACCACTTCAGCGCCTCCCGGATCTACGCGATCAACCGTCAGATCGGCCAAATGATCGGTTTCCGGTTCGAACATATACATATCTTCGCCTTCGCTACTCGATTCAGGCGTCAGATGGTTGGCGTCGTCGAAGAAAATCTTCGTGTCGTCGCTGCTGGCCGTTAGAAACTGGCCTCCGCCGGCAGGCGCATCGACCTGCACGGTCCTTTCGTCGTTAGTCTCGATTCCCGTGCGGACATATAGGCCTGTGTTTGAACGCCAAATCACCTTCGAGCCATCTTCCGAAATCGCCCTATCCGTATCAAGGTGACTTCCGCCGAGATTCAGCCTAGTTTCCTGTGGCGTCGAAGCAGTGTCGCCAGGGAGTACATTCAGTACCTGGAAGCCACCGGTTTCACGGTTCCACTCATACAGATTGAAGCCATGCCCTTCGACCGCATTTGGACTCAGCGCCGTATTAGCACTCTCTACGACGATATGGCTCAGATCAGGAGTGGTACCAAGGAACTGAAGACCGAAAGCGCTGGCGGGCACACTCGGCGTCTGGGTCAGAAGCGGCTGCAAAACATCTTCGGGGAACTCATCCAAATAGTCGTTTTCATAACCCGGTGGGGCTCCGGGTGCCAGTGGAGGACTTTCCACGGGGCGGTCTTCATGGCTGACCCCTCCACGCTGCCCTCCAGACACCAAGCCAGTGGATAGTTCGGGCGAAAACGCCTCAAAGGGCGTACCAGTCGTGCCAAGGACGTACGCCTGGTCGTTCATTGGGGTGCTGATATTCTGTGTCAGCCAGCCTGTGCTTGGGTGGCGTGTCGACAGGTACTGGCTACCCACCGCTGCGCCCTTGGCATCCCCAAACGAGGCTAGCGATGCATACGTGATCCGTTCGCCGTTGGCCGCGGCCATGACGACACCGCCCGAGCTGATGCCGTGTATGCCCCTGATGCTGCCGCCGTTCTTTTCCTGAGGCGAGACCATCTCGTATGCCCGGCCGTCCGGTAGCGACGCAAGCGACGCTGTGGCGCCCGGAGGAGCATTCGTCGCGAACGCCGCGACCGGGCCCGGCGTGCCAGCGGGGCTCTTCGCGTTGGTCGCGACGGCGCGGAAGCGGTAGGCCGTCCCGGGCTGAAGCTTTTCGAGGGACACCGCCACGGGATGCTCCGAGTTATCGGCGCCGACCGAGGCGGACTCGGGAGTCTTTTGCACGCCCGCGCCAAACGTGTTGCCGTCCGCTTCGAACTGCGCCGCGGTCAGGTATTCAAAGTGATAGGTCGTGGCCGCGCCCCCCGGGTCGATTGAGGCGTTCAGCGTGGCCGTGGTGGCCTCGAGTTCGGAGGGATACTCGGCGGTGACGTTGGGTGGGATGGCTTCGGTCGTGAAGGTCTTCGGCCCGCTCGGGGGGCTGACTTCTCCCGCTTCGTTGATCGCGAGTAGGCAGAACGTATACTGCGTGTTCGGTAGCAGGCCCGTCACCGGGGCTTGCACCGGTTCATTTGCGTTCAGGCCCGGCGGTTTCGTCGCGGAAACGGATTTTCCATTTTCGCCTTCGCATTCGTTCGCTGATTCTTTGTAGCGAAATTCATATGTGCCCGGTTCCCGCGTACGCGCGTTGCCCGGGTTCAGGACACCGTTGAGCGTCGCGGTGGTCGCGGCGACTGGGTTCGCGGCTGTCGTCTGCGGGGTTTCAGGAGGGAGGGCGGTCGTGAACGACACCGCGGGCGTCGTGATCGTCGCTTCCTTGCTCGTTCCGCCTTCCACACGCACGCACACCGCGTACTCGGTGCCAGGAGTCAGACCCGCGATCACTTCCGAGTATTCTTCGCGGTTGAAACCAAACGACATTCCCGGCGACGCGGGCGCATGAGAACCACCTTCACACTGTCCCGTACTCGACGCTTTGTAGAGAAATTCATACGTACCCGCTTCCCCCGGTTCGCCGTTGGGGTTCAACACAGCCCGCAACCGTGCTTCAACAGAAGGCGTGGGCACGGCATTCGTCGCATCTTCCACAGACAGTTCCGGGGCTTCCGGAGGGGCCGCCAACGCCGGAGCGCAGGTCGCGAGGGTCGCGACCGCTGTCAGCGCCAGGGCGGCGAGCACACCCCCGTGGATGCGACGCGGCTTGCGCGCGAGTGCTCGTCTTTGCCTTGGGATCTTGTGTGCTCTGGTCATGTTGCCTGCGCTACCTCTTGAACTTCACGGTCAGGGTCTTCGTGAGCTTCTGCCCATGCGCTGGAGCAAAGGCGATCTTCAGCTGCGTGCGCAACCGGCCCGCTCGCTTCTCGCTCGCGCTCACGCCCAACGTCACCGTTGCGCCCCGTCCCAAGCCGCAGTTAGCTTTAGTGGCAAGCCCGCGCGCTTCGCCGAGATCGCGAGATCTCCCAGTGCGAGTCGGGCTTACGTCTGTCAGGTGCTGCTTAGGGAGGTACGGCGAGAGCTCAAGCGGGCCAGGTATTAGGGAGACGCGCGCCGCGCGCGCTCCACATACACCGCGTACGCGGCCATCCCGGCCGCCACAGACGCACACGCCGCCGCGAACACCGCCTGCAGCTCGACCCGCCGCTCGCGACGCCAACGAAGCTCGTCGATCGTCCGTCGCATCTCCCATTCCCAAAACCGCTGCGGCGTCATCACCTCCGAACACCCGGCCAATGCACGCTCTCTTGGCTGGCCTTTCGGCTTGGGCTTGGGCGTCGGTTTCGGTCCGGCCGGCCGTCCCGCCGCCGCCGGCGCTTTCGTGCGAACCGTCGTACGAGTGGGCTTCGCCGGCGCGTTCGCCCGAACACTCGTACCGCTCGGCGCTGGCGGTCCTAACTTCGCCTGCGCTTTCGCCCGAACACTTGTACGACTCAGGGCTGGCGGTCCCGGCTTCGCCGGCGCTTTCGCCCGAACACTCGTACCACCCGGCTTCTGCTGCTTTGACCCGCACGCCGACTTCGACTCGACGCGCGGCGTCATATCTCGAACGCCCACCTCGGCCACTGAGGGCCAACCCGCCGCCGCGGCCACAGCCACGATCCCACCATCGCCGCTCGCAGCGACCACCACCACCACCCCACCCATCGCTCCATCCTCTCCGGCCAACAAGGCCACCCAGTACCCAGACACAAGCCTTCACCCGTTTGCACAAGTCCGTTCTCGCCGCCGCGCAGGCCGAGTACGCGTCAACGATGTGAACGCGCCCGCCACCGCGGCAACCTCCAGGAGCGCGCGACGACAGCTCGCTCACGGCGGCGGCCTCTGTCCCTATGCGGTCACGTGCGGTAATCATGTTGCCTGCGCTACCTCTTTGAACTTCACGGTCAGGGTCTTCGTGAGCTTCTGCCCATGCGCGGGAGCAAAGGCGATCTTCAGCCGCGTGCGCAACCGCCCCGCTCGCTTCTCGCTCACGCTCAACGTCACCGTTTCCCGGCCGCCCGCGTTCTTCGTCTTCGAGTTCACCCCACGACCGCCGACCGTGAGCTTCCCCGCCGAGGGCACAGCGACCTTCAAGGTGAGCGTCCTGCCCTTCGGTAGGTGCTCTCTGAGGACCGCTTTCCGGGAGGTCGCGCTCGGCGCCCCAAGTTCTCCCACCCGCAGGGAGCGACGGCGTGCGCGTCGCCCGGACCACCGCGCCCGCGTCGATGCGCGTTCCAATCGTCCCGCTCCGCGACCAGCACAGAAAGATCCGGCCCCACCGTGCGCATCTGCCCCTCGACAACCGCGCAGCACCAGCGCCAACCAACCCCCTCAGGCATCCCCCAGCGAGGGACAGTGGGTAACGCCCAAGCCAGGGAACGTTCTCTCCCCGCCGAGGCGATCCGTCGTGCTTCCGTTCGAGGCGCCGCAACCTAGAGGGGCGACGGCCACAACGCCAAGAGCAACTCGAGCAGCAGACACCGCTCGCACTGCATGCTTGCTCGAGCGTCGTGCCTTCAGAAACCGCTGAAGCCCAAGACCGGGCGGCACGGCACTCGACCGGACCGCGCCCGCGGACAATTCGTGCCCCACTCCAGCCACATCCCCAATCTGCTTGCCCGGTCCCCACTCGCCATGCGTCTCCTCCTGGGCCGGCTCATGCCCCTCATTTCGGGTAGCCGACAGCCAAAATAAACGGCTACCTGCGACCGTATACTAGGACACAGGAGTTTGTCAAGGAACGGCCGCGCAGCGCCCTTCCGACCGCCGGCTCTGGAAGCCGCGCGATTTGAGTCGACGCCTCCACGTGCAGCTCTACCTTCTTTATAAACGGATACGTGGGATTTGACGCGGTCCGATGAGGCCCAACGCCACGGTGACGCGCGGATTGGTGCCGCCGGCTTCGAACGCCGGGACTGAATGAGACCCCACCCGCAGCGCCATCACAGTTCGTGACCGTGTACGCCGAGGCGGGGTGCGCGCCCGGGTCGGCGGACTGGACCACGGCGTGATGTCGCTCGTAGCGACCGCTTCACCGCGCCTGCGAGTTGGCCGGAGGAGCACGCGGCCTCGTGCAACTCCAGCTTCAAATCGCTCACGGGCTGCTGCGGCGTGCCCTCGGTCTGCGAGTGCAAACCGCTACTCGTTTTTCTTCTGCGCTCTAGGGCCGTACTTCTTGCGAGCTTCCTTTTCGCACGAGGTGCGCTTCCGCTTCCGCCGGTCTTTCGTGCATGCCTTGAGCGCTTTCTTCAGCTTCTGCGCGCGTGTCTCAGGTGCTTTGATCGTCGGCACCACCCCACGTTCGCCCGTGCCCGGGAACGCGACGGGGGTGCTCGCGATCAGCGGCGTTGCCGCGGGAGCGAACAACGCAGTGCCTTGGAACGCGGGCGTGGTGAAGCTCTGGTCCTGGCCGCACTGAAGACCGCCTTCGTTTTGCGCGCACAGGCGGAAGTGGTATTCGGCCGCGGGCTGTAGGCCCGTAATGGTGCGTTCGACGCCTTGCGCTTCCGTTCCGGACTGCCCCGGAAGCACGGTGCCGTAGGCGGTCGTGGTGCCGAATTCAAACCGGTAGACCGTGGGGCTACCCGCCGGGTTGACGGTCCCCGTGAGCGTCGCCGCAGTCTGCGAGACGTCCACCGCCCCGCCGGTGCTGGCGAGCGGCAGGACCGGCGGTGGACGGCTGGAGGCCGTCGTGAACGTCTGGTCTTCGCCGGTCGCATCTCCCGCGTCGTTGCTCGCCAGGAGGGCGAAGTGGTACGTCGTGTCCGGCCGCAGGGATCCCTGGGGGATCGCCTGCTCGATGGTAATCGGTTCGAGCCCCACGCCGACGGCGCCAACCGTCGGCAGCGCGGTAGTGTAACGCCCGGGTTCAGTCCCGTACACGAAGTGATACGAGGTAGTGTCGAGACCGTCGGGCGCGACCGTGCTCGAACCCGGGTTGACCGCGCCATTGAGAACTGCCGTTTCGGCGCCGACTTCAGTCGCGAACGCGGCCACTTCATTCACGCCCGGAGGCAGCGGCGGTGTTTCCACCGCGCTGTCCGGACCGTGCGCGGCGATTTCGCCCGCGACGGCTTCGCCGTCTGTCGCCACCACGCGACAGTGGTAGACCGTGCCGGGTTCAAGCCCGTTGGCCATCACGCTCACAGACTCGAACGCATTACCCGCTATGGAGTCGCCCGCCTGCTGTTCGTACGGGCTCGTGCCGAGGCCATATTCGAAGGTGTAGCTCGCGCCCGTTGCCCCAAGTGGGTCGACTTCGTCTTCGAGAGTGGCTTCGGTCGCGGTCACCGCCGAGGCCGTGCAGCCGCCCTTGACGTCCGGCACGGTAACGAGCTTTTCGTGGAAGGCGTCGATCTCGTCTTCCTCGAGCTCGGAGGCATAGATCGCTCCGGTCTGGCCGTCGATCGCGACGCCTTCCGACATCCCTCCAAGCCGGTGTCTCGCGAGCTGCAGTTCGGGCGTGATCGCCACCTGCCCGCTCGCCTTGTACTCCGCGATTTCGCCACCACGATCGACATAGAGATCGGCGTTTGGCCCGCCAACTGCGACTGAGAATCCATCGATAGCATGAGATACGATTTCGTTATTCACCGGCCCGGTAAGGTTGGCACGCCCGAGCTGGAAGAGACTCTGGGCTTCATACGTCACACCGAAAATATCCCCTGTCGCGTCGACGCTGAGCGCACGGACATGCTCGTCGTGCAGCTGTGGGTGTTCGCTTTCCTTGATATCGGCGATGTCCTTCCCTTCGCCGCTGAGCTCCTCGATCGAGCCCTTCCCCCCAGATTCGCCGAAGTTGGCGATGTAGAGGTCGCCCTGTTCGTCAACCGCCAGGCCGAGCGGTTCGACGAGCGCTTCCGCGGGCGTCCCACCGCTCGAGTGACACGCCTGGACGCCGGCACCGTACCAGCCGTTGATCTGGCAGGCGTAGGCGTAGCTGCCGGCGCCGGTGCGGCTGAACTCGTCGACGACGTTGTGGCGCACGTCGCTGACATAGAGCGCGCCCGTGGTTTGGTCGATCGCGACGCCAGCCGGTTCTCTCGCGAATTCGAATGTTTCTGTGCCCGTGCCCGAGATCGATCCGAGCAGAACGCCGGTTTCCGCGTCGAAGACGTCCACGACATCGTTCCCGCCACCGTCGGCGACGAACACTTCCTTGTGGGCTTCATCGACGGCGATCCCGGTGGGGTTCGAGAAGGCGCCGAACGGCGAGAACGACGCCGGGACGAACGCCAGCTGTTCGGTGGCGAACGCCTCCTCCGTGCCACCAAAAGCGAGGATCCCGGTGAGCGCCACCGTGCACACAATGGCAGCCAGCATGCCGTGTGGGCGTCTCATGCGCGCCGAGCGAGATGAGGGACGAGAGGCGCAGCCTGAACGCGCAGACGTGATGCAGGAGGGAATCATTTCTTTCGCCTGCTTGCTTTTGTCTGCAACGCCCTGGTCCTCTTCTTCTTCTTCGCCTTCGCGCAGCCGGTGACTTTGATGGGGGTGGACCGGTCGATCGTCTTGCCGTTCTCCGCGACGAACCGGTTCGGCGCTGTCAGCTTCTCCTTGCAGAGATCGCCGTTCGCGCCCAGCGCAGAATGCGGGCCCTCGGGAAATACTCCTTCGAAGAATTCGACGGGAACATCGGGGATGCTCGCAAACGAGGAGCTCGTGATCCCGTGCTTGATGTCGGTTTCCCCATGCAGGTCGAAACGGATGCCTTCGCCCTGCAGCACGAACACGAGTTCGGGGAACGCCTGCCCACCGTGGGATACGAGATACCCGGGGCCTTCCAGCGCGCTCGCGAGCACCGGCGTCTTTGTACGGCCATACGCCACGATCGACCCCGACGGGCACGCCGCCGGGTTTTCATCGAAGGTACGAGCCGTACACGCTTTCTGAAGCGTCGTGAGCCGCGCTGGCAGTGCCTTTGGCAGATCGACCTTGACTTTGCCCGCGACATCATCGCCCGGCGGATCGACGATATCCACATACAGGCTCGCGCCATCCACTCTCGAGGTCCTCCCCGAGGTCGTGAACGAGACCGCCGGAGCAAATGGCATGTTGTCACAACCCGTCACCGCGAACGGACTCGCAACCGTCGCGTGCGCTCCCTGCGTGCTCGCAATCGTCGCGGTGATCTGTTTGCCTTCGCAGTTGTCGGGATTGAACATAAAGCCCGGACGATCGATGTTCACGTTCACGGTTTTGATCCGCAACGGTACGCCGTCGATGATCTGCGGCAGCGGGTCGCTGGTCACCGTCAGCTGCGTCGTCAGGGAGTCGACGTTGATGCTCGCGCGCACGATCACGTTCCCCAGGTTGAACGGGCCCGCCTTCGCAGGCACCACCACCGACAAACCAAACGGTGCGCCCCTGTACGGCCCAGTAAGGTAGACGGGACCGCTCACCCAGAACGGATGCGACCCCGAACCTACCGCCGTCGTAGCGACACCGATCTGGCTGTTCGGCCCACATTCGCCTCTGGAGGCCCGCGGTTCCCGACACCGTTCCACGCCCTTCAACACACCCAGCAGGCCCGCCGGGGTCGTGACCTGCACGCTCGAGATGTTCTGTTCTGAGTCGCGGCGACCGAAGGTCACGCCGAACTGCGTGAAGCTGCGCGCGGCAGTGGTCTGCGTCTGCGCGGAGAACGAGGGGCCGAAGCCGCCGCCGCAGCCTTCGACGTCGAACGTGCTCGACGGCGTCGCGTCCGGCGTGAACGGGCTGCTCCACGCCGAGAAGTCGGCATTAGTGGTGGCGGCGCCACAGCTCTGGGGGTTGGCTAGCGGCGCCCGCGGACCGCGGTCCAGATGCAGCGTGAGGCGGCTGAACGGGAACTGCGGGTTTTCCCGGAAGCTCGCGGTGATCTGCCCGGTCGCGGGGTCAACCGACGTCGACCCCTTCA
>Ga0210401_10005495_pt1 | contig 13022 bp, 5 predicted proteins | sample IncBWH32MmetaG_FD_150866 | JGI IMG/M metagenome (GOLD analysis project Ga0210401, IMG submission 150866) | Forest soil microbial communities from Barre Woods Harvard Forest LTER site, Petersham, Massachusetts, United States - Inc-BW-H-32-M | ecosystem: Environmental > Terrestrial > Soil >... | reverse complement strand
TCAATCCGGAGAATGATGGATACGCACATTACTACCGAGCGATGGCGTACTTCTATTTGGACAATCTTGTTGACGCGCAGAAGAATGCCTTGCAGGCCGCGGAGATCGACCTAAATCACAACTACTTGCCTCTTTACTTCCTGCTGGCTCAAATCTACGCCGCCCAGGGTGACAAGGTCGCGGCGGCGGCCCAGCTGCGGGAAGCCCTGAAAAACCACAACGATCCGGCACAAGAAGATGTAGTGAAGCGGTATCTGGCCAAGCTTGAGGCGGCAGGAACCACCGTGATCGCTCAGAAATCAGAGACGTCAAGCGAGAGCGCGGCCACCGAAGCAGACACCGACAGTGCCGATGACCAGACCATTGCCTCGATGGCTGAACTCCGAACGCCGAATAACAGCTGGATTCCGGAAGACATCGATCATGCCATTCCGCCCGTCGCCTCCGGACCGGCCTGCTCGCTTCCGGCCGTGCTCGACGGAGCGGGTCAAAGAATCGTGGAACTCGTTCACAACGTGGATCGATTCACCGCGACGGAAAACCTGATGCATCAGGCGGTCGATCGCTCCGGCCACATGGGGCCTCCCATCACGGCCAAATTCAATTACTTGGTATCCTACACTGAGGAGCCTACGGGCTATCTGCATGTGGATGAGTTCCGCGATGGGAGCCTTTCCCTTGATCCATTCCCGAACCACATCGCAACGATTGGGACGCCGAGCCTCATTTTGATTTTTCACCCGCGATACGTCGGGAATTTCAAGATGGAGTGCGAAGGCCTGGGGCAATGGCATGGAGAGCCGGCGTGGCAGGTTCGGTTTGAGCAACGGACGGATCGCCCCAATCTTACGTACTCGTTCACCATAAATCGAACGACGTACGATGTGAACTTGCGGGGCAGGGCCTGGATTCTTGCAGGTTCGTATCAGGTGGCGCGGCTGGAGATGGACCTGGAGAAAGCCATCCCCGAAATTCGCCTTCGTTTGGACCATCAAAGTGTCGAGTATCGTCCCGTCAAATCGTCCACGAAGAATCTAGAGCTCTGGCTCCCATCGAGTACCGAGCTCTATATGGATTTTCAAGGCCGCCGTTTCCACAGAAAGCACTCCTTTACCGACTTCAAGATATTTTCCGTGGACACGCGATATCAGACTACCCGCCCAAAGGAACGCGCTACAGGGGAGTAGGTTCGCGGCAAGCTTTTCCTATTGTGGAAGAGAGGCTTGATTCCGAGGATGCCGGTTCTCACCGGCGCAGCGGTCCGTCAGGTCCAGGTTCTCCACCCGGGATGGAAGAACCCGTCGTCACTTTGAGGCTTACCTCGTTAGGATTCCGTATGCCGTTCCGGACAGATTCCCTCCGATTCCTACGGCCTGCGGCACCCACCAGATTCTCCGAAAAAAATGGTTTCGGCTTCGCTTCATTTCGGTGCCGAGCCAGATTCCGACAACCTCTTGAACCGCTCCGAGCGGCACCATCCGGCCCCAAGTCGGATAGCGCCCTGTAAGAAAGCTGACGGCCGGGTTGCCTTCGTAGCTGTCGCCGTTGCGCACGCGGGAGCGAGTGACGATCCCGTCGGAAATAAGGAAGAGCCCTTGTGCTACCGCAAGAATCGATTCGGTTTTGTCCTTGAAGAGAAATGCATCTCGCGTGCCCAGGAACGGCCGCACGAAAACATTTCGAGAAGGCTGGATGTGATCGGGCAGCAATTCCGTTCGCGCCAGAGCCGGCGACGTCTGCGCCCTCAAGGAAACGGCAGACAACAACACCAGCAGGGATAGTTTTGCCGCTCGATTCATGGTCGGGCCAAATCGCCGGAAGGGTCGACGAGTGGTGGTGGGGATACTCTGACTAGTTCATATATCCGTCAAGTAACAATCCCAAGGCAGCACTCACAGTACGCACAGAACTTGTTGATTCCAGGGGAATCTCAAGATTCTGAGTGGTTGCGACCGGAAACAACGCTAGAGGCGGTAGAGCAAATTTTACTTGACAGTATTCAAGAGAATATATAGCCTCCCGCTGTTTTTGATTCCAGCGCCTGCCGGATCTTCCAAGAGATTCGGCCGCTGTTAATCATCGACCCACATAGGACCAGGACTCGTCCCCCGGGAACATTCAACCTGATTTTTGTTAGAACCGTCTGGCCGTCTGGGCCTTCGGCGAAGAGTTGAAAGGCAACGACACAACGGTGTGACTCGCCGGGCAGAACCCGATGCTTGTGTCGACTGTCACGCTTCATTCCGCCGGGATGGTGGAGCAAAATGGACGAAATTCGCTCCGATCGTGAAGACGAGACACATCGGTTTGGAAACCGCGGAGCGTGGCAGAGTGCGTGCGCCGCTTCTGCTCCGGCTGGCGATACAACCCTGCGTTCACATAATTCATCGGGCTTCAAACTTTCCGCGAGAAACCTAAGGAGAAAATCCATGACCCTGCGTTCACATAATTCATCGGGCTTCAAACTTTCCGCGAGAAACCTAAGGAGAAAATCCATGACCCTGCGTTCAATGCTCGTTCTTTTCGTTCTCGTATTCACGATCGCGGTTTGCAATCCAGATCGAGCGGCGGCCCAGTCCGGAACAGTAAGCGACGACGCCTTTGTTTCCAGTAATCCGAGGACGCAGATCCTCGATTTGAACGGCCAGGGAATTTCTCTGATCGTGGCGGGATCGAGCGCGACGGTCGGCGGACAGCACGTGGGCGCGACCACTTCTTACATTAAGTTTCAGCTTCAGTCATCGCTCCCGCCGGGGACAGCAGCAGCGAACGTGAGCAAGGCAACGCTCAAATTGTACCTGAGCCCTGGAACCAGCCCGACGGGGTCAATTGAAATCTACGCCGTCACGAGTCCGTGGACGGAATCTTCTTTGAATGTGGGCGACCAGCCGACGCTCGCCGCCGCTCCGTTTGCGACGGGCATTCCGGTGACCGAGGGGAACTCCTTTGTAGTCGTCGACCTCACCCAGCTAGTTCAGGAGTGGCTCAACGGGACGGCGAACGGGGGTATCGATAATGACGGGCTCGCTCTGGTGGCGAACACGAGCAGCTCCTTCGCAGTGTTTGACAGCAAGGAGAGCATTGTGACCAGCCACGAGCCACGCCTCGAAATGGTGGTGACGGACCAAGGGTCGCAAGGGCCCGCTGGGGCGGCAGGGCCACAAGGACCCACAGGTTCGACCGGAGCAACCGGGGCCGCCGGCACACCTGGAACTGCCGCAACAGTCCAAGTCGGGATGACGCTAACCGGCTTGCCCGGAACTCCCGCCTCGGTGCTGAATGGAGGAACAGCGAACGCAGCTGTCCTTAATTTTGTAATTCCCCAGGGGCCTCAGGGCCTACCGGGACCAATTCTGCCCGATTTGGCCTACGTGGACCGAACCAATAGCTTTGAGAACCCGCAGACGATCAGCGTCCCGACCGGCAGCGCCCTCAACGGGACAACCGCGGATGCCACACAAAGTGGAGTCGTCGGCAACAATACTTCGACGTCAGGAAATGCAAATGGAATGTATGGCAGCACGGCCAGCTCGAACGGCTCGGGAGTCGTGGGGGTGAATTTTTCACCGGCGGGGAATTCCTACGGAATTTTTGGCCAGAGCAGCAGCTCGACGGGCACCGCGATCGTCGGTTATAACAGCGCAGGCGGCGCGGCGGGACTGTTCACGGGCGCCGTGGAGGTGAACGGCCCTGGAACGGCCGCTTCAACGCCGATCTCGATTCTAGACGTGCGCGCGCCAAATCCCGCCAAACTCGGTCCCAGCCTGACTCTTTCCAACGCGAGTACGGGAGGCGCGGGTAGCGCGAGTTCCCTGGATTTCAACACCACCACTCCAAGCACAGCCGGAACGTACAACCCGACTGCACGAATTGTCGTGACAGACGATGGAAACTACAGCGGCACCCTTCAGGTTCAAACGAACAAGCAAGGCGGGTTCAACAATGGTTTGATGACGGGCCTTAGTCTGGATGCGCTCGGCAATTTGAGCGTGACCAACAGCATCTCCACTCCCCAGATTACTTCGCCGCTAAATCTTAAGGTCACTTCAGCGCTGGATACGACGATTACAAGCAGCGCTTCATCGTTGGATATAGGTCCGGCGGGGGTGTCTCTCCAAGGTACGATCATTCAAGTGAACGGGCCGACGATCGTGAATGGCCTAACCACGATTACGGGACTCACGACAATTGCAGGAAGTGCGATAGTCGCAGGCGATTTGCTGGTCTCGGGAGGCGTCTCCAAGGGGGGAGGATCCTTCAAGATCGACGACCCACTCGACCCGGCCAACAAGTACCTTTCGCACTCGTTCGTCGAATCCCCGGACATGATGAACGTCTACAACGGGAATGTGACGACCGATAAGCACGGTTACGCGGCAATCGTTTTGCCGAGCTATTTCGAAGCGCTCAATCGCGATTTCCGGTATCAGCTGACGGCCATCGGCCAGTTTGCGCAAGCAATTGTCGCCGAGAAGATCGCCAACAACCGGTTCATCATCCGCACGAACAAGCCGCGGGTGGAGGTCTCCTGGCAAGTAACGGGAATCCGCCATGACGCCTACGCCGACGCGCACCGCATCCCCACGGAAGAATCAAAGCCGGTCGAAGAGCAGGGTTATTATTTGCACCCGGAACTTTTCGGCGCTCCGCTGGAGATGAACGTTGTAAGGGCTCATCGTGCCACTTCTGACCCCAGCGCGGTAACGGCAGCGCCGAGTACCGCGGCGCAGGTCTACGGACAACATTGAGCCTTACGCCGACCGGCGGACGCGCAGGGGGACCTACGCATTTGGATCCGGTCAGGCGGGGTCAGTGGCTCCTACCTTCGACGGCGCAATCAGACCCCCATCCTCGCGGCTTGCGGGGATGGGTTTGGGCGTTCTAAGACGGACGTCTCACACCTTCGAGGTTCTCTGGCTTTCGAGGAGGGCTTCGGCGGCTACCTGATCGAGCGGCCTGTAGTAGAAGTATCCCTGGGCGAAGTCACAGCCGAATTCCTTCAGCATGGCCGCGTGCTCGGCGGTTTCCACGCCTTCGGCCACCACGTCCAGCCCGAGGTTGTGTGACAGGGTGACAATCGTGCGCACGATCTCCGCGCTTTCCGTGTCATTGCCAATGCCGGCGATGAACGAGCGGTCGATTTTGAGCGTGTTGACGGGGAAGCGGCGGAGATAGCTCAGCGAAGAATATCCCGTGCCGAAGTCGTCGATGCTCAGGCCGATTCCGAGGCCCTTGAGCAGCCAAAGAATTGTCTCCGACCTTTCGGCGTCGGACATGGCCAGGCTCTCGGTGATTTCCAGCTTCAAAAGCGCGGGATCGAGGCCGGATTCCTGCAAGGCCCGGCGGATCTGGATCACGAGGTCGGGCTGCGCGAACTGCTTGAAGGAGATATTTACGCTCATCGTTACGGCCGGAGAATTGGGATGCGCGGCGTTCCAGGAGCGCGCGCGTTCGCAGGCTTCGCGCAGGACCCACTGGCCGATCGGAATGATCATTCCCGTCTCTTCGGCGGTGGTGATGAAGTCGGCCGGAGAAACCATGCCGACGTGCGGGCGATTCCAGCGAATGAGCGCCTCAAAACCCACGATGCGATTCGCGGCGAGCGAGACGATCGGCTGGTAGTTGAGGCTGAATTCGCCTCGCTCGATGGCCCTGCGCAGGTCGCTTTCGAGCTTCAGGCGATTCACGGCCAGCGAGTGCATCTCCGTATTGAAAACCTCGCAGCGTCCCTTGCCCGAAACTTTTGCCCGGTACATGGCCGTGTCCGCTGCGCGGAGGAGATCTTCCGGCTGGTTTCCCGGGGTATCGTTCGTGGCGATTCCGATGCTGGCCGTGGCGTAGACTTCCTGGCCGCCGAGGACAAAAGGAGTGGACATGAACTCGTGAATGCGCGTTCCGACGCGCAGCGCGTTTCTGGAATGCTCGATATCGACAAGAAGGACCGTAAATTCATCGCCGCCAAAGCGAGCGAGCGTGTCGTCGCCCGGCGGGCGGTCCGGCCCGATGCGGATCGCGCTTCGCGAGATTCCTTCTTCGTGCCGCAATGCATGAACCAGGCGGTCCGCGACGGCGCCGATGAGTTGATCTCCAATCGTGTGCCCAAGGCTGTCGTTCACGATCTTAAAGTTGTCGAGGTCGATGAAGAGCACCGCGAACTTGTAATCCGGGTGGCGCTTGGCATGGTAGAACGCGCGCCGCAGCCGATCTAGGAATAGAGCGCGATTGGGCAGATTCGTCAGGACGTCGTGGAACGCGTTGTGGGTTAGGCGCTCCTCGGCACTCTTGCGGGCGGAGATGTCGCGGCAATTGACGACTAGGCCCTGAATATTCGGATCGTTCAGGAGATTCCGGGCCACCGCTTCCGCTTGAATCCAGGAGTTCTTGGCATGCTTCAGCCGGAGTTCCACAGGCACAGGCTTGCCGCTCGACTGTATAACGTCGTCGATCCAGCTTTCCGCCAGCGTTGCGTCCTCCGGGTGAACGAGCGCGAGAAAATCCTTGTTCCTCGCGAAGGAGGGCGGAAATCCGAGGATACTTTCGACCGAACTGCTGAGGTACGTGAGTTTGCCCCTGCGATCGACGATGGCAACGATGTCGAACGCATTTTCCGAAAGCGAGCGAAAGCGCTCTTCGTTCTTCAGCAAGACCCGCTGTAACCGCCACAACAAAAAGAACACGACCAGGGCGGGGATCGTGATTTCCAGGGCGGACTGAATTTCCGCCTTGTGCTGCGTTTCGCGGGCGCGGGCGCTATAGATCGCGCCGGAGGCTTCGATTGCGTCGGTGAGCGCCTTGTACTGCGGGCCGCCCACTTCATCGTCGAGTTTGAGGGCTTCGGCGCTGTGCCCGACGGCAATGAGGAGCAGTTCCTGATCGACGGTCGCGACGTAGTCCGCGTAGGCTTTGTAGAACGGCCCGAGGGTTTCATCGCTCGGATCGCGTGCCTTCAGCTCCTTGGCGGTTTGGAGCATATCCAGACGCGCGCCTCTGAGCTGGCCGAGGAATTCCGAACTGATTTGTCGATTGGCCGCGGCGTGCCATTGCAAACCCTGCAAGCGGATGGTCTGGGATTCGATGCGGCCCAGCAGGATTTGCATGGCCGTGCTTTCGTCGGCCTGCCCGCGCAGGCGGTAAACGCCGAAGGCCACCGCCACCGTCAAGACGATGGCGCCGACAACCAGGAACTGTTCCGAAGCGCGAGAACTAAATCTCATATCAAATGTCGATGAACGCGCCGGCGATCCCGTCAGCGCAAAGGGTAGCCCGGATCGCCCGGCTTGTGGCCATCGATCCGCAGCACCTTGGCGCCGTGGGGTACGTCCTTGAGGTTCTCGCACGTAATCGAGCCGGGAATAGCGGCCACCGCGTCGTTGGCAAAAGAGTTAGTGAGCGCGACGGCCGGCTCGTTGGTCGCCTCCGCGCGAAACACCTTGGTGATCCAATATTTTTTGTATTCCGTCTCCGACATCCGATAGAGAACCCGGAGCATCACTTCGCGCTCGGCCGTGCCTTGCGGACGGATCAAGGGAACGACGGGCATGTTGCTGCTCCAGAATTGCCTCTCGCCGAGGAAAACCTTGCGGAGGTCTTCCAGGCTCATGTCGTCCACCGGGACGCGGGGATTGACGATCACGGCGAAAGTGGCGCGCGAATCGGTTTGCGCCAGGACAGCGGAGAGGCCAATCGCGACGATCGCTCCCAGAAGGGCGAGGACTTGAAGATATTTTCGCGCAGAAATCGTTTTCAGCATGTCTCCTGCATGTGGGAACAGAGATTTTGCAAGAGGCGGGAGCTTCGATCCGAAAACCGCGCTGCACCGTGATTCTTCTGGATCATTGCCGCGCCACACACTCGGTCCGGACGATCAGAAAGTGAAATCCACCTGGGTCGTGATACCGTTCACCGGCTTGTTCTGACGCAAATCGGTCCGGTTAATCTCGGTCTTAAAACTTGCAAATTCTCCGAAATCGTACCGGATGCCGAGGGAAGGCCCGTTCCGCCGGCTTACGTCCCCGAAAATCGGCTCCGCATTCGACGCATTCAGGTATTGATACCGAAAATAAGGCCGGAACAGTCCGATCCCTTCCGAGATCTGGGTGTAAAACGCGGGGGTATTGAATGCGGCCGGGACGGCGCTCCACGCATGACGGATCAAAAGCCCTTCATTGAGAAACTCGAAATGAGACCCCTGGAAGACGGCATGCGCGGAGAATATCTCTTCATGGACCGTCGGGAATCCTTGGGGGACGAGGCTGTCGTGATAGTAAGAGGCGCCGAATTGTAAGCCCGGCAGTATCTGCGGCCGCGCGAACAAAGCGACGTTGAACGCCTTGCCATTGTGGTCCGACACCCTGTTCTGAACGGGCTCCTCAAGGGGCGTCCGGGAAGCGCGGCCATTCCCGATTTCCGCGACGTAGTGCAGTTCAAACCTGCCCGACGGAATAATGCCGGTGGCCGACACTCCGACATTGTGGATCGGGAGGATTCCGCCATCGTCTTCAAACTGAAAGATGAATGGGCGGTCGATGGCCGTTTGCATCCAGGTGCTGTGATGGTAGGCCGTGTTGTAGAAGCCGATCGCGGTGTGATAGCGGCCGGCGCTCAATTTGAAATAGTCGTTGAAAGAATAACGAAGCAGCATCCGCTCCAGGTCCACGCCGACGGCATTGTGTGTGTCCGCCTCGAAGACGACTTCAGCCAGCATGTCGATTCTGCGAGACAGAGCGGAGGTGATGAACAAGTCGGTTTGGCCGAGTGCGAACGAGTTCGTCGTGCCCTTCTGGTCGCTGTCAGACCATAGAACGTTTGAGAAGCCGCGAATCTTCAGCGAGGGCACGCCGGCCGGAATGTTTTCGGGACCCGGCGGAGGTCCCATCGGCATCTCGGAAACTTCCGGAGCTGGTCTTGGCGGGGGCTGTGCGGGAGGCGCCGCTGACGGCTGGGCTGGGGGCGCTGGCGCAATTCCCTCTTTCGCTTCCAGCTCTTTGACGCGCGCTTCGAGCTGGTCGATGCGTTGCAACAGATTGTTGATTAGAGCGGTTTGCTGGGAATCCGTCGAGAGAGATTGGGCGTCCTGGGCAGCAACAATCGGACTACTGAATAGCAGCAGTCCCAAGGCAATTACAATTTCGAGACCTCGAGTTCGCACAATTGACCTGACAAAATGACCGGTTCGCATTCGCAATGCAACTCTCCCAAATGCCATCTCCGACAGGTCATTCCGCTTGGTTTTTGTCGCCAGGCGAAGCGTGGCCTAATGGACCTTCCCTTGCTTGTCAGGCTAGCAGAGAGGCAGGGAAGCCGAAGTAGAAAACATCTCGTGGCATGTCAATGAATTACTAATGGAAAGGCGACAGCGCCCCGGTGATCGGGCGCGGCTTCACTTAGCAGTGGCCAGTTCCCTGTTTTCCGAGAGCCAGGATTAAGCGCTCCTTGCCCCCGTCTATCTATTTTAGAATCTGCAGCTTAGGAGCCTGGACCGAACCGTGCAGCAGGCAGGCTATCGATTGGACGTGCTTCGGTTTCCACGACGACACCGTCGCGCAGCGCGAAGCTTCGGCCCGAATTGGACGGAATGCGTTCACCGGGAAGAACGATCCCGACGAGGTTCAACGGGTCGGCAGCGGCAATGCGGATCGTTTGTTGCGTGGGCGGCTGGGAGCGCGATGCTCGCAGCGAGTCCGCGGCAACGGGCAGAGCGAACTGCTCGCCTAGAAAGCTGCTTACAAATCTGCCGCCACGAATTTCGCCGCGATCCTCGAGGCGGCGCAGCGCGATAAGAACCTCTCGCCATGGGAGCTCGATCGATTCGCGCGTGAGGAGTTCGCGGAACACGATTCCGTAGCGGCGCAGAAGCATGCGGCAGGTCGATTCGATGGCCGGAGCGCGGTCGTCCGTTTTTTCCGTGAAAAGCAGCGACCAGCGCCCGCCGCTGTCCCGCGGACGCGCGGCTCGGCCTCTTCCCTGTCCCGCTCGGCGCTTGGGATCGATCAGCGCGCGCAGGTTGTCGAAGCCGTCGGCGGTGATCCTGCCGGCGGCGACGAGTTCCCAGAGCGCGGATTCTATTTCGGATTTGAGTTTGCGCGTCCCGCGAACGATGTCGGCGAAAAACAAGGCGCCGCGAGCACGCAGCAAATCGAGAATTTCCGTTGCCCCTCGGCTCAAAGCCTTTTGATCACTTGCATCCGCTCCGTGGCGGCGGCACGCCATCCACTCGGCGTCGTCACGAATGAAAAATGTGATCGGAGCGACGCTGCTGGGGACGATGCGGCGGTTGCGGGTTCCGCTATCGTCAAGCATCGCGGGATGCGGCGAAAGGCGGCCCCAGCCCACGGTGCCACGGAGGCAAAGAGTGTCGAGCGTCGATGGATCGTAGTCGGCCACGCGCCGCTTGAGAATTTCGTTTTCCCAGGCGTTGGCGGGGCCTTCGTATCCCTGCAACTGGCCGAGGACTTCGAGCAGGCCGCGTTCTCCAAAAGCGAGCGTGCCGGGCGCAACGTGCTGCCAGCGCGCGAGCCAGCTCATGAATTGCGCCGCGGTTACCGGCTCGATTTCCTTGCGCAGCTTTCCCAGCGTGAGGCGGTGAATTCGCGAAAGAAGTCTGCGCTCGCACCACTCGATGTCATTGGCGCGAGCGTCCGTGAGAGTTTCCGTGAAATGCCCGCGCAGAATCGTTCCGGTCGCCTCGACGCGCAAGAGCGCATTCGAGACGTCGGACAGCGGCAAATTCATCACGCGCGCGAGCACCGATGCGTGAACCGGGCCGGAATGCTGCAGCCAGCCGGTGAGGAGCGCGGAAAGGGCCTCTTCTCTCGACGCGGTAGGCTGATCGATTTTCGCGATCGACGAATCGAAGCGGACGCCCGGAAAAGCGGCCGCCGCGACATTTGTTCTCTCGGCGGCAACCCAATACTTGCGACCGGCGCAGTCCGCCCGTCCCGCGCGGCCCTGCGAGGCAAGCTGTTCCAGATATTCCCGCCATCGAGCGGTCGAGACGGCCACTGCGCGTTCGAGGCGCGCTTCCCCTTCCGGTGCCGAGTCCGCAGGCTCGGGGAGAACGACCAGAGTCTCGAGCGCGTCGTGAAGCTCGTCGGCGTCGCGCACATCGGGCCACGCGTCGGCGCGCACTTCTTCGATCGCGGCGGGATCGAGGCTACCGATATCGGAGGCGACCGTTTCCGGGAGGACGCGGCGCATCTCGACGGCGCGCGCGCGCCGCTCTTCGAGCGGTGCGTCGTCGAGATACGCGAAGGGATTCGCGTTGAGAATCTCGTGCGAGAACTGCGACGGGATGGGCGTATCGACGGCGAGGCAGCAGATGCGTCCGTCGAGAATTTGCGGCAAGAGTGCCCGCAGGCCTTCGAGGTCCATCGCTTCGGTCAGCGCGTCCTTCATCACCTCGCGGATCAGCGGATGATCCGGGATCCGCATTTCGCCTTCGATATTTTCCTGGCACGCTGCGGCGTCCGGAAAAACCGCGGCGAGAAGATCGTCGGCGCGCATGCGCTGGATTTGCGGCGGAACTTTGCGCCCGCCCTGAAAGCGAAGCAGCGCCAGCGCGCGGGAAGCATCCCAGCGCCAGCGTGTGGTAAAAAGCGGCGAAGCGAGGACGGCCTGCTCGAGAACTTTTTCCACCGAGTTGGGATGCAGAAAGCGAAACACGTCGGCGAGCGGAAAGCTGTGCTGGTCGGAGAGCGCGATGTTGATGCCCTCGTCCGTGGCCGCCGCTTGCAACTCGAGATTGAAAGAGCGGCAGAAACGCTTTCGCAGGGCTAGCCCCCAAGCCCGGTTCAGGCGGCCGCCGAACGGCGCGTGAATCACAAGTTGCATCCCGCCGCTTTCATCAAAAAATCGCTCGGCGATGATGGTGGACTGCGTGGGAACGGCGCCGAGTACGGAGCGTCCGGCGACGACGTATTCAACGGCCTGCTCTGCACCGGCGCGATCGAGTCCGCATTCCTCTTGAAGAAAGCGAATCGCATGGGCCGCCGCGGGGGATTCACGCACGGGCGGGTGGTAGGCGACGTTTTGCGCCAGGTCGGAGATTTTCTGGCGCAGCTCTGCGACTTGCTCGGACAGCTCGCGGGTGCGCGACGGCGCTTCGCCGCGCCAGAACGGAACATTCGGCGCCGCGCCTTTCGCGTCCTCGACAAGGACCCGGCCGGCTTCGACCCGGCGAATGCGCCAGGACGTGTTGCCGAGGAGCATGATGTCGCCGCGCATGCTCTCCACCGCGAAATCCTCATCGACGGTGCCGACGTGCGCGCCGTCCGGTTCGGCCACCACGGTGTAAAGCGCGTTGTCGGGAATCGCGCCGCCGCTGGTGATGGCCGCGATGCGGCTTCCGCGTCGCGCCCGTACCCGGCCATTGACGCGATCACGATGCAAGTACGCGCCGAAGCGACCGCGGCTCGCGCTGATGCCTTCTGAAAGCATGACAATGACTTCGTCGAATTCGGCGCGACCGAGGTTGCGATACGGATACGCGCGGCGAACGAGGGCGAAGAGATCGTCTTCGTTCCAATCGCCTGTCGCGCATGTGGCCACGATTTGCTGAGCCAGAATGTCGAGCGAATTTTCCGGGATGCTCAGGCGGTCGAGTTCGCCGCCGCGCATCGCGCGAATGAGCGCGGCGCACTCGATCAGTTCGTTGCGCGTGGTCGCAAAGAGGCGCCCTTTGGGGATCGCGCCGCGCCAGTGGCCTGAGCGGCCGATGCGCTGCCAGGCGACCGCGATCGACCGGGGTGAACCGATCTGGCAGACCAGTTCGACCGTGCCGATGTCGATTCCGAGTTCGAGGGACGCGGTGGCGACCAGCGCTTTCACTTCCCCGGCCTTCAATTTTCTTTCGGCTTCAAGGCGCAGCTTGCGCGACAGGCTGCCGTGATGCGTCGCGACCGCCTCATTGCCCAGGCGTTCGGCCAGGTGATGCGCGACCCGTTCCGCGAGGCGGCGGGTATTTACGAACAATAGGGTCGAGCGATGTTCCTGAACGAGTTGCGCGAGCCGGTTGTAGATTTCGT
>Ga0210401_10005494_pt1 | contig 13023 bp, 13 predicted proteins | sample IncBWH32MmetaG_FD_150866 | JGI IMG/M metagenome (GOLD analysis project Ga0210401, IMG submission 150866) | Forest soil microbial communities from Barre Woods Harvard Forest LTER site, Petersham, Massachusetts, United States - Inc-BW-H-32-M | ecosystem: Environmental > Terrestrial > Soil >... | reverse complement strand
CGCTCTGGGCATGCTCAAGGTCGCGGATATCTCGCGTCCCGAGTGGAATCGCAGACCGGCCGGCAATCCTCGCGTCAGTATTATTGTTCCGGCTCGCAATGAAGAAGCGCACATTGCTCCCGCTCTCACCACGTTGCTGAAACTCGATTACGACAACTACGAAGTCATCGCGGTAAATGATCGTTCCACCGACCGCACCGGTGAAGTGATGAATCAAATTGCTCTCACGCCGGAAGCCAGAGAACGCCTCAAAATTATTCGCATCACTGAATTGCCTTCTGGATGGCTGGGAAAGGCACACGCCATGTGGACAGCGGCCAATCAGGCGAATGGTGACTGGCTGCTGTTCACCGACGCCGATGTGCTTTTTCGCCCCGACGTCTTGAAGAGAGCCTTAACCTACGCGGAAGCTGAATCAGCAGATCATGTGGTTTTATTTCCGCGCATGATCATGAAGAGTCCCGGCGAAAGAATGATGATCGCCTTCTTCCAGACGCTTTTTGTCTTCGGGCATCGACCATGGAAGGTGGCCGATCCGAAGACCAAAGACCACATGGGCGTAGGCGCATTCAATCTGATTCGCCGCCGCGTATACGACGCCGTTGGCACTTACCAGGCCTTACGCTTCGAAGTTGTCGATGACATGAAGCTGGGAAAAATCGTGAAGAATTCCGGCTACGCGCAGCGCAACGTCTACGGCGCCGACCTGATCTCGCTACGATGGGCGCACGGCGCCATGGGCATGGTAAACAACCTCACCAAGAATTCCTTCGCCATTATGTCGTTTCAGTTATGGCGTGCGCTGCTGTCGGCGTTCGCACTGGCGTTTCTTAACCTGATGCCCTTCCTAGGAATCTGGACCGCTCACGGATGGGCACGTTTACCTTACACGGTTGCGCTCGCATCCATCTTCGGGATCTACGTAGGCATGTCGCGGGAGTCCGACATTCCGGCATATTATTTTGTTCTGCATCCCCTCGGCGCGACTCTGTTCGTCTACATCATGCTGCGTTCCATGATTCTGACACTGGCCCGCGGCGGAGTGGTCTGGCGGGGAACGTTCTACTCGTTGGAAGAATTGAGAAAAGGAATGGTGTAGCCCACATACCGTTTTCAGTGCCAGTCGTCCCGAGCAACGCGAGGAATCTGCAGTTTATTTCGCTCAAGCGAACTGCAGATTCCTCGCTTCGCTCGGAATGACAACTGTTTGTTTAGGGGGGTCGATATTTAACGGCGAGATTACTGTGGTGGGCCCACACTCTCGGACTCAGGATCCGCAGGAACGTTTATCGGAATCGCTGCCGTCTGTTTCTTGGGATAAGTTTTATATGGGGCCTTTGGCAGACTGAACGTCCCTGCACTGTATTTACCTTTATTCTCGACATCGAAATTTTTCGGTAAAGGCGGAATGCGCAGCCCCGTCCCTCCGAGCTGCCGCAATTGATTGAGCACGATCTCAGCTCGTCCATCGTATTCTTTCACCGGTCCATGAATCTCGATTACTTGATTTTGTAATTGGCTGACATTTCCAATGCGTTTCAGATCGTGCGGAAAAACCACGACTGTGAACGGGCAGACCATGGAATCCTGGCAAAAATCAAAAAGCGTGACCCCTTTGCCGATGTGTTTTACGCGCAATACTTTACCCGTGACGCATTGCACTTCTCCAATGTGCTGGCGAGCTTCGGTAATCGCAATACAATCGCTGGCAAATAAAGCAGCAGGGAAGAGCAGCGCCAGGAGCAGCGAAAACAGCAGGTATTGAAATGACTTTTGGCGCCGGCGGAGTGTAATTGGCAGCATGCGCACATGAACCTGAGTGGTGACTGGGACTATTGTATGGCTGGCGGTGCGACCAACAACGCCGCAGGGTGGAATAAACCTCCACTTTTCCCGAAACAGAAAAAGGCACGGGCGTGAACGCCCGCGCCTACGCTGGCAAATCCGGTCGAATTTTTAGCTGAATGCCTTCACCGCGCCCGCTTCGTCATCTCTGACGTCGAAGACGGTGTACAGCTTGGTGATTTGCAGCAGGTCGTGAACTTTCTTGGTCAGGTTCAGCAATTTGAGTTCTCCACCCTGGTTGCGGACCGTGGTAAAGGCGCTGACCAACTCACCAATCCCCGAACTGTCTATATAGCTCACTTCGCCGAGGTTAAGCAGAATTTTTTTCTGGCCCTTTGACAATAGTTCACGCACCGTGTCACGCAGGATCACGCTACCTTCGCCGAGCGTGATTCGGCCACTGCAATCGACGATGCTCACTCCATCCACTTGACGAGTAGTGCTCTTCATGGTCACTGAGAAGCCTCCTTAACGTCCTCGGCTGGGCCGTGGACGTGCTTTACTAGTTTAATTTCGGTGCCCGTCTGGGACGGATGAATCTGCACTTCGTCCATGAACGAGCGAATTAGAAAAATTCCACGTCCTGAAGTTTTCAAAAGATTTTCCGGGGCCAGGGGATCTGGAATCTTATTGAGATCCAGACCTTTGCCTTGATCACGAATGGTGATCACCAGTTCTTTGCTGGTCCGTTCGAAATCGAGTTTAACCTTCTTCTCCGGGTCATAAGCGTTGCCGTGAAGCACGGCGTTAACGGCGGCCTCGCGCACGGCCATGGAAATCTGCATGACCTGATCTTCATCGAAACCGGTTTCAGCCGCGATTCGGCTGGCTGTCTGCTCGGCATTGTCGACGGTCTCCAGCGTCGAATCGAGCGTATAGGAGACCCGCAGTTCGGTCATGGCAAAATGTTCGCGAACCAGTTCGCAGACCAGCAACCTCCGCTGACCCCGATTTTGGCGCCGCACTTTCGCTTTAGCGAGTGCTAAAAAGCCTCCGGTCAGTGGATTGGGTAGTTTGCCTTGATGCTGTGGAAATGTCAACGCGGGGTTTATACGCGTGGACCCGCCGCAGTAAGAGTGTGTCTGGTTTGTCCAGAATATTGCTTCGAGATGGGGCATCCCGAAACCACGTTTTTCACGGACGGGCAAAGAATCTCCCGTGAACCGTTTCAATCTCGCGTTAGACGCCAAAAAAAAAACAGGCAAAAGCCTTCTGGCTTCCTGTCCCGTAGTTGGGTATTCTCTGTGAGCGATGTCCACGGTAGCACTCACCGAATTGTTGGGACAGCCGGTATTTGACCCAACCGGCGGGCAATGCGGACGTGTGCGCGAACTGGCGGTTGCGCCCCAGGAGGACCGCGCGCGCGTGGCGGTGCTGATCGTTCGCACCAAAACCGGCGACCGTGTGCTTCCGTTCAGCGCAGTGAATTCAATCAACGGCGGGTTGCGCGTTGCCAGCGCGGCTTCGACTTGGCCGGTGGCTGATGGCTCGGAAGGCCTGTTTCTTTTGGCGCGCGATCTACTCGACCAGCAAATTATCGATGTTCACGGACGCAAAGTGGTTCGCGTCAATGATGTGGAGCTGTATCAGGATTCGGGCGACCGGCATCCCGTGCTGCGAGTCGGTTCAGTGGATGTGGGGGCGCGCGGGGCGGTTCGCCGTTTGTTGAAAGGCGTGGTTCCGGTCGGGGCGTTGCGGACTCTGCTGCGGCAGATTCCGGAACGTCCGATCCCCTGGGACTTCGTCGATCTGATCGAAACCGATCCTGCCCGCCGGGTGAAGCTCAAGATTTCCCACGAACGGCTGGCGCGTCTGCATCCGGCTGACATCGCCGACATCGTCGAAGAACTGGCGCCGGATGAACGCGAAGCGGTTTTTGAAACTCTGGATGAGGAAGTTGCCGCCGAGGCATTAGAGGAAGTAGATCCAAAAGTTCAGAAGGCGATTGTGGAGTCGCTTGATTCCGACCGTGCTGCTGACATCGTCGAAGAAATGGATCCCGATGCAGCTGCCGACTTGTTAGCCGACCTGACTGAAGAGACTTCTGCGGACATCCTGCAAGAAATGGCTCCGCAGGAGCGGCAAGAAATGGAAGAACTCCTCGAGCACCGGGAGAATACCGCCGCGGGACGAATGAACACTGAGTACATGGCTCTCGGCCTGGACGCTCGCGTAGTGGATGCAATCGAAGCGTTGCGCAAGTTTGAAGGCGGTATCGAAACCGCAAGCACGATTTACCTGATCGACTCCAAGGGAACACTGGCGGGCGCCGTGCCGCTGGCAAAATTAATCCTGGGCTTGCCGGAAACTGCATTACTTTCCCTGACCCAGGAGCCGCTAATTTCCTGTAGCGAAAAAGCCAGCGAGATGCAGTTTGCCGAACTTTTCGATAAATACAACTTGATCACTCTGCCAGTAATCGATGAGCACAACAAGTTGACTGGCGTGATCACGTCGGACGACGTGATCAGCCTGCTGAGATCTAAGCTATAGATATCCGCCTCCGGCAGCCCCCACTTTTATTCAGAACGTAAAGACAGGCCGCCCGGGTCTCACTCTATAACTGTTTTGAGGGAGGGCTGCGGCCTACGCTCTTCGTGGCGAGGCCGCAGCGGCAGGCGGCTAAGTCCAATCGCCGTTAGTCTGCCTCGTTGTCGTCATCGGGGCCGGTAGGCACGTACGTTGTAGCCCCGGTGCACTTCGCGAAGTGCTGGAAGCAAGTGAAAGCCTTCGGAGTTGGAATTGACACGAAAGGTCGGGCAGTCGTCAAGGGAAAGAAATCCGACAAGGGAACGTTGCCCTGCTGGTTGTCCGGTGCATTGTAGTCCGCGTAAGAGGGACTGGCGATGTAGGGCATTCCAAAGTTGTATTCGGTGAACCTGAGAATACTGCCAAAATCGTGCTGGTAGGGAAATTTGTTGTTATTGCAGTTGTTGCCAACGCACGGCCCGGAGATGTATCCGGTGTAAGTGCTGCTCGCGCTTGGGGTTCCGGTGTAAGGAGAAACGACGAGCAAGGGAACACGGAACCCGGAGGTGTAGCCGCAACCCCACTGGGAGGTTGGATCGCAAGACTTGTATCCGGTCTGAGGATTCTCCTGCAATGCCGCAATCGGGGGAACGTGATCGAACCAGCCGCCCCAGTCGTCCCAGACGATCAGAATCAGTGTGGGCTCCTGCACCCAATATTTGGCGTTGGTCGTGGAAGGGGGATTGCATGTGCTGCCGGTCATCCCGTTGCCGACGGCGTCAACGATGTCTCCGACCCAGGAGGGACCGTAAACAGTGGGTTGCGTCTTGGCGCCGTCCTGGGGATGATCCGACCACTGCGAGTCCGGAATGACCCAACTGATCGCCGCCAGCTTGCATTTGAACAAGTCGTCAAAGATCGGCGCATCGCTGTAGCCGTTTTGGTCTGGAAGGCGGACGTGGTTGGCCCACTCCTGCCCCCCATTCACGGTGCCGCAAACCTTGCCGGCGTTATTCACGTCATTCTCCTGGTAGCAGACCTCCGGAATTCCGGCGGGGGCGTCCCAGATAATACCCATGGTTGGCGTGTAGTAGGTCCAGCTAAAGCCACGGTCGCAATCGTTGCTGGTGCAGTCGGCGGCAGCGGTCACGAGACTGTCATGGGCGTAGCACTCATCGAAGGGCATCGTGAATTCGTTACCGGTCGGACCAACCCAAGCCGGGACACCCGACTGCTGGAAGCCCTGGGGGCATCCGCTGTCGTTGAAGTTAGGGTTTTCGGCCACAAAGTCGAGGTAGTAGTTATTTGAATCTTTGGGCGCAACCGGCGCCGACGTCCCCGTGAAAAGAAACTGATGCGCCGGAAAGCTGGGGCCTTCGTTGGTCTGGAACATGTAATTAGCCCAGCCGTAGTTGGTGGCGATTGCGAGATACGGCTGCACGTCGGATTTGTCCACGAAGGAATACGATGGACAGGTGCTGCCGTATACGGAGTAGTTCTCGTACTCATGGCAGAATCCGTCCTGGTTGCCTCCGTTGAAATCCGTTGCCCAGCCCGTGTGGGCGTGATCGGGATCGATCACCTTGGGCTTGGCCAGGTTGGGATCCCATGCGCTAAGCGGCAGCGCTGTATTGCAGATCGGTCCGTACTGCAGTTGGTTGTTGCTTGTTGGGAAGTAGCCATAGCCGCCGTCCACGATGTCGACTCCGGGCTCGAACGGTACTTCCATTGGGCATGGGTATCCGCTGGAGCCGAATAGGTTATCGGGGGTACGGTTTTCCTGTACGACAATGATGATGTGCTTAAAGGTTCCGGGTTGGATGGTTTGGGCGGGCGCGGTTGCTGCGAGCGCAATTAGAAACACTAAAGCTTTGGCCGCGGTTTTCATGGAAAAGCCTCCTCGTCATTTTGGAGTTGATTTTCGAGACTCGTTACCTCTGGTGGGTGCGATTTTTGATCTGCTTGAGTCGCAGTGGCGCAATTATCCACCGAGAATTTCACCTGTCAATAATTTGTCGGGAATGTCTAGCTATTGGACTGAATGTCGAAGTAGTTCCTGGGCACCCCCAGGTAAAGAACGTAGAATGCTCTGGGGTCTGTAAGAACTATCCAAATTGGGGGCGCTAGGACTATTTAAGATTGACACTGCGATACAACTGTCCCAACTGTGTGCCGTAGTGATAGGCCCAGCGGCCGTCTGGAGTAATGACAATTGGAATGATCATCGTGACGACTAACGAACTGTCATCACTAGCGGAACATCAGTTCCCAAGCGAACGATGATCTGTCAGGATCACAGGTCAAGCTGTTACTTCTGTAATACCCTGCGCTGGCGGAATATTGCAGAAACAACGCAGCTGCGAGAGGCTTAGTATTAAACATAAACGTGAGGCCTTATGCATAACCGGATCGCACTTTTTGTTATTTTCATCGTGCTAGCCAGCGCAGCCTTCGCACAATCGCAGAACACTTCGCAACCGAGCATGCCCGGCATGGACATGTCAGGTATGAAAAGCATGCCTGCTGATAAAGAGAATGCCACCGAAGCCGACAGCGAAACCAGCGCTCACGTCATGAACTCGATGGAAGGGCACATGGACATGGGCCCGCACATGAAGATGACGGCGCTGCGCCAGCCGAAACCGGGCGACCCCGAGCGCGCTCAGCAAGTAGTTGAAATCGCGCGCAAGACTTCAGAAAAATACGTGGACTACCGCGCTGCGCTAGCTGATGGCTTTCAGATATTCCATCCTGAAATTCCGCAGAAGATCTATCACTTCACCAACTATGGATACGCCATGGAAGCGGCCTTCAAATTCAATCCCGAGCATCCGACTTCATTGCTCTACGAAAAGCACGGCGACGACTACAAGTTGATCGGCGTCATGTACACGGCGCCCAAACGCTTGGGAGAAGATCAACTTGACGAGCGAATTCCGCTTAGCGTAGCCCAGTGGCACGAGCATGTGAATTTCTGTGCGGCTCCAACCGGGCGGAAGAGGGAAGTGATGTTGCCGCATCCGCAGTTCGGTCTGCGCGGTTCAATCACGACGCAAGAAGCCTGCGACGCCGCTGGAGGAACATTCCATCCCGTGATCTTCAATTGGATGGTGCATGTCTATCCCTTCGAAAAAGATCAGGCCAGCATCTGGTCAGTGGAGCGCCAACACGGCGACGCCGACTGACTCGAGTTACAAGGTAAGAGGGGCAACCCGCAATCAGGCTAAAGTTCGCATAGCTAGTTTTTCATGCAGGTTGCGCACGGTGAGTCGGTCCATCCACATTCCTTGCGGATTTGTTCCAGCCGTTCCAATCTCCGCTCGTATTCCATTTTTTCTTTACGATCGTGCTTCTTCCGCTCCCAGTACTTCATATTGGCAAGATGGATTGCGTCCATCTCTTCTAGCACGACCGCAAGGTGGGAGCGTTTAACATCATCGGCCATGGCGCGGTCCCTCCTTTGCCTTTTGTTTCCCTGAAGGTAACCCGCGTTGGCGTCGTCAGACGTGACGCAGATCACGTCTCTCTGCGACATGCATCACTAGCCGCGCCAATTTTAGGGAGCTGCAGGCAGTGTCACCGTCGAGAGATTGGGCGATGAGTTTGATTGGTAGATCTGACCCGACTCGCACGAAGATCAGCGTCCGAGCTAGTAACCATTCAGGGTCAACTGACCGTCACGCAGCCGGGTGAACAGGTTCTCGCCAACATGTGCCACCTTCTCCAGCTTGTTAAAATCCCAGAAAGCCGCACGTACCTTTAATGGTGTGAATGGTACGAAACACGGCCCAGCGCGTCTTTGTCCTGCGGGTTTTTCTCCAGGCCGACCAGGTCGCGGTCCAGGCGATCCAGGTTTTCGTAACTCTCCACCAGAAAATCTTGGACGATGTCGCTGTCACTCATCGCAGTAGTTCCTTTCATACCGCCGGACAAAAAATGCCCTGTTCTGTGGTGATCTATCGTCCGTCCAACGATTTTCATTAGGAAGCCGCACAGGGTGGGATCGGAACTCGTTTGAGAAGAGAGCAAAGCGCAACAGACTAGCTGCGGCTAACGGGCAAAGCGTTATTTCGACGCGTATCCACCGCCATTTCGCCGCTTCCTTTAGAATCACAACACGTAGATCACAACACGGAAGCGCAGGTGGTCCGGTGACCATTGCGGTCTTCAAAACCGTTGATCGTCGTCTTTCGGCGGCGATGGTGGGTTCGACTCCCACTCGCTTCCGCCAAATTTCAATCGGTTGAGCGAGCGCGGTTGCCATTTACACCTGCTGTTGCACGCCGGATGTGGAGTGGCTGCGCTGGCATGGAGGTGGTTTGCTTCACCAACGTTACAAGGATATGGTGTTCTGGGGCATTGGCAAGGCAACTTTACCCAATTATCTAGTGCGCAAGTGTCTTAACGGCGTCCGCTCATCGGACGGGCCACGACACCTTCATCTGGGCTGCGGGCCCAAATATCTTCCCGGTTTCGTGAATATCGATGCCAATCCTTTCAACAAAATTGACCTGTGGCTCGACGTCAGGAATGGGTTGCCGTTTCCCTCAAGTTATGCGGATTCGATTTATACCACGCACATGTTCGAACATTTTTATCCGGACGAATTGCTGCGACTTCTGAAGCAATGCCTCAGAGTCTTGAGGCCAGGCGGTGGAATCCGCCTGGTCGTTCCCAGCCTGGCGAGCGCGATAGCGGCGTACGCCCAAAAACGTTGCGACTGGTTCGACGACTATCCGCGGCACTTTGATTCTCTGGGAGGCAGGTTTTCCAACTTTGTTTTCTGCGACGGCCAGCACCGGATGGCCTTCGATCTGAGCTACTTCGACGAAGTTCTCCGAGCCGCCGGTTTCCGTGACGTAGAGGAATCCGCGGAGGGCCGCAGTCGAGTGTATAAGGAAAGCGTTCCCGCTTACGATGCGGGAGATTCTCGGGAGCTTCCTCACTCCCTTTACGTTGAGGCGTTTAAGTAAGCTGCGCCACTCCTGTGGTACTCTGCCGCGGAAACGAGGTGTCACCATGCGTGCTTATATCAATGCAGCCAGGTTCGCGTTTTTAGCCCTCCTGTTTTTTTGTGGAGCGTCTCTAGCGGCTCAGCAGGCCGGCCAACTACCTACGCCTACACAAGGTGACTACGTTGTTGCGGATTTCCATTTCTCGTCAGGCGAAGAGCTGCGGGGATTGCGGCTGCACTACGCGACCTTCGGAACTCCTGCGCGAGACGCAAAGGGCAAGGTGACGAATGCAGTACTGCTTTTACATGGCACCAGCGGTACAGGAGAACAATTTCTGGCGCCGCAGTTTGCAGGGGTGCTGTTTGGGCCGGGGCAGTTGCTTGATGTCACGCGCTACTACGTCATTCTGCCGGATAACATCGGCCATGGAAAATCCAGCAAGCCGAGCGACGGCCTGCACGCGCATTTCCCGCAATACGACTATGACGACATGGTTTCACTGCAGCACGAGCTGCTCGAAAAAGGATTGGGCGTGAGCCATCTGCGCCTGATCCTCGGCACTTCTATGGGATGCATGCATTCCTGGGTTTGGGGCGAAACTTATCCCGATTTTATGGACGCCATGATGCCGTTAGCTTGTCAACCGGTGGCGATTGCGGGACGGAATCGAATGTGGCGCAAGATGGTGATAGACGGCATTCGCAACGATCCCGATTGGAAAAACGGCGACTACACGACCCAGCCTCACGCGGCGATGGTGACAGCGGCAGAAACGTTCTATATCGCGGCCGGCTCGGCGCTACAGATGCAGAAGAACTTTCCCACCCGGGACGCGGCCGACGCGGCGGCCGATGACTTCGCTAAGCGGTTCATTGCCGGCCATGATGCCAACGACCTGCTCTACGCGGTAAACGCCTCGCGCAACTATGATCCCTCGACCCTGCTGGGGAAAATCGTTGCCCCCGTAATGTTCGTGAATTCAGCTGACGATTTCATCAATCCGCCGGAACTGGGAATTGCGGAACGAGAAATCAAACGGGTGAAGAACGGTCGTTTCGTGCTGATTCCAATCTCCGACCAAACGCGTGGGCACGGCACTCACACCTGGGCAGCTGTCTGGCAGCAGTATCTGAAGGAGTTGCTGGAAGAATCGCAACATTGATGGCCGTCGCGCGGACTTAGGAAGGCTTCATAAAATGCTGTGGCTTGAAACCGTAACCGCGGTGGGCTGACGGTTTCGCTTGCTTCAGCAGTTCTGCGATTTCAGCTTGCAGTGCGAGCAGCTGGTCGTTCCGCAGATCGGTAAAGTGGAAAGGCTGCTGATAACCCTGCTCCGCCCACATCGGAAAAAGCATTCCTGCCTTGCCCCGCACTGTGCAATCGCCAAAATGTACGGTCAGGCTGACGCTGAGACCCTCGTCAAGGCACTTTGCTACCTCGAGCAATCCTCCGGTAGTTGAAATCCGAAGCGCTCTGGCCCAGAATTGCCTTCCGTTTTCCAGTTGGATTGTCGCAGAAGCCGTTCCCCACAGGTTGACGCGAGGAGCGCGAATTTTTCGATTCGGTTGGGGGAAGTTGGCCATTGGGTTAACTATGTCACACGCGCGCACGCCGGAACATATTACGAAAGCAGAGACCGTAGGCCAAATTCCGCGACTGGAATCCGGACAACATCTTTCGTAATCTCCCGCTGCAAGCGGTTGCAGCACATACTATCTTGGACTATGGACGGCCTCTCCCAAGCGCACGCTCAACTCCGCGCACCGCGAGTGCATCTCGCAGATTTAACCCCAGCGGTGCTTCGATTTCAGGATGGCCAACGCGCTTCGGCGCACCTGCAAGTGCTCTCGGTCAACGGCGGATTGCTGTCCTTGCCCGGGCCAATTGATCAAGGCTCGCACGTGAAGTTGATGTTCCTGACTCGCACCGGCGCTGTACTGGGCGCGGCGGAAATGCTGAGCCCGGTCACGAGTACGCAGCAACCATTTCGCTTCGTGGCGCTTCCGGTAGACGATCGTCGCCGATTGGGCGCGGCAATACAGTCATCCCTAAACAAGGACACTGCAAATCAAGAGGCTGCCGAACAGAAATGGATGGAAAAGTTAAGAGAAGCATCGAATTGCGAGAATCGCCCGCGCAGGCGGTACTTGCGATTTGCCGCGGGAGCGCTGGCGCTCGGAATGCTGTGTCTGGGCGGCGCTTTTTACTTTCTGCAGGTGCACCCACTTAAATAGAGATGACCCCCGAAAACACTCGCCGCTGGCAGCGACATCCGGTGAAGCTACCCGTCCGGATCATTACTGCCGACGATATTTCCGAAATAGCTGTACCCGGATTGACGACCGAGATAAGCCGTGGAGGCATGGCACTCTATGGCGGAGTCCCGCTGCAACCGGGCGATCTGATGCAAGTGGAATTTGAAACATCCGATCGGGTTCGCGTGGCGGCATCGATACGCGATCGCAACGGCTACTGTTTTGGGCTGGAATTTCTCGGGCTCCTGCCAAGCGACAACACAAACGACGCCGAAACACGATTTGCAGAAATAGCGCAGACGGCGCAGGTGGAATCACTGGCAGTTGAAGCGGCCGGGAGCATTTCTGCGCCAGTCCGGGCGATTGGCGGAGAGAACGAGATACTGGCGCTGTATCTGGAAAGGCATGAAACCTACCTTCGCCAAAGAGAGATGGAGATCAAGAGATTGCGTGACGAGATCCAGGAAATCAGAGAATCGCGCCGAAAGATTGAGTTGATGATCCTGCGTCAGGTACTTGCCCGCTCGCGCTAGCGTCATTCGCCCTGCGATTTGCCGACCACACCAGGCAAATGGCTTATACCGTCCAAATTATTACTTGAAAGATCCGATGCAGCCGCTCGGGCGATCAAAACCGAAGAGTAAAGGGCGAGAAGCAGGAGTCAGCGTAAGTTCGGCCGGCTCCTGCTCGAAAGGTGGGTACGTTGAGGAAACATTCCATGCGGGAAGAATAGGTCGACAACGAAACGCGGACAATCCCACCAAATCTGTACACGATTCAGGGAATCTCTGTAGCAAGATTTCCTCTGACGCTTACCAGCCGCATCCCAACATAGAAAAACCAATCGCGAGTGTGTGGCGAGCGGGCGCTTCGAATCAGAAACCAAATTTCGCGAGGACGACCGTAGCGCCGGTCTGCTCTTTATTCAACTTTGAACGTCGGAGTCTCTATCGCTACCTCGATGAGGATTGCGCCGGAAACCAGCGCGATAAATAAAGGTGGCCACTAATCCGGCTAGTAAATAACCATCACGCCGGCGGGTGGAAGAAAGACTCTACCGATTTTCTTCGACTTTCTGGGAAGATCAAAGTGGTACAGCAACATCTAAGGTCGCCTACAGGCTGTACTCGATAGACCCTTAACCCCTTTCACCTCTACTCTCCCAAGTGTCAAGGCGATACTCACTTCGGTAACGCCTGAGCTGATTTAGATTGGGGGATGAAATGAACGACTCTGGCACGGTCATTGTAGATTCTGAGGTAGTTAGGCGCGCGCAAGAAGGCGATGCAGATGCATTCGCTATTCTTTTTCACGCCCACAAGGCCCGGATCTACTCCGTATGTTTGCGTATGACTAACAACGCCGCGGAAGCAGAAGATCTCACACAGGATGCTTTCTTGCAAGTATTCCGCAAAATCGCCACGTTTCGCGGAGATTCAGCGTTTTCCACCTGGCTTCACCGTATCGCTGTCAATACGGTTTTAATGCATTTTCGCAAG